>Ga0307416_100000487_pt1 | contig 20212 bp, 7 predicted proteins | sample DK1Cmetagenome_2_FD_203821 | JGI IMG/M metagenome (GOLD analysis project Ga0307416, IMG submission 203821) | Maize rhizosphere microbial communities from greenhouse at UC Davis, California, United States - DK15-C-3 | ecosystem: Host-associated > Plants > Roots > Rhizosphere > Soil | place: USA...
GCTACACCCCGAGCGTCGGCGTGTCGGCCAGGGCGCTGGTCGCCGCGCTGGCCGACGGGGCCGTGGCCGTGACCTTGCCGCCGGCCACCGGCTTCCGCTCGGGCGCCTTCAACGGCGAGCCGCCGCAGGTCTTCGAGACGGCGGCCGAGACGACCATCCACCCGCTCATGAACCAGTGGACGGTCGCCAGCTTCAAGCGCCACCCGACGGTGGATGCGGCCCCCGCCGCGGCCGGCACCGGCGCGCCCACGACCGGGCCGAACGTCCACACGCTCCTCTTCGAGTCGGCCGGTTTCGGCCTCGCGGCCGGCGAGCTGGTCCTGGTGGACAGCCGGCCCCCGGAGGCAACCAACGCCATCGAGCCGGCGGCGACCCTGGTCACCGCCTCCGAGCCGTTCGCGGGCAAGGACGGCCTGACCTACCTGCAGGTCACGCTGGAGCCAGCCGTCAGCATCCCCGCCGACACCGACCTCTCGACGCTGCGCGGGCGGCGGCCGACCCAGACCGCGACGCCAACCAGCAACCAGCCGGTCGTCGAAGGCGGCGGGAAGTCGAAGCCCCCCGCCGTGGAGAACAGCACGGACAGCACCCGGGTCTTCCTCGACCAGGGGCCGGGCGTGTTCCGCCAGTCCGCCCCGGTGATCGTCGCGCGCGACCTCGGCGGCGCCGAGGCGCAGTACGTCTTCGCCACCATCAGCGCCGTGCGCGCCGCCGCCGCCCAGGTCACGAGCATCCCGCCGCAGACCGTCTCGGGGGCGACGATCCCCTCGCCGACCGTGGCGGCCACGGAGCTGACCCTCCGGCCGCCGCTGCCGGCGGCCTTTGTGTCCAACCCAGGCCAGTTGACCCTTCACTTCGACTTCGTCGAGGGCGGCCAGCCCACCAACGTCGGCAAGACCGAGGTCAGCGCGGCCGAGCTGGCCGACCCCGGAGGCGTGCCGCTCGACGGCGTTCACGAGCCGCCGCCGGGCGCGGCCGCCTCCGCCGCCGCGCAGGGGCTCACGCAGACCAGCAATGTAGTCGGCGTGGTCGAACAGCAATTTCTTCTCTCCGACGCGGCCCGCGTCGGCGTCGCCGCCGACGGCCGTATCACCTTCACCGGTGACGGCCGGGCCCGCTTCCACGCGCTCTCGGCCGGGCAGTTGCCGGCCACGCCCCTGCGGCTGCCGCTGACCATCTACGGCAACGTCGTCCAGACAACGCGCGGCGAGAGCGTGGTCGGCGAGGTGCTCGGCAACGGCAACGCCCGGCTCGCGCACCAGCGCTTCAAGCTGAAGAAGAAGCCGCTCACCTACCTGCCGCTGGCCTCGTCAGGCGGCGCCGCGACCCCGGCCGACACCCTCTCCATCCGGGTCGACGGCGTGCTGTGGCGGCGGGTCCCGACCTTCTTCGGCGCCGGGCCGCAGGACACCGTCTACACCGTGGGCCACGACGACGAGCTGAACACGTTCGTCCTCTTCGGCGACGGCGTGCGTGGCGCCCGCCTCCCGTCAGGCGTCAAGAACGTGGTCGCCAACTACCGCTTCGGCTCGGGCGCGGCCGCCCCGCCGGGCGGCTCCATCAGCCAGCTCGCCGGCGCGGTGAAAGGCCTGCGCTCGGTGCGCGCCCCGGTCGCCGCCGACCCCGGCAGAGGCCCCGACCCGCCGGAACACCTCCGCACCAACGCGCCCCGCACCGCGCTCCTCTTCGGGCGCGCCGTCTCGGCGGCCGACTTCGAGGCGCTGGCCCGCGAACAACCCGGCGTCGTCCAGACCAGGACCGAGTGGTTGTGGATTCCGGCGCAGATGCAGGCCGGCGTCGTCGTGCAGTACATCGGCGAGGTCGACCCGGCGGTCGTCGCCGAGGCGCTGCGCGCGCAGGCCGACCCGACCGTCCCCATCGAGGTGATGCGGGCGCAGCCGATCGCGACCACCGTCTCGGTCGGTGTCGAGGTGGACGAGCGCTTTGTGAAGGAGACCGTGGCCGCGGCCGTCCAGGCCCGGCTGACGGCCCCCGGCACCGGGGTCCTCAGCCGGGAGCGGGCGAGCATCGGCCGGACGTTCTGGCCGAGCGTGCTCTACGAGGCCATCGCGCAGCAGGCGGGCGTCGTCGGTGTCGCCGGCCTCAGCTTCTCGACCACCCCGGGCGGGCCGAACCTCTCCAACTCGAACGGCACCTGCATCGAGACCGGCAAGTACCTCGACTTCACCGGCGTGAAGGTGACGGGCGTGAGCCCGGTCGGCAGCGCGCCCCGGCCGTGAACAAGGATGACAGCGATGTCGCGGGCTCATGAGTAACGGCAGCGAAGTCCTGGACGGCTTCGAGAGCTACTACACCGAGAAGCTGTGGCAGCTCGTGCCGGAGGTCTACCGCAACGAGGACGGGCGGGCCGCGCGCCCCGGCGTCCTGCGCGGCATCGTCGAGCTGATCGGGGCCGAGGCCGCACGCACCCGCCGCTCGATCGACCGCCTCTGGGAGGACCAGCACGTCGAGACGGCCGACGACTGGGCCGTGCCCTACATCGGCGACCTCGTCGGCGTGCGGCCCGTGTCGGTGCTGGACCGGAGGGCGCGGCGCGTTGACGTGGCGAACGCCATCAGGTTCCGCCGCCGACGCGGGACCCCCGATCTGCTCGACTCCCTTGTCCGGGCCATGTCGGGCTGGGACGTGGTGCTGGTCGAAGGCTTCCGGCGGCTGGCGCGGACCCACCATCGGCTCGACCCGCGCCCGCGGGCCGGCGGCTTCTTCACCGCGACGCTCACCGGCGGGACGGCCGACCTCCGCAGCCCGGCCGGCGCGGAGCTCAGCGAGGGGCCGTTCGACGAGTACTTCCACTCCCTCGACGCGCGGCCGCTGCGCGGGCGCGACGGGCGCTTCGGGGTGGGCAAGCTCAACTTCCACCTCTTCCGTCTGCAGGCCTACGAGCTGACCGGGGTCGACCCCGTGGAGCTGACCGACCCGGGCGGCCTCGGCTTCCCCCGCCTCTTCACCGTCGACCCGAGCGGGCGCGACGTCGCGCTGTTCATCGACGCCGACCCGCCCGACCCGGACGCCGTCGCCGCCCTGCCCGGGCAGCTCTCGCGCCCGACCTGCGGCCTGCCGCTCGAATGGGAGATCACCCAGGCGATGCGCTGCCGGCTGCTCGGGCACGTCGCCTACGAGATCACGGCCAGCGCCATCGAGGAGCTGCGCCAGCTCCCGAACCCGCCGACTGGAGCCGACGAGCAGGCGCTGTTCCAGCTGCTCGGCGTGCGCTTCGACAGCGAGCAGGCGCTCCGCCGGCGCCTGCGGGATCTGGGCGCGGCCATCCCCGCCACCCCGCCGGACTGGTATCGGGAGCTGGTCGCGCTTGGCCTGCTGGAGCGTAGCGGCAAGGCCAACCTGTACCCGTCGCAGGTGGCGATCTCGTCGGCGGGCCACACCTTCACCCCCTCGGAGGTGGCGGCGGCCAATCTCGCCGACCGCGACTGCCAGCCCGACCCCGAGGGCGTCCTCGCCGAGCTGCTCATCCACCCCGAGCAGGGGCGCTTCAGCAGCGTCCCGCCCGACGAGTCGAGCTTCACCCCGCTCGTCCAGCGCTACCACTACGGCTTCGCCGGCGACGTGGGGGCCGGCTCCTACCCGCGCGACCCCGTCCCGGCGGCGGACGTGCCGGCGCGGGTCGCCTCCGACGGCACGATGCCCGACGGCGGCGTCCTCCAGGGAGACGGGCTGCTCGTCGACGACAACCGCACCTACACCCTGTCCGTCGTCGCCGCCACGCCGGTTGCGACGAGGGCCGTGCTGCAGGCCGGGCCCCAGCGCCGCCCCTACGTGCTGCTCGGCGGCGGCGTGGCCAACCTCGCGCCGGAGGCCGCCGACTCGATCCTCCTCATCGACGGCGGCTGGTATGGCGTCAACGATCCGGCCGCCCCGCCGGCCGCGGGCGTGGTCGCCGACTTCGTTCTCGAGGGGGCGGCCGGCCTGGAGGCGGAGGACTTCGACTTCGAGCGGGTCGAGATCCGCTTCGCCACCTTCGACCCCGGGGGCCTGCGCGCCGACGGCGTGAGGATTCCGCCGCTGCGCCTGCTGGTCAGGGCGAGGATCCGCCAGCTCGTCATCCGCCGCTCGATCATGGGGCCGATCTCGGTCGTCAGGGACGACCCGGACGACCCCTCGCTGGTCGAGGAGCTGCTGATCTGCGAGTCCGTCGTGGACGCGCGGGAGTCGGCCGACCGCCTCGCCGTGTCGAGCAACTTCGGGACCGTCATCATCGAGGGCTCGACCATCTTCGGCGACGTGGCCGCGGACGTGCTGAGGGCTTCGGACACGATCGTCGACGGCCGTGTCCGCGTGGTGAACAACCAGGCCGGTTGCTTCCGGTTCAGCGCCAGCGAGCCGGGCGCGGGGGTGCGGCTGCCGCCACGCTACCGCGACGTGCTCGCGCCGATCTCGGAGGCGGCCTTCAACTCGACCCGTTTCGGCGACCCCCAGTACGCGCAACTGTCGGTGGTGGCCCCGGCGCAACTCCTCGGCGGCGCCGAGAACGGCTCGGAGATGGGCGTCTTCTCGCACCTGCTGGGGCCGATCCGCCTGCGCAGCGTGCGCGCGAAGGTCAACGAGTACGGGCCGGTCGGCCTCCTCGCCCAGTACCTCTTCGAGGGCGACTACCTGCTGGAGTCGCTCGTCCGCTTCGGCGCCCTCAGCCCCGAGCCCGAGCCGTCGGACCCGCCGCCGCCGCCCGACCCCGGCGACCTCATCCCCGAGCCGCCGCCCGAGCCGCCCGAGCCGTTGCCGACGGCCTGCCCTGACGACCCACCGCCCCCCCCGCCCGAGGGCGCGCGGCCCGCCGCGGTCGCGCCGGTCGTCATCGACCTGGCCGCGGCCGATAGCAACGGCGCTCCGGAGTTCTGGCGCGGCGTCGACTGGCGCGAGGACACGTTCCCGGCCCCCGCCGACGGCGAGCCCAAGGCGGGTCTTCCCTTCGACCCCGTGCACGTGCTGCTCGAATACGACGCGCGGTTCGGGACGCTGCCCGACGACCAGGGCTGGACGCCGAACGACGAGGAGGCCGCGTCGGCCTACACGCTCGAGGACCACCGGGCCCTCCGCTTCGAGATCGCCGACCGCCCCTCGTTCTTCACGGCCGAGGCCGAGCTGGCGGCGGAGTCGCCCTCGCAGGTCCATGCCTACGTCAACCTGGTCGTCGACCAGGTCCCCGACGCGGACGAGGCCGGCTTCGCCGGCTTCACCCAGCTTGCCGAGGCCAGCCCCGCGGCGGGGCGGTTCCAGGGCATGCGGGTCGACTGGGTGCGGGCGACCGAGCACGGGGACTTCCACTACGTCACCCTCGACGGCAGCGAGAGCGTCGGCTCCGCGGAGCCCGACGGCGAGCCGGGCCGCGACTGGCACACGGTCTCGTTGCAGGGCGACCAGCGTGCCGGCAACGCGCTGGTGTCGCTCGACGGGCAGGTCGAGAAGTTCCCGCTGGCGGCGTTCGGCCAGGGGCTGCGCGGCCCCGATGGCGCCACCCTGCGGGCCGTCTTCGGCTTCCCGCGCAAGACGGGCCTGGTGGCCGGGGAAGTCCGGAACATCGTCGTCTCCGCACCGGGCCGCTACCTCCGCGTCTGGATCCGCGCGAACGCGCCCACGGCCGCGCCCGTGCTCCAACTCGGCTTCGTCACCCAGGAGCGGGTCACGGCCGGCGTGCGCTTCCGCGTCCGCTACGGCCACGCCCGGGAGGACGAGACGGCGCTGCCCGTGCGCCTGGCCGAGGCCACGCTCGAGCTCGACGATGTCGAAGCCGGTCACGAGGTGGGGCTCGAGATCCCGCTCCCGTCGGTCGGGGGCGCCGGCCCGCTCCTGCTGACGCTGGAACGCGACGCACTCCACCCGGACGACACCTTGCCAACGAGCATCCGGCTCATGAGCGCGGCGCTGGCCGCGCCGGCCCGCTAACGGAAGAGACCGTCCATGCCGAACGCAGACATCAGCCGCCACCTGAACCAGCCGCGCAAGCATTACTCGGGCGCGCGCCTGCAGCAGGGGCGGCCGCTGCTCGACTCGGACTTCAACGAAGGGGCCGAGGCGCGCGCCGGCCTCTGGCGGACGGCGCTGGTCGACATCGTCGGCGCGGCCGGGAGCCAGGACGACGGCTTCATGCCGGCGCTGAAGGCCGGCGACACGGTCGCCTCCAAGCTGGTCCGCTTCGGGGCCGCGACGCAGGCCTTCGTGCTCGACTACCCGCTCAAGGCCGGCTCGATGTACGTGGGCGGCTCGCGCTGGGAGCAGGCCGCCGCCGAGCCCGTCATCTTCCAGCGCGGCTTCCTCCAGATGGGCGCGGCCACCGCCCCGCGGGCCGGGCTGGGCGAGCAGCGACAGCTCTCCTACCTGCGCGGCTGGGAGCAGCCGGTCACGGCGGTCGAGGACGGCGAGATGCTGGAGCCCTCGCTCGGGGGGGCCGACAGCGCGGCCCGGGTCCGCCGCGTCCGGCGGGTCGAGGTCCGCAACGTGCAGCCGACGGACTGCGCGGCCGCCTTCGCCGAAGTGCTCGAGGACCTCGGCCACGGCGACACCGCGACCTACGACCCGCCCACCTGCGAGCTGCGGTCGAACGGGCGGCTGCAGATGACCTTCCAGGGCGCACCGGCCGCCGAGTGCGGCCCCTGCCAGCCCTCGCACGAAGGCCGCTACCTCGGCGGCGAGAGCCACGCCATCCGCATCATGCTCACCGCGCCCGACCGCTACGTCTGGGCCTACGACAACGCGGCCCCCCTCTACCGCGTGCGGCTCGTGCTCGACGGCGCGGGCGGCTCGCGGGTGGAGATGCTGACGCCGCCGAAGGACACCTTCCACCACCCGCGCCAGCAGACGGTCGTCGAGTTCCTGCCGTGGGAGGCCCTGCTCGACAACGGCCGGGCGCAGGACGACTCGTCCACCGGTGCGACCTTCGTCAACGAGAAGGTCGCCGCCCGCGTCGGCATCCTCGCCGAGGTCGACGGCCCGTACGACCCGGCGGCCCGCACCTTCCACGTCCGGCTCGCCCCCGACAGCGCCCAGCAGATCGGCGTCGGCCAGGGCACCACCGGCACCAAGGGCGACAAGCAGGCGGTTGTCAACCTCAAGACGGGGACGGCCCCCGAACAGGACGGCTTCGCCCTGCGCTGGGACCCCCAGCACCCCTTCGACGAGCAGCTCAACCCGACCGAGAACAGCCCCGACGGCTTCGTCACCTACCTCTACATGCGTGTCTGGCACCTGAAGCAGACCGACGAGGCGCTGACCATCCCGACCTCTTCAGACCGGCCGCTCGGGCTGACCGGGCTCGTCCCCGTCTTCACCGGCCGCGGCCGCCCCGGCGACTTCTGGACCGTCGCCGTCCGGCCCGAAGCGCCCGACGAGATCCTGCCCCGCGAGCTCATGCTGGCGGGCGGCGTGCCCCCGCACGGGCCGCGCGAGGTGGTGGCGCCGCTCTGCCTGCTGACATGGCGCTCCCTGACCGGGATCGTCCACGAACTTGTCCGCATCGACGACTGCCGGGCAACCGTGCCGCCCCTCATCCAACGCGGCTGCTGCACCTACGAGGTGGGGCCGGGGGGCGACTTCCAGACCATTCAGGCGGCCGTCGACGCCTTGCCGGTGAGCGGCGGGCGCATCTGCGTCCGCGCCGGCGTCTACCGCGAGGAGCTGCGCATCGCGGGCAAGAGCAACGTCGTCGTCGCCGGCTGCGGGCCGCGGACGCGCATCGAGTCGCCCCCGGCCGCTTCCGGCGAGGCGCTCGTCCAGATCGAGCTCGGCGAGGCCGGGCACGACGTGACGCTCCGCGACCTGGCGGTCGGAGCGGACGGGCAGCTCGGCGTCCGCGTCGTCGGCGGCAGCCGCGTCGCGCTCCGCGGGCTCGCCTTCCGGCAGACACCCGGCCCCGCGAACACGCTGCGAAGCGCCGTCCACACGCTCGGTACGGGCGACGTGCGCATCAGCGACTGCCGCGTCGAGACGGCCAGGGCCTTCACCCATCACGCCGCCCTCTACCTCGACGCGCCGGCCGGGGCCATCGTCGAGCGCACCACCGTCGACACGCTCCCGCTCAGCGGCCGCGGCAGCTTCGCCTGGGGCGGCATCCACGTCGCCGGCGGCTCGCGCGGCGTCGAGCTCCGCGGCAACCTCATCCGCGGCGGGCGCGGTCACGGCATCACCCTGGGGAGCGTCGTCTTCGGCGCGCTCGACGGGACGCGCCTCGGTCTGGAAGGGGCCGGGCGCGGGCAGTCGAACCGGGCCCCGCCCTTCTCGGCCACGGGTGTCCTGCTCCCCTTCACCTTCGACCCGGACGGGACCGGCGCGCGGGAGTTCTTCCCCGAGCCGCAGACCGCCGTGGACGACCTGATCGTCTGCGACAACCGGATCGAGGGGGTCGGCGGCAGCGGCATCTCCTCGCTCGCGCTCCAGGTCGAGCACGACGAGCGCGCCACCGGGCCGCCTCTCTGCTTCCGGCGCACCACCTTCGCCCTGACCAACTCCGTCATCGAGGACAACCGCCTTGTCGAGAACGCGCGGCAGCGGGCGGCGAGCGACGGCGAGAGCGTCGCCGTGGGCGGCATCGTCCTGTCGGACGCGGCGCGGGTGACCGTGCGTGGGAACCTCGTCGAAGGGAGCGGGGCGGCGGGGAGCGTGCCCGTCTGCGGCATCGCCGTGGCCCGCGGCGAGCACGTCTCGGTGGTCGGCAACCGCATCCGCGGCAACGGCCCCCCCGAGGGCCTGCCGGACGCCGGCGGAGCCGTCACCCCGCGCTATCACGGCGGCATCGTGGTGGCGTCGCCCCAGTCGCGCGAGGCCGACCTGCCAGGCAACATCCAGGTCCGCCGCAACGTGGTCGACCAGCCGGCGGCGCCGGCCCTCTTCGTGATGTCACGCGGCGCCTGCCAGGTCACGGCCAACCACTTCCACACCCACAGGCCCCCTGGCCTGCTGCTCGCGGCGACGGTCCTCATCTTCTCGGCCGGGAAGCCGTGGGAGGCCGTCGACCTGCCGGAGGGCGAGCCGAACCAGGACCGCTGGCTGCAGCCGAACGGCTCGCGCGAGTACCTGAACGGCCGGGCCCAGGACCTGCCGGAGGGCGACGGCGGCGCGCTCTGCTTCAACGGCAACCAGGTCACGACCAACGCGCAGACGGACTCGAACTTCGGGGGCTTTGCCGCCACGCTCCTGTCGCTCGACCACGTCTCGGCGCTCGGCAACCAGTTCGCCGCCCGCGGCTTCGAACCGTCGCGGCTGCCGCAGGTGGCGGCCATCGGGCTCACGACCGACGTCGCCGTCAACCGCGTGGCCGAGTCGGTCAACCGCAGCGACATCTCACTGGGGGTGATGGGCGCGATGCTGACCGCCTGCGCGGGCAACATCCTCACGCACTGCCCGGTCGTCTTCGGCTGTGCCAACGACCGCATCCCGGAGTTCTTCGTGGCCGAGGACAACCTCGCCTGGTTCCAGCCACCGACGGGCACCTGCGACGGCACGGGCGGACAGGTGCGGGAGAGCCTCCAGCGCCTGTGTGGCCTGTTCGGGCCCGTTGGCGGCCTGGTCGGCGGACACGGGATCAGGTTCATGACCAACCTAGGCGGTAGAGAGCTATGACAACGAACGGCGACATCACGCGGCTCCTCGACCAGCCCGGCAAGCACTACGTCGGCGCGCGCCTGCAGCAGGGGCGCACCGTGCTGGACTCGGACTTCAACGAAGAGGCCACGCTCGGCGACGAGGAGCGGCGGCGCGTCCTCAGCGACGTCGTCGGCTCGACCGGCAGCCCCGACAGCGGGTTCGCGGCGGCGCTGGAGATCGGCGACGCGGTCACGCTCCAGCCCGTCTCCTTCAACGGCGAGCCGCCCGTCGAGACGCTCAACTACCGCATCAGCCCGGGCACGATCTACGTCGGCGGGCTGCGCTTCGAGCACGAGGAGCGGGCGCTCGGCGGCGTGGCCGGCGGCGACCCGATCGTCTTCCAGAGGGACTTCCTCCAGATGGGCGCCGCGGACGCGCCGCACACCGGCGGCAACCACTCGCAGCTCACCTACCTCCACGGCTGGCCGCAGTGGGTGAGCGCCGCCGAGGACGAGGAGCTGCGCGAGCGCGCGCTCGGCGACGACATCGACACCTCGCTCCGCGTGCGCCAGATGGCCCGGGTCGAGGTCCGCGAGGTGGCGGACGGGCAGGACTGCGCCGGCGCCTGGGAAGCGGTCCGCCAGGAGCTCGAGGCCGCCGCCGGCGGTGCCTTCGACGACTCGGGCCACGAGCTCTTGTCGCCCGCGCGCCTGCGTGTGACGCTGGTGCCGGGCGAGGCACTGGACACCTGCGCCCCGTGCGCCCCGGACGACGTGGGCCGCTACCTCGGGGCCGACAACCAGACCATCCGCATCATGCTCGCGGCCCCGGACCGGTATGTCTGGGGCTTCGACAACGCCTCGCCGCTCTACCGCGTCGAGCTGGGCCCGGCCGCCAGCGGGCTCGTCCCCGTCCGCATGCTGACCGAGCCACGCGACGAGGCCCACTGGCCGCTCGTCAACACCGTGGTCGAGTTCCTCCCGTGGTCGGCCCTGCTCGACAACCGGGAGAAGGTCGCCGGCGAGGTCGGCGTCCACCTGCGCGTCGCCGAAGGATTCGACCCCGACACGACCTCGTTCCAGCTCGACGCGGCCGACCTGCCGCAGCTCGACGAGCTCGTCCGGGAGTGGGACGCCGCGCACCCCGACATCGACTGGCTCCCCAACGACGCCGACCCCGACGGCCGGTACCTCTACCTGCGCGTCTGGCACCGCCTGGACGCGGACACGGACCCGGTGCTGCTCGACACGGCCGCGGGGCCGACCAACCACGCGCTGCTCCGCCGCCAAGGTCTGCTGCCGGAGTTCACCGGCGGGGGGCGGCCGGGCGACTACTGGGTCGTCACCGTGCGCCCGAACACGCCGCAGCAGCTGACGCCCTGGAACCTGACGCAACCGGGCGGTGTCCCGCCGCACGGGCCGCGCCACGTGTACGCGCCGCTCTCGCTCATCACCTTCCGGCCACCCGGACCCGGCGAGCCGGAGAACACCGAGGTGGTCGACTCCCTGCTCGACTGCCGGCGGCTGTTCCGGCCCCTGGTCGACCGGGTCGGCTGCTGCACGCACACGGTGGGCAACGGGGTCGACTCGCTCGGCGACTACGTCTCGATCCAGGCCGCCATCGACGGCCTGCCGCCGGAAGGCGGCAAGGTCTGCGTCCTGCCGGGCACCTACACCGAGGCCGTCCGCATCGAGCGCCCCGACATCGTCGTCGAAGGCTGCGGGGGGCAGACGAAGCTCAGGACGCCGGCCGGAGCAACCGCCCCGGCGCTCATCCAGCTGCTGGCGTCGCGGGTGACGCTCCGCGAGTTCACCCTCGAGACCCAGGGGCAGATCGGCGTCCTCGCCAGGACCGAGGGCCCGAGCGAAGCGGCGGCGGTCGACGACCTCCTGCTCGAACGCCTGTTCGTCACGGCGGACGAGCGCGCCGGCGTGGGCGGTCAGGCGCGCTCGGCCATCGACGTGCGGGGCGCCCGGCGCGTCCAGGTGCGGGAGTGCGAGCTGGAGATGCTCGGCTCGGTGAGCGACGAGGCCGGCCTGTTCGTGCGCGGCGAGGACATCCTCGTCGAGGGCTGCCGTATCGAGACCGCCCGCACCCAGGACGCCTTCACGGCGTGGGGCGGGCTCCAGGTGGGCGGCTCCTCGCAGCGCATCGAGATCAGGCGCAACCACATCGTCGGCGGCCTCGGCCACGGCGTCACGCTCGGCAGTCTCGAATGGGTCGCCGAGACGGCCCGCGCCACCAGCTTCGGCGCCGGGGTCGGCTTGCAGAACACCTTCGACCCCTGCGCGCCGCTGCAGGAGGTCGCGCAGCCGGTGGAGGTCGAGAACCTCCGCTTCGACCCGGAGACGGCCGGTGACCTCCAGGACGTGCTGATCTTCGACAACCGCATCGAGGCGATGCACGGCAACGGCATCTCGGTGCTGACGATGCTGGCGCTCCAAGACGACGGCTCCCAGGACATGATCACCGTCGACCGCCTGACCATCGAGCGCAACCGCATCTCGGGCTGCGTCGTGCAGTCGCGGACGCTGGCGTCGAACTCGCCCGTGCAGAAGACCAAGAAGCTCCAGCCCGGTGAGGAGGAGGTCTTCGGGCAGTTCCTCATCTCCTCCATCCCGCCGGCCGGCGTCGCGCTCGTCGACGGCGAGCACGTCGTCATCCGGGCCAACGAGATCCGTGACAACGGGACGACCGACCCCGGCCCCATCGCCGGCGTCAGCATCGCCTTCGGCAATGACATCCTCATCGAGGAGAACCGCATCCAGAACAACGGGCTGCGGCAGCCGGCGTCGATCCCTTCCATCTCCAGCATGCGGGCCGGCATCGCCGTCTCCCTGGCCGGCGTGGCCTCGAACCAGCCGACGCAGGATCAGGCCGACACGCTCGGCAGCTCCCTGCGCGTCATCGGCAACGTGGTCGAGCACCCGAACGGCCCGGCCCTGGCCGCGCGCGCCACCGGCCCGGTCGTCATCGAGGACAACTACCTGCTCTCGCTGGGCAACAACGCCACCGCGCAGCAGGCGAGCACGGCCCACACCGTGGCCATCGTCAACGCCGGGATGCCGTGGGAGTCGGTCGACCTGCCCGAGGGTGAGCCGTCGCCGGCCCGCTGGGTCTTCCCCACGGGGACACCCGAGTACCTCGCGCGCCAGCCGGGCGGCGACGACGGGCCGGGCGGCGTCGGCGCTCCGGGAGAGGGCGGCGGCATCATCGGGCAGGGCGGTCCCGTCCGCTTCAACAACAACCACGTCACCCTGCGCTGGGTCGAGGCCAGCAACGCCGCCGCCGGGCTGGGCTCGGGCTTCTCGGTCGGCATCTGCAGCCTCGACGACGTGACGATGTACGGCAACCAGTTCGCCCTCAACGTCGAGGACCCCGGCCTCAAGAAGGGGAAGGGCACGACGACGACGTTCAACCGTCAGCCGCGCATCTCGGCCCACGTCGTCGCCGTCGGGGCCACGACCAACGCCTCACACAACCGCGTTGCCGAAGGCGTCAACGACGCGCTCATCTCGCTGCTGGCGCTCGGCGGCTTCCTCGTCACGGCCGGCTACAACATCACCACGCACATGAGCTTCGCGGGCACCTGCAACGGCGTGCGCGGCGACGGCGGCGGGCCCGCCAACGACCAGGACCCGTTCCGCATCTTCCGCGGCAACCTCGTCTGGCTGCGGCCGGCGCTGGCGTCGAGCAGCGACGATCTGGTCTCGGTGGAGACGGTCAACCAGGTCGCGCTGCAGCTGTTCGTGAGCCTGTGCGACACCTGCCTCGGCCTCGGCCCCGCCGACCCGCAGGTCCGCTTCACCACCATGTTCGTCCTGTTCAGGCAGGGGAGGTAGCGCAGCATGAGGGAGATGCCCGAAGTGAACCGCTCCGCACCCGTCGCCCAGGTCGAGCGGCAGCTCGACGCGCACCTGAAGTCGCTGCGCCGCAAGCTGGAGCGGGCCGCCCGCCGCGGCGAGCCCATGGAGGGCCTGCGAGGACGCGTCCACGGTGAAGAGGAGCTGCTGCGCCGGATGCGCGCCTACCAGACGGGCCGCCGGGAGACAAGGAGACCCGAATGATCAGAGGGGCCGCCATCCCGAACAAGCGGATCATCAAGTCGGAGCTGCGGCGGACGTCTCCCTCCGCGCGCCCGCGGGCCGCCACAGGCAAGGCGCCGACCGAACCGACGCCGGCGGACAGCTCCGGCCTGTCGGCCCGTATGGCCGAGGCGGCCGACCTGCCCTGGCTCCAGACGTGGGCTGCCCAACTCGGCCTCCCAGCCCCCCGGTCGCGCCGGGTGCGCTCCTTCATCCTGCTCAAGGACTCGCAGCGGGTCGGCTATCTGGCCATGCGCGAACAGATGATCGACGCCGAACGCGGCCGCGAGCCCATCATGTGGATCGTCTCCGCGTTCCTGATCCCGTCGCTGCGCGGGCAGGGGCTCATGCCGAGGTTCTGCGAGATCCTCTCCAGGGAGTTCTACCCGAGGGGCAAGGTCGGGTTTCGCGTGGCTGCCAACAACACGCGGATGCTGAGGCTGGTGGGGCGGCCCGGCTGGAAGAAGCTCCACTCGACGCGGCGCTTCGCCGACTTCATGCTCGAGCTCGACGCCCCGTTCCGCGCGTCGCGCAACCGTTAGCGGGCGAGATGGCAACACCAGCCGCTCCCAAGCGTAGGCGAGCCGCCAAGCACGGCCCGCCCGGCGGCGGAGGCACGCAGGCCCCGCCGAGGCGCAAGCCTGGGCCGCGCGGCGCGGAGTCCCCGGCGGTCGGTGTCCTCCAACCCAAGCTGCGCGTCAACGAGCCGGACGACCAGTTCGAGCGTGAGGCCGACCGTGTCGCCGACCGGGTGCTGAGCATGCCCCAGCCCCGGGCGCGGAGCGGCGTGCCAGCCGAGCGCGAGCGGGAGGAGCCCGAATCGACCGCTGTCCAGCGACAGGCGGCCGAAGACGAAGAACCTGAGCAGGCGCGGACCGCTTCGCTCCAGCGCCAGGAGGATGAAGGCGAGGAGGAGAACGAGGCCCAGACCGCCTCGTTGCAGCGGCAGGAGACAGATCCCGAGGCCGAGCGGGAGGAGACCGCCCAGACCTCCGCGCTCCAGCGCCAGGAGACGGACGAGGAAGAACCGGAGCAGGCGCCGGCCGCTTCGCTCCAGCGCCGTACCGACGAGGACGAGGAGCGGATGCAGCAGCGGGCCAGGTGTCACCGCCGGCCCCACATCACCTCGCAGTTCGAGGCCGGTCTCAGGCTCCTGCGCCATGGCGGCGGCCAGCCCCTGCCCGAGCCCCTGCGCGCCTTCCTCGAACCGCGGTTCGGCCGCGGCCTCGGCGACGTGCGCGCCCACGACGGCCCCGAGGCGGCCGCGCTCGCCCGCGAGGCCAACGCGCGGGCCTTCACCGTCGGCCGTCACATTGTCTTCGGCGCGGGTGAGTACCGCCCAGGCGTCGAGCAGGGGCGGCGGCTCATCGCCCATGAGCTGACGCACGTCTTCCAGCAGCGCGGCGGGCTGCACAGCGTCCAGCGGGAGGTCGGCCCGGACCGCGCCGCCGACGGGCGGCGCCCCGAGCCTCCCGGCCTCGAAGAGCTGCGCGCGGCCTTCGACCTCCGCGCGACGGCCGCCCCGCCTTCGGTGCTGAGCATCGCCCTCGACCTGCTCCGTGGTGCGCTCGGCAACCAGACCGACGCCGAGCGGCTGACGCCGCTGACGGCGACCGAAGCGGGCGTCGTCGTGCGCCAGATCGAGTCGGGCTCCTACACGTTGGAGCTCGCGGCCCGCCGCAACGGTGGCGGCATGAAGACGAGCTGGACGCTGACCAACCGCGACAAGCGGCAGCGCTTCGTGTCGCGCTCCAGCTCGGCCGCCCAGCAGTGGCCGGGCGGGTCGCAGGGCGCGGACGTGGAGACCATCTCGCTCACCGCGCCGCCGGTCACCCGGTATCCGGACGAGACGCTGGCCGGCCGCCTCGAGTCCGACCGGCCGGGCGTCGAAGCTCCTCCTGCCAAGCCTGCGCCCCTCGTCCCCGAAGCCGTCCCGGCCGCGACGATCCCCGGCGCGGAGCCCAAGGCGCCGCCCGACATCGCGCCGGCGATGGACGAGGCGGCCCCCGCCCCGGAGGTCGAATCCGGCACCGCCCCTGAAGTCGAGCCGCTGGCCCCGACGCCGGCCACATCCGCCGAGGTCCCCGGCACGCCCGCACCCGCCGAGGCTGTCGCCGAGGAGCCGGCGGCCGCAGGCGGCGAGCCGGTCGAAGAGGAGCCGCACGCCCCGCGCACCCCGGAGGAAGACCCCGACTTCCAGGAGACCGTCGCCAAGGTCGGCCGCACGCGCAAGGCCCAGGCCGCCCACGCGCCGCCCTCCTCCAAGCAGCAGGAGACCAGGGACGCCGGGTTGCTCCCAGAGGAACAGCAGCGGAAGGTCAACGACCGCGACGCCCACTTCGACGAGATCGCCGACACGGCCGAGGAGTCGAAGAAGAAGCATTTCACGCCCGAGGACTTCAAGGCGAAGCTCGCCGAGAGCATCGACAAGATCCCGCTCCCGAAGAGCGAGGACGAGGCCAAGAAGTTCAAGCGCGACAAGCCGCTGGAAGCAGCGAAGCAGAGCATCCGCGGTCAGGTCGAGGAGCAGAACAAGACCATTGTCGGCCCCCTCGCCAGCGAGGTCGGCGTCAAGCAGCCGCCGAACAGCCAACTGCCGGTCACGAAGCCGGGCGACCTGGTGGAGGAGCCGGCCGGCAGGCGACCGGCCCCCATCAGCAGCACCGCCGCCGCTCCCAAGCCCCGCCTCGACAGCGAGATCTCGTTCGAGAAGGAGAGCGCGTCGCTCGACCAGCTGATGGTCGAGAACAAGATGACCGAGGAGCAGCTGGCCGTCTCGAACGAGCCACAGTTCGTCCAGGCCCTCGCCTCGAAGAAGGAGGCGCAGCAGAAGGCCGCCGAGGCCCCCGGCGTCTACCGCGAGGGCGAGCAGAAGGTGCTGGAGGGGGCGCGTGGCGAGGCCGGGCACACCGGGGCCGAAGGCTTCGGTGCGATGCACGGGACGCGCAAGGGCGCCTTCACCACCGTGTTCTCCAAGCAGAGCTCGACCGCCGCCGCCGACAAGACCGAGCAGGCCAAGATTCAGGAGCAGCTGGCCGGCATCTACGCCCGGACGAAGTCCGACGTCGACGGCACCCTCGAATCGCTGACCAAGGCCGTCGAGTCCATCTTCTCCATCCAGGTGGGGCTGGCGAAGAGCACGTTCGAGTCACGTGTCGAAGACCAGCTCGACGAGATCTACGGCTGGACGGTCATCGACGACTGGCTCTTCGGCGAGGACACGGAGGCCATCGACGCCGTCTTCAAACAGGAGAAGGACCGCTTCCTGAAGACGATGGACACCGTCATCGACCAGATCGCGCAGCTCATCGCCGCCTCCCTCAACGCCGCCATCCATCGCATCGAGACCGGCCGGGAGGAAGCCAAGACCTTCTTCGACGGCCTGACCAAAGAGCAGAAGCGGCTCTCGCAGAAGGCATACGACGTCTTCAAGCTGCAGTTCGACGCGCTGGAGGACGGCGTCCGCGAGAAGGAGCAGGAGCTGGCCGACACGCTGGCCGAGTCCTACCGCAGCAACGTCGATTCGCTCCAGGAGTCCTTCGACAAGATCAAGGAGGACATCAGCCGCGGCTGGATCGGCGGCGCCATCGACTTCGTCGTGGGCGTGGCCGAGGTCATCGGCAAGCTGAGCGACCTGCTCTGGTCCGTGCTCTCGCGCATCGGCAACGTCGTCGTCGACATCCTCGCCCACCCGATCCGCTTCGTCGAGAACCTCGCCGCCGGCATCGGCGCGGGCTTCGCGCTGTTCATCAAGAACATCGGCGAATATCTCGTGGCCGGCTTCTTCGAGTGGCTCCGCGGCGCGGCCGGCCCGGTCATCACGCTGCCCGAGAAGTTCGACGCCGCCGGCCTCTTCAACCTCGTCGCGCAGGTCCTCGGGTTCACCTACGACAACTTCCGGAGGATCGCGGTCAAGGTATGGGGCAAGGCCGCCGTCGAGCTGCTGGAGGCGGGCGCGGCCGCCGCCGAGAAGGGGCTTGAGATCTTCAACATCGTCCGCGAGAAGGGGCTCGCGGGGCTATGGGAGTTCATCCAGGCGTCGCTCTCCAGCCTCGTCGAGGAGCTGATCCAGAAGGTCAAGGAGACCGTCCTCTTCGCTGCCATCGAGAAGGCGCTGGGCTTCGTCGCCGCCCTCTTCACGCCGGTCGGCGCGTTCATCAAGGCGGCGCAGACCATCTACCGGGGCATCCGCTTCCTCATGGACAACATCGACCGGATCGCCGAGATCGTCGACGCCTTCCTCACCTCGGTCGAGCTGGCCGTGGCCGGCAAGACCGATGTCATCGCCCAGAAGATCGTCACCGCCCTGCGCAAGTTCATCGTCGTCGGCATCGACTTCCTGGCCAAGCTCCTCGGGCTCGGCGACCTGGCCGCGAAGGTGCGCCGGGTCCTCAAAGCCATCACAACACCCTTCGAGCGCGCCGTCGAGGCCGTCCTCAAGGGGCTCAAGTCCCTCGTCAAGGGCGTGATGCGCAGGCTCGGCATCGGCTCCAAGGGCCAGAGGAAGACGCGCGCCCAGAAGCGGAGGGGGAAGGAGAAGAGGAAGACCAAGAAGATCGAGAAGCAGGGCCGGCGGCCGCTCTCGCACAGCGAGGTCGTCACCCAGGTCTTCGCGGCCATGGCCAAGCCGACGAAGGCGAAGACCCCCGCCGCCGCCCTGGCCGAGAAGCAGCAGCAGGCCCAGAGCCTCATCAAGACGTACCAGCCGCTGCTCAAGAAGGGACAGCTGCGCATCCTCATCACCGACCCGAGCGTCAAGCAGGTCGAGGAGGACGCCGCCGTCGACTTCGACGTGTCGGCAAGCCCCGGCAAGAAGGGCGAGGCCCCGGTGGCCGACGCCAAACCCCTCGACAAGGATCTGGAGGAGGCCAGGAGCTATGTTGGCAAGCCGGTCGATCTCACGGATCAGAGCAAACAGATCTATCGCGCGACCGTCCAGGAGGTCAACGAGAAGAAGATCGTCGCCCTTCGCTTCATCATTCCACAGGGTGAGCGTCGGAAGCTCATAAGGGACTTGCACTCCCCTATGTCCGCCTTCCTCGACGCAGTCCGCAACGGGAAGCCGGTGCCGGGTCTGGATCTCACGAAACTTAAGCACCAGTCGAAATTTGTCATCAACGTCAACGGGAAGTTCGTTATCGACCTCGAGGCCATCAAGAACGAAGGAGATGCGGAATCTCCTCCTTGGCGCAAGAAGTTCTACGGCGGTTACAGAAAGGCCGTCGAGGACGAAAAGGCCCGGCTGCTCAAGAACCCGTACACCGGAGATGTGGGCAACGGCATCGCGCACCCAGACGACGTCAAAAACAAGCTGATCCTTAAAAACCGTCGGTACTGGGCGCGAGGCCTCGGTTCTGCGGGCGGCTATTTCGACCCCAAGCAGGGCACGCGCTACCAGCCGACCATCGAGCACAGGCCTGCAGTGGTGAGCCATTGGAAGGAGACGGGGTCCAAGGGTGTTCAGAAGGATCGCGCCGACTACTATAACAAGATCCCATTCGCGGAGATCCTGCCCTGGTACCTCAATAGCTCGGAGGGTGCGCAGAAGGAGCGGTTCGACCCGGAGGTTGGTGCCGATTTCCGGGGGCCGGGCGAGAAGAAGTAGGCACCAGGTCGCTCAGCCGCGGGCCGTTGGACTCTGGGATGTGGAGCAGGCCGAGTCCATCACCACACGATGATCGGCCGTAAGTGCGGTGGAGTTCGACGCCGAACGCAGGTACCCGTTAATTGCCACCCATAAGGCGGCGGAGCTTTACGCCATTTCGGCGGCGTGAGCGTGCAGGGCCCCGCGTGTACGGCTCATTCCGCACGGGCGCGCGTGTTGGTGGTGATGAAGCTGCCGGTGCCGCTGTAGATGGGCGTCGGGTCGGCGCCCCCACTGGGAGCCGTCGCCGGGGCGTTGACCTGAAAGCGAGCACGGAACTTGCTGCCGCGGAGGATGAAGACGCGGCCCCCCGACTTGCCCTTCTGAGCCTTCTGATCCGGCCCCAGACTTTCGATGGTGAGCGTCCCCGCGCCGGGGATGGAGAACGCCGGCGTGAAGTAGACCGCGCCGGCCACCACGACGGAAGCCTCGTCGCCCTCCACGCAAGCCAGCAACCCGCTCACCCTCCCCTTCGCGGTGCCCGTAATCACACCCGGCGGGGCGGTGACCGTGGCCGGCGGGAACGAAGGATCAAAGACCGCCTGATCGCCGTTGATAATCACGAAGTCCATACGCCTATCACCTCGACTCAAGAAGCGTATCACCCGACTCGACACCATAGAACCATCAATTTTCCACTCCTCCGGAGTATGCCGCCTGTCAATTTCCCGCTGGACTTGGGGATCGGCAGGTCGCGCGGATCGGTGCTCCTGGTACATACCCAACGCCCATCCCGCTTGCCCGCTGCGCACCGGTGGAACACTCGGCTGACCCCCTCGGGAGCGGTGTGGTGGAGCGGCTGGCTACGGGCAGCGTGCTCCGGTTAGCCGAGTGAGGGGCCGTCGGCGCCCCTGTTGAGCAGGGGGTTCGTGCTGGTGGTCGGGACGGCCGTGTGTTCCGTCAGGACATCGGCGACAGCTCTCTCAAGACATTG
>Ga0307416_100000488_pt1 | contig 20200 bp, 22 predicted proteins | sample DK1Cmetagenome_2_FD_203821 | JGI IMG/M metagenome (GOLD analysis project Ga0307416, IMG submission 203821) | Maize rhizosphere microbial communities from greenhouse at UC Davis, California, United States - DK15-C-3 | ecosystem: Host-associated > Plants > Roots > Rhizosphere > Soil | place...
CGCTTCCTCCGGCCCGTCCCAGACTCCGATGACGCGGACCTTTTCCCCGTCGCCGGCGTCGGTCCAGAGGGTCTTGCCAAGGCGGCCGGCGTTGTGGGCGATCAGACCGTCGGCCGCGCCGAGGATGTGGGACGTCGAACGGTAGTTCTGCTCGAGCCGGATGATCGTCGCGCCGGGAAAATCCTTCTCGAAGCGAAGGATGTTGGCGACTTCAGCGCCGCGCCAGGAATAGATCGACTGGTCGTCATCGCCGACGCAGCAGAGGTTGCGGCGCGGCTCTGCCAGCAGCTTCAGCCATTCGTACTGCGCCTGGTTGGTGTCCTGATATTCGTCGACGAGCAGGTAGCGGAAGCGATCGCGATAGGCTTCGAGGACGTCAGCGTGCTTGCGGAGGATCACCAGCATGTGGAGCAAAAGGTCGCCGAAATCGCAGGCGTTGAGCGTGCGCAGGCGCTCCTGATATTGAGCGTAGAGCTCGGCCCCGCGCCCGGCGGCGAAAGCCTCGGACTCGCCGGCGTCGACTTGAGGCGGAGTCCAGCCGCGGTTCTTCCAGCGGTCGATCAGGCCGGCAAGCTGGCGAGCGGGCCAGCGCTTCTCGTCGAGGTTGGCAGCGCTGATCAGCTGCTTGAGGACGCGAAGCTGATCGTCGGTGTCCAGGATGGTGAAGTTGGACTGGAGGCCGACGAGCTCGGCATGGCTGCGCAGCATCCGCGCGGCGACGGAGTGGAAGGTGCCGAGCCAGGGCATGCCTTCGATCGCGCCGCCGCTGATCTGGCTAACGCGACCCTTCATCTCGCGCGCCGCCTTGTTGGTGAACGTGACGGCGAGAATCTGGCTGGGCCAGGCCTTGCGAGTCGCGATCACGTGGGCGAGTCGGGCGGTCAGCGCGGCGGTCTTGCCGGTGCCGGCGCCGGCCAGGACGAGCACCGGGCCTTCGGTGGTCAACACCGCCTCGCGCTGGGGCGGGTTGAGCCCCTGCAAATAGGGCGGCTCGGGACTCAACGCAGAAGATTCAGGCACTTGCAGGAGGTAGGGCAGAGGGAACGAAACGGCAACCGAGCGAGGCGGCTCCAAAAGTTCCAATTGTTGTTCCCGATATCCACGTTATCCACAGGCTTGAACCCAAATATTTTGCTTCCGCGACTCGGATGAGGGGTGCATGGTGACTTCGTGATCGGGACGGCGGTCCCAGCCTCCCCGGAGGGCCGGCAACGGCAAGAAGGGTGCGGCAGGCGACCAAAGGTCCGATCTCCGCCGGCAGGCAATGAGAAGAGCTTTCGGGTTCTGATCGGGGCCAGCCGGGAAGAGGCGCCGGAAGAGAAAATCTTCCTGTCGCGCGACGCGGCTCCCGGGGTTCTTCGGAATCCTGGTGAGCGAAGCGGGACGCGGTAGAGGTTTTCCCAAGAAGGGCCGCGGAACATCGGGCGGTTTTCGCGAGAAACTCAGTCTTCGGATTGAGATTCAAGCAGGCCGGTCAGGTTGAAAGACCAGCGAGCCTTCGGGCCACGTAGTCCGGTAAGCCAGGCGGGCTCCTCGCAAGAGGGAGCTGCAAGATGGAAAGCGACGCCTGAGCTGGTGAGCCAGGATCGAGAGCGGGTCGGGGCCTTCGGGTTTTTGACCAGGTTACGAACACCGGCAGATCCTTCGCTCGGCGCAGTGGGGGCTGGCAGCAATGCCGGCCCCCATTTCTTTTGGGCAAAGCGCGGGAACGATCCGCTGCTGCCGATCTCCTTCATCGCAGCGTGACGCAGCCGCCATTTTGCGCGCGGAGGCTCGCATCGGCGGATGCGGCGCGGCGCCGTTCGACGAAACCCGCGGATACGAAACCACCGATGCGCGTTGGGGCGGGCAGGTGGCATCGGCGATCATGCCGGCGGAGCGGCGGGGCACGAAGGAGTGTAACGTGATCCGCGCGATTGCTGCTCTGGCTTTGGCCTCCGCCTCGACCCAACCCACCGCAACCCTGACCTCGACCGCTCCCTGGTGGGAGAAAGTGACGGTCACCGTCACCGACGACGGCAAGGCCCAGTCCTGCCATTACGAATCGAGCCTCGGCGCCGGCAAGGGCCAGGACTGCTCGGTCACCGGCAGCGAGGCGGCGATGACCAAGAGCAGCAGCTCGGCGAGCGCCAAGAACCAATATACCCGCCTCACCTTCGAGCGCCGCTTCAGCCCCGGCGCGATGCCCAAGGCGCCCGAGCTGCAGCCGGGAGAACTGCTGTTGAGCGGCCAGGTGATGGCGTTGGCGATCGACGGCAAGGGCGCGGTCGAGCATTGCCGGGTGGTCGCCAAGTCGGGATCGGTGACTCCGCAATATGGTTGCGACGAAGCCACCGCCGAACGGTTCGAGGCGAGCGCCGTCGAACCCCACGCGCGGCCGGCAGCACGCGAGGGTTACATGACCATCCTGGTCTATGGCCACAGCGAGCACCTCGTGTGAGATCGAGAACCAAATAGGTAAAATAATTGTTGACACCGTCACGCTGATTCGGTACACGTCAGGCACAGTGAAGAATTGCGAGTCGGGCCACTCCCTCGAGGGAGTTCGGCCCGATTTTGATTCTGGGTCCCCGCCTTCGCGGGGATGACGAAAAGGTGGGTCCCCGCCTTCGCGGGGATGACGAAAAGGGAATGGGTCGATTGGGGCGGAAGGCGAAGCTGACGCTGGTCGCGGCAAGGAAGCCGCAGCTCAAAAAGCGAGCCAAACGCGATTGGTCCAAGGAGAAAGCCGCCAAGTTTCTGAGCGTGCTCGGCACGACGTGCAACGTCAGCGAGGCGTGCCGGCGGAGCGGCGTGCGGATGACCGTGGCTTATCGCCGCCGCAAGATGGACGCGGGGTTCCGGGCCGACTGGATCGAGACGCTCGCCGGTGCCTATTCGCGGCTCGAGCTGGTGCTGCTCGACCGCGCCTTCAATGGCACCGAAAAGGTGGTCACGCGCAAGGACGGCAGCATCGAGCGGATGCTCGAATATTCGAACCAGCTCGGTTTGCAGCTGCTGAAGATGCACCGGGAAACGGCGATCGAGGCGGACAGCGAACTGCCGGCCGAGGACGTGGACGAAATTCGCGAGCGGCTGGTCCGCAAGCTCCAGCGATTGAAGAAGCGGGATGAAGAGCAGGAAGCGGAAAGAGCCGGATTACGGGGTGCTGCGCCACGAGAAGGGGATGCTGAAAGCGGCGACGGAGGAGCAGCAGCGCAAGATATTTGAGACCGCAACGGTCGAGCAGATGCTGAAGCTCGACGCCGACTTCGAGATGTGGGCGCACGAGAACCAGCTGCCGCCGGGTGGCGAGGGCTGGCGCGTCTGGCTGATGATGGCCGGGCGCGGGTTCGGCAAGACGAGGGCGGGGGCGGAATGGATCTTCCGGCTCGCCAACGGGAAGCCCAAGGTCCGCGTCGCGCTGGTCGGGGCGAGCATCGCTGACACGCGCACCATCATGGTCGAGGGCGTCAGCGGGCTGCTGAGCATCGCGCGGCGGTACCGCCGGCGGCTGCACTGGGAGCCGAGCCTGGGGCGGATCAAATGGCCGAACGGCAGCGAGGCGCAATTATTCTCCGGCGACCATGCCGATGGTTTGCGCGGGCCGGAACATGATTTTGCGTGGGCGGACGAGCTGGCCAAGTGGCGGCAGGCGGAAGCGGCGTGGGACAATCTGCAGTTCGGCCTCAGGCGGGGCCAAAGGGCACGGGCGCTGGTGACGACGACGCCGCGGCCGATGCCGCTGCTCGAACGGATCCGGGACGGCGAGTGGACGGTGACGACCACGGGCAGGACGAGCGACAACATCAACCTCGACGAAAGATTCATCGACGTGATGAGGGCGACCTACGGCGGCACGCGGATCGGCGCGCAGGAGCTGGATGGCGTGCTGCTGCAAGATGTGGAGGGGGCGCTGTGGACGCGGGAGATGATTGAGCGGGCGCGGGTTCACGCCCTCATCCTCCCGCCGCTTCGCGGCGGGCCCCTCCCTCTCCCTCAGGGGGAGAGGGGCTTTGATCGGATCCTGGTCGGGGTCGATCCGCCGGCGGGGGCTGGCGAGAATTCGGACGCGTGCGGGATCGTGGTGTGCGGCTCCAGGGAGAATAAGCTCTACGTGCTCGAGGATGCGAGCGTGCGCGGGCTTTCGCCCGAAGGCTGGTCGAGCAGGGTCGCGGCCGCCGCCGCGCGCTGGGACACGGCCCAGGTGGTCGCCGAGGCAAACAATGGCGGGTCGATGGTGCAGAGCGTGCTCAACGCAGCCGACCTCGGGCTGTTCGTGCGGTTGGTGCACGCGTCGCGCGGCAAATCCGCTCGGGCCGAGCCGATCGCGCTCAAGTTCGAGACTGGGAAGGCGTTTTTCGCGGGCGAGTTTCCGGAATTGGAGGCCGAGCTCGGTGGGATGATCGCCGGCGGAGGTTACGATGGGCCCGGGCGGTCGCCGGACCGGGCGGATGCGATGGTGTGGGCGATGACGGTGCTGGGTGAGACCCGGTCAGGGGTTCCGCGGGTGCGGAGGTTATAAACCGTATTTGAACAATGCGCCGATAGATCGGAGGAATGTCGGTCGAAGTTCAACAATTCTTCCCCGGTGACGAGGCGAGCCCAAATCAAGTCCTTGAGCTTGCGGATGAGTATCGCCGCGCCGCTGAAGTGCTTCTTACAAAAGGGCGTAAAGGCAAGCCCTTGAGCCGAGCGCCATATCGACTGGCAGCAATCCACGCGATTGAACTCTATTTGAATGCATTCTTGATGATGCGCGGACATGCCTCCTCAAGTCTCAGGGGTTTCAATCATGATCTTGCGCGTCGGCGGCGCTTGGCAGCTGACGAGGGGCTTTCCCTGCGCAAGAAAACAGCTGCGCATTTGGGGCATCTGTCAGAAGCGCGAGAATATTTGATCATGCGTTATGGGCCGGAGATGGCAGGAAAGGTGTCGCATTTGAATAGGGTTCAGGCGACGCTGCGCGAAGTGGGCGACAAGGTAGCAAACTACATTCGGAAGTAGCCGTCACGCGAGTGAATCGCGTGACGTCAGTCGGGTTCGCCGTGGCGGCGACCCGCTGGCCGGCTTTCGCCGACTCTTCGAAATAAGCAGCAAATCGCTGCGCGAATTTGCCGCTTATGCTCGGCGGCTCAAGCTTAGGAGCGAGCGATGGGGTGGTGGTTCGGGCGCAAGAGCGCGCCGGCGGACGCTAGGCCGTTTGTGCCAGTTTGGGCGTCCCTTGGGCTGAATACAGACAGCCAGGAGGTGGGGTTCGCTCGCTCCTATTCCGAGCAGTTCGAGGAGGTGTATCGGCGCAATCCGGTGGGGCAGCGCGCGGTGCGGCTGGTCGCTGGGATGCTCGGCTCGCTGACCGTGGATGGCGATGAGCGCGCAGTGGCGCTGGTCAAGGGTGACGGGCTGCTGGAAGCGATCGCGGCGAACCTCTTGCTGCACGGCAATGCGTATGTGCAGCTGCTCGCCGACGGGCGCGACGCGCCCGAGGAGCTGATCTCGCTTCGGCCAGAGCGGGTCAGTGCGATCTGCGACGAGCGCGGCTGGCCGGTCGCCTATCTTTACCGCGCGGCCGGCCAGGCGGTGCGGATCGAGCGCACCGATGGGCTGGAGCGGATGCAGGTCGCCCATTTGAAGGCGCTGCACCCGCGCGATGACCATTATGGGATGGGCTGCATCGAGGCGGCGATTGCCGCTGCGAGCGTGCACAACCGGGCGAGCCGCTGGAACAAGGCGCTGCTCGACAATGCGGCGCGGCCGAGCGGGGCGTTGAGCTACGAGCCGGCGGATGGCGCCGTCATGTCGGCCGAGCAGTTCAAGCGGCTGAAAGACGAGCTGGCACAGGAATTTGCGGGCAGCGGCAATGCCGGGCGGCCGCTGCTGCTCGAGGGTGGGCTGAAGTGGCAGGCGCTGAGCCTGACTCCGGCGGACATGGATTTCGTGGCGCTGAAGGAAGGCGCGGCGCGCGACATCGCGCTGGCCTTCGGGGTGCCGCCGGTGCTGGTCGGACTTCCTGGCGACGCGACCTACGCCAATGCGCGCGAGGCTGGGCGGGCGCTGTACCGTCAGACGATCCTGCCGATGGCCGGGCTCATCCTGGAGGGGCTCGGCAAGATGCTGAGCGACTGGCTCGGGCCGGTGAACCTGAGCGTCGATACCGACCAGATCAGCGAGCTCGCCGAGGACCGCGCGAAATTGTGGGAGCAGGTCGGGGCCGCGGGTTTCCTCAGCGACAGCGAGAAGCGCGATATGCTTGGTTTCACGACGTCAAAGGTATCGGGATGACAAATGTTGCGCTGAGCGCGGAAGCGCTGCTCGCGAGCCTGATGGCGCAGGCCGAGGGCCGCGGGGTCGACCTAATCACGCTCCGCGCGCTGGTCGAGGAGTCGAGCCAGGCAGGCGCGCGGCGGGCGCTGGCGTCGCTCGGTCTGGATGACGAGCGGGCGCGGCGGGACATGGATGAATTGCGCGAGCTGCTGTCGGCGTGGCGCGACGCCAAGCGTAGCGCGTGGCGGGCGGTGGTGACCTGGGCGGTGCGGCTGATGCTGGCGATGCTGCTGATCGGGATCGCGGTGCGGCTGCGGCTGACGGATCTGGTGGTGCAGTGAAGCGACTGCCCCACCCCCTGACCCCCTCCCCTAAAGGAGAGGGGAAACTAAGGTTCGCGGGGTACGCGGCGGTGTTCGACCGGCCGGACAAGGGCGGGGACATCGTGCGCAAGGGCGCGTTCCTGCGGGCGCTTCAGAAGGGCGGTGAAGTGCCGCTGTTGTGGCAACACAAGGCCGGCGCGGTGATCGGGCGGATCGAGCAGCTGCGCGAGGATGCGCGCGGGCTGCGGGTGATTGCGGCGGTGGGCGACGCGCGGGCGTCGCGGTTGCTCGGGAGCGGCAAGGTCGATGGGCTGAGCTTCGGCTATCGGGTGCGCGAGGCGAAGAGCGCAGGCGCCCATCGTGAGCTGATCGAGCTCGATTTGATTGAGGTCAGCCTGGTGGCGAACCCGATGCAGCCGCGGGCGCGGGTGCACGCGGTCCAGACCTAAACAATTCAGACGAAGGAAGAGAAGGCAGACCCCGGATCAAGTCCGGGGTGACGGTGAAGTGTTGCCCAAAGGAGAGAAGTGAATGGTGGAAGTGAAAGCGGATGTGCTCGAGGAGTCGTTCGAGCAGTTCGAAGAGGATGATGGCGTCGCGGCGCTCCGCGCGGAGTTGGAGCTGCTGAAGGCGAAGATCGCGAGCGGCGCGATCGCGGCCCAGCGGCCGGCGCTCGATGGCGTGAAGTCGGCTGAGGCGGCGAGCTTCGTCGACCAGTATCTTCGCCGCGGGATCGAAGCGGGACTGGAGACCAAGGCGATTGGGTCTTCGTCGGATGCGATTGGCGGTTATGCGGTGCCGGAAGAGATCGACCGGGTGATCGACGAGACGCTGGTGGCGATCTCGCCGATCCGGGCGATCGCCAATGTCGTGAAGGTCGGAAGCGCGGGCTATCGCAAGCTGATCGCGAGCGGCGGGACTCCGTCGGGCTGGGTCGGGTTCGAGGCGGCTCGGCCGGAAACCGGGACGCCGTCGTTTACCGAGGTGGTGCCGGCGAGTGGAGAGCTCTACGCCAATCCGGCCGCGTCGCAGCAGATGCTCGACGATGCGATGTTCGACGTCGAGAAGTGGCTTGCGCACGAGATCGCGACCGAGTTCGCGCGGGCCGAGGGCAAGGCGTTCGTCAGCGGTACGGGCGTGACGCAACCGCTCGGGTTCCTGAGCTCGCCCAATGCGGCGACGGTGGACTCGGCGCGGCCGATGGGGACGCTGCAGTTCATCGGCACCGGCGCGCCGGGCGCGTTCCCTGCGAGCAATCCGGCGGACAAGCTGATCGACCTCGTCCAGACTTTGCGCTCGCCCTACCGGCAGGGCGCGGTGTTCGTGATGAACTCGGCGACCGCGGCGGCGGTGCGCAAGTTCAAGACCGCGGACGGCGCGTTCATGTTCCAGCCGAGCCTGGCGGCGGGGCAGCCGGCGAGCCTGCTCGGTTATCCGCTGATCGAGGCGGAGGATATGCCGGACATCGCCGCGAACAGCCTGTCGATCGCGTTCGGCAACTTCAAGGCGGGCTATGTGATCGCCGAGCGCAATGCGACGACGATCCTGCGCGATCCCTACACGCACAAGCCGTACGTTCATTTCTACGCGACCAAGCGGATCGGCGGGCAGGTAGTCAATTCGGAAAGCATCAAGCTGCTGAAGTTCGCCTGACGCCAGAGGGGGCTCGTTGTCCCCTGCACCGGGCCCCCTCCACCATCCTTCGGGATGGTCCCCCTCCCCGTGCCGGGGAGGATCTGTTTCCATGACTTGAGGAGCCGCAATGGCGGACGCCTTTCAGCCGAGGTTCGTCGATCTCGTGCGCAACATCTCGACGACGGCCGGCACCGGGAATTTCATCCTCGGGCCGGCGGTCGCCGGCTACAACAGCTTCACCAGCGCGTGCGCGGTCGGCGACAGCTTCTATTATTCCGCGATCGGGCTCGACCGGCCGTCTGAGCGCGAGGTTGGCCGCGGCACGTTGCTCGCCGGCGGTGCGATCAGCCGCGATCCGATCGGCGGGGTGCGGACGAACTTCTCGAACGGGACCAAGTCGATCGCGCTGATTGCCGCGGCGGAGTGGTTCACGCAGGTGCAGGCCGGCGCCGGAGCGGCGGCGACTCGTTCCGCGCTGGCTGCGGTCGGGCCCAAGGGTCAGGCGGTGTTCCTGAGCGAGGCGGGCCGCGAGGGGCTGTTCCGGTTCGACCCATCGAACCTCGCGGCGAAAGTGGCGGCGGACGCCGACCAGGGATTTTACGTTGCGCCGCAGAACGATCCGACCGGTTCGTCGGGGGCCTGGGCGCGCCAATTCTCGGGTGCGGTGAACGCCGGCTGGTTCGGCATTTCCACGGCCAATCCGGGAGCGGCCAACAGCAGCGCCATCGCGGCGCTGTTCGCGGCCCTGAAGGCACGCGTGTCGCGGCCGGCCGATTTCAGCTTCTACGACGGGCTCGAGCCGGTCAACTTCGCGGCCGGCGAGTTCAATTTCGCGTCGACGATCGAGCTCAGCGACGGGACTTTCACGATCGAGGGCGCAGGCGTCGCCGACGGCGCCGGGACGACGTTCAAGTTCCCCGCCGGAGTGACCGGCATCCGGGTCCAGCGGTTCAACACCAGCGGGGTCAGCGCCACCCGCGCGCCGGCGGTCGGTGCCGACCGCTCGATCATCCGCAACCTGAGGCTGCGCGGCGGTTATGCGGGAACCGAAGCCGAGTGCCACGGCATCCACCTGCGGGCGTCGGCCATCCTCGACAATGTGATCGTCACCACCTTCGAGGGGGACGGAATCTATATCAATGCCGTTGCCGGATCGGCGACGGTCGAAGGCAACGCCAACCTGTTCTCGTTCCGCAAGGTGCGCTGCGTGCAGAACCGCAACGGCTTCTTCATCGACGGCGACAACGACAATGCCGGGATCCTCCACGGCTGCGACGCCTCGGCGAACCGGCAGTGGGGATTCTGGGATTCGTCATTCCTCGGCAACACCTATGTCGGGTGCCACTCGGACTCGAATGGGCTCACTGCCGGAACGATCGCGTCCGTCGTGACGCAAGGCGGGAATCGCTATTGCGTGAAGGTCGGCCAGGAGGTGGGCGCGGCGTCGAACTCCCCGACGGGCACAGCCAGCGACAACGGCTGGTGGTATTTCATGGGTTCGGGCGGCGCCGATTCAGCGAACAACATCGTCGCCTGGTCGAGCGGGATGACGCTCCGCACCGGCGGCTCCTATCGGACCGACGATCCCAACGCCCAGACCGTGCTGGTGGGCTGCTATCACGAGAGCGGGCAGGGGTTCGCGCAGCTGACCGCGCCGACGCTGGTTCTGGGCGGGATGATGAGCCCCTGCGTAAGGGGCGTGTCAGTGCTTTGCGGCGGCACCAACATCAGCTCGACCGGCGGGATCACTGCGGCCGGTTCGCTGGTCGCGCTCGGCAATTCGCACAACCTTGGGCCACAGGCGGGCCTCGCGACCGACACCACATTCTACCTCGACCACACCAATAGCTATGCCGGGTTCCAGAGCCGCTACTGGAATGGCGGGCCGACCAACGTCGCAAGCGTCCTCTACGTCCACGGTTTCGGGACCATCCACGACGTCCAGAACGCGGGATGGGCGCACCGCTTCCGCGTCAACGGCGCCGGCATCGTGAACATGGATTCCGCCGGCATGGACATCCAGGCGGGCAAGGTCCTCAAGGTCAACGGGACGCAAGTCGTTGCGGCTCAGCAGACCCCGATCGCGAACGATGCCTCCGGCGCCCCCAACCAGGGCACGGTCAACGGCATCCTGTCGGCGCTTCGCGCGCACGGCCTCATTGCTTCATAGCCCAGAGATAGAGGTTCGCGGGATTGTGGAAGCGCGTGATGGGCCGCGCGAGGTCCTTCGGTGAAAGCGAGCGGAAGGAATAGAGATGCCGAAGCGAGGGGCGCACCTCTTTCAGCCCGACCCGGTGGATGAGCTCGCGCAAGGACCGATGGTTGAAGCTGTTGACGTGCTCAAACGGATGGAAGGGCATGATGTGCCGATAGTCGCGGCGCTGCAGCTCACGAATGACCCGGCGCCGGCTGTTGGGCAGCGAGAGCTTGATGACGCCGCGAAGAGACGGCGCGAGCTGGCTGAGCAAATCGAGCGGCTCGGCGACATGCTCCAGAACCTGTTCGAGGTTGATGACGTCGAACTGGTGGGATGCGATTTCGGCGTCAGCGATGACGCGAATGCCTTGCTTCGCGACCCAGTCGGCACGGTGGGGAGCGAGCTCGGTCGCGAAGGCGTGGTGGCCGAGCTTTCGGGCCGAAATGGGCCAGGCGCCCCAACCGGTGCCGTAGTCGAGGACCTGGAGCCGCGGCTTGTGAAGGAAGGCGGATAGGGAAAGTAGCTCATGCGTGTCCCCGGCGTGCTCAGGAATCGGCACGTCGACCTCAGGCCGAGCAAGGCCCGAGTAGAGGTCGGCCATCAGCTCGGGATCGGCGACGAAGCGCTGAAAGATGAGGTCGCAATCGAGGCACTCGTCGAGCTGGTAGGTCCCTTCATAAGGCTCGCGCCGGTAGAAGGTTCGAAGAAAGTCCCCGAGCGGGCCTTCGTGAAATTTGGCCGTCATGAGGGTTCGCGACCGGCCGCTCTTGCAGGCTGGGCAGCAATCGCGCTCGACGAACATCATCGTCCGCCTCTCTAACAGAGGAGATTAGCCATGGAAGCGTTCGAACCGCCGCTCCTCAGCGGAGGGGCGGCATGAGCATTGGCGCGCAAAGCATCGGCGAAGCGCCGGTTGCGGCGCAGGCCGACCGAAGCGTCAGCAATCGCGGAACGCCGCCACGCAAACGCACCATCATCGTCCAGCCGGACAGGGTCGCTCAGCCGGAAGCGCGCTGAGCCAAGCAACGGAAGAGACCAATGACACTGCTTTTGAAGGACCCTTCGGCGGTTCTCGATTATGCCATCGATTGGGGCGTCGATTATCTCGACGACGACGACATCCTGATGGAAAGCGTCTGGGCGGTCGAGCCCGACGAGACCGGCGGTGTCGAGATCGTGAACAGCAGCCTCGGCGATCGGGTGTCGACGGTCCAGGCCAGCGGTGGGACAGCCGGGCGGCTGTATCGGCTGTCGAACAGGGTCGTTACCCAGTCGGGGCGCACCGACGACCGGTCGATCGTGCTTCGCGTGGAGAAGCGCTGATGGCGACGCCGGCCGAGCCGATCGTCACCATGAGCGAGGCGCAGGCCTACGTCCGCATCGAGACGGGCGAGGAGGAAGCGCTTGTGGCGGGTCTGATCCGCACCGCGAGTGCGATTTGCGAAGCATTCATCAACCAGGTGGTCGTCGCGCGCGAATTCGAGCTCGACTTGCCGGCAAGTGGAGCCTGGGAGCGGCTGCCAATCACGCCGGTGCGGTCGATGACGACGGTGGCCGCCGTCGATGCCGCCGGTGTCGTCACGCCGCTGGACAGCGGTGGATACGCGCTCGACGTGGATTTCGCCGGCGACGGGTGGGTCCGGCTCGAACAAGCAGTGGATGCGTCGAGGCTGCGGGTCGGCGGGCGCGCTGGCATGGCCGAAGATGAGAATGGAGTCCCCGAGCCCCTTCGCCAGGGCGTGCTGCGCCTGGTCGCGCATTTGTTCACCGCCCGTGACGGCGATGGCGGCGAAGTGCCGGCGGCCGTCACTGCGCTATGGCGGCCCCATCGCAGGATGCGGCTTTCCTGATGGCCGCCTCCATCCACACCAACCGGAGGCGAGTTTCCTGATGGCTGCCTCCACCCACGCCAACCGGAGGCAGCTATGACCGAATTCGCGGGAACGCTGCGCGAGCGGCTGGTGATCGAACGACCCGTCTCGCTGCGCAACGCGATGGGTTTGCAGGAACCCGGCTGGGAAGAAGTGTGCCGCTGCCTCGGCGCAGTGGTGCTCGAAACGGTGGGCGCGGAGAGCGAGGCCCAGGCGCTGAGTGCGATGCCGCGCTATCGGGTCACGATCCGCAAGCGCGACGGTGTCGCGCTCAACCAGCGGGTGCGCTGGAGCGGCCGGAGCCTGATGGTCCGCCAGTTGCTCGACGACCCGCGAACCAAGGATCGCATCGTGATGCGCTGCGAGGAGGTGCGCGGATGATGGATCGGCTCGTCACGCGCGGCGAACGGCTCGCCCGAAATGCGCAGCGGCAAATGGTGCACTCGGTCGCCGAGCGATTGCGAGCGATGTTCGGCGGCGCAGCGGTGGAGGTCGAGGAAGCGCGCGTGTTGGTGCGCGGGCGAGGGATGATCAAACGCTGGCTGATCGATCCGAGCCTGCGCTTCCTCAATGGAGGATTGAAATGAGCGCAGGCGCCGCGTTGCAGTCGGCGATCGCAGCCGCCCTTGCCAATGTCCAGGATCTGACAGGCGTGTTCGACGGCCCGCCGGCACGCGCTGCCTATCCCTATGCGGCGCTGGACGCGACGACGGAGAATGACTGGAGCCACAAAAGCGGCGACGGCCGCGAAGTCCTGATCGCGATCACGGTCTGGGATGACCAGCCGGTGCGGCTGCACCAGCTGGCAGACGAGGTCGAGGCGAACCTCAAGGAATTGGGCGGCGCCGACAGCTGGCAGCTGGTGACGATGCGGCTGGTCCGGAGGCGAGTGGTGCGCGACGTCGCTGGGCCATGGGCGGCGGCGATCGATTTCCGGGCGCGGATGCTGGCGCTGGTCTGACGCGCTCTCACCCTTCCATTGCTCCGCAGTGGGTCGCTCCCTCTTCCGCGAGGAGAGAGGGGCTTTCTTGTGAATCCGAAGGAGATGAAAATGGCGGCAGAGCGCGGAAGTGCGTTTTTGCTCAAGATCGGTGATGGCGCAGCCACACCGAGTTACGTCACGGTGGCGGGGCTGAGAACGACGCAGCTATCGATCAACGGCGATGCGGTGGCGATCACCAACAAGGGCAGCGGCGGCTGGCGCGAGTTGCTGTCCGGCGCCGGCGTCAGGTCAGTGTCGGTCGCTGCGAGCGGGATTTTCACGGGCAGCGGAGCCGAGGCGCAGGTGAAGGCGCTGGCCCTATCTGGCGCGCTCGGAAGCTATGAGCTGAGCTTCGAGAGCGGAGATCGGATGCGGGGCGATTTCCTTGTGACGCGCCTCGAATATGCCGGCGATTTCAATGGCGAGCGCAATTACACCCTGGCGCTCGAAAGCTCGGGCGAGGTGGTGCCGTTGTGAGTGTCCCGAATGTCCACCGTGGCGAGGCGAGCATTGAGGTCGGGGGCGAGCAATTGATGCTGCGGCCGAGTTTTGGTGCGCTGGTTGCGGCCGAGGAGGAGCTGGGATCGCTGTTCGAACTCGTCGAGGGCGCCGCCGAGGGCTCGCTGAAACTGGGTCAGATCGCAACCCTCTTCGATCATCTCTCGCGCGGGCGACCGGAAGCGATCACGCGCGAGCGGATCGGCGAGGCGGTGGTCGAGATGGGGCTGGCCCGAGTGACGCCGGCGCTCAAGCTGGTGCTGACACAGATCCTGCAGGGACGGTGACGTTCGGCGAATCGGCTGCGCGCCTGAGCGGCGCTGCGGCGATGGTGCTCGGCTGGCGTCCGACGGAATTTTGGGAGGCGACGCCGGCGGAGCTGGCGATCGCGCTGAACCTGTGGGGTGCCCAGGCCGATACCCCGGACCTCGCGACGATCGAAGAATTGAAGCGGCGTTTCCCGGACTGACGATCCCGGGGATTCGAAAAACAAGAAAGGTGGATCCCGGATCAAGTCCGGGATGACGAGGGTGTCATGGACGAGGAAATCGAGCGGCTGGTGGTCAGCGTCCGCGCCGACACCGCGGGTTTTGCGCGCGACGTTGCTTCGATGCGCGGCGAGCTCGAGGGGCCGCTGGTATCTGGCGCCGGGCGAGCGGGGCGGATGATCGACAATGCCTTGGCGCGCGCCATCACGACCGGGAAAGTCGGGTTCGACGATCTCAAGAAAGTCGCGCTTTCAGCAATGAACGATATCGCGCAGGCGTCGCTGCGCGGGCTGTTCAATTCGGTGGGTGGAAGCGGACTGGGATCCGGGATCATCAATGGTCTTTCGAGCCTGGTGGCCTCGCTATTCGGATCACCGGGGCGTGCAACCGGCGGGCCGGTGAGCGCCGGGCGATCCTATGTCGTCGGCGAGCGCGGACCCGAGCTGTTCGTGCCGTCGAGCGGCGGGCGGATCGAGCAAGTCGCCGGGAGAGGCCGCGATGTGCGGGTGGCGATTGCGATCCAGTCGCCGGCCCCGTCCGATCCGCAGGTGCTGCGTCAATCGAGCCGGCAAGTAGCGCGGGCGGTGCGCGCGGCGCTGAGGGAGGGGCAATGAACCTGTGGTTCACGCGCCCTGGAGCGAAGATCGTGCGCACGCACATCAAGCGCTTCGACCCCCTGCTGTGGACGGTCGATTTCCCGCGCGGGACCGTGGCGAGCGTCATCACGACGCCTGATGCGCATGGGCTGACCGTTGAGTGCGAGTTCCTGCGCAAGGGCGACCTGGTCGGGCTGATCTGGGACAGCGAAGACCAATGGGCGCACGCCGCACATGCCCGCGAAACGAGCCGCGATTATTCGCATTGCCAGCTGAGCTTCCACTGGGAGTCGAGCGGACTCATGGCGCTGGATGCGCTGAATGGGCCGACGCTCACGATCGAGGGAGAGGATGCGGTCGGCGAGCCGCGGACGTGGCTCGTCCGGTTGTGGAATTATGCGAGCGGGACACCCACCAGCGCCGACGTGACGCTCGACTTCGACGCGCTCGATGGCGGGTTTAGCCTGCCGGCGGATGCGGACCGGGTCGACCCGATGCGGATCGACCGGATGTTCATCAGCCTGGTTGCGCCGGGGTACGTCGAAGGCTCCGAGATGCTCTTCGGCGCGCCGATCGCGGGCTCGGTGACGATCAGCGACATGCGTTGCGACGGGTCGGGCAGCGTGCTCGTCGTCAACGACGCCGTGGTGCCGGAGCACAGCCTTCGCATCGCGACCGCGTACGACGATCTCTACAATGTTCCGCCCGAGCGCGTCGTCGATGCGGTGGAGCGGCTCGGCTATCGCGGGGTCATCAGCCACTACATCGGGATGAGCCATTATTTCGGGCTGACCGGCGCTGGCGAGCTCGATCCGGCACGGACCCTGAACAACGCGGCGCTCGCCTGGCACCGCGATCTGGCGAGGGCGGCAAAGGCGCGCGGGTACGAGCTGATCTGGTCGATCTCGTACGAGATCCTCGACATGCTCTGCCCCGGGGCATGGAAGCAGCGGTCGTATGACGGGAGCGCGGCGCTGACCGCGTGGGAGCCGCCGTCGGCGCTGGCGTCACCCGCGAACGGCGAGGCGATCGATTTCCTGAAGCGGGTCGCGCTCGAGCTGGTCGGAATATCGCGGGATGCCGGATTGCGGCCGCAGGTCCAGATCGGTGAGCCGTGGTGGTGGGTGAGGGCGGACGGAGCGATCTGTCTTTACGACGATGCGGCGAAGGCGGCGCTCGGTGGCGATCCGGTCGAGGTTGCGGATGTGCGCGGCAGCCTGACCGCGGCGCAGCTTGACCTGCTCGATGAGGCGGGTGCGCTGCTGGCGGCGTCGACGATGCTGATTGCCAACGCGGCGAGGGCGGCCGACGCCAGCGCGAAGACGCTGCTGCTGGTTTATCTGCCGACCGTGCTCGACCCAGCCGCGCCGGAGCTCAAGCGCGCGAACCTGCCGGTCGGCTGGACGAAGCCCGCGTTCGATGTGCTGCAGCTCGAGGATTATGAGTGGCTGACGAGCGGACGCGCCGGATTGCGCGAAGCGGCCTATGCCGAGGTCGAAGCGCGGTTGGGCTATGAGACAGCCGAGCAGCACTATTTTTCCGGCTTTGTCGCGGATGCAGTGGATCGGCCCCAATGGCGGTTGATCCTCGACGCCGCGGTCGAGCGGGCGAAGCGCGGCTGCAGCGAAGTCTTCCTGTGGGCATTGCCGCAGGTGTTGCGCGACAGCCTGACAATCTTTGGAAAGGAAGAGGCGGTGGCGCCGTTCGACGACGTGTCGTTTCCGATCGAGATCGGCCAGGAGGCGAGCGTCGCGCCGGGCTTTTCGACCAACATTGTAACCAGCGCGAGCGGCTTTGAATCGCGCAACGCGAATTGGGCGCAGGCACGGCTGCGGTTCGACGCTGGGCCCGGCGTGCGCGGGGACGCCGAGCTCAAGACATTGCTCGGCTTCTTCCGCGCGCGGCGCGGTCCGGCAGTCGCATTCCGCTTTCGCGATCCCTACGACAACAGCTCGAACGGCATGACCGAGGCGCCGACCGCCGGCGATCAAGTCATCGGCAGCGGCGATGGCCTGACTGACCGCTTTGCGCTGACGAAGGACTATGGATCAGGCGAGCGGCGGCGGATCACTCGCCCGGTGGCGGGCAGCGTCCGTGTCGCCCTGAACGGAACCGAGCTGACGACGGGCTGGACCTTGCAGGACAAGGGCGTCGTCGAATTTGCCACGGCACCGGCGGCGGGCGCGGCGGTGACCGCGGGCTTCCTGTTCGATGTGCCCGTCCGGTTCGCCGAGGACCGGATCGAGGTGAACCGCGCGACCTTCCTTGCGGGCGAAGCGCCGTCGGTGCCGCTGATCGAAGTCCGCGAGGACTGACCATGGGCATCGCCGAAGGTGAACTCACCAGCATGGCATTGTGCTGGCGGCTGGAGCGCGTGGACGGCGCAGGGATCGCGTTGGCAAGCCACGATCAAGCACTGGTTCGCGATGGAATATCCTTCGAGCCCGCACCGGGGATGATGCCCGCGTCAATCACGCGCAGCCTCGGCCTCGAAGCCGATTCCGGCGAAGTCGCCGGTGCGCTGAGCTCCGAGGCGCTCGACTCGGAGGATCTCGCGCTGGGGCGCTGGAACGGCGCACGCGCAAAGCTCGAGGCGGTCGACTGGAATGACACCGAGGGGTCAGCAATTGCCTTGCTCGGGGGCGAGATCGGCACAGTTGCCGTCGACGGTGATGGATTTACCGCGGACCTGCACGGCGCGGCCGCGCGCCTTGCCGAGGCGGTTTGCCCCGCCACCTCCGCCGAATGCCGCGCGAGCTTCGGCGACAAAAAATGTCGGGTCGACCTCGCCGGAAGGTCGCTGCGCGCAAGCGTGGTTGAAGCGGTGGACGGCACTCTGACGCTCGACCGCCAGATCGACGACCGGTTCGTGCTTGGCCGGCTGCGTTACATGAGCGGTGCGAATTGCGGCCTAACAACGATCATCCTGGCGGCGGATGGCGCGACGGTGCGCATCCGCGATCTGCCGCGTGCCGCCGTCGAATTCGGTTGCCGGATCGAGCTGCGCGAAGGCTGCGACAAAAGGTTTGAGACCTGCGTCACGCGCTTCGGCAATGCCGTGAACTTTCGCGGCGAGCCGCACCTCCCCGGCAACGACTTGCTCACCCGCTACCACGGAGCTTGAAGCTGATGACGATCGACTATGCGGCGCGCGCGCAGGCGCTCGTCGGCACGCGTTTTCGCGCACAAGGCCGCGGCGAAGGCGGACTCGACTGCGTCGGCGTGGTGCTGTCGACATTCGCTATCCCAGCGGCCGCAGTGCGGCGCGATTACCACTTGCGCGGCGACCACCTGCGCGAGGTCCGCGAGCAGCTAGCTGTTTATTTCAGACCTGTCCCGAAGGCGCAGTTGCGCCCGGGCGACGTGATGCTCCTCGCCGCTGGGGAACGGCAGCTGCACCTCGCTGTGCGCACTGCTGCGGGCTTCGTCCACGCTCACGCTGCTATTCGGCGCGTCGTCGAGACGCCGGGCGCTCCCGAATGGCCAGTGCTGGGCGTTTATCGCAAGCGACGGGCCAGCTGAGCCTTGGCGACGCTTGTTCTCAGCACCGTCGGGACGGTTCTCGGCGGTCCCGTTGGAAGCGCGATCGGTGCGCTCGTCGGCCAGTCGATCGACCAGCAGCTGCTGGCGCCGCCGAGGCGCGGACCGCGGGTCGGCGATCTCGCCGTCCAGACCTCAAGCTACGGCACTCAAATCCCTCGAGTCTACGGGATCATGCGCATTGCCGGAAGCGTCGTTTGGGCGACCGACCTCGTCGAGCACGAGAAAACCGCCGGCGCCAAGGGCCAGCCGGATGCCAGCTACAGCTACACGGTTTCGATGGCGGTGGCATTATCGTCGCGCCGAGCGACATCGGTGAAACGGATCTGGGCGGACGGCAAGCTGCTTCGCGGCGCGGCCGGCGATCTCAAGGTCGGCGGAAGCCTCCGGCTCTGCGATGGCAGCGAGGACCAGGAAATCGATCCGCTCATCGGGTCGATCGAAGGGATTGCGAACACGCCGGCCTATCGCGGTGTTGCGTTGGCCGTGTTCGAAGACTTGGAGCTTGCCGAGTTCGGCAACAGGATTCCCTTTTTGACCTTCGAGCTCGAAGCAGACGAGGCGGTGCCGTCGGTCGGGTCGATACTCGTCGATGCGTCAGGAGACCTCCTTGCATTGGACACGGTGAACAGGGTCACTGGCTTCGCTGCATACGGTCAGTCGATCAGGAATGCGATTGAACCCCTTGTCGATGCGTTTGGCATCCAGCTCTTCGACGATGGCGAGATCCTGCGACAGCCGACCGAGGCCGTTGCCAGCAATATCGGCTCCGGGGAATTCGGGAACAGTAGCGATGGCCAGGCAGTGCCGTCGTTCCAGCGCGAGCAGATTTCGCCCAGCTCCGCGCCGGCAGCGTTGCGTCTGACTTACTACGACGCGGCACGCGATTATCAGACGGGTGAAGCTCGAGCGAGCGCCGGTGAACAAAGCGGACGCGAAGCGACCCAAGAACTGGCGGCCGTGCTGGACGCGGGCGATGCGAAGTCGCTGGCGCAGCAAATTCTTTCCCGCGCCTGGGCAAGGCGGGAGACGCTGACGCTGCGATTGCCCCCGTCACGCTTGGGTCTCGAGCCTGGGACCATGCTCGATTTGCCCGCGTCGCCGTCACGATGGGGCGTGGAGAAAGCCACCACCGATGGGTTCGTCACCATCGTGGAGCTCAAGCCGGCCGGTACGGATCCGGTACCGGTTCAGGCGGACGGTGGCCGCATCGTTTCCAACTCCGACATGCCAGCGGGGCCCATCACCGTCGCACTATTCGATGTTCCAAACGTGCTCGGCCCGCTTTCGAGCACACCGACCGTCCTGCTCGCCGCGAGTTCCGCAATGGCTGGCTGGAAGCAACGGCTGGTGGACATTGCATTCGGCGGCCAGCAGCTCGCCGTTGAAACAACGCGCGCAAAAAGCCTGCTAGGCCGCAGCCTCAGCGTACTTGCCGGCGGCAATGCCGACCTGATCGACGACGAGAACAGCGTCGATATTGCACTCATCGATGCCGACCAATGGCTGACAAGCTGCGACGACTCCGCGCTTGCCGCCGGCAGCAATCTGGCTGTTCTCGGCAGCGAACTCATTCAATTCGGCAGCGCGACTGCCCTTGGCGGCGGGAAATTCAGGCTGAACCACCTGTTGCGCGGCCGCGGCGGCACCGAATGGGCGTGCTCCGGACACGCCTCAGATGAGCTCTTCTGCCTCCTCGACCGAGCGCGATGCCGGGCAGTCGAACTGCCGAACTGGGTTGTTGGATCTTCGGTCGGTGCCAGCATTGCCGGAAGTTCGGCGTTCATCGTCCTGACCGGAGAATCCTTGCGGCCGCTGTCGCCAGTC
>Ga0307416_100000490_pt1 | contig 20166 bp, 22 predicted proteins | sample DK1Cmetagenome_2_FD_203821 | JGI IMG/M metagenome (GOLD analysis project Ga0307416, IMG submission 203821) | Maize rhizosphere microbial communities from greenhouse at UC Davis, California, United States - DK15-C-3 | ecosystem: Host-associated > Plants > Roots > Rhizosphere > Soil | place...
GGCCCACCTGCTGGTGATCGGAGCTGTTAGCGTTCCGCTCCTGTATGTCGCCACGGAGTTGCCGGAGGTGCCGGAGATATTTGCGTTTGTGGCAGCGGCACCACCGCCACCGCCACCGCCACCGCCGCCACCGCCACCGCCACTGCCGCCACCGGCCGCGGCGCCGCGCGCCGCCAAAGCGGCGTCACGGCCGATTGCAGCGAGCCCTCGCCCGGTGCCCGTTGCGCCGGCGAACGAGATCCTGACTGAATCCAGTGCCGCGGATGTCGGCGGGGAAGAGGACTGGACAGGAGGCGTCGAAGGCGGCGTGCCCGGAGGGATCCCGGGAGGCATTGTCGGTGGTTTGACCGCGGCCGACGTGGTGCTTCCGCCGCCAGCTCCTCCTCCCGCGCCGGTGGATTTCGCGCCGGTTCGCGTGGGGGGAGCAGTTACTGCCCCGGCGCTGGTCACGCGCGTCGCGCCTGAGTATCCGAACATCGCGGTGAACGCAAAGATTCAGGGTGTCGTGATTCTCGAAGCCGTCGTTGGTCGGGACGGAGGTGTCGAGGAGGTCAAGATCCTCCGCTCGATTCCGTTGCTGGATGCTGCGGCAATCGCGGCCGTCCGCCAGTGGCGATATTCGCCATTGCTCCTTAACGGTGAACCCCAGCGGTTCGTGCTGACGGTGACGCTGAGTTTCAGTCTGGACTCGTGATGCACGGTCCGGCCCCCTGACTGTGATCGTGCAGCCGCAGTTCGGTCGCATCGCGAATCGACTTGGTCTCGACCAGGCGACGCGTGAACTGATCGCCGACTTGCCGCTCGGCGGAGCGAAGGGCTGGATCGATGTCGATCCAGCTTCCCGGAGCGTTCGAGAGCAGGAGCTGGGTGTGACATGAATATCTATCGTCGTCTCGGCGACCAGGTCGCCACGAGTGAAGCGCGCGAGCTCGCCGAGCAGCTCGTCGCGTGGCACGATGCGATGGTGAAGCACCTGCGCGTGCTCGCTTCACGACAGGATGCGCTGTGCGGAGAGGACTGCCCGCACGAGGAGGCCGCATCGCTCTGGACCGCCGCGCAGCACGCCTTCGGCGCCAGGGCGCGAGAGTTGGGGTTCCTGCGCTCGCACCGCCAGGCCAGGCGCTTGACCACGGTGCCTCGTATCCGCGATCGGGCCGCTGAGATGCGCGTATGACGGCGAATCCGTGGCCGATTCCGCGGAGAAATATAGCCATAGAATCAGCAATTATGGTGAAGCCGTCGCACCCTGAGCTGGAGCGGCTGCAGCTGGCCGAACTTCTGGACTTTCGTCCGGATCTCGGCGTCATCCGATTGCACGAACAGCGCGTCGTGATCCTCAGCGCCGCGGCGATGGGACTGCTGCGCAAGGAACTGATCGACACGTTCGGGCGCGACATTGCCCGCCGGCTGCTCATGCGATTCGGATACGCCGACGGCTACCACGACGCTGTCAATCTGCGCGAACGATTCAAGTGGCGAGACCCACTCGAAGGTCTCGGTGCGGGCGCGATCCTGCATACGCTCGAGGGCATCGTGCGCTCCGAAGTCATTCGACTCGACCGCGGTGAGGATGGCGGCGTAGACGCAGAGTTCGCCTGGCACGACTCGTATGAAGCAGAGCAGCACGTGCACCATTATGGCCAGAGCGAGGATTCGGTCTGCTGGTCGCTCGCCGGGTACGCCAGCGGTTACACCAGCGCCTGCCTCGGGCAGGAGGTCTATTTTCGTGAAACCGCGTGCGCCGGCCAGGGCGCAAAGGGATGCACGATCATCGGCCGGGACGCGGCGGCCTGGGGCGACGATCTGCCCGCGCTGAGGGGCGACTTTCAGGGCTCGAGCCTGAAGGACGAGATCGATCGCCTGCAGGTCGCCGTGCATCGCCGCGCCCAGCATCTGGCCAGGCGCGAGCGGCAGCTCGACGAGCGTGAACGGGAGCTCGACCTGCTGCGCGACCGGATCAATCGGCACGCCGAATCACGAAAATTCGTGGTGCGCAGCCCCGCGATGCAGGAAGTGCTGGAACTCGCCGCTCAGGTCGCGCCGCTCGACACCACCGTACTGGTCTACGGCGAGAGCGGGACCGGGAAAGAGTTCGTCGTCCGGATGATTCACGAGCAGAGCAGGCGGGCGAATGGATCGTTCGTGTCGGTGAACTGTGCGGCGCTGACCGAAACCCTGCTGGAATCGGAGTTGTTCGGCCACGCCCGCGGCGCGTTTACCGGCGCGGTTCGCGACAAGCCTGGCCTGTTCGAGGTGGCGTCGAATGGAACCCTGTTCCTCGACGAGATCGGAGAGGTGGCGCCGACGATCCAGGCCAAGCTCCTCCGCGCGCTGCAGGAGCGCGAAATTCGACGGGTCGGCGCGGAACGAACGATCAAGGTCAACACCCGAGTCGTGGCCGCGACGAACCGGGATCTGCGTGCCGCCGTCGCGGCAGGGACGTTTCGGGAGGATCTGTACTTCCGGCTCGGGGCGTTCATCATCACGATTCCGCCGCTGCGTGACAGGCGCGCCGACATTCCGCCGATGGTGCACGAGTTCGTGCGCCGGGCAGCGACCCGCATGGGGAAGGACGTGCGTACGGTTTCCGCTGAAGCCATGACGCTGCTCATGCGGTACTCGTGGCCGGGCAACGTCCGCGAGCTCGAAAATGCCATCGAACGCGCCGTCATCCTGGCACGAGGGACGAGCGTCACGATTCGGGAACTGCCGCCGGAGCTGTCAGAGAGCCGATCGCGAACCCAGCCTGGCGATACGCTCGATCTGAAGGAGCAGGAACAGCGTCTGATTGGCAAGGCGTTGGAACGTTTCAACGGCAATCGCAAGAAGGCGGCAGAGGCTTTGAACATCAGCCCGGTGACGCTGTGGCGCAAGATGAAGGAGTACGGCCTTGCAACCTGACGGCGCCGGCGGTCCGGGAATCCCGGACCGCCGCATCCCCGGCGTCAGGCTGCCGGCGCGGGCTGTGGCGAGACGATTTCGTTGCCAGCCGCCTTCCACCCTTCCAGGCCGTCGGTGTAGGCACGCACGTTGGTGAATCCCAGCTCCGTCAGCTTCTGCGCAGCCTGCGTGCTCTGCGAGCAGGCCGGGCCCGCACAGTAGGTAACGATTGCCGCGTCCTGCGGGAGCGTCAGCGCGCCCTTTTCGAGCTCGTCGAGCGGGACACGGCGCGACCCCGGAATCAGTTCGCCGTTGAAGAATTGATCGGTCTGCACGTTCAGGACGTGCAGCCCGCTATCGCGGTCCAGCCCCTGCTGCAGTTCCGTCGTCGATAGCCCACGAACATCGCTCATCTCGGAATACCTCTCTGTCACTGTGAACGGCGGTTGATTCCGCCTCACACGTTGAGAGCAACACGAGGGCCACAACACGCGCCGCGTCAGGGCGCGTTTTTCGGCCAGGAATCCCCTCTGTGATTGCGTTGTGATCCGATCCCTTTCGTTTCGAAATGCCGTGAATCGAGGACTCACCCGGAAGCAGCCGCCAATTGGCGAGATACGTGCCGTTCAATCGAGGTTCACGTGGTCCGGCCATTGCGAAGCAGTCAGAAGTGGAAATTCGTTACTGTGACAGCGACGAACCGCGCGCGGAAGGATCGAGTCCGCGAAGCGTGGTCAGGAGTAGTACTGCTCCGTGTAGATAGGACACAGTCCTTTCCTGCGAATCAGATCACGAACGTCTCGAATCATTGCGCCGTTTCCACATAGATAGACCTCGAGAGCCGAGACGTCGTTTACCGTTGCGGCCACAAGTGGTGTCACGCGTCCAATCGACCCGCGCCAGCTCGCGGTCGGCTGCGACAGCGTCGTCGTGACCGAAAGGTTGGGCAGACGCTTCTGAAGGACGGCCAACTCCTCCTGGTAATACAGATCCCGCTCGCTCCGAAGGCCCCAGAACAATCTGACTCGGCGCATTGAACCGCGTATGGCAAGCGACCAGAGCATCGACCGAATGGGCGCGATGCCGGTTCCGGTCACGACACACAGCGCCTCTCGGGAGCTGTCGCGCAGCGTGAAGCTGCCCGCCGGCCCCTTGAACTGCGTGTTGTCTCCTTCGCGGAGACCGAACAAGTAGCCGGAACCCGGCCCGCCGGGAACCAGATTGAGGACGAGCTGAATGGTGTTCCGGTGCTCGGGCGGCGACGCGATCGAATACGGCCGTGTCGCCCGAGTCGAGTATCCGGGCCGTTCGACCTCGAACGAGATGAACTGACCCGCGCCGAACGTCATTTCGGGCGGATCGCGCAGCGCAAAGTCGATCTGGCGAACGTCGTGCGTCAGGTCACGAATCTCAGTGACCCGTGCGGTGAACGATTGCATGCGTTGCCTGGCCCTTATGGACACGCGACGTGTCGCTGTTCATCTCTCAATTCCTGCTCCTCATCAGGATGGCACTGCGACGTGCGCCGATCGGCGCACCGCAGCGCCGAGCCGGTCCGCGACGCGGTTGATCGCGTCATACGCATGACGTCCGCGCGCGGTGACATGTACTGGTACGTTGGTTTCGAGGCCGACCATTACCGAGCACACCACCGAACGGCTCCTGGCGCCCGACGTGAGCGATACGGTCACGTCGCGCACGACGTTGCTGAACGCCGCCAGGCTCGAAAAGATCCGGTACTCCGCATACGCCCGGGTCTGCTGGCCGAACGTTCGTGAGATATCTGTTACTTCGATCTTCATTGCATGTGCAGGATCATTCAGGCTACGGCCACGTGGATATCGATCAGCCCGGAAACTGCCTGACTGCAGAGTCACCCAAGGTCGAGCGTGTTCTCGAGTCGAATTCGCCGTCGGCTCGTCGATAGCGGCCGTTCTCGACTGATTGAAGGAACCCGGCACTCACCAGCGCGCGCAGCGCCGCTGCGCTGGTGGATGCGCTGACGTCACAGAGGCGCTGCACCTGCTCCTCGGTCAGACACAGGCCCGGCATCGCCGTGTATTCGTCTCGCAGTCGTCCGATCAACTTCACCACACTCATGCTCGAGAGAAAGGCAAGGAGTGGGCCGCTCGCGGGCGGTCGGAACCGGCGGTTTCCCGAACGATTGCATTGAGTCTGCGTGGCGTAGAGCCGGGCGCGAGGTTTCACAGTGGAAGAAACATTTCAGAATGAAATACACACTCGGGCGAATCGATCAGATCGTTCCGAAAAAATACATGGTAGGAATGGCGTCAGTTGCCCTGAGGTAGCAACCCTTGCAGGGCTCGGAGACGAACAATGCTTCGGACATCCACGCATACGCCGCCGTCATTCGGCGTACACCCACCGCATCGGCTGCCCGACGAGACGCGCGTCGGTGGTGTGACCCTTCAGGTGAGCGACCTGCAGCGCTCGGTGGAGTACTACTCGAACGTGCTGGGCATGACAGTACTGGACCACGAAGAGAACCTCGCTCGGCTTGGCGTCGCTGGAAGTGGGGAACCGCTCGCTGTGCTTCGGGAGAAGCCAGGTATTGCGCGCGCTTCCCGTGCCGGCCGCTTCGGGCTGTTTCACTTCGCTGTGTTACTGCCCGGCCGGCCGTCGCTGGGCAGGTTCGCTGCCCACCTTTTTTCTTCCGGTGTGCGGCCCGGGATGGCAGATCACGCCGTCAGCGAAGCGCTGTACCTCACCGACCCGGATGGACTCGGAATTGAGGTGTATGCCGACCGGCCGCGCGGCTCCTGGGCCCGGCAAGGCAATGAGCTGGTCATGGTGACCGATCCGCTCGACATCGCCGACGTGATCGCGGCCGGCCAAGGTGAAGCGTGGACATATATGCCGGAGGGCACGCTTATGGGCCACATCCACCTGCACGTCGGGGAGATCACTGCGGCCGAGGCTTTCTATCACACGGCGCTGGGCTTCGACAAAACGGTTTGGAGCTACCCCGGCGCACTGTTCATGTCGGCAGGCGGCTATCACCATCACCTCGCGACGAACGTCTGGTCACCCGGACCTTCGGCGCGCGAGGATGAGGCCCGCCTGCTCGAATGGGAGCTGATAATTCCAAACGTCGAAGAGGCGGTACCGGTAGCCCGCAGAATCCGCGACGCGGGATACGTGGTAGATCAAGCGGGACTGACCTGGCTCGCCGCGGACCCGTGGGGCACGTCCGTGAGAATTGCGGGAGCCCACCGATGACATGCTGTCACCCCTAAATTACCGGAAGGGATGTTGTCGGTGCGGCAACGATGCCTCCCGTTGGCGCATACGTGAGCGCCTTGGATCGTGTCAGTCTCTGCCAGCGCGTCAACAGACGCCAGCGGAGTACGACGCCCAGCTTGCTTCAGCGGACGCGCGCTACGCCCATCTGCTGACCGTATTAGCGAGCGTCATCTAGCGAGGGCTCCCAGCGCGCTTCCGTACAGCCAGCCGGTCCGCCTGAAGGCGGACACTACAGGCCAGTACGTCATCGTGGCAGCGTGAAAAAGAACCGGCTGCCGACCCCGACTTCGCTCTCAATCCAGAGGCGCCCTCCGTGGGCGTCCACGATCTGTTTCGAGATGGGAAGGCCAAGGCCGGTCCCCTTGTAGCTGGTATGTGGTCCACGCCAATACCGATCGAACATGTGCGGCAGATCTTCTTCACGGATCCCGGGACCCGTATCGGCCACGGTAAACAAGACGTCTTCGGCACGTGGCTCCAGCCGCAGTGTGATGTGCGTGGCTCCCACCTTCACCGCGTTAGTCACCAGGTTCGACAGCACCTGCACGACGCGATCGCCGTCGGCGTTCACTGGCGGCACCTGGTCGCGTATGTCAACGTGGATACGGGTGCCGCGCTGATGAGCGACAGGCTTCAGCGCCTCTGCGACTTCGCGAGCGAGCGCCGCCACATCCTGTGGCGTACGCTCGACGGAGAAGCGGCCTGCATCAATCTGCCCGATATCGGCGAGATCCCTGACAAGCCGAGCCATGTGCTGGGCCGCGCGCTGAATCGACTCCGCCCGTTGCCGAATCTTCGTGCCGTTTTCGTCCTGCGGCGCGGTAACGATTTGCAGGGCCGCGGCTGAGACGATGGCTGAGAGTGGTGACCGTAGATCGTGCGTCACGATTGCTAGCATGTCGTCCCGCACGCGAATCGCGCGCTGCGCTTGTTCGTACAGTCGCGCATTATCGATCGCCGTAGCGGCGCGGCGGGCGAGGTCCTCGGCCATCACAACGTCATCCGCCGACAGGGAACGGCCAGCGTCCGTGAAGAAGGAGATCGCACCCAGTACTCGGCCGCGAGTGCTGAGGACGACCGAGATGTACGAATTCATGCCGAGAGAGGCCAGCAGTCGCTGGCGTTCAGCTTCTGGAGCGAGCTCCCGCAGCAACGATTCAGTGACCGATGGCTCGAACTCGGTTTCCCCGGTATGAACGACATGCGCCGGGCCCGCCGGCGCCCCCGCTCTTGGAGGAAAGTTCGACTGCAGCGTGTGCGCAAGCGCAAGACGGGATGGGTCGCGGTGCTCGATCGCCACGCGGGCCATCTGTCCGTCATCCTGTATCAGATCAACAACGCACCAGTCGGCGATGCTGGGCACCGCGAGCCGGGCAACGGTCTTGAGCGTTGCGGCGTAGTCGATGGATTCCGAAAGCAGGCGACTGGCTTCGGCCAGGAAGCGCAGTTTCGCTGAGCGCGTTGCGGTGATGGTCGCTTCATCGGCCGCGATCGTGACGTCGATCGTGTCGCTGAGCATCAGGAGGTCGCGGGCTGCAAGAGCAAGACCTTCGCCGTCCGCAACCCGAAGAATTGTTCGGCGGAGTGATTCCCGTTCATCCGGGGTCTCGCAGTGACGTGTGGGTCCATTGCAGGGTGAAAAGCGGTCGTTGCATTCTGAAACGAATCGGGACAACCGCTTCCGGCTCGCTCACGTGAAATCAGCGTGTTGGCCCCGATCGTATTGGGCGAACCGATTGCGGTGGACAGCCCCACAGGAGTACGCCAATGCCGTCTGAAACCGCCACGAGTCCACAAGCCAGCGCCATAGCGCCCGGCATGATTGCCCTAACCGAGATTTCCGGGACGCGAATCGCTGTCGCCAATGTCGATGGGGTGTTTTACGCATTCGACGATGCCTGCACGCACGAGCACTGTTCGTTGTCCGAAGGGAATCTCGAGGGCACCAAGGTGATTTGTGCGTGTCATGGCGCCGAGTTTGACGTCAGGACTGGCGAGGTGCTGGCGCCTCCGGCCAAGGTGCCGCTGAGGGTGTATCGCGTGCGGGTCGCCGACGACGCGTTACAGATCGAAGCTTAATGCGCCGCGCATTCGTCATCGTCGGTGGCGGTCTGGCGGGCGCCACGGCGGCGATCACGTTGCGCGAAGCAGGTCCCGCCGGCACTGTGACCCTCATTGGCGCCGAACCCGAGGCGCCGTATGAAAGGCCGCCGCTCTCGAAGGCGTAACCTGCGTGGTCAAGCGCCGTTTGCCACGGCGCTGGTGCGCATTCCGACATTTTATGCGGAGCACGGTATCACCACGGTCCTTGGGACGCCTGTCAGCCAGATTGATACCGCGAGCCGCTTCGTCGAATTATCGGACGGTCGCCGCCTTCCCTTCGACGCATTGCTCCTGGCGACCGGAACGCGGAATCGGCAGCTTGCCGTCGCTGGCGCCTCCCTTGACGGGATCCACTATCTCCGCACCGTCGAGGATGCCGACCGAATCCGTGCAGAAGTGTCCCCTGGACGCCGCGCAGTTGTTGTCGGGATGGGCTTCATCGGCTCCGAAGTCGCGGCCTCACTGCGCCAGAGCGGCGTCGATGTGACAACCATCGACCCGTCGAAGTCACCTCTTCACCGCGTCCTCGGGGAACCAGTTGGTCGACGGATTGCGGAGCTGCATCGGGTTCATGGAGTACGAACAGTGTTCGAAGACGCCGTCGATGCCTTTGAAGGGCATCGACGTGTGGAAGCTGTCGTGACCAAGGCAGGACATCGGTTCGAATGCGACTTCGTGGTTGCTGGGATCGGTGTCGACCCGGCGATTGAGTGTCTTCGTGGGACCGGGATTTACACGGATAACGGCATCGCCGTTGATGAATACTGCCAAACCAATATCGAAGGCATCTATGCAGCGGGGGACGTGGCCAATCACTGGCACCCCGTGTTCAACCGGCGAATCCGTGTGGAGCACTGGCAGAATGCGATGCGGCAGGGCGCCGCGGCGGCCCTCAATATGCTCGGTCGCTCAGTGGCTTACGACGACATCCCCTGGTTCTGGTCGGATCAGTACGACTGGAACCTGCAGTACGCCGGATTCCATACCGACTGGCAACAGCTGGTCGTCCGCGGCGAGCCGGAGCGCGCCAATTTCCTGGCCTGCTACATCAACGACGGTCGAATTGATGCCGCAATCGCCGTAAACCGGGGGGGAGACCTGAGGCGCGTGATTCCGCTCATCAAAGCACGACAACCGGTGGATCCGCAGCTCCTGGCGGACGAAAGAATCAGTCTTCAGCAGATTCTTGGTTCACCGGCCTGATTCCATGACGTCGTCGGCCTTATGCGCCAGATCGGCGTCGGGTAGGTCCGATCAATCCTCCGTGTCGCCCGACGGCCGGCAAGGGAAAGGTGACGTGTCACCTTTGCCACCCTGGTCACTCTAATAAGTGAGACCGGCGCAGCCCCCACCGCGTGAACGGACCGCGCACTCAGTTGCATTACCGAACGAGAAGGAGAGTTCCCGCCCATGCGATCAATCGTTGCAGTTTCAACCGCGTTCATCGTCGCGATGGCACTGGCCGTCTCAGGACTGGTGCCCGCGACCCAGGCGGAGCAGCAAGTCGCCACGTCCGGGCTCGGTGAGCGAAAGCATCTCGATGGTCAGGCGATCTTTCGCTTCGACACCTTCGGCGATGAGCAATTGTGGACGGACACGCTACGGATGCACGAGGTCATTCCGGCAGTCGACCCGGCGACTGCGCTCGCCGTCGGTCTGAAGGTAGACGTCGAGGCGCTGCCGCAGGCGGTGATCACTGCGCTCGAGAACGATCAGGTTGATCTCAAGAACCCGGCGGTGACCGTCGAACTCCTGCGCCTCAATGCTGTCGTGGGTGTGCAGGGAACGGTCAGCGAGACCGGTGAGCTCACCAGCGTCGGCATCACGTGTGCGCTCTGTCATTCCTCTGTCGATGATTCCTTTGCGCCAGGCATCGGGAGGCGCCTTGACGGATGGGGCAACACCGACCTGAACGTTGGAGCCATCGTGGCGCTCTCACCGGTACTGGATGAGGCAACCAAAGCCGAGTTCCGAACGTGGGGTCCGGGCAAATACGATCCGCGACACCACTACTTCGACGGCACCAACATCGTTCCGCTTCCGATGAACAGCCCCTCGCTGCCAGTTGTCATTCCACCGATTTACGGATTGAAGGGAGTCGGCTTCGAAACGTTCACGGCGGACGGCCCCATCTCGTATTGGAACAGCTACGTCGGCGTCGGTCAGATGGGCGGACACGGAAGCTTCAGCGATCCGCGCGTAGGCATTGTCATCTCGCAGACGCCGGACCTCGTCACACCAAAGCTGGAGGCCCTCCTCGATTACCAACTGCGCCTGCGGGCGCCCGCAGCGCCGACAGGAAGCTTCGATCGGGTCGCCGCCGCTCGCGGCAGGAATCTGTTCCGCGGCGCAGCCGGCTGCGCATCGTGCCATCAGGGTCCGACGTTTACCGATGTCTTGAGTGGACCTGATAGACGAGTGCCAATCCTGCATCATCCGTCAGAGGTTGGAATGGATCCGGCGTACGCCGCGAAAAGCGCCACCGGACTCTACCGAACGACGCCGCTGCGCGGGCTCGTCCATCACCCGCCGTACTTTCACGACGGAAGCGCCGCTGATCTGCCTGCCGTGGTCGATCACTACAATCGCCACTTTGGGCTAACTCTCACTGAGCGGCAGAAAGCCGATTTGGTGGAGTATCTGAAGTCGCTCTGATTCGCATGGGCGTGGAACCAGTCCGGGTCACCGTTGGTCGTGTGGCGAACCAGCGCCGTGACGCGCCGCTGCATCACGGGCCTTGAGAGCTCCGAGTAGCAGCATCATGAGACCGACGAGCAGCAGGATGTGGACGAGGCTCCCGGCGTCATTCGGCACGAGGACTCCGACCAACCAGGCGGCAAGCGCGAGAAACGCAGCCTTCAGAAGCATGATGCCTCCGCGGCCGCACTGCTGAGCGCTGTCAAATCCTGGGAAAACGGCGCAGAATTACGCCGATAAAGTGTGCCTGGCACGGCATCCTCCTGATCTCGCGATCACGAGGATGGCGGCCCGACCATCCTGATTCCTGCAGCGATCATCCGCTGCACCCGCCACTAGTCTAGACGATCGGTCGAGTTCGTGCGGCGACGTCGACGTCCGGTCCGTGCTTGACCGAACGCCGCAGCCTGACGGTGCAAGGCACGCAAGATAGCCTCATCACGACCGACTTTTACCGTTTCGCCGCGATGCCGCGCCGCCCCAGACATTCCTACAGTACGCAGGTGACAACTGATGCGGAACGCCAGCGACGTCTGTCGGAGTGCGCACGCTGCGCGACAGTGCGAGGCGACGCTCGATTGTTCGCGATGACCGGCGACGCTCGCACGGTGGCAGGACGTTGATCGGCCCGTTGCGCATCCTGCTCGCGGACGATCACGCGATGGTGCGTCAGGCGCTTCGCAAGCTGCTGGAAGAGTGCCCGGAATGGAAAGTCATCGCCGAAGCCGGCGATGGAGGGGAGGCAGTCCGCCTCGCGGAGCAGCACCGCCCCGATGTCGCCGTCCTGGATATCGCGATGCCGTTGCTGAATGGAATCGAGGCGACGCGGGAGATCACCATGCGTTCGCCGAATACGCGTGTCTTGTTGTTGAGCATGCACGCGGACGAAGCGTACGTCACTCAAGGCCTTCAAGCCGGCGCGACGGGATATCTGTTGAAGGAAGCCGCCGATGCCGACTTGCTGACGGCAGCGAACGAGGTCGCGCACGGACGTTCGTTCCTCAGCCCGTCGATCGCGCATCTGATCGACGACGATCCGCATCAGTCAAGGCGTAACGGCGTGATCGCGAAGGCCTCCGAGGATTAGGACATTCATCAGCGCGCGGCCGCTGCATCCCCGTGTCCGTTACCGCGCGCGACGCCTGTTGGCGGAAATAGTACCGGCGATAATCAGCGCAAAGGCGACTAACCGCAAGCCGTAGACGTACGGACGTGTATCGCCGGTTGGTGCGAACAACGCCAGCAGCGTCCACGACAGGCCGAACAGGCAGAATGCTGCGCCAAAAAAGCCGAACAGCGGGTCCCGGCTGTCGCGCCAGAATCGAAAGAAGAACAGGCTGCTGACGTACGCCGCGGTGCTGCCAATCCCTTGCAGAAAGACGGTGACGTCGTGGTTCATTTGCGCGACTCCCACACGAGGCCGTACACCATCATCAGCATTCCCGCCGCACCGGCGGCACTGCGACCGACCGACAGGTCGACGCCCGTATACATGACGAGGTCGATATAGACCAGTACGTTGTTGACCGCGAGTCCGGTGAAGCACAGGAAGCTCCATAGAACCAGCCGCGTTCGCACCCTGAGGTACTGCCGCAAGAGCATCGCCGCGACGCCCAGACTCATCGCCGCGCAGAGGAGATAAATGACTTCAGCGAGTGTCATCTCGTTTCAATCTGAATGCATCGGCAAAATCGCGGACACTGTCCGATACCGCGGAGCGGGCAACAAGCTTGACGACAGCCACGGGATTCTCGTGGTAGGCCGCCGCGAATGCTGTCGCGAGCATCGTCAGGTCCTCCGTGCCTGGATGAAAGCGGTAGCGAACCGCGTCGCTGATGCGGATATCCAGCAGGTTCGCCCTCACGAAATGGTCAAGGGCACGCATCGCCGCGGATGCGTTCAGGGACGCTCTTTGCGCCACCGCTGCAGCATCCCACCAGCGATCCCGATGATCGATGCAGAAGATCAGCACGTCGAGCTCCTCGATTGTGCGAACATGCGAGCGAACAAAATGGACTACGTCCGCCGGTGGTGAATGCATTCCTTCACGCGCATTACGAAAATGGCAACGGCCCGGCGGTGAACAGCAAGGCCGGGCGAACCGTCAGATCAATAACAATATACAGAGGACACGGGCGGTCGCGAGTCTCAGCTGCCGCATTCGCGCGGGCCGTCGACCAGCACATTCATCCGAGAGGACTTCAGACGAGACCTGTTGGAATCAACGTCTCCAGCCGGATTCGCATCACACACCGCACCCAGTAAACTCCGGCCACGCGGGGCGATCCATCCGGCAAATAGGGGAGCAGTGTTCTACCCCCTTCGCCGGATGTGCGGCGTTGTTCGGGAACAGTTAACCTGAGCGGTGTCGGCTTTTGGAGGCGGTAATGCGTTTTTCCACGTGGCCGGTCGCCGCTGTCGGACTCGGTAGCCTGCTGGCCCTCATCGTCGTGGCGATGCTCACGACATCGCACAAGGCCCAGGACATCTACGCGCAGCTTGATCAGCTGAACTCACGTCACCATGAGGTGGACGCAAAACTTCGGCGGCTGCGATCCGATGTGAATCTGTCGGGCATTTTCGTTCGTGACTATCTCCTGGATATTTCACGCGAACACGCGCCCGAGTACCGTCAGCGCCTTGGCGAGTTCCGTGAGGGCAACATGGCGACGCTGGCCGAACTCAGCGCCCTCGCGCCGTCTCATCAGGGGCCCACCGAGAGCTTGCAGGAACAGCTCGAAAACTACTGGCAGACCTTTGATCCGCTGTTCGACTGGACGATCAGCGAGAAGATCTTCCTTGGTGGGAAGTTCCTGCGGGGGCAAGTCGTCCCCCGTCGTGACGCCGTGCTCGCGATCGCACAGGAAATCGAGCAACTGAACAACGCCAACCTGGCAGAGCAACGGGCGGAGGTCACGCGTCGGCACACGACGTTCCGCAGCGACCTGCGCCGGTTCATGTGGCAGTGTCTTTTCCTGGGTGCCGCGGTCGCATTAGCCGTCGTGTTCAGATTACGCGTGCTCGAGCGGCGCTCTGTTGAGCAGCGACTCGTGGCGGAAAAGGCCGAACGCGAAATGCGGCAACTCTCGCAGCGGCTGGTAGCGACCCAGGAAGAGGAACGCCGCCTTCTGTCACGCGAATTGCACGATCATGTCGGTCAGGTGCTCACCGCGCTGCGGATGGAGCTCGGACGTATCGACCGTGGACGGTCGCCGGAGAACGTCCGTGTCGGCACCGCGGTCGCGGAGGCGAAACAGCTCGTCGACAAGATGTTCCGCACCGTTCGCGATCTGGCACTGGGACTGCGGCCGAGCATGCTCGACGATCTCGGGTTGCACGCGGCTCTCGAGTGGCTGGTCCGCGACACGTCGAGACGCTCCGGTATCAACGTCGATCTGGCGATCGGGGGCGACGTCGATACGCTGCCCGAACGGTACCAAACGTGTGTGTACCGCGTCGTGCAGGAGGCATTGACGAACTGCGCACGTCATTCGAAAGCACAAACCATTGCCGTCAGCCTCAGTGCCGATGATCAGGTGCTGACGATGTCCATTACCGACGACGGAATCGGATTCGATCTGCACGCCCATCGAGATGGTCTTGGCCTGCGTGGCATCGACGAGCGTGCCAAAGAACTCGGCGGCCGCCTGGACGTCCGCTCGTCGTCTCGAGGCACCGTGCTGGTGATGGACCTGCCGCTGCCGGCTTGGATTCCGGAGGCGCGACTTGCGCGTGTTGCTGGCTGACGATCACGGGATCGTACGGCGGGGCCTGCGAAGCATCCTTGAAGAGGCTGGGCACACTGTCGTGGCGGAGGCTGCCGATGGACTTGAAGCAGCGCGCCTGTGCGAGGAGTTCAAGCCCGACCTCCTCATTGTGGACATTGGCATGCCGAAGCTGAGCGGGATCGAGGTGTCCGCTCGTGCCCAGAAGCTGGAGCGACCACCCGCAGTCATCGTCTTGAGCATGCATTCAGACGAGTCGTACATCATCCGCGCGCTCAGTGCTGGGGCGAAAGCCTATTTGCTGAAGGATGCGACAGATGAAGACCTGCTGCCGGCCGTCCGCGCGGTCGCCGCCGGAAAGCCGTTTTTTAGTCCGACCGTTGCCGCCGTTTTGGTTGAGGACTACATGCGGACACTCCAGAAGCGCGGGCTGACGGACTCGTATCACCTCCTGACGGATCGTGAGAAGGAAATTCTTCACCTGCTCGCAGAGGGCCATTCGAACAAGGAAGTTGCGACGCTGCTCGACGTCGGGGTGTCAACCGTCGAAACGCATCGTGCAAATCTGATGCAGAAGCTCAATCTGCACAACACGGCGGAAATCGTTCTCTACGCCGTGCGCAAGGGCATCATCGTCTAGCCAGGGCGGCCTCCACCAAATAGGGGAACCGCCAGCGCCAATTACGCATTCCCACGGCTCTGCCGTCCACGGCAAAACCTGATTCGTTCCCCCCTCCAGCGGATGGACCGCGATTGCTGCATACGGTCTACTGATTCGCAGTGCAGCACCGCACCCCTGCCAAGGAGGCGAACCGATGAATCAGTACGACGACGTCGCGGTCGCCGTGACCGTTGACTGGAGCGATTGGCGGTCGGCGAGTGCCCGACTCCGCGACCTCCGCGACGTTCATTGGTTACAGCCGGTGGCGCGATGACCAGCGATCGTCTGCTGATCGTTGCCAACCGCTTGCCGGTGACCGTGACGGTGAATGCGACTGGTGTCCACCTTGAACCGAGCAGCGGTGGCTTGGTCAGCGGTCTGCGGCCATGGCATCGACGGTCCAATGGACTGTGGTTCGGCTGGCCTGGCGATGTCGATGCCACCCACAAGGCGCACGTTGACCAGGAATTGCGGGCCGACGGTCTGGCGGCTGTGCACTTGCCGCCGGAGCACGTCGATGGCTATTACCACGGCTTCGCGAACGGTGTGCTCTGGCCGCTGTTCCACTACTCACTCGACAAAGTGCCGATCGACCCCAGTGGGTGGGCCGAGTACCAACTCGTGAACGAAGCGTTTGCCAGCGAGATCGCCGCTGAATACAGGCCGGGCGACACGATCTGGATTCACGACTACCACCTGATGCTGCTGCCTGCCTTGCTGCGGCAGCGGCTCCCTGACGCACGCATCGGATTCTTTCTCCACATTCCCTTCCCCTCGTCTGAGATCTTCCGCGTGCTGCCGTGGCGGCACGAGATCCTGCGCGGTCTTCTCGGTGCCGACTTGGTTGGATTCCACACGTTTGGCTACATGCGCCATTTCCTGATGTCGCTGCTGCACCTCGAGGGCATCGAACCGAACGTCGACCGTATTCGCGTCGGCACGCGCGATGTGTCCGTGGGCGTCTTCCCGATGGGAATAGATGCGGCGAGCTTCGCTGCGCTTGCCCGTGACCCGGACGTCCAACGACGGGTCCAGGAGATTCGTGCCGAAGCCGGCGACCGCCGGATCGTCCTTGGTGTCGATCGACTGGACTATACGAAGGGAATCCCGAGACGTCTTGAAGCCGTCGCCCAGCTCCTGGACCGTGAGCCGGCCTGGCGCGATCAGATGCGATACATCCAGGTCGCGGTGCCTTCGCGCGGAGGCGTAGATTCGTACCGGCGTTTTCGTTGTGCCGTCGAGGAAACGGTCGGGCGGATCAACGGCACCTATGGAACGCTGCGATCGCTGCCGATTCATTACATCCATCAATCGGTCCCGGCATCCGAGCTCGTCGCGCTCTATTGCGCTGCTGACGTCGTGCTGGTCACTCCGCTCCGCGACGGTATGAACCTCGTGGCAAAGGAATTCGCGGCGTCTCGCGTCGATGAAGATGGCGTGCTGATTCTGAGCGAATTCGCCGGCGCGGCGACGGAGTTGCAGGGTGCGGTTACTGTGAACCCGTACGACGTCCAGGCGCTCGCGGCGACCATCCAACGCTGCCTTCACATGCCGGTCGCGGAAAGACGTGCCCGGATTCGAGCGCTTCGTCGGCGCGTGTGTGGCCACGATGTCTTTGCATGGGCAGAGGAGTTTCTCCGGCGCCTGCATGCGGCACGTGAACCGCAGCGACGGGTGTCGTGTCTTCGGCCCGAGCGATCCGTCTCGTCATTTCTGGCAAAAATACGGCACGACAACGAGATCAGGCTGCTCCTGGATTACGACGGGACGCTTGTTCCTCTTGCTCGGTCGCCCGAACTCGCGGTGCCGGATCGCGAACTTCTCGATTTACTCGAACGACTCGCCACCAGCCGGGGAATCGAGGTGGACATTGTCAGCGGACGACCGCGCGACTCTCTCGCGCGATGGTTCGGTCACCTTCCCATTGGATTGTGGGCCGAGCACGGGTTCTGGCGGCGTCGTGCGCCAGGCGAAGACTGGGACGCATCGGTTCCGCTTCCGGCCGGCTGGATGGACCGCGTCAGGCCGATCCTCGAACAGTTCGTCGACAGTACGCCGGGCGCGCATCTCGAACTGAAGACGGCGTCCATGGCCTGGCATTACCGCGCCGCCGCACGGGATTTCGGCAGCCGACAGGCGCACGAGCTTCGACTCCTGCTCGGCGACCTGCTCAGCAACCAGCCCGTTGAGGTCCTCGAGGGAAAGAAGGTGATCGAAGTGCGACTGCGTGGCGTCAGCAAAGCGATGGTTGTGCAGCGCATACAGCCGGAGGTTGGCGATCGTGCGCTGTTCGTCGCCATCGGTGACGATCAGACTGATGACGAGCTCTTTCGCGCGTTGCCGCCGAGTGCGATCAGCATAGGCGTCGGTCACCTGCCGACCGCCGCTCGCTTCATTACTGATGATCATCGCAGTGTGCGTCGTCTCCTTTCGTCGCTCGTCAACGACGATGCGTTCGTGGATCGATATGCCGCGGCGGCCGTCTCGGCCTGATCGTTGTCTCCCAGGAGATACCAGAAGCCTCGACGGCTTATTCCCCGTTTTCTTGTCAGATCTCCATTGTTTGCCCGATGGCCGCACCGCGCCCTTGCGGCGACGATGAGTACTGCACGTCCGGCCTGGTGCCTCCCGCGCTTACCCCGTGGTCAGGCTGGGCGTCGAGACAGGGGCCGTGCCGACAGGCCGGCCTCTGTCGACTGTATGCGGGTCCGTTGTTCGGCGGTCCGCCTGAGGAGAGAGCTATGGGGATGAGAGTGTTGACGGTCGGACTCTTGTTGACCGCGGCCGCCGTGACAGCTGCGGCTGGACAGCAGTCTGTGGAGCCGCGACATGCAAAGCCACGATTCACGCTGACGGGTGAGACCGCGCTGCTGACCGTCGCGATTCGGCCTGACAAGACGACCGATTTCGAAAGGGTCATGGAGAAAATGCGAACGGCCCTGCTGAATTCGTCGGACTCGAAACGCCGGGAACAAGCGGCTGGGTGGAAGCTGATGAAGCTGGAGAAGCCGCTGCCGGACGGAAACGTCGCGTACGTTCACGTGATTGACCCGGTCGTCGCCGATGCGGACTACGCGATCATGCAAACGCTCTACGATGCCTTTCCTGAAGAGCGGCAAGCGCTCTACGAGCTCTATCGCGGCGCATTCGTTCAGAACCTGTCACTCGCGACTGGCCGCATCGTTCTGGATCTTTCCAAGCAGCCTGTTCAGTGACGTGCGACGGAGATGTGACGAAACGCGTCACGTACGTTCGTAGAGAGGAACCTGCGGTCGTACTATTTGCGCGTGTAGACGACCCTGCTGCCGGCCCGGGGAGTGATTTGTGCGGTCAAATGCCACTGCACGTGGCCGCCGAGATTTGCAGGTGGGGCGTGCGACTGGTGTGTGTCAGTCGTTCCCCGGCCGCGTACATTCGACAGGTCCAGTGCGAACTCGGCATCGTCGAGCCGTTCATCTGCGACGGCGGCGCGGCCGTGCACGTGCCGAACAGGTATGTGGCCGCGACCGAACCATTGGATCATCGCGTTGAATGCAAGTTCGAGATATTCAGGTTTAGCCCGCCCGATCGTGCCGCGGCGGTCACCCTCGTGCGAGACCTCTTCGTTGCGAACTGTCGGGGCGAGCCGGTGACGATCGGCATCGGCTGCGATTGCGACGATTACGGTGTGCTGGCGGTCGTCGATATCCCGATTGTGGTTCGCGACGCCGTCAACGACCAAAGCATGTTGATGCGACACATTCCTGGCGTGTACGTGACCAGTGCAACAGGATCGGAGGGATGGGCCGAAGCGCTTCGGGGACCATGACGGGCGTGGGTTCGTCTGGCTGATTCGACACGCACGGTACTCGCGCGGAAGGCAGCGTCCAATGTGGGATTGGAGCCGCGCGACGCGCTCGAAGGAAGCGACGCCACGCCTGCCTCCTTCGGGTGGGCCGGGCTTCCGCCGCGAACCGGAAGCCCGGCCGCTGCTCTCCGCTGCGCCGCAGCGAAGCACCGACAGCAGACACATTCTTCAAGACAGACGGGGCTCGAACCGTGGAACGGACTCACTCCAGGCATTGGCTTTCGATTCTGGCCGCAGACCACAAAAGTGTGCTGGAGCCGCTGACATCGAGTGTCAAGGCGCTCGCGCGCCGGGCCGGTGTGTGGCTCCGTGACCGCCGGCCGCGTATCGGCTCGGTCAGCGCCAGCTGGTTACGCGATTTCGAAGCGGAATCTGATAAACACGGCGTCGATTAGGGGAGCGTGACGCGTGGCCACAGCCGGAAGGCGCGCGACATCTTTTTGCCGTCACTGACCCTACCGCTTCGACTGGAGTTTGACTGACGCACCGACAGTATTTTTACAACGCGTTAACTTTTGGTTAACAAATGTCTTGACGTGTTGTGATAGCGCGCATACAACGCTTCGGAAACGCCTGGTCGACGGGAGCGTCTCCGCGGCGAGCTGCAATCGCCCGGACGACCAAACGATCCCCGCGGAACACGTCAGTCTCTGGCTGACGGCAGGCTGCTGTCTCGGGGACCCCCAGCCTCGAAGACTGGAGGAGTCTCCATGCCACGATGCGCGAAAGCGACGCTTCTGTTCGCTGCGTTCCTTGTTGTTTCGCCGACATCAGCCCTTGCCCAGCAGGGGCAGATTGCCGGCACGGTCCGGGATCCGCAAGGGGCCGTCATGCCGGGGGTGCTCGTCGAAGTCACCAGCCCAGCACTTATTGAAAAGGTTCGTTCGTCGACAACGGACGCCGCCGGTCAGTACCGAATCACCAATCTGCCCGTCGGCGCCTATTCGGTCACTTTCACGCTCGAAGGATTCACCAAACAACAGCGCGAC
>Ga0307416_100000494_pt1 | contig 20032 bp, 15 predicted proteins | sample DK1Cmetagenome_2_FD_203821 | JGI IMG/M metagenome (GOLD analysis project Ga0307416, IMG submission 203821) | Maize rhizosphere microbial communities from greenhouse at UC Davis, California, United States - DK15-C-3 | ecosystem: Host-associated > Plants > Roots > Rhizosphere > Soil | place...
TGTCACCATCGACACCAATCACAACATTAGCTTTCGTGAGCTTGGCCACATCGCAGTAAGCAAGTCCGGTGTAACAGCTGAAAAGAAAAATGTCACGGACTTGTTCGAGGCGCTTGATGACAATCTGTTTTTCAGCGATCAGCAACAGTTCTTGTTCGTTAAGAAATGTTTTGTGGGTTTCATTCACTGACATCTTGAAGCCGATAAACGGACTTCGTTCAATCCATTTCTTCGCGATACACTGGTTCATGATTTTCTTGATCTTCTTTAAGTAATCCATCGCAGTGTTGTGGCAACAATGCTTAACTGATTTGAGATAAATCTCAAGGTTCTTAATGAACTGGTAATCAATCTGGTTTAATTCGATATCATTTAGTGCGTATTGGTACTTCAAGAACTCGCTTACATACGCTTTGATTGTTTTGTACTTCTGCAGCGTGCGGTATGATAAGCCTTTGCCAACAAGCGCTTCGAATTCTTTGTTATGCTCTTCGTAGATTTCTAGGAACATGCGCGGCTTCTCAACATCAAAGCCCAGGTAACGCGCTTTTATCTTTTCACCGTCAAAGTCAACGCCTGTTGAAATGAAAGTTTGAAAGATGTCGTAGATCTTTAACTGAACAGCATCGAGGTATGCGTTGAAAGACTTGGCTTCTTCGGTTTTTCCGTTCAGCCGGCCTTTGTCTGAATCCCACCGATCAGGACTACACTCACGTTGTAGCGAAAGCTCGGTTCGAGTCCCATCTACTGTAATTCTCAAGTATACCAACGTTGTAGCCCTACTTTTCCGGCGAACTGTTCTAATAATGAAATTTTGATTGAATATCTTCTTCATCGTTCACCTCCACGTGGTTTAAGTTACGGTGAATGATTACTTCCAATCAAGATGTCCATTTAGTGGACAGGTCTGATTCTCATCGAGTTAGACGATTTCCGGTGAATGAATTTTAAATTTATTTTCATTCACCTAATCGTTCACCAATGAATTGAGTTTCAGTGAAAATTTTGGGTGGGCTACAAAAGCAAAAACCGCCCATCCATACGAATTACGCGGTTTTGGTTTCTTTTGATTGTTCTGTTGTAGCCCCGGCAGGAATCGAACCTGCATCTTCAGAATCGGAATCTGAAATTCTATCCATTGAAATACGGAGCCTTGAAAACCAACCTGGCAATTGGGCAATTCTGCAATCGGACAATTCAATTGTCTCTACCACATTGCACTCCTATAGCCACTGGCTGGTTCGCTAAGTTGCAAAAATAAGCGAAAGTTCTTAGCTAAAAAATAAGGTCATAAAAACCTCAGATTTCGTGAATTTCGCTGATTGGCAAGCCCATGAGAATTAAGTTTTATGCAGTGGATAGATATCACACCAGCTGTAGATGCTATCCATCAATGGGGAATTAGCCTCTCTGATTTTGTACCTTACAGCAATCCAAATCGACATGATGAATCCCCGTCATCACGAAATACTTTCCCTCATCCAAAAGCATTCCGGGACGCCAACACACCATACTTTCAACGACTCCTATTTGGGCAATAGCCATCCCCGTTACCCTATCAACAACCCAACGATGCGAAAGATCGCCAGGGAATGGATGCAGTCACACAAGGAGTTGAAGTCTGGCGAATTGGAAGATGTCCTTACCAGTCTTATCGAAGGAGAATCGTGCACCGAAAAAATGATGGCGGGCATCATGCTGGGATACGCGTCAAAGTCCCAGAGGAATCTCGAGCCGATGATTTTTGATCGTTGGCTTGATCATCTGATCGGCTGGGTAGAAGTCGACACTCTCTGCACGGGGAATTTTTTGAAGGCCGACTTCCCCGGCAAGTGGCCAGCCTGGAAAGCTTTGGTTGAAAAACTTTCACGCGACCCCAACATCAACAAACGACGCGCGTCGCTGGTAATGTTCTGCTCACCGCTCGGTCACAAACAACACGATGAAATGGCCAAAATAGCTTTGGAAATTGTCGATCGCCTTAAATCAGAAAAAGACGTGCTTATTACAAAAGCTATCTCGTGGGTTCTGCGGACAATGCTCAAACTGCACCGGGAAAAGGTATCTTCCTACCTGAAGGAAAAAGGCCAAACGCTTCCAAAAATTGCCCTGCGTGAAACCATTGCAAAACTCGAAACCGGCAGAAAAACAAACGGCAAGCTTTGATGCTTTGAGTGTTCTTCGCGAACCACTTCTGATCTCGGCTCCACCGCTGAGAGCTCCCTCAACCCGTCTGCGACGGTAGACTTGCTAAGAAGTTCTCAAGCTCAATAAAAGAATTGCTCTAATACAATCTTTCCATCTTTCACTTCATACAACATGATCTCATTGATCTGTATCCTTCCCAATCTCTGCATTGTAAGATCCATCTCCCTGCCAACAGCGAAATGATTGCCGGCAACAATGGGCTCGGTCGTAAAAAGCCTGTGGGCGGTTTCTATGCGATTTACCCAATCCTTTGCTTTTTCGCGAACACGCGACTTACCCTCCGTATTATTCAGGTAGGGAGAATTCGAAGGTTCAATGCTTCGAACATCCTCTGCGAAAAGCTCCTCCTGTATTTCAAACCATTTCTCCTGCCGGGCAAGCTCGTTGAACCGTGCAGCCACTTCGTGAATTGTGTACGCCTTTTTTCCGGAGTTCGGCTGACCTTTACCTGTAGTTATCAAGCTCAACAAACTATGCTGTATGTAATGGGTCCACCCATTTACACAAGCGCTGTAGCATTCGTAATCGGGTACCAAACCCGCATGGGTGAAACGGATTTGCGTTTTATTATCATGCCGTGAAATTTCAAACTGGACTTTCGTTCCTATCCATTCACTTTTGTCTTTAGTGAAACTGAAATAGTTATCAAGCACAAGCCAGACGACTTTTCTGGAGGGAAGAACTTCTATCAGTTTCATCCTGCAATTATGCACATCGTTGTACCGGTAGTTGAACTCATCATTCAGCTTTTCGGTACCACCTTCGATTTCTTCTGACCACCATCCGCGCACGCTATTGATGGCATTGAATGCTTGCTCGGGAGATTGGTCTACCAGGAGGGTAGTAGTGTAACTTTGATTTTGCATGGCTCGTCTCTTTGCTTTATGTAGACACAAAGGTATTGTCTCACGAAAATTGAAGGGAGGTGTGAAATAGACTTTGTCACGGGCCTGTTTGGACATTATGTTTCTTCATCACCGCTTAGTCAGGATGATGTCCGTCTTACCTTAGCCGCAAACAATTGAAGAAAGAGCAGCAGCCTCACACATATGCCTTGCCTGATTGACTCACGGAAATGCGGGCCAGAATTCGTGAACATTCAGCGCGGAATTTTCAGGAAACGGCCAAATCACAATGACGCCCGAGGGCCTCGCAAGGACATAATTGTCAGACACCTGCCGGCTACCTGACACATCTTTTGAAGTACCAACCGGTTCTACTCTGATAATCGCCATTCATCAAGCAGGCACAGCACGGCAGTGGCGTTTTTGTATCTTGTAAATAAATATAACTGCCAATGAAACGCTTCTCCCTCTTCCTGTTCTTTATTATCCCAGTAACCGTGTGGGCGCAATCTGTCAAATCGGTTGACAAGACATCGAATAAGCAATTCGTTCTCTTCGACGCACTGTTCACTTACACGAAATACGACGCCGACCACTCCACGCCCAGTAAGTCACACTACTACGTCAAAGGAAATTTGTTGAATCCTGATCGCCCGAAAGACTGGACGTCACCGGTCGACTTTCGCAACGGTACAGTACATCTTCGGGTAGAAGTGCTGGAGAAGCCTCCCGGAAATGAGCCGACCACCTGGAGCTTGTGCTACATTCCAAACAAAGGCCAGAAGAATGGATACGGTTGCACGAATACAGGTGTCTACACGGAAGAAGGTGTTTATGAAAAGGATGTTCCTATGACATCATTCTGGGAAAACGAGTCCATCATATGGACAGAAGGCGTCAGGCAAATGGATCTCGTCATTAAAGACAATAGCGGAGGACAAGGTCACGCACATAAACGCGAAGACCACGAGAAATTCTTCCCGACCAAAGTGCGTATCTCGATGATACAGGTAGCAGCTGGCGCCACCTACGACCCATCGTGGCTTCAGGCAACAAAATCGACGGATGAACTTGAAGTTGAAGCTCTGGTTGAAAAACTCCGCCAGCTCATGATCAAGCCGGACAAGGGAGGTCTTGAGAGCCTTGTGGCCGAGGAGCTTAGCTATGGACACTCCAGCGGAATGATTGAAAATAAGGAGCAGTTTGTAAAGGAATTTGTCGACGGTCATTCCGTATTTACTGACATCCGTCTCGAAAACCAGACTATCAAGATCGCTGGCGATAACGCCATCGTCAGACACCGGTTAGTCGGCGACACTTTTAACAACAAAACGCCGGGTAAAGCCGATATCGTCATCCTCCTGGTTTGGCAAAAACGCGACGGACAATGGAAGCTGCTCGCACGGCAAGCAGCGAAGATCCCTGCCGAGTACATGAAGAAGTCGTAAGTACGAAATCGCGATTGGCGGATTTTGCCCGGACGTTGGCGCGTCTGCACCTCTCATTTTAATTTTCGTTTTCCATATTTGACATAACAATGGCGGGTGTAGCGACAGATCCGCTATTGGATCTTTCAACTCTTAAATGTACTGGTATGGACAAGCTAACATTCAAAACCACTTTTGATGCTCCGAGGGAAAAGGTATGGGACGTTCTTTGGACCGACGACACGTACCGCGAATGGACATCTGTATTTTCACCCGGCTCCCGGGCGGAAACCGATTGGAAGGAAGGAGGTAAAGTTCTGTTTTTGAACCGTGAAGGTGACGGCATGGTGTCGAGGATCGCGAAGAAAAAAGACAATGAGTTTATGTCCTTCGAGCACCTGGGTGAAGTTCACAACGGCGTAGAAAACCTTGACAGCGAAAAAGTCCGCTCATGGGCAGGAGCGTTCGAAAATTACACGCTTAACTCCGTTGATGGAAAGACTGAGCTCTTGGTTGAAATGGATGTTACGGATGAGTTCAAAGACTACTTCGCCACCACATGGCCGAAGGCGTTTGAAAAACTGAAGTCGCTTGTCGAAAAAAGCAAGCAGGAAGTCGTCACGCATTAGGCCCTCCATGTAGTACGGTTAAAAGACAACCGGTCTGGCAGCTAGCCAGACCGGTATATCTATTCTTTGCTCAGCTTGTCAGTTCGGATTAACATCCCACCACACGCGGGAATTAAGATCATCTTCTCCTTGCCTCGCTACTGCGGCGGCGCGATTATCAGCATTCAGCGATTGTTCAATGATGGGATAGATGAATCGAGCCGGGATCATGTCATTGTTTTGATTGTCTACCGCCGGCGTGAGCACTGGATATCCTGTACGTCGCCATTCAAACCAGGCTTCCATTCCCTGGAAAAACAGTGATATCCATTTTTGTGTGCCTATCTTTTCAAGAAGCTCATCCTGCGATCCAGTATATGCAACCTCGGCCTGGGTGAGATAACTTGCCTCCGGGACTAATCCGTAGAAATCGAACGAAGCGTTTATTGCATTGAGGTAATACGTTTCAGCATCTCCGCTGATCAGTGACTTCTGCGCAGCCTCAGCCAACAGGAACTGCAATTCAGCGTAGGTCATGATCACGCCTTTAGCGACCTGTAGGCCAAGCGGTGTATTCGCCTGCTCGAAGTATAATGGTCCAACACGCGACTGAAATTCCGGGCCTCCATTGTATGTGAGCGCTTCGACATCAGCCATACCGTTGGGAATGCCCTCATACTTGTCATCTGTTGTAGAAGGTGTTGCTTCAGTTGCAGGCGTGGGCCTCACAAAAATGAACAACCTCGGATCGTTCGTGGTCTTCAAACGGTCTGTGAGTGTTTTACTCGCACGGAATTCGTTGAATGAGCCGATGCGGTAAGTGAAAAGAGGAAACTGATCCGGAGACTCAGCCAGAAAAGTGTATACAGCATGGTCGTCATTGCTTGTGAATATTGGATATTGATCGGGGTTATTCACGATCGTAGAGAGTGCCGCAGAAACATCCCTTCTGTCGGAGATCCGCATGAGATATCGGATGCGCAAAGAATTGGCGAGCTTTCTCCAGTTTTCCACTTCGCCTTGATAGATGAGATCGCCGCTGATGTTGAACGCTCCGTTCAGTAATCCGTTTGCTTCCTCAAGATCACTCAGGATGCCATCATAGATTGATTCCTGTGTATCGTATTTAGGAAAAAATACACCTTCCTTGCCATTAAGTGCTTCGGAATAAGGTACATCACCGTAGGCGTCTGTGACGAGAGAGAACATCCATGATTTTAGAATCAGCGCAACACCTTTGTAGTTGGGCAAGTTATCTTCCTCCGCTTGCAAAAGGATATTGTTAACATCGCGCATGTTGTCATAGACCGCGTTCCAGATGGTGTTGCGTTCACCCCACAGATATCGGTCTTCGTTGACAAACTGGTTCTTGGCAGTATGCTGGATCACTGTGTTACCGATGCTCCATGTCTCATCTACGAGCGCATTCATCATGTCGCGTTGAACGCCGGGTAGTATGAGGTTGGGTTGCGTGCTCGTGGGACTGTTTCGGTTTGTGTTGATCTCTTCAAAGTCGCCGGTACATGCTGCGAACAGAATAGTGCAGAGCGACCAGAAATATTTTTTGGATATGTTCAGTTTCATGCTGATCATGATTTAAAGGTTGAAGCTTACATTGAAACCATAGCTGCGGGCGGACGGGATGGCCACCGACTCAACACCGGGGATAATGGTGCCGCCAGCAGATGATGCTGTCTCTGGATCGATATGCGGTACATCTGCCCACAACATAAGGTTCCGTCCAACGAGCGCGATACTTATGTTCCGGAACGGAAGGCCTCTCGTGACACTGCCAGGGAGTGTGTAACCGAATTTCACTTCCCGCAACTTCACGAAAGAAGCGTCGTAGACCATTGGTTCCTTTAGCCGCCGCCCTAGTGTGATCGACGAGTGCCACTCACGAGCGGAGAGCTTCGTAGTGTTAGGCGTAAATCCGGTGATGTTTCCGCCACCATCGGTTATGGCGACGACTCCTGGTCCGATCACTCCATTGCCTGGCAAGCTCAGGTCATAGCCATTTGCACGTCCCTCAAGTGTCTCTGCGATGATCCCGCCTTCGCGTCCAACCGTTTGTGTTTGTGAATAGACCTCACCACCCTGGCGAACGTCAAAGAGAAATCCAAGACTGAGACCTTTAAAGGTGAAAGTGTTATAAATCCCCGCGAGCCAATCAGGATTGTAATTTCCAAGCTTGACAGTAGTTGCAGTTGGCAGAGGTTTACCCTGGGCGTTGTATATTATTTCTCCAACATACTGGCCGGATGGGTCATAATACTGACTGTTCGGATCACTGCTTACGCGCTGATAACCGATGCCATACATGTCACCCATCCGTTCTCCGACTCGCGCTTCGACGGTAAGTTCGCGGCTAGCCATAACATAGTTTCTGATCTCCTGCCCGGATTCAGCGTCCTTATATAGTTCAAGAACGGTACTTCGATTACGTGAAAAATTAATATTCATTGACCACTCGAAAGCCTGCGTCTGTACCGGTATGAGGTTCAGCATGACTTCAATCCCTTTGTTCTCGATCAGACCTGCATTGATAACGCGCGCGCTGTATCCACTGGTTATTGTCAGTGGCACATTCAGGATCTGGTTTTCACTTCTCGTTCGATAGTAGGTTAGATCTAGTCCAATCCTGTTTTCCAGGAAACGTACATCAAGCCCGACTTCGAGTGAACGGCTTTGCTCGGGCTTCAGATTTGCGTTCTGAATAACTGACGACTCCGAATACGAAGGGAGACCTTGCGCCGGATTTTGCGCCGTGTAAGTAGAAAGCAACTGGTAAGGATCCGTGTCATTACCCACCGCCGCGAAACCCGCTCTCACCTTTGCGAAACTCATTGGTGTCGACTCAATATCGAACAGATCCGATAACACGAGGCTCACGGATGCAGAAGGGTAGAAGTATGACCAGTTATTGCCTGGAAGAGTGCTCGACCAGTCGTTGCGTGCCGTCAATTCGAGAAACAGATAATTCTTAAAACCAAACTGCGTGAAAGCGTAGAGGCTGTTAATCCTTTTTTCAGAGTTGAAGGAGAAATACTGAAGCGCTACCCTCGAGTTGTTGAAACTGTAGATACCAGGGACAGTAAGCTGCGGCGCACTGATGTCTGACAAATTATATCTCCTTCGCATAGCATTTCCTCCCACGCTCGCTGATATGCTGAAGTCTGAGTTGAGATCTTTATTGAAGCTCAAGAGGAAGTCCGCATTTGTTTCCTGAAGGAAGATCTGTTCTTCCCTGTAACTTCCCAATGGATATCGTTGCGTGCTGTAAGCTCGCCGCCTGTCCCGGAATTCGTCGCTGTAGTCTGTACCCACGCGGGCCATAAGCATCAGGAAGTCGTTGAACTGATAGGTTGCGGACATGTTGCCGAACAACCGATCGATTTCCTGTCCGTTGGTATTTTCGTAGACATTGAAATACGGGTTGTCGTGGTAATTGTAATTGAAGTTGAACTGGTTCAGATCCTCACGACCTGCCTGCCAATAATTTCTGAAGGAATTGATGTTGAGACTGCGTGGGAACCAACAGTTGAACAGGTACATGATGTTTTCAGTGCCATAGCTAAGGGATGGCCTGTTCTTACTGAGATTCTTGACATAATTCGCTGTCGCACGGAAGCTAAGCTTCGGGGTGAGCTTGTATCCTGCGGATAATGCAAAATTGTGGCGCTTCAAATCTGTGTTTGGTACCATGCCGGTCTGATCAAGGAGTGTATATGAGGCACGCACGTCACCAGATTCATTCCCTCCGGTGACCGCAACGTTCTGGCTGAAGGTCATCCCGGTTTCAAAAAAATCTCTGATGTTATCAGGATAAGCCAGGAAAGGTGTTGCGATGATCTCTCCGCGTTGTGCCAGCTGAGCAGCATAATCGACCGGACCAATAATCGTGTTGAGATTACCAACATCTCCACCGCGGTAGCCATTCGTCGTAGGACTGTCGAATTGTTTAATAAGTTGGCCATCCATTTTTGGACCCCACGATTCGTCGACGCCATCCCTCACACCACCGCCGTTCCCGTCCAGGAATTCGAATTCTCCGTTAAGCCCCTGGCCATAGACATTTTGATAATCAGGAAGACGCAGCGGATCTTCAAAGGTTACTGATGTATTAAAAGATACATTGCCTTGACTTCCTTTCCCTGACTTTGTCTTAATGATAATGACTCCGTTTTGACCGCGGGATCCGTATAGTGCTGTGGCACTTGCGCCCTTAAGCACAGTCATTGATTCCACGTCATCCGGGTTTACAAAGCCTGCGCCGTTCCCATAGTCAACATCCTGATTACTTCTTCCGGATGATCCAAAAGTTTCATTGGTGATGGGTACTCCGTCTACAATAAAGAGAGGCTGGTTTTTGTTGATGTTTAATGAACGCTCGCCGCGGATGGTAATGCGGGAAGAGCCTCCTATCCCCGAAGGGTTACCCACAACTGTAACCCCAGCCACTTTGCCGGCCAATGCATTCCCTATATTCGTCTCGCGTGCTTGTGTGATGTCGTCGCCGTTGATTTCCTGCACCGCGTAACCGAGGTCTCGCTTTTCGCGCTCAATTCCGAGCGCGGTGACAACCACCTCTGAAAGTTCCGTGGCATCTGCAGGCAGCGCTACATCAAGCGTAGTCTTTCCTGCGATCGGTACTTCTTGCGTAACATATCCCACGAAGGAAAAGATGAGGACACCGTCGCCCGTAGGAACATCAACAGTGTAATTGCCCTCAGCATCTGTGATTGTGCCAGAGGTCGTACCTTTTACAAGAATGTTGACGCCTGGCAAAGGCGTACCATCCGAGCCCGAAGTAACTTTTCCGGACACGCTGATCTGTGCATACAAGTTCAGGGATAAAAAAAGCATCGCACCGAAGGCAACAATGCGTTTCGCCAGAGACGCCCCCAAACAAGTTCTTTTCATTTGTAGGTGTGTATTCATATGGTATGGTTTGCGGATGATGGAGAGCGCAGGAATTTTCGTAAGAGAAATTTTCAGCACCCTTGAGGAAGTTAAAGAAATATTTTCGCGGGTACAACTTTCCTCCTGTGTGTTCGGCCCGGACGTTTCTCTTCACAACCCGCTGAATTCGCCGTACGAAGATGCGAAAGCTTCACGACGTTGAACCGTAGTGTTCATTATGAATTCGTAAAGTTATTGTAAAGTGACAGCGAGCGCCCGTGACATCCCTGCAGGCAGGGACCGTGATTTCGGGTGGTGTTACGCCCGATGCCTTTGACTTGATTCGCGCGCGAAATGTCGACCCACATTTTTCTCGCCGATCGTTTCAAACCGCCGGCAGCAATTCAAATACCTACCGTCGCTACTACTGGTCGAGCTTGTATATTTTCCCATCAAAGCCACACAAGTAAAGCTCCTGGTGCTGGTCTACTCCAAAAGAAGAGATATTAAAATCCGCTTCGAACAGGAGAGTGTTCCCAGCTCTACCATTTCGATCATCCAGCGCCCAGACCCTTCGTGTCGCATAGTCGGCATACACGTATTTCCCATGCAAATCTTTCAATGCTGAGCCGCGATAAACGAAACCGCCGGTGACTGAGATACCCTCACTGCGACCATACTCGTGCACTGGCATTTTCAAACCTGAATGATCGCAGTCGTTCTTGGGTTCAAAGCAATGGTTACCCTCCATCGTGTTCCAACCATAGTTTCCGCCTTTCTCAATGATGTCGATCTCCTCATAGGCATTTTGTCCGACATCGCCGGTCCACAGTTGGCCGTTTTCAGTATCGAAGCTAAATCGCCACGGATTGCGCAAGCCATACGCATAGATTTCTGCGCGATACCCATTCTTATTTTTTGCAAACGGATTGTCTGATGGGATGCCATATTTCTTTCCGTTCTCTTGTTTGTCTACATCGATGCGAAGTATGCTACCCAGGAGCGTGGCGCGGTTTTGTCCATTGTCGTGTGGATCGCCGCCTGATCCTCCATCGCCAACTGCAATGTAAAGGTATCCATCCGGACCAAAGGAAACCTGTCCGCCATTGTGGTTGCTGTAAGGCTGCTCAAAGGTTAGCAGTACAAGTTCGCTTTCGGGATCAGCAGCGTCGGCGTTTGAAGTTGACACTTTAAACCGAGAGATGACAGTTCGGTTCGGGTCCGAGGCTGTGTAGTTCACATACACGTATCCATTAGTTTGGAAATCAGGATGAAATGCGAGTCCCAGCAATCCTTCTTCATTACCCTCATCATCTACCTTCTCACGTATATCAAGAAAAGTTTTCTTTGTCGTTGCTTTCGGATCATTGGGAAACACCGAAATGAGTCCTGCCTGCTCCACGACAAACAGTCGGTTCGTATTATCCGGCGGATGTTGCAAATCTACTGGCCGGGTAAACGACAACTGTGGAAAGGCTGAGACCGGTTTGTATCCCGCCGGGTCTCGTGGGGCGCTGCTGTGTTCGCGCGTCGTGTCTGAACAAAATGCAAACAAAAAAACAACGAAGATTAGAGGGGAGAAGCTGAGCATTGATTTCATACCGGCCGTTTAAACTTGATTACAAAAGACTGTGGGACGGGAGTGTGGTCTACAAAATTGGACCATCATGATTAAAGGTACACTAGCCCCGTTTGCGCGCTGCTTTGCAACACCATTTGTCTGTATGGTATACAACATTTCAGACACGCATAGCTGAAACTCCACTACACCTAAGTCTTGCCAAAGCCAACAGCCAAATCCGTCCAGACTCCCAACTTTTTTGGGACTTTTCAAACTATCCATACTACTCCGACAACACCTCCACACTATTCAGCTCCGGTCCGCCACCGCGGTTTCCCGAGCCGGCCACGATGTAGATCTTTCCGTTTACATTCACTGCTCCGGTGCCATGACGTCCTTGATTGAGCGGAGTGAGTTTTTCCCACCGCATCGTCTTTGTGTTCAGCGCTTCGACTTCATTGTGGGCGGGAACTTGTTCGCCGCTTTCACCGCCGATAACGAGCAGGTTGTTGCCCATCATGACAGAGGCATTACCAGCGCGCAAGGTAGGAAGGTTGTTCGCCGCAGGTAGTGTAGTCCATGCGTTGGTCTTGAAGTCATAGACATCGACGGCTCCTTCAGTGAGGTTGAGCACCTGTCCGATTCTGGCGGTTGAGCGCCGTCCGCCTGCAACGTAGATCTTGTCGTCATTGACTACCGCCTGCACGTGGTCTCGTACGTGGGGTGCATCGGTTAGTTTCTTCCATTTGTTTTTCGCCGGATCATATTCATCCAGCCATGCTACGTGACCATCCCAGTGACCGTCCTGTATCCCGCAGACGACGTAAATCTTGTCTTTGTAGACAAACACACCTGCTGCGCCTCTTCTTCTGTCCGCAGGAATTTCCGGCCCCATACGCCATTCATTTTTTTGCGGATTGAAAATGTAAATGTTCGGGATGGGTGTCTCATGGGGATATCCGCCTGTAAATGCCCCCAGCACCCACACCTCCTCTTTGTAGGTCACTGCCTGGAAGTGATGCATCTCAAGCGGTGTTTCCGCGAGCTTTGTCCAATGCTTTGTCTTTGGATCAAAAGACTCCACGGGTTTGACTCCACGGCCTCCGAGGAGGATCAGTTTATCTCCGACTGCTGCGAGGGCATTTTCGTGCCGATTGGTGCAGCTCGTTTGCGTGGTGAGCGTCTGCCATTTCTGGCTGAAGCAAGAGCCTGCGGAAATAAGAACGTATGAGATGATGAGGGAAAAATGTTTCATGTTGCAAATTCGTTTGTTGACGCCGAAGATAACAAAAAGGCAATGCTGGAAGAAAGGGGATCGTCCGAGCGTCATGCAGCATATTCAGCGCGATATCGGACAACTGTATGGCATTCTGGCGAAGAGGGTGATCCATATGGTCATGACCTGTTTTTGAAGTACCGATAGGATGGTCATGACAGGTTGCTTCAAAAAACTGCTATAGATGACCAGTCTGTTTTGAGGGAACGGCGATGCCTTTTAGGGAAGCAGATGTTGATTTCAAGCGTACAACGATAGTGGTAATGTCAGGGTGAGCTTTGTATTATCTGACTTTTGAATGACTTATTTCGAAGCCAAGCAGGCGATCTTATGGTAGTGACGCATATCCGCGTTGTCTTCCACGATGAGCACCACGGCCTGATCCGAAGCGTATACATCTTGTCGGACTACTTTGACCTCATTACCCGCGATGGAAATATCATGTTGTGTTGAAAACGTGATATCGTGTTGTATTGAAAATTCGTCAATGCCAGGCAGACGACTGATCTCATCTACGTTCAGATGTTCCTTCGCGAGGGGAAGCATGATGGTGAACGTTGTGCCTTTCCTTCGATGCTGTGAACGGATATCTTTCCCTTGTGTAGTTCGACCAGCTCTCTGGCTAAGGCCATGCCAAGTCCGCTTCCTCATAGCCGCGCGTATGCGAACTGTCTACCTGGTAGAAGCGGTCGAAAACTTTGTTGAGCTGATCGGCCGGAATGCCAATGCCCGTGTCCCTCACGGGGATGAAGGGCGTTCGGGTTTTCGGCTTTAAGATGCACCACCACCTCGCCACGTGGCTTGGAACTTGAAGGCGTTTGATAAAACATTATGGACAATCTTGTCCACTTTCTGCTTAAGTCAAGGAGCTGATTTATGAGGTGGTGTAACCGTTCTCCATTGCGGATGACTCGTCGGAGCACCGCCTTTGGATCTGTTTTGGATGTTCCATTGTAAAGATCTTTCAACGGACTTAATATCAGCGTGATCGGTGTTCTGAATTCGTGTGAGATGTTGGCGAAGAAGCGCGATTTTAGATGGTCAAGTTCTCTGAGGTGTTCAGCGCGGTGTTTGAGTTTTACGCTTTTATCGATGAATAAAGCTCTTCAATTTATCCTGATATCGCCGGTAGTCATAGATCTAACTATGTGGCACATGCCGCTATGCCAGCTCTGCGAGTTGATGCGAAATTCGATCCGGCTGACTTTCCATAAAAGAAAACCCTGCTTACGTTTTTAAAGACGTAATGACGTTCATGGACTGCTACTTCAGTTCCGTAGCCGAAGCTTCTCAATGATTAACCTGCGCCACCTCTAACTCCCTCCGATGCTCCTGAACCAGATTCGGCAACTCAATTTTGAATACAGTTCCTTTGCCAACCTGCGATTCAAGCTCGATGGTCCCGCCGAGCTTGTCGACGGCTTCCTTCACAATGTATAACCCTAATCCAGCCCCCTCATTCTTTTCCGTCGCACGGAAGAACATGTTAAATACTTTCTGAATATAATTATTCTCGATCCCGATGCCATTATCTTTAAAGATAAGCGTGACTTTGTCAGGACGAAGGTTGATCGTAATATGAATAAACGACGTCTCCTTCTGCGGATCGGAATACTTTATCGCGTTTGAGATAAGATTGTTCAGAATAAGCGATAACCGGTAATGATCAGAATAAAACTGGCTTTCACCCTCGATAAAAATATCTTTTTGGATCCGCTCATAACCCGGCATGAACTGCATCCTTTCGAAATTGTCGTTGATGGTCTTCTGAAAATCAATTTCATTGACGACCAGACCTTGACGTGCATTGCGGGAGTACTCAAGGATTTCTTTCAGCGTCTCGTCGAGTTTGCAAACGCTGCTTTTCATCATTTCGTGATACTGATTAATGATGGTGCTGTTACTTTCATTCCTGGCCAGATCCAGCAATCCAAGTACGCTCATGAGTGGTGCTCTCAGGTTGTGTGAGATGCTGTAGACGAAGCTGTCGAGTTCCTGATTGATCTTGATCAAGGTCTCATTCTGCTTCGCCAGCGCCTGAGCAGCTTCTATCTTTGCGCGCTCCGCTGCTTTCTGCTTTAGCGCATTGTCAATTACATTGGGAAGTCTCGCCAGATTGGATTTCAGCACGTAATCGTCTGCACCATGCTTCAAAGAACTGACAGCGAATTCCTCCGATACTGCACCTGTAACCAGTATAAAAGGTATCTGAAGTCTTCGGGTATGAAATATCCTCAGAGCTTCACTTGAATTGAACTGTGGCAGAGAATGGTCGCAGAGAATAACATCTGCGTCGTATTCATCGAGTGCCCTGGTGAACTCTTCCTTATTATCAACCCTCTTCGCTGTGAATTTCATCCCGGACTTTTCGAGGGCATGGGTAATGAGAAAAAAGTCATCCTCGAGATCCTCGAGGGACAATATCTTTAATGTACCTTTAGTCATGGATTTTTTTGGCTGTGGAATTTAGCTCTATACTCGTCCAAATCCCATTCCCGCCGGCTTCTTCCTCTAGTAACGCCGTTTCAAAAGAAAAATTTTTCCGTCTGTAGATTTATATCCTCATTGAATTTCCAGCCGGTATCGAAGCTGCCGATTCCGGGATGTAAGGTTTTAATTACTTTTCGCATAAAAAACCGCCGCCCCTAAGGATATTGAAATTAAAAAGCAGGTTTGGTCGAAGCGACAGATAGCCACAAAGTTGTTTGCACGTGACATACCATGCTTCAGTGTAATATCATTAACTTCATTTGCATTTTTAACCGTACTATCATGAACAGGAAAAGCTTCATCAGATTACTAGCTGCGATCCCTGCATTTAATATTCCTTTTAGATCTCTCGCGGCCATGCCGACCCTCGAAGAATGCAAGACACACGGGGATGCTGAAGGCCCGTTCTATAAAGCGAATGCCCCCCATCGTTCGGTCATCGAGACCAAAGGGGAAGCGCTAAAAATAAGTGGCCGTGTTTTTAAATCCGGCGATTGCAGGACGCCCGTGGGGAAAGCTGTACTTGATATCTGGCATTGCAATAACGAAGGCAATTATGATATGAATGGATTTAAAGGAAGAGGCTGTGTCATCAGTGATTCAAATGGCCGATACACATTTACAACCATTTTGCCTCCACCATACGGTAGCAGACCCCGCCATATTCACTTTAAAGTCCGCGCAGAAGGATTCCCCGAACTAACGACGCAGCTATACTTTCATGGCGACCCGAATATTCAGAATGATTTTGCCAGAAATGCCGAACGCGACCGCGTGATCGCATTGAAATCGGAAGACCACCTGAAAACTGGTGTATTCGACATTTACATTTAGCGAGGTGCCCGAACTTGCTTCAGGACGAAGGGCAATTACCTCTTCGACAGGACCGCAGGCTTAAACCTTGTGACAAGGTCATTATACTCCGGATGTTCTTTTAAAAACCTGGAGACAGCCGCGCAATTAACCATTACCTGAGTTTTGCTCTTGCGTATGTCATCCAATACTTGCTGTATGAACTTCATTGCATTACCCTTCCCGCGATATTTTTCAGGCACGTAGGTGTGCATCAAAACCTTGATGTTGTTCTGAAAGCGATACTCCATGTAAGCAATGTCAGTACCGAGATTAAGTTCAAAACGTTGCTTATCCTTATTATTAACTACGTTTAATTTTTCCATTACAGTTATTAACAAGTAAACTGACCATTATTGTTCAAAATTTTTGCCGCTTTTTTATCAGCGGTAAATGTGAATGATACATTTTTGCACCAAAAACGCTGCCGGTGTACGCGTTGGAAGAAGCGAAAGTGCTGTAATAATGACGTAAGATTTAAGGCTAGTTGTCTTTTTTTCGTAGCATAGGGATATCTACTTTTATTCGAGCCCATCACTTTTGACAGAGCGCGTTGCCTTCTGTCGACTTCTTCTGTTTTCTAAACCCCGAGAAAGGTAGTTTCATTTAAAAGCATTTATCTGTTTGAATCTCGCAACTCAGATTGGAATTTTTGTGGCCGTGGCGATCGGATCAGGACTTGACCGGATGCCAAACCGCTTTGAACATGTGAGTTCTAACCAAGATTATTATTTAAACGGCAGTTTAATATGGCAGGCGGATGCTCAGCAGCACCCAGGTATACCACTGTTTTCGTTTCACAATTGCGCGCTCCTTGCAACCGCCGGAAAGCTAGGTATCTCTAACAACGGGGTTGCAGGCCCGGAAAGCACTGGCGACCTCTCTTTCGTTGGGTGGTTGCTATTCGTGATTCTTTTGATTGCCCTGTCTGTCTGGCTTCTCTTGCAGATGCGTAAACGTGATTTTACTACCCGTAAGGCGAGGGTCATGGAGGAGGAGCGAAGAATCCTTTTCGACAAGGCTCCATGCGGATATCACTCGATCGATGGTCAGGGGTTGATCATTAATGCTAATGCGACACTCCTCAGATGGCTTGGTTATGAGAAAGGCGAAATTTTCAGCAAGTTAAAGTTCAGCGACATAGTGAGTGGCGGCAGCCAGGCCCTTAACGAAAGGCTTTCGTCCATGGCGAAGACTAAAACGCGCATGATAGACCTGACGTTGCTTAAGAAAACAGGCGAACCCATGCCAGTCATCTTAAGCGAAGTAAGCATTGATAAGCTTGACTCCGGTCATGGCGAGCGTCTTTTCAGTACCATTGACAACACGCGCTGCCACGACGCGATGGAGCGGATCAAAACGCTCGACCAGGAACTGGAAGCGTTTAGTTATTCAATCTCACATGACCTTCGGGCGCCATTGCGATCGATCGATGGTTATTCAAGAATTCTCCAGGAGGATTATGCTGAGAGACTTGATGATGAAGGAAGGCGGGTGCTCAGCGTTGTTACAAACAATGCAAAGCGAATGGGCAAGCTGATCGATGACTTGCTTACTTTTGGACGTTTGGGAAGAAAACCTCTGCAGCGCTCGAATGTCAACATGACCAGCATCGTTCACAGCACAGTGCAGGAACTTCAGGCTCAGGAGCCCGGGCGCCGGATACAAGTAACTGTAAGCGAATTAGCCGCGGCATCAGCTGATGCCGACATGCTCAGACAAGTGTGGTTTAACCTCATGGAAAATGCTTTCAAGTTTACAGGAAAGAAAGAAGAGCCAAGCATCACGGTTCGCTCCTACATGCTGGAACCAAACGAAATGTGCTACGAAGTAAAAGATAATGGCGTGGGATTCGATATGCAGTATGCGGAAAAGTTGTTCGACATATTTCAGCGACTCCATAAGATGCAGGATTTCACCGGCACGGGAGTCGGGCTCGCAATTGTCAAGAGAATAATTACCAGACATGGCGGACGGGTCTGGGCAGAAAGCGCCGTCAACGATGGCGCAACTTTTTACTTTACCTTACCAATCAATGATGAAAATGCTTAACGAAGTGGAAATTTTGCTGATTGAAGACAATCCGGATGATGCGGATCTGGCAATTCGCGCCCTCAGAAAGCACAAACTAGCCGATAATCTTCTCCACCTTAACGATGGTGAAGAAGCGTTGACATATCTTTTTTCGGATAAAATCACCAGTATCCCTAAGGTTATCCTGCTCGATCTTAAGATGCCGAAAATCGATGGCATTGAAGTGCTGCGGAAAATAAAATCGGATGAGGCGCGAAAAATAATTCCTGTTGTTGTCCTGAGTTCTTCGCGGGAAGACCGTGACATCCTAGAGTCATATAAGCTTGGAGTAAATGCATACATTGTCAAACCTGTCGATTATGATAAGTTTACAAAAGCAATTGCGGAGATCGGATTTTTCTGGCTTCTCCTCAATCAACCACCTAAATAGCGATCGGCGTATATGGCTAGCGATAAAATGCTAAAAATTTTGATGCTTGAAGATCTTCAGGATGACGTAGGTCTGATTGAACGTACGCTGAGAAAAGAAGGGATCGATTTTTCTTCAAAAAGGGTCGATTCCCAAGATGAATTCACCGAATGCCTGGACTACTTCCGGCCGGATGTTATTCTATCCGATCACGCGCTCCCTCAATTCAATTCATTGGAGGCCTTGAAGATCTGCCGGAAAAAGGCTGTAAACATTCCTTTCATCCTCGTTACTGGCACCGTGTCAGAGGAATTTGCAGTGAGCTGCCTGAAACAAGGTGCGGACGACTATGTGCTTAAGTCCAATATGGTGAGGCTCCCTTCTGCAATCCACAATGCTCTTAAGCAACGCAATCATGAAATGAAGCGCAAGCGGGCGGAACGTACCCTGCGCAAACAAAATGAGGAACTGATTAAGATCAATCAGGAACTGGACAGCTTTGTGTACAGTGTCTCTCACAACCTGCGTGCGCCGCTCATGTCAGTCCTGGGACTCATCAACCTCGTCCAATTGGAAAACAAAAGCGGTAACCGGAATCTGGATGGTTATTTTGAGATGATGCAACATAGCATCCACAAGCTTGACGATACACTCAAAGAGATCCTGGACTATTCCCGCAATGCACGAAGCGCGCTCAGCATTACGGAGGTGGACATTAAAAAAATGATCCTCGACAGCTTCGAAAGATTGAAATATATGGAAGGATCTGAAAACGTCAGGAAAGCTGTGGAAGTTTCTGACGACATCCGGTTTCAAACGGACGCGTACCGGCTCTCTGTCATCATTAACAACATTGTCTCAAATGCTCTCAAATATCGTGATGCGCAAAAGCAGGACAGCTACCTGGTCGTTAAGGCGGATTTATCAGATGCGGGTTTGACACTGACTTTTCATGACAACGGAATCGGTATCTCAGATGATTACCTGCGCAAAATTTTCGACATGTTCTTCCGAGCAACAGAACGAAGCGAGGGAGCAGGTTTGGGCCTCTACATTGTGAAGGAAACTGTCGAGAAATTGCAGGGTAAGATCGATGTGGAATCCAGCGTTGGCGAGGGCACCACTTTTAAAGTAATAATTCCTCAGCTCGCGACCGGACATCCCGACGATGCGGAGGTCGAGGTGGATGTCGATGCCTGACCTCCCATCACTCAATAATCTCGATCTCCGTCCTGCGGTTGATCTGACGCCCTTCCTTTTCATCATCGTTCGATACAAGTGGTTTCTCTGACCCAAACCCCTTCGCTTTCAAGCGCGAAGGTGAAACACCCTGCTGAACAAGGTATGCAACTACAGACTGTGCCCTCTTCAACGAAAGTGCACGGTTTGCCTCGGGGTGACCCACGTTATCGGTGTGTCC
>Ga0307416_100000495_pt1 | contig 20010 bp, 19 predicted proteins | sample DK1Cmetagenome_2_FD_203821 | JGI IMG/M metagenome (GOLD analysis project Ga0307416, IMG submission 203821) | Maize rhizosphere microbial communities from greenhouse at UC Davis, California, United States - DK15-C-3 | ecosystem: Host-associated > Plants > Roots > Rhizosphere > Soil | place...
GGGCGAGAACCTCGAGGGGATCCGCATCGGAGTCCCCAAGGAGCTGAACGAGGCCGAAGGCATCGAGCCCGGTGTCTCCGAGCAGGTGCAGAAGGCGATCGCACTAGCAGAAGAGCTTGGCGCCGAAGTGGGGGAGACGACGCTCCCGCGCTCGGTGGACTACGGCCTCGCGTGCTACTACCTCGTCGCGCCCGCTGAGGCGAGCTCGAACCTCGCGCGCTACGACGGCGTCCGCTATGGGCACCGGGCGGCAGGTGACGGCGACCTCACCGCTCTCTACGAGCGCACGCGCTGGGAGGGGCTCGGCGCCGAGCCCAAGCGCCGCATCCTCATCGGTACCTACGCGCTCTCGGCCGGCTATTACGAGGCCTACTACGGCCAGGCTCAGAAGGTGCGGACGATGATCGCGCAGGAGCACGCCGCCGCCTTCGAGCAGTTCGACCTGCTCGTGAGCCCGACCTCGCCGACCGTTGCCTTCAAGATCGGGGAGAAGGCTGAGAACCCGCTCGCGATGTACCTCTCCGACCTGCTGACGATCCCCTCGAACATGGCCGGCCTGCCCGGCCTTTCCATTCCCTGCGGCCTCTCCGAGGGCCTACCAGTAGGCCTTCAGCTGATCGGCCCGCAGTTCTCGGAGAACCTGCTTTTCCGCGCGGGCCACGCGCTCGAGCGGGCGCTCGACTTCGACTTCGTTCCGGAACGGCTCAGAGATGCCTGAGTGGGAGCCGGTCATCGGGCTGGAGATCCACGTCCAGCTGAAGACGCGGACGAAGATGTTCTGCCGCTGCGAGAACGTCTGGGGCGAGGAGGAGAACACCCGCACCTGCCCGACCTGCCTCGCGCATCCGGGAACCCTTCCCGTCGCGAACAAGACCGCCATCGAATGGGCGATCAAGCTCGGTCTCGCGCTCGGCTGCGACATCGCGCCGCGGGCCCTTTTCCACCGCAAGCACTACTTCTATCCCGATCTCCCCAAGGGCTACCAGATCTCCCAGTACGACGTCCCACTCGCCTCCGGCGGCCGGTTCGCACTCCCGACGGCGGAGGGCGACCGCGAGATCGGAATCGTCCGCGCCCACCTGGAGGAGGACGCAGCGAAGACGATTCACGTCGGCGGCGCCGCCGGTCGCATCGCGGGAGCCGAGTACTCGCTCGTCGACTTCAATCGCGGCGGTACCCCCCTCGTCGAAGTGGTCAGCGAGCCGGACGTTCGCTCCCCCGACGAGGCTCGCCGCTTCCTCCAGCTCCTCCGCCGGACCGTCGTCGAGCTGGGGATCTCGGACGCGGAGATGGAGAAGGGCTCGCTCCGCTGTGACGCCAACGTCTCCCTGCGTGAGGTGGGCGAGAACGGTTTCCGTACGAAGACCGAGCTCAAGAACATGAACTCGTTCAAGTTCGTCGCCGACGGCATCGCGGCCGAGCTGGAGCGTCAGAAGAACGTCTACGAGAGCGGCGGCGAGGTCGTCCAGGAGACCCTGCACTACGACCCGTCGACAGGGTCGGTCGCGCCGCTCCGGTCGAAGGAGTACGCGGACGACTACCGCTACTTCCCCGAGCCCGACCTCGTGCCCGTGGAACCTCCGGCCGGGATGGTGGAGGCCGCCCGGGCCGAGATCGGCGAGCTGCCTGCGGCGCGGATCCGACGCCTCGAGGCGGAGGTCGGGTTCGCCCTCGCCGAAGGGCTCGTCTCGGGTGGCCGTGACCGTCTCTTCGAGGAAGTGCCGGGCGACAGGCGCGCCGTGGCGAACGTCCTGATGAACCAGTTCGCGGCTCTGAGTATCGATCCCGCCCAGGTGAACGCCGGCGAGCTGGGGAAGCTGATCGCGGCGCGCGAGACCATCCCGCGGGCAACGTTCGACGAGGCGCTCGCCGCAACCGGAAACAGCGACTTCTCAGCGGAGCGCTACCTCGCCGAGGCCACCATCAGCGAGGCGTCGGAGCTCGACCCTGTGATTGACCGCGTCTTAGCCGCGAACGAGGCCCAAGTCGCCTCCTTCAGGGCCGGCAAGGAGGGCGTGCTCGGCTATCTCGTCGGTCAGGTGATGCGCGAGACGCAGGGCAAGGCGAACCCGAAGGTTGTCAACGAGCGGCTGCGGGAGAAGCTGAGCTCCTGACAGGCCACAGGACCGTCGCGATCAGGACGGCTGCGACGACGGAGCCGCCCAGACCGAGGGCGAGGTCGCCGAGGGTGTCGGTGTAGGCAGTCCGGAACTCCTCCTCGTTGAAGCGGATGAAGGTCAGGTACTCGCCGAACTCCCAGAGCAGAGCTGTGACAGCCCCGAAGCCGATCGCGAGGGCGGCGGCCTCGAGCCGCCCGACCGGGAGCCGGATCAGAAGCTGGCCGAACGCGGCGACGAGGATTCCCCAGTTGACGAAATGGTTCGCGTCGTCCCACCAGCTGATCGTGTCGTAGAGATCGGCGGTGTTCCCACTGACGTCGATCAGGAAGGGCAGCGTCCAAAGGATGTCGAGTGCGTAGGGAAACTGGATGGGTCGCCGCCGGCGCAGCAGCCACCAGACGGCCGGGACGAGGAGGACGGCGACGGGATAGACGATCGCCCTTCCTGCGAACGCCTTGCCCTCGAACTGCGGCAGGTCTGGCCAAGCCACAGCGACGGCCAGCTGGCCGATCAGCGCCACCTTGAGTGCCACGTCGATCCAGAAAGCCGGGCGCACCATGGGGCAAATGGTCTCCCCCGTTCGGGCTTATGGCAAGAGGCGCCGCGCCGATATCGGGAGGGTCGTGCGCCGGTTCATCTCCGCCATCGCTTTCCTGGCCGCGCTCCTCATCGTGCTCGGAGCCGCCGGCTGCGGCCAGCGCTTCGAGCGGGAGCCCGGAGACGCTCCTGCCTCCGCCGATCTGGTCGCCGACGCGCTCGCCGCGCTCGAGGCCGCAGCCAGCGTGCATTTCGTCGTCGACCTGAGAAGCGGTTCGGCCGACAGCCAGGTCCCCTTCCAGCTTTCGCTCCACTTCGAGGGCGACGCCTCCAAGGACGCGCTCGACGCTGAAGGGTCGGTCAGCTTCGGCGCCGGCTCGCTCCGCGGGCGGGTGCTCGTCGGCGAGCACGACTTCTTCGTCCAGTTCATGGATCAGTGGTACGGCGAGCATCAGGGCCTCGTCGAGGTGCTGAACAAGGCGAAGACGGACCGCGACGGCGACGTCTGGGCGGAGCTCGCAACGCCCGAGGGCCTCCGCCGGAACTTCGACCAGCTCTTCAACGGCGAGGTGAAGGAGGGGCCGGCGGTCGAAGGCGGCACGACGACCTGGCAGTTCGAAGGCCGGCTCGACCCGGAGGGCGTCATCGAGTTCGCCAAGCGGTTCGATGCTCAGCCGACCGACCGCGAAGAGGAGATGTTCGCCAAGGTGGCCGAAGCGACGAAGTTCCTCCTCGTCGTTGGGCAAGACGACCAGCTTCCCCGACGACTCGACGTCTCGGTGAACCTTTCCGCCGAAGACTTGAAGGAAATGCAGTCGAGCGGGGTCAGCCGCTTTGACGGCGCCGAGAACTTCACCGCGACGCTCGAGCTCTCCGACTTCGGCAAGCAGGTGGAGATCCACCCGCCCGCCGACTTCAAGCCGCTCGACGCTCTTTTCGAGCAGCTTTTCTCGGGCTTCGGATAAGCCGCACCGATTCGCCGCTGGCGAAGAGGAAGCCCGCGTAGAGAAGGGCTGCGCCTGCTGCGATGAAGGCCGCCGTCCCGGCTGCGCCCAGCCCGGCCAGGGCGCTTCCGACGGCTGCTACGGCTACCCCGGCAAGGAGCAGGGCGTTTCCGAGCGGGCGGCGCCTCAGCGTCAGCGTCGCGATCACGACGACCGCGAGCGTTCCGAGCGAATTTCCGAGGAGGGCCACGAGTCGCGCCGGTACGAAGTCGAGATGGCTCTGGGCCTCAGGAATGGACGTCCCGCTCACGCTTGCCGTCAGCGGGATGGCGACCATGATCCCGATCGCCAGGCCTGAATACGCAAACACGAGCGGTCCGGCCCAGCGGTAGCCGCGAAGCAGGAGCGACCCTGCTCCGAGCAGCGGCGCTGTGAGCAGCCCTCCCGCGAGGTAGTAGACACGGAACGCGCGGTCGTCCCACCCGGCGGCCGCACCCCACGCCAGTGCGGCCGAGGCGATCGCATAAGCGAACAACGAGGCCGACCAGGCCGCGAGTTGCGGCGCCCGCCTGGCGCGGAAGCGGGTCGCCAGATCGCCGGCGAGACGGAGCGCCAGCAGAGCCGCGGCGAAAGCGAGCAGTGCTTCCACAAGCGTCAGTTAACCGGACGCCCTTCCGCAAGCTTCCGGATCCTGATCTTGCAACCGATGCTGCGTCGCTCGCCCGGCGCGCCTACGAGGCAGGGCCGTCTGCCGCTCTGGGCTAGCAGTCCTTCGGCTTACACGTAACTGTCTCGAAGACTGTGACCGTCACCGGTTGTATCGCGGTCACCGTGACGACCTCTCGCGTCGTCACCGTGTGCGTTTCACGAACTGTGCGAGCAGCCAGCGTGACCAAGTCCTGAACGGTCCTTCCGGGGTCTTGGTGTAGGAGGCGGACTGGCCCACCCTGACTCTTGTCCGTCTCTGTGACCACACCCAGGCGGTTGACCGTCTCTGTCACCACTTCCGTGCGGGAAAAGGACGACACCCGCCCTGCGTTCGACTGAGCGACGTAAGGAGTCTCGCTATCGGAGCTCGTTACCGCCGTTGCGGCGAGGACGCCGCCACCGAGAAGGGTGCCGATGAGGAGCACAAGTGCGATGGCCTGGTTCGCTCTCAAGAAGCGGCTTTGGGTCCGGCGTCGGGATCGGAACGCGTCGAAACGATCGCGCAGGTCAGTGATGACGCTGTAAATGATCTCGCGCACCGATCTCCCCACCAGACGCAAGTCGACAGGCACGATAACGGCTACTTGCCGTCGTGGCTCCTGCATCATGACCGTGGCGGCTCGTGCGCCGCGAGCCCGCTGCCGACGCCACATCTCGACACGGAACGACACGGCTCGACACGCGCCTGATCTATCCTCAGGGCGGATGCCCGAGAAGCGTTACCTCGTGACTCCGGGCCCGACGCCCGTGCCGCCCGAGGTGCTCGCCGCCACGGCGGCGCCGATGATCCATCACCGCGGGCCGGACTTTCGGGCGACCCTTGCGCGTGTCCTCGAGCGGCTTGGACAGGTCTTTCGGACCGAGAACGACATCCTCCTCTTCGCCTCTGCGGGAACGGGGACGATGGAATCGGCGCTTTCGAACCTCTGCTCGCCCGGCGACCGCGTCCTCGTGGTGTCCCACGGCTACTTCGGGGAGCGCTTTGCAGCCATGGCCCAGGCGTACGGTGCCGAGCTCACACACCTTCGGTATGGCTGGGGCGAGACGCCGAGTCCCGATGAGGTGGGGGACAAGCTCGAGGAGATCGGCGGCGCGAAGGCCCTTTTCGTCACACACTCCGAGACCTCGACCGGCGTGGTCTCCGACGTCCGCTCGGTCGCCGAGCGCGTGAACGGGTCGGACGCGCTCGTGGTCGTCGACGCCATCTCGAGCCTGGCCGCCGTTCCGCTCGAGACGGACGCCTGGGGACTCGACGTCGTGATCACGAGTTCGCACAAGGCGCTCATGTGCCCGCCTGGCCTCGCTCTCGTGGCCGTGTCGCCGACGGCTTTCGAAGCCAGTCGCACCGCGAGCTCGCCGCGCTACTACTTCGACTGGGAGACCACGCGCGCAGCACAGGCGAAGTCTCCGCCCGAGAATCCCTTCTCACCGGCGATCTCCCTCGTCCTCGGCCTCGACGTGGCGCTCGAGATGATCCTCGCCGAGGGCCTGGAAGCAGCGCACGAGCGCCATCTGCGTCTCGGCCGCGCTTGCCGCGCGGGCGTAAAGGCGATGGGGCTCGAGCTCTTCTCGCCGGACGAGGATCGCGCTGCGGTCGTGACGGCGATCCGAATGCCTCCGGAGATCGACGGCCAAGCGATCGTCCTCTCCATGCGCGACCGCTCCGGCGTGACGATCATCGGCGGGCAGGGGGAGCTCAGGGGCAAGATCGTTCGCATCGGGCACATTGGCTACATGGATGTCTTCGACGTCACGACCGCGCTCGCGGCGCTCGAGATGGCGATGGCGGAAGCGGGCGCCGACATCGAGCGCGCAGCCGCGGTGACCGCGGCCCTCGAAGCTTTCGCGGAACCCGTCACGGTGTGAAGGTCCTCGTTCGGGAGCCGATCTCGGATGCCGGCCTCGAGCTCCTCAAGCAGAAGTTCGAGGTGGACGTCGATGCCGACGGCGACCTGGCCAAGAAGATCGGGGACTACGACGCGATCATCATCCGGAGCGGCACCCATCTCACGAAGGAGCTGATCGAGCGGGCTGAGCGCTTGAAGGTAATCGGCCGGGCGGGGGTGGGCGTCGACAATGTCGACGTCGGCGCCGCGACCCGCCGTGGGATCGTCGTCGCGAACGCGCCGGAGTCCACGGTCGTCTCGGCCGCCGAGCACACGATCGGGCTTCTCCTTGCGCTTTCGAGGTCGATCCCACAGGCTCACGCGAGCCTGAAGCAAGGGAACTGGGATCGCTCGCGCTTTGGAGGCCTGGAGCTCGCCGACAAGACGCTCGGGCTTGCCGGCTTCGGCCGTATCGGCCAACAGGTCGCCCGTCGTGCGCGTGGGCTCGAGATGAACGTGGCGGCTTACGACCCCTATGTCGCTCCCGCCCGGTTCCGAGAGCTCAGGGTCGAGCGCGCCGAGTCGCTCGAGGAGCTCCTGGGTCGCTCGGACTTCCTCTCCCTCCATCTCACCCTCGCGCCGGAGACGTACCGCCTCATCGGGCGCGACCAGCTCGCTGCAGCGAAGGACGGGATCAGGATCGTGAATGCAGCGCGGGGCGAGCTCATCGACGAAGACGCGCTGCTCGAGGCGCTGCAGTCGGGGAAGGTCGCCGGCGCGGCGCTCGATGTCTTCTCCGCCGAGCCCTATTCCGGTCCGCTGCTCGAGCTCGACAACGTGGTCGTGACACCGCACCTGGCCGCCTCCACGGAAGAGGCTCAGGACCGTGCGGGGATCATCGTCGCCGAGCAGGTGGCGGCCGCCCTCGAGGGGGGACTCGTCACGAACGCTGTCAACCTCCCGGCTGTGGCCGCCGAGGATGCGGAGCACCTCGGCCCCTTCCTCCCGCTGGCGGCCAAGCTCGGCGCGCTCGCGGTCGAGCTCGCAGGCGGCACGCCCACCCGGCTCGACCTGGCCTATCTCGGGGAGCTGTCGGAGCACGACACCCGGCTGCTGACGGTTGCCGCCTTGAACGGTGTCTTCCAGGGACGCGCGGACCAGGCAGTGAACTACGTGAATGCTCCACTCCTCGCCGAGGAGCGCGGGATCGAGGTGCGGGAGGAACGCCGCCGGGCCTCTCGCGACTTCACGAGCCTCATGCGCGTGACGGCCGTCTCCGGGGACGAGGAAGTGATGGTCGCGGGAACGACGCTGGGCCGCGACGACGAGCCGCGCCTCGTGCGTGCACTCGGCTACGAGATCGAGATCGGGCTCGAGCCGCGCATGCTCTTCGTCGTCAACGACGACCGGCCCGGAATGATCGGGCGGCTGGGAACGCTGCTCGGCGAGGCGGGCGTCAACATCGCGCACATGGCCGTGTCGCGGAACCGCCGGAGCGCTAAGGCTCTCATGGCGATCACCCTCGACAGCACGCCGGATGCGAAGCTTCTCGAGCAGCTGCGGAAGGAGCCCGGGTTCGTCGAGGTTCGCTTCATACTCCTCGAGCCCGAATGACCGCTTCTTGGCCGGAGCCGGTGGAGAAGGTGGCACGTTTCCTCCGGGAGTCGACGGTCGAGGCGCGCGTTGAGGAGTTCTCCGACGGGACTCCGACCGCTGAGGACGCTGCCAGCGCGGTCGGCTGCGCGCTCGGGCAAATCGTGAAGTCGCTCGTCTTCCTGTGCGACGGGCGCCCCATCCTAGTGCTCGTTCCGGGGGACCGGCGGGCCGATCCGTCGAAGGTGCGCGCGGCCGCGGGCTGCACCAAGGCGAAGGTCGCGGGCGCCGACGACGTCCGGAAGGCGACGGGGTTCGAGCCGGGGGCGGTGGCGCCGTTTCCGCTCTCCGTGGTCCAGGACGTCTTCATCGACCACACCCTTCTCGCGCACGAGGTCGTCTGGGTGGGCGCCGGATCGACGCGACACATGGCCGTCCTGGCACCCGCCGACCTGGTCCGGATCACGCGCGCGACGGCTGTCGACGCCGTCGCGGAGAACCCCTAACCTTAGGAAGCATGCAAGAGACCGAGAAGATCTGGTTCAACGGCGAGCTGGTCGACTGGGCTGACGCGAAGATTCACGTGGGCGCCCACGCGCTCCACTACGGCTCGGGCGTCTTCGAGGGCATCCGCTGCTACGAGACTGCGACCGGCCCGGCCGTCTTCCGGCTCACCGACCATCTCAAACGGCTCTACAACTCCGCGAAGCTCCTCCACATGGAGCTCCCGTATTCGGTCGAGGAGCTTCGGGCCGCAAGCCACGAGGTGATCGGCGCCCACGGACTGGCCGAGTGCTATCTGCGCCCAATTGCCTTCTACGGCTACGGGGAGCTCGGCGTCCATCCCGGAAGGAACCCCATTGACGTCGCGATCATGAGCTGGCCCTGGGGCGCCTATCTCGGCGAGGAAGCACTGACGCAGGGGATCCGCGCGAAGGTCTCTTCGTGGAAGCGCGTCGGGCCGAACACGATTCCGCATGTGTCGAAGGCGACGGGGATCTACCTCAATTCGATGCTCGCGGTCATCGAGGCGACGCAGGGCGGCTACGACGAGGCCATCCTCCTGACGGACGACGGCTACGTCGCCGATGGCTCCGGCGAGAACATCTTCCTCGTCAAGGACGAGATTCTCTCGACGCCGGACCTCTCAGCCTCGATCCTCCCCGGGATTACCCGGGACACCGTGATGGAGATCGCCGGGGCTCTCGGCTATGCAGTCCACGAGCGCACGATCATCCGCTCCGATCTCCATCTCGCGGACGAGGTGTTCATGTGCGGAACCGCTGCGGAGGTCACGCCTGTGCGCTCGATCGACGACCACGAGATCGGGCCGCCCGGCCCGATCACGAAGGCGATCCAATCGACCTTCTTCGAGGTCGTTCGCGGCCGCGACGAACGCTGGTCACGCTGGCTGGATTACGCGGAGAAGGCTCCGACCCCGGGGTCTTGACCGACGAGATTTCGCTTTCCGCTCCCTGGCTCGGGGAGCGGGAGGAGGAGCTCGTCCTCGCAGTGCTGCGCTCCGGCCGCTTGTCGCTCGGGCCAGCGCTCGATCGCTTCGAGCTGGCGCTGGCAGAGCGCTTGGCCTCGCCGCACGTCGCCGCGGTCTCGAGTGGAACTGCCGGCCTTCACCTCGCCGTTCGGCTGGCGGGGCTCGGGCCAGGCGACGAGGTGATTACGACCCCGTTCTCGTTCGTCGCCTCCGCGAACTGCATCCTCTACGAGGGAGCGACGCCCGTCTTCGCAGACGTCGACCCGCGAACGCTGAACCTGGAACCAGCCGCCGTTGAAGCCGCGCTGACCGAGCGGACGAAGGGGATCCTCGCGGTGGACATCTTCGGCTACCCGGCGGAGCTGGACGAGCTTGCGAGAATCGCCCAGGAGCACGGACTCGCGCTGATCGAGGACGCTTGCCAGGCTCTCGGCGCGGAGTATCGTGGCCGCCCGCTCGGCTCCTTCGGCCATCCGACCGTCTTCGCCTTCTATCCGAACAAGCAGATGACGACGGGGGAGGGCGGGGCGGTGGCCGTCGCGGCGGAGGAGGACTGGGAGCTCCTGAAGATCCTCTCCAACCAGGGCCGGACCGACTCCGGCGAGTGGCTCACGCATGGTTACCTCGGGTTCAACTACCGCCTCGCCGACATCTCCGCGGCCCTCGGGGTCGCGCAGCTCGAGAAGCTCGACACGATCCTCGAGCTCCGGGGCGATGTCGCCGCCCGGTATGCGGAGCTGCTCGAGCCTCTCGACGGCGTCGAAGCGCCTCTCCCGGACGACGAGGATCACCTCCGCTCGTGGTTCGTCTACGTCGTTCGGCTGGCGGACGAGCTCGACCGCAACGAGGTGATGGCGCGCCTCGCCGAGGAGGGGATCGCCAGCAAGCCGTACCTACCCTCGATCCACCTCCAGCCGTACTGGCGGGAACGGTTCGGGACCGGGGAGGGGATGTACCCGGTTTCCGAGAGCGCGAGCCGGCACTCGCTAGCACTCCCGTTCCACACGCGGCTAACGGCGGGGGAGCAAGAGCGCGTCGTCGACGCCCTGGCGGCGGCTGTCGCGTGAGGATCCCGGGGTCCCAGGTTCCGGCTTGCGATAATCAGCGCGTGGCAGACGGACCTCCCACCATGGTCTTCCTCGGATTCGGGAAGTTCGCGCGCGCCGACAAGATCTACGCTCTTGAACCCCTGACGGGAGGCGACCGCGGTGGGGGGCGTCGTACGCGTGTCTGGGTCGAGGGCATCGCCGAGCCGATCGTCGCCTCCCGTACGGAACGCTCGATCCTGACGGAGATGGGTGTGAGGGACGCTGGGCGCCCGCAGCTGATCGACGACGCCGTCGCCCTCGCGGAGCGGATCGTCGAAGACGCGGACAAGGGACGCGTGGACCTGGCCGATCTGGGTCGTCGCGCGCGGCGCCTCCTCGAGTCCACAGCGAAACCAGGTTCGGCCGACCCCCTGTTTTGAGCTTCGCTCCGCTCGGGCGCGATTTCTTCGCTCGGAGCGTGCACGACGTCGCGCCGGGCCTCGTCGGCTGCACGCTGCTCGTCGACGGAGTGGGCGGGACGGTCGTCGAGGTCGAGGCTTACGACCAGGAGGATCCAGCCAGCCACGGCTTTCGCGGTCGCACCCGGAGGAACCGCTCCATGTTCGGCCCGCCGGGCCTCGCCTATGTCTACCGCTCATACGGCATCCACTGGTGCCTGAACCTGGTCTGTGAGGACGAGGGGGTCGCCTCGGCAGTGCTCGTGCGCGCGCTGGAGCCCACCCACGGCCTCGAACGGATGCGCGCCCGCCGGGGAGCCGAGGATCCCCGGCTTCTCTGCTCCGGGCCTGGGAGGCTCTGCCAGGCGCTCGGCGTCACGGGCGGCCACGACGGGATGCCCGTCGATCGGCCTCCCTTCGAGCTCTTCCCGGCCGCAGCCAGCGTCGAGCTCGTCACCGGTCTTCGTGTGGGGATCACTGCGGCGGCCGACCTACCATGGCGCTACGGGCTGGCGAACTCCCGCTTCATCAGCCGCGGGTTCGCGGTCAGGCCCGCCCGACGATCAGCCTGACCGTCATGTTGCGGGCGGCCGCGAGTCCGGCGCGGGGGTACTGGGCGAGAACGAGGCCGCTCTTCCCGTCCGCGAAGGCCTCCACGAGCCCGGCGATGTCCCGGGCGGCCAGGCGGTGTCGCGCCGTCGCGACGCTGAGGCCGACCACGTCCGGTATGCGGCCGTTCGTCGCCTCGGGAAGGACGATGCGGACCGTGTCCCAGGTGGACAAGGTCCCGCGCCTGGGGAACTGAGCAACCACGCGTCCGAGGCGCTCTCCCGGCTTTGCAGGGCGCGTGATGACCTCGGGTGTCAGCGGCATGCTGAGGAGCCGGGCGCGGGCGTCCTCCAGGCGGGCGCCCACGACTCGTGGGACGTCGACCTCGTTGGGCTTACAAGGCGCCGTCTTCGACGGCCCGAAGCCGGCGACGTACATGATCGTGTGGCTGTCCTGGCAGTTGCCGTTGTCGATGTACCAGTGGCTGTTCCGGTAGACGACGTGGCGGGGGACGGCGTACTGCGCCTGCGGGGCCGCAAAGTACTCCGGCGGCTCGCCGAGCTCGCGCAGTGCCTTCGCTTCGAACTCCTTCCAGATGAGCGCCGGGAAGGTGCCGCCGGCGACGGGCAAACCGTCGAACTGCGTGAGCATCGGCTCCAGCTTGTTGGGATATCCGACCCAGACTGCGGTGACGAGCTGCGGCGTGTAGCCGACGAACCAGGCGTCGCCGTAGTTCTCCGTCGTGCCGGTCTTGCCGGCGACGGGGCGATCGGCGAGGGCGGCGCGCTTGCCCGTGCCGCTGCGAACGACGTCCTCGAGCATCGCGGTGAGGATTGCGTTCTGGTTGGGATCGAGGACGGGACGCTCGACGGCCTTGTTCCGGTCGACGCGCTTTCCCTCCACGACGCGCATGACGGCGCGCGGCCGGTTGCCGAGGAGTGAGCCGTCGATCCGCTCGCCGCCGTTCGCGAAGGTCCCGAAGGCCCGAGCCATCTCCAGCGGATTGACCGCATTCACGCCGAGACCGATGGCGAAGTAGTCGTCGAGATGGCTTGTGATGCCGAGGCGGCTGGCCATGCGCGCGACGCTCCTCGGGCCGACCTGGGCCGTCAGCTGCGCGTAGACCGCGTTGTCCGAGTAAGTCGTCGCGTCGTTGAGGTCGATCGTCCCGAGGTACGAGTTCTCGTAGTTGTCCACCGCCCAGAGCTTGTCGCCCAGGTTGATCACCGTCGGCTTCGACGTGAACTCCGTCTGCGGTGAGATCCCCTGGGAGAGCGCAGTTGCGAGGACGAACGGCTTGAAGGCCGAGCCGGCCTGGCGCTCCCCTTGCACGGCTAGGTTGAACTGGCTCTTGTGGAAGTTGCGCCCGCCGACCATGGCGAGGACGCGCCCGTCGCGAGGGTCGATGGCGACAAGAGAGGCGGCAGGGCCGTCCCTGTCCGGCAGCAACTTCTTGATCGCGTCCTCGGCGAGCCGCTGGATATCGAGGTCGATCGACGTATAGATCTTCAGCCCGGCGCCGAAGACGGTTCCGGATCCGTAGTAGGGAACGAGCTGTTGCTTCACGTACTCGGCGAAATAGGGCTGGCGGCTCTTCCCGGCAGGCAGGCGAACGTCCTTTGCCTTCGGGAGCGCCACGCGGTTCGCCTCGACGGCGTCCTTCCGGGTGATCAACCCCTGCTGCACCATGAGGTTGAGCACGGTTGCGCGTCGCAGCCGCGCCCGTGACGGGTTCTCGACGGGGTCGTAAGCACCCGGGCTCGCCGGCAGCCCCGCGAGGAGAGCCGCCTGAGGAAGCGTCAGCCTCGAGGCGTCGCTGTGGAAGTAGACGCGGGCCGCCATCTCGACCCCGTAGGCACCGTTCCCGAAATAGATGGTGTTCAGGTAGGCGGTCAGGATCCGGTCTTTCGACCACCGCCGCTCGAGCTGCCAGGCGAGCGCAGCCTCTTTGAGCTTGCGGCTGATCGTTCGCTCCCGTTTCGTGTACGTGTTCTTGACGAACTGCTGCGTGATGGTCGAACCGCCCTGGACGACCTTCTTGTTCCGGACGTCTGCCCAGACCGCGCGCATGATCCCCCTGAAATCGACGCCGCGGTGCTCCCAGTAGCGCCGGTCTTCGACCGACACGATCGCCTGCTTCATCACCGGCGCGATCTCGCCCGAATTGACCACGACGCGGCTCTCGTCCCCGTGGAGGACGGCGAGCACAGTCTTGCCGTCGGAGGCGTAGATGTAGCCGAGCTGTTCGACCTGCTTCTTCTTCGTCGGCTCGAGCGCGGCGAGGTCGCTCGCCACGCCGCTCACTAGGCCGAAGGCGAACGCCACGAACGAGACGACGAAGAGAAGAAGGAGGAGCGTGAGGAACCGGAGCTTGCGGATCCTGCGCCGCTTGGGCGCCTTGCTGCGCTTGCGAAACAGCACGAAGCGCCTGAGTCTAGTGCGCTAGAGGGCGCCCGTCCGGAAGAGAGGCGTGGTCGTCGGATTGGCGACGCCTCCGGCCCGCTCCAGCGTCACCGCGACGATTGCACCGTCGGGGATTTTCCGGGTAAGGGTTACGGCGACGCGGTCGCCGCCGGCGAACGTGCCTGCAGGAACCGGGGTTCCTGCCTGGATCACCCAGATTTCGTACGTCTTGCCGACCGGAGCCGGATCCACGTTTCGAACGACGAGGGTGCCCTCGCCGGACCGGTTGACGATCAGGGAGCCCTGCGCGCCGATCAGGCCAACCGCCTCGGGACGCTCGCCGAGCCGGTTGTTCAGCGTCGCCGCCCAGACTCCGAAGCCGATTGCGGCGCAAGAGGCAACGGCGGCCACCGCGGCGGTCGCGGGGAAGACCCAGCGCGGCCGGAGCGGCACGACGTTCGGTCGCTCGCGCCTCGCTTGTTCCAGGATTCGGTCGCGCAGAGAAGCCGGAGGCGGCGGCATTTCCACGTCGTGCGCGAGCGTCGAGGCGGTCTCCTGGAACGACGCCACCGCTTCGCGGCACTTGGGACAGTGGGTCAGGTGCTCCTCGAATTCCTGGCGCTCGTCTGCGTCGAGGGCGTCGAGCGCGTAGGCGGCGCTCAGCTCGTGAATTTCGGTGTGTTCCATCGTTCCTCTTCGCGACCCGTGTCTGCGAGCAGCTCCCGCAGGCGGGCCAGGCCGGTGAACATTCTGCTCTTGATGGTGCCTAGCGGCTCGCCTAGGCGGTCGGCGAGCTCGGATTGCGTGAACCCGCCGAAGTAGGCCAACTCAAGCGCCTCCCGCTGCTGGTCGGGCAGCCTCCGCAGGGCCTCCTGCACGCGCGTGCGCTGGAGCCGGAGCCATGCCTCGTCCTCGGTCAGGTTGGCGCTCGGCTGCGGGGCCGCCTCGAGTGGCTCCGTGCGGCGCGGCTCCTCGCGGCGGACGATGTCGACGGCACGCCGGTGAACGACCGTGAGGATCCAGGTGCTTGCCTTGGCCCGCTCCGGAACGAAGCGCGCGGCCGACCGCCAGACGGCGAGAAAGGCATCCTGGACCGCGTCTTCGGCCAGTGCGGGATCGCGAACTACGCGCAAGGCGAGACCGTAGGCGACGTGTCCGAAGCGATCGTAGAGCTCCGCAAGCGCGCTGTCATCCGCCCGCGCGACGAGCGCGACGAGCGCCTCATCGGAGAGATGAGCGTGGTCTCGCGCCATCGAAGCATGCCTCTGGCGAGGAGGCCCGCTCAACGCTAACACGGCCATCCAGCGTATTCGTGCGGCGTCTCAGAACGGTTCGCCGAACCGGATACCCGCCTCCAGCGAATACGCCGCGACAACCCCCAAGGAGGGAGAGGGATGCAGAGGTTAGCTCTTGCTTTCCTGGTGGTTCTGGGGATGGCCGTGGTCACGGTCGCGCTAGTGCGCGGCTCTGAGCCTCCGGCGGCCCAGGCTTCCAGCCATCGGGAAGCACCATTGATCAGCCAGGATCCGTCCGCGGACAACACGGATCTCTACGCGTTCGTGAGCCCGGACAATCCAGACACGGTCACGATCGTGGCGAACTACGTGCCGCTTGAGCAACCCGCCGGCGGCCCGAACTTCGCAAGCTTCGGCGACGACGTCCGTTACCAGCTGAAGATCGATAACACCGACGACGGCGTCGAAGACATCACCTACCGGTTCCGGTTCAAGACCCAGACGAGGAACAAGAACACGTTCCTCTACAACACCGGCACGATCGACTCGCTCGACGACACCGACTGGAACCGTCCTCAGACCTACAGGGTCGTGCGCATCGACAAGAGCGGCCGGCACCTGCTTGCGAACCGCCTGCCTACCCCGCCGGTCAACATCGGCCCGCGCTCGACGCCGCATTACGAAGATCTGGCGGCCGACGCGGTGCACGAGCTCCCAGGCGGCACGAAGGTGTTCGCAGGACAGCGCGACGACCCGTTTTTCGTCGACCTCGGCTCGATCTTCGATCTGGCCGGCCTGCGGCCCCTGAACACCCTGCACGACATCCCGCTGCCGACCGAGGACGGGGTGGACGGCGTTTCCGGTTACAACACACACACGATCGCCCTCCAGGTTCCGATCACCCGGCTGACCCGGAACCACGCAATGCCGGCCGGGCCGGAGGACCCGAACGCGGTCATCGGCGTGTACGCGAGCGCCAGCCGCCGGCATATAAGGATCCTGCGGTCCAACGGGACGCAAAAGGGGGTCTCGAGCTGGCGGCAGGTTTCCCGCCTCGGAGAGCCCCTGATCAACGAGGTCATCATCCCCCTCGGACAGAAGGATCGCTGGAATGCGTCCGAACCCGAGGACGACTCCCAGTTCCTGAACCGCTACACGAACCCGGAGATCGTGGGAATCGCGAACTCGCTCTACGACGCGCTCGACGACGCGCCTACGAGCGGCCGCGGAGACCTGGTGGCGCTACTCCTGACGGGCGTCCCGGGCCTCAACTTCACGGGGCCGAAGAAGGCGGATCTGCTGCGGCTGAACGTGGCGATCCCCCCGTCGTCCTCCCCGAGCCGTCTCGGCGTGCTCGACGGCGACTTTGCCGGCTTCCCCAACGGCCGTCGGCTCGCCGACGACGTCGTCGACATCGAACTCCGCGCGCTCGAATGCAGCTACGGCGCGGCCGCGGGGATCGTCGAGGGCTTCGGCTTCTGTGACGGCAACGCGCATCGCACACCGAACAACCTCATCACGGACGGGGTCGACCGGAACAAGCGGTCCTTCGCGACCGAGTTCCCTTACCTGGCAACTCCGTTCTCAGGCTACGAAGCGGTTCCGCCCACGCCCATGAGCGGTCCGTAGGAAACCAATCGGAAGGGGCCTGCCCATGCGCGGCAGGCCCCTTCCTCACTGCGAGGGAGCGATCATGAAAGTGATTCTCTTGATGCTCGCCGCCGCGGCGGTCGCCGCCGTCGCCCTCTTGTTCGGCGGCGTGCTTGCCGGTTCCAAGGCTGGCGGGCCCACGACAATGGATTCGAACGCGGCGGCCGCGCGGTTACTCGCGGGGTTCGCCCCAGGCGACACGGCTGCGCTGGTCGCGCAACTCGAGGCGCGCGCTGCAGCGAACTCACGGGATGGCCAGGCGCTCGTTCTTCTCGGTCTTGCCTATCAGCAGCGCGCCCGTGAGACCGGCAGGCCGAGCTTCTATCCCCGCTCGGAGAGCGTGCTCCGGCGTGCTCTGCGCCTCGACTCGGAAAACGCACTCGCCCTGTCGGGGCTCGCGGCCCTGGCAGCCTCGCGTCATCGCTTCGCAGAGGCGCGCGATCTCGCCAGGCGCACACTGGCGGTCAATCCGTACGGCACGGCGGCTTGGGGCATCCTCGGCGACGCCGAGATCGAGACGGGGCACTACCGGGCCGCCTTCGCCGCGTTCGAACGAATGATGACGATCAAACCCACAGCTTCTGGCTACGCAAGGATCTCCTATGCCCGCCAGTTGATGGGACGGACGGGGCCCGCGATCGAGGCGATGCGCCGCGCGGTGACCGCGGCTTCCGCGACGCCGGAGCCCGCCGCCTGGGCACACGTCCACCTCGGCAACCTCTTCGCGGAACAAGGGAGGCTTTCCGCGGCCGACCACGAGTACCGCCACGCGCTCGCCTACATGCCCGTGTACGGCCCCGCGCTCGCCGGTCTGGCACGGAGCGAATCTTGGCGAGGGAGAGACGCGACGGCTGTGCGACTCTGGCGGAAAGCGCTCGGGGCGCAAGCAATCCCCGAGCACGCGGCGGGCCTCGGCGATGCGCTCTGGCGCCTCGGCCGCGAGGAGGAAGCCGACCAGGCCTACGCCGACGCGGAGGCCCTCGAGACCGCCTTTGCGGCCAACGGGGGCCACAACCAACTCGAGACGGCTCTGTTCGATCTCGACCACGGGCAGCATCTCACTGACGCGCTCGTGCGCGCACGCGCGGGGTGGCGCCTTCGTCCGAGCGTCGAGGGGGAGCACGTCCTTGCCTGGGCTCTATTCAAGAATCGAAGCTGCCGCGAAGCACGCGTCCATTCGGTCCGCGCGCTCCGCCTAGGGACGAAGGACTGGGGAGCGATGCTGCACCGAAGCCTCATCGAGTCCTGTCTTGGCCACGAGCAGGCGGCGACGGTATTCCGCGAGCGAGCCCTCGCTGTGAACCGCTACGCGTTAGAGGCCTTCGGCTTGCTCGCAGCCCACGGGAGATGACGGCGGGGGCCCCCAGAGCTCGTTCCAAAATGAGAGCTGTGCCGCCGGAGCGCGCTGTGCAGCGCAACGCATCCGCGTTCAGAATGACGTGTCGCGCCCAACGCATCCGCGTTCAGAATGACACGGGCTCCCTGCGTCCTGGCCTCGCATCCGCCCATCGCACCCCGGCAACGAGCCCCATCCTGAAACGAGCTCTTACAATCGGCCGCCATGGCCGGTATCGAGGAGCTGACCCGCAATGCGGTCGACGTCCTTCCGAAAGGAGAGCTCGAGCGCAAGCTCGGCAACGGACGCCCCCTGCGGGTCAAGCTCGGGATCGACCCGACTGCTCCGGACATCCACGTGGGTCACGCGATTCCGCTCCAGCGGATGGCCGCGTTCCAGCGGGCCGGCCACGTGGGCGTCCTCATCGTCGGCGACTACACCGGGCGGATCGGCGATCCGTCGGGTCTTTCCGTCGAGCGGCCCGTCCTCTCCGACGACGCGATCGACTCGAACGCCAAGCGCTACTTCGAGCAGGCGTCGCAGATCATCGACCCGGAGAAGACCGAGGTGCGCTTCAACGGCGAGTGGTTGGCGAAGCTCGACTTCGCCGAGGTCGTACGCCTGACGCGGACGATCACCGTCGCGCGCCTGCTCGAGCGGGACGACTTCGCGAAGCGCTTCACTACTCAGAGTCCGATCTCGGTCTCCGAGCTCCTCTATCCGTTCATGCAGGCGTACGACTCGGTCGCCGTGACAGCTGACGTCGAGCTGGGCGGAACGGATCAGCTCTACAACCTCCTGGCCGGTCGCGAGGTCATGCAGGCGTACGGGCTCGAGCCGCAGGTTGCCCTCACCACGCCGCTCCTCATCGGAACCGACGGGCGCAAGATGAGCGCTTCCCTCGGGAACTACATCGGGCTCGCGGAGCCGCCAGAGCAGCAGTTCGGTAAGACGATGCGGATCTCCGACGAGCTCCTGCCCGGCTACTACCGCCTCGTGATGGAGTCGGACGAGGATCCGCTGCGGATGGAGCCGATGGAAGCCAAGCTCGCGTTGGCGCGGTTCATCGTGCGCCGCTCGCATGGGGAGGAGGCGGCTGCCCAGGCGGAGGCGCATTTCACGCGCGTGGTGCGGGAGGGGCAGGCGCCCGAGGAGGTGCCCGAGATGGACGTGCCCGAAGGCGATCCGATACATCTTCCGGCGTTGCTGGTCGAGCTCTTCCACATCTCGTCGACGAGCGAAGCCCGTCGTCTCATCGCTCAGGGCGGCGTCAGGCTCGACGGCGCTGTCGTCAGCGATCTCGACGTGCCGAGGGGTGCGTTCGAGGGCGCTCTCCTGCAGGCCGGAAAGCGCCAATTCGTGCGCTTTCGGCCCGCTTGACGCTCATACGATCGCTGCTATCATGCGTCGGCTGCCGGAAACGGCTGCGCACGAAGCCGGTCCACCCTCGAGAAAACTGGAGAGCCCTTCGACTGAAGCCTGATACGTTCGAGTATCACTTCTTTCCGGGGGCCTCCATGAGCGGAGGCCTTTTTCGTGGGTAGCCCGCGCGGGGCGCGGTCTTTGAAAACTCAACAGCGTAAACGTCGAGAACCTCGTCGGCCTTGGCTTGCGAGGTCACAATGAACCCGTCTCCCTTCTTCGGAAGGAAGACTTTGAGCTCAAGCTCATTCCACAAGGTCAGCAACCAGCCTTCGGGCTGAATGCAACGATCTTTCACGGAGAGTTTGATCCTGGCTCAGGACGAACGCTGGCGGCGCGCTTAACACATGCAAGTCGAGCGAGAACCAGCCCTTCGGGGCTGGGGACAGCGGCGAACGGGTGAGTAACACGTGGGTAATCTGCCCTCGGCACCGGAATAGCCCGGGGAAACTCGGATTAATGCCGGATGGCCTCTCGAGCTTTCGGGCTCGTGAGAAAAGGTAGCTTTGGCCTCCGGCCGAGGATGAGCCCGCGGTCGATTAGCTTGTTGGTGAGGTAATGGCTCACCAAGGCGACGATCGATAGCTGGTCTGAGAGGACGATCAGCCACACTGGGACTGAGACACGGCCCAGACTCCTACGGGAGGCAGCAGTGGGGAATCTTGCGCAATGGGCGAAAGCCTGACGCAGCGACGCCGTGTGCGGGAAG
>Ga0307416_100000497_pt1 | contig 19978 bp, 25 predicted proteins | sample DK1Cmetagenome_2_FD_203821 | JGI IMG/M metagenome (GOLD analysis project Ga0307416, IMG submission 203821) | Maize rhizosphere microbial communities from greenhouse at UC Davis, California, United States - DK15-C-3 | ecosystem: Host-associated > Plants > Roots > Rhizosphere > Soil | place...
CCGGCGACGTGAGAGGAAGCTCAGCGGCGCCTCCTACGAACGGGTTTCGAGCTTTCGTACGTCGTCGTGAGCTGGTGATCTTCTTCGTCCTCTCGTACCTGATCGCCTGGTCAACATTGCCGTTTGGGGCCTTTCTGGCCTTTGCGCCACTCGTGTCGGCGATCGTCGTCGTCTCGATCGCCGAGGGCTTGCCGGGGCTGGCTCGGCTTGGCCGGCGCGTCATCCGGTGGCGGGTGAACTGGATCTGGTACGCCGCCGCAATCGGCCTGCCGCTGCTGGTCCACGCGGTAGCGATCGGTCTGAACATGGCGGCAGGCGCTACAGTCCCATCGCTGACCCAGTTCCAGCCGTGGTACGCGGTGCTGTTGGTATTCGGCCTCCGGATGGTGAATCCCCTGGATGGTCCGCTGGGGGAGGAGCCTGGGTGGCGTGGCTTCGCTCAGCCGCGACTCCAATCAAGGTGGTCACCCTTGGCATCGACTGCACTGCTCGCGGTGCTAAATCACGGGCTGGCACCTACCACTGGTCTTCATACCGCAGTTCAACCTCGGCCTGCCAGACATCGCGTCGACCGTGGTGGTCACCTTCTGGTACGCCTGGTTGTTCAACCGGACCGGCGGCACCGTGCTGCTGACGATCATCGCTCACGCGACCGAGGGCTCCATCAGCCGCCAGAGCCTCTGGCCGGCCGGAGCCGATGCCGACCGCGACGCCTGGACCTATTTGGTTGCCTGGGCGGCCCTGGTCATCGCGCTGCTGATCTTCGATCGCAAGTCCTGGCGGACGGCGCCAGAGTCAGCAATTGATCGGGTGCCCGGCCGGATAAGTTGATCACGCGCCGTCGAGCGGCGGCGGAACGATCAGGGAAGAAAGCGCCAAAGCAGAGCGGCTTTTTAAAGTAGGGCGCTCACGGGACGCGCCGGAGACGTAAGCCTGGGAGGCCGTGTGTGGGCTTCTGACGGCCTTTGGCGGCTTCCATGTGGCTTGGCCGCTCCCGCCTGAATCTCAAGAGGACGTTTGGCGCCGGATACGCACCGGACAACCCGAGACCCGTTCAGGGTCAGCGGCTGACAGCTAACGCGACTACTTCCTCGCCTTAGGTGCCGAAGTCCACCACTTACCGTTGACTGCCATCCACCGACGGCCGCCGTTACCGTACCGCAGCCTGACGCCGCAGGATTACTGCCAGCCACAGCGCCCAGACGGGATAAAGCAGGGTGATTGTAATGGCAGCGGCCATGCCAAGCAGGGCCAAATTGCACGGCAGAGCCCGGCCGCGCCAGGCTATTACGTTTGTAGTGAAGAGCCAGACGAGTATCCCGACCAGCGCGACGGTGTCGCCGAATACTGCAATCATGCCCGTTCCGAACGTCAGCAGGTCGCTTGCGAAGGCGAAGCTGAGTACGGCGCCAAGCAACATTGCCAGGGTTCCCGCAACAGTTACGACAGCGCTTTGGCGGGAGCGGCGGTTGATGCGATGTAGCAAAAGAGCGATCGGAATCAGTGAGGCGGTCTGAAGCCCTTCTATGGTCTCCAACACTGGCCAGTGCTCCGCGGGACGAAGGGCAAACAGAGCGATGTTACCGATGGCCACTGCAAGCCACAGAAGCACGCTCACATAAATCGCCCAGAGCCATGGGATCATTCGGGCTTTTTCGACCACCAAGGGCTCCAAGGTGCTGCCATGATCAAAATTTTATCTGAGAGAGGGCCTACCCCTGGCTTTGCAGGGAATCGCCTCAGATCGCCTCTTACCACGCTCTCCTCCCCGGGGCGGCCTCCCGATTTTTTTCCGTTCGTGGTTTTACGCCCCGGAGAAGATTCTTGAGTTGGCGGCTGAAGAGTCCGCCAGCCCGTCTGGGCGTTTCTCCCTGTAATGGTGCGACCGAAGACGCCAGTCGATGTTGCGGGGCAGTTGCAGTTGAACAGGATCGCTACTTTGGCCGGTCATGTGTTGACGGTGCTGCGTGATCGTGATGGCAGGTATAGCTCCTAGCGTCAGCTTCAGGGCTGGTTGGCGGCCGATCAGGTTGCGTTCACGACCGAGAATTTGGGGCCGAGTCTCGCCTTGTTGGAGGCGGCTGGGTTTATCCGTCGCGGCCCTGCTACTGGGCCCGGTAATGCACGCCCTGGCTGGATTCCGACGGTTGCCAGGTACTCGTCTACATCACGCTCTAAGGAGAGGACCAATGCCCGTTAAGACCTCAGCTGAGGCCGCTGAGGCGGCTCCTGTGGCCTCCCAGGACCATTTGCTGGAGCGGGCTGTTCTTGCTGCGCTGCAGCGGGAAACGGGCGCAGTAACCGGTGTACGAGGCAACAGCTGATCGAGCGTCTGGCCGATATCCGTGTCACCAGTACTGATCAGCGGGATCTAGATCGAGTCCTGGTGCGGCTCGAGGATGTTGGTCAGGTGGTGCGGGCGCAACGACAGGGCCATCCCGTTCAGATTGTCTGGGCTGGCTCCCATTTTTGACCGCATCGATGCGTTGGCGGCGGATATCTGCGCCACCATCAAAGATCACGGCGAAAGCTTCGAGTCCGACGATGACCTGCGTGAGTGGCTGGATGAGGATCTGATCTCTTGCAGCCCCGAGGACTTGGATGCTGCCATTCAGCATCTTGAGTGGATCGGCCGGCTGAAGCGGCCCCGGCAAGATCATTGGGACGAGGATCGGCCGCTACCCGGTATCTATATGTTCCGCCCCGGATTCATAACGAGTGATCAAGACTTCCGGTCTGTAGTTCGCCCCTTTCAGGCCAGGGCGGAATAGCGAGGCCCTGGTTCATGTCTACAGCATGTTCCGGGGCTTCGTGTTGTGTCCTCTTCCACCCAGAATCGGGAACGTGTTCTAATCTGATATGGAGCTTGATCCCGACCAGTACAGCGACGCGGACCGCCGCGTGGTCGATCCGCCGGTACCGGTGGATGTCGCTACATGGTCCAGGGCCGGCCAACTGGACTGGTGGGTTAAGGAGCGCCGGCCACACTTGGAGTGGCTCGGACGGGTACGCGGTGCGGATGGTAAGCAGCGGTGGATTAGAGCTAGTGATCTTCGTTCCGCCAGCGGCTCACAGCCGTAAGTGGCGACTAGTGGCCGTCCCTATTCGACCTCGGTACCCGTCATGATGATTAGCGGGCGTCACCGTGCGATGGTCAAACAGAAACCGTGCACTGGCCTTCGAGCCCCGCAGCGGTGTTGAAGCTGCCGTTGAACGGCGGCTGATTCCCGATGCAGGAGAGCGTGCCGCCGACCGTGGCGATCCGGTATGGACCGGCTGAAGCTGCCTTACTTGCTCGTCGCCGAAAGCGCTGCGCAAGCGCGGAAATTTCGACTACTGCGGCGGCGTCCTGAACCGGTTGAATATATTAATGCGCCGACGAAGATTTCAGGACCTGGTTGCGGAGATGGTAGCGGATCGACTTAGCAAGCTTCGCATACCCATCATCAAAGCTCGTGCTCATGTTTACATATAGCTTCCGGCGGAGCCTAGCCGGAATCTGTTCAGATGGCAGATCTTTAGCTACTATCGGAAGAATGATTTTTTTACCCTCTGTTTCCTCATGTGCGGCCTCATCTATCTCTCTTTCAACCCACCTGCTTGAGATTGATTTCGGTGTCAGGACGATTAGAAATAGCCGGGAGTCTTGAATGGCCTTAGAGATGGCTTTATCCACTACCTCTCCAACAAAAAGATCCTTCTCATCGCGCCAGTAATTGATTTGATCTGCATCGAGACGGCGTGTCAGGGCATCAACAATATCCTTGTCATCATGCGAATAGCTAATAAAGATGCCGCCAACGATATTTGACTGTCGATTAAATTCGGCTAGCTCACGCAGCCGAATCGCTTGCTCACGCAACTGGGCTTCTTGCTTTTCAGCTGCGACGCCTGCTCAAGCAACTTGGCCTCTCGGTTTCGCAGCTCAGCTTGAAGTTCTTCGTTTCCATAGACGCCGTAGAGCCGCCCGCGGCACGCGTCGAGGAACTCGCGATCTAGCTCGGTGAGCTCGTCCGCGTGCTCGGCCGCCCAGGTTTCGGCCTCAGCCAGTTCACGGCCGCGGAATAGCAGCCCTTCCCGACGGTCCTCGTCATTCCAAATCTCCGCCTGCCGCTGAAACGCATGCAGATGCACTGGCGCCACAGTACGTTGTCCTCCAGGACCGGCGCCACCAGCCGGTCATGCGCCAGCTCGTACCAGGTGGTGCCGCGGCGCTGCTCGGCCCGGATCAGATGGGCGTCCTCGAGGAGCTGCAACACCGGCCGCACATCGTCGATGCTGTCCTGCGGTCCGTCGCGGGCCTGTCCCCGAAATGTTTGTTCCACGATGAGCTGCAGGTCGAACCACTCGCGGATCGAGCGCTCGCTGACGCCGGTGCGGTGGCGACGTCCGCGACCTGCTGGGCGTAGTACATGGAGAGCGCCTTGTCCACATCCCCTGCGCTCTCGATGTCCGACTCGCGGATCTCCTTTTGCTCGGGCCCGAGCCGATCCCACAGCCGGAGGCAGACGACCTGGAGCTGTACCGGCTCGACGTAGGGACCGGGCCGCGGCTGGCTCGAGCCATCCGGCTGCGGCACCCAGACCTGGCTTAGGTCATCAACGAGCTTGGTGACCGCACCCTCGGAGAAGGTGATCCCAGCCTGCTCCGCCGGACCCTGCACGGCCTGACCTGCCGCCTGCTGGGTCAGGAAATCGAGGCGGAACCTGACCTGGGCGCGGGTGGGAAGCGCCCGCAGGTACGGGTCGAGGGCGCCGACGTAGTCATCGCGCATGGCAAACAGCGCACATCGCTCCCGGGGCCGCAGCGCCGCCCCCAGCTGGTCGAAAAACTCCCGCTTGGCGGGCTGATCGGCTGGGTTGAGGAGGACCTCCTCGAACTGGTCGAAGATCAGCACCCGATTGTCAGCCTCGGCAGGCGGCCGTGAGAGGTAGTCGTCCAAAGACATGCGCGCAAGCTCCGCAACGTCGAGTTGTGGGCGGCCGGACACGCCCTCCTCGAGGGATAGGAGCGTGCTGAGGACGTAGTGATTGAGCCCTTCTCCCGTATCCGTTACCACCGGTGGTTCCAGGTTGACCCGTATGACAGGCAGGATCTCGAAGCCTTCCTCCTCGAGCCTGGGAATGAGGGCCGCCTGGATCAGCGAGGTCTTGCCGGCGCCCGAGGGCGAATGCAGCAGGACGATCCGCTCGGCAAGGAGCAGCTCGAGCAGCTCGAGGACTTCGCCGTCACGACCGTAGAGCGTCTCTCCCGGCTGGAACCCGCGTGGGCCGACGTACGGGTTGTGCCCGGCCCGCACCGTGGCGGTCACTGGAGCAGCGCCTCCGATCGCTTCTTGTCTTTTTGGCGCATTTTCCGGATGAGGTCTTAGGCTGACCTCTCGACGGAGATCCCAGGCTTAATCCACTGAAGCATCTCCGTTGGTTCAGTGACTGGACTTTATACCTATCGACGTCGCGAAGGCCATCTGAGTCGATCACGTTGCACCGCAGCACGGCTGTCCTCTATTGAAACCGAGCGAGGTGACCGCCGCGTGGTCGATCCTCCAATCCCCGTGGAGGTGGCTACATGGGCGCATGCCGGCACCCTCGACTGGTGGACGCGGTGCTCAAGGTCATGCAGGCTCGCGACCGTTCTCATTACGATTCCGAGCGCACGCTTCGGGGTTGGCTTTGCCGCTGCCGATGTGACGTTTTCGTCCGGAGATTTGGCGCCTGCATTGGCCCGTCTTGAGAACCGTGGGCTGATTCAGCGGGCTCGGGTCACTAAGTTGTCTCACCCGCGTCCGGGCTGGATTCCCGGTGCTGTTGAGGTTCAGCTACCGACGTATTCTTCTATTTCGAGGAAGGTCTCTGATGGCCGCTAGAACGGCTCACGCGGGCGTACAGGAAGCCGCAGCGGATTCTGCGGCCGATCGATCTGAGGGCGATTCTGCGCTTCCTCTGGTCGTTATTCTGCGCTTCATCCCGGTGGCGGCCACGGTAACCGGTTTTCGTATGACGAACTGGTCGAGCGCCTTGCCCTTGCTGGCGTCACTGCCGACCCGTTCGAGCTGGATGAGACGTTGAGCAGGCTGTTGGATGTCAGGCAGATCGTGCGGGTGCGGCGGCTGTCGCAGGAGTATCTCGTTTACGCCGGTAACCATCCGTTCGATCGGGTTGATGCTTTGGCGGCCGACATTTGCACGGTCCTTAAGCGTCACGGGGAACGCTTCGAGTCCGATGAACAGCTTGAGGGTTGGCTTGCCGAGGGCGGGATTAGCTGTACGGCTGAGGAGCTGGACAAGGCGATGCAGCAGCTCGAGTTCTCGGGCCGGATTCGGCGGCCGAGACAGGATCAGTGGCGCAGCGATCTGCCATTGCCGGGCCAGTATGTCGAGCCCAGACCGTTTAACGAGTAGGGCTCTCTGTGTCTCGCGACATCACCAGCACCGTGTGCGACGTTGCGGGTCTTGCTGCGATCTCTGCAGCGGGGTTCGTTGTCACGCCGTGGCTTGGCTTGGTCTTGGCCGGGCTGTCGTTGCTGGTGTTGTCCTGGAGGTTGTCGAGATCGAGTGCATAAGACTTCCGGCCTATAGTTCGCTCCTTTCAGGCCAGGCCGGAATAGCGAGACCCCGGTTCATGTCCACAGCGGGTTCCGGGGCTTCGTGTTGTGTTCTCTTCCACTCAGAATCGTGTGCAGGTTCTAATCAGATATGCGGGATCTCGACCCGAGTCAGTACAGCGAAGCGGATCGCCGCGAAGTCGACCCGCCGATCGAGGTCGAGGCGGCAACATGGTCGCCAAGCGGCCAGCTCGACTGGTGGGTGCGAGAGCGGCGTGAGTGGTTCGGCCGAGTACGCGGCCCAGACGGTCGCCAACGGTGGGTCAAGCCGGTTGATCTTCGTCCAGTGAGCGGCTCACAGACATGACTCGTAGGGCTTGAACGGCAAATCGGCTGCCGACATCGCAGCCTCTCTCGCGGACGCACTGGACGATCTTCACCGGCTCCAACGCAGCCTCGATCAGGCGCAAACGCAGCTAGGGTCTTCAACTGCTTAGTTCAGATTTTCCCGCTCGACCGGACGCCTACTTTAGGCTCCTTAACCATGGAATCGAACGCCTTCATCACTCGCTGCGTCCGACACTGCGTCGCCTACTTCGAGGCGGCGCACGATGCTGCCGCTGAGGGAAGAATGGTTGATTCCAACGGATCGCCTGTAGATCCATATTATCCGTCGATACTGCTGGTTTGTGAAACTCCCAGCCATTTTGCTGCTGAGCTAATCGGTGGCATACCTACACTGCCCAAGGAACTCAAAGTTATCCGGCGCAAGCTCCCCTCTTTAGAGGCAGTATTCGGATTGTTCCACACGGATGCAAGCCGCAGTTGGCGGCGCTTCCCGGCCGGTGGCGCAGACTATAAGTTTGCCAATCTTGCCCTACTGTGCCAACGAGATACAGACATATTTGAGGGAAGGTACCCGGAGCTTTCCCAATTTCAGGAGTCAGTAATCATCGACGATACCCCCCTCCGCGATGACGAGGCTTTCCACGCCATTAGCGTTCCCTCAAGCTTCAAGGATGTGTGGCTCAACGATTGCCTAACCGTCAATAGCTGGAAAGGTCAAGTCAGAGCGAGGTACTTCCAGTCTGCATGGATCACGGAGCGTAGCGCGACCAGCAGTGAGCTGAAGAGGCGGCTGGAACAGCACAATCCCATTGGCGGCCCTGACACAAAACTATTAACACCAAGCACTAGCGGAGGTCGCAGCTTAGTGTTAAAAGCGGCGAACTTTGCAAGCCTTGCAGCGATAGACAGGATAGGTGAGACGACCATCACCAGATTCCTGGAGATGAACGAGGAGATCTTGTTGGCCTCACTCGGGGGCGTCAAATTGATTGCCCAACCTCTACTCCCTTGGTTGGAAGGCAATCCAGACTCAGATGAAGAAGCCATTCAGCCAGATTTTCTGCTGATAGATGATGAGGAAAAGGCGCATATTTGCGAGGTGAAGCTTCCTTTACTCGGCCGCACCAGTCTAACTACCGGTGGACATAGGCAGCGCAAATTCATTAGTCCGGTCACAGATGGCGTAGCCCAGCTCGCCAATTATAAGGAATACTTCTCATTTGAGGTGCACAATCACCTGCTATATGAGAGGCACGGCGTGCTAATCGACAGTCCGCGCTCCATTCTTCTGATAGGCAGTGAAGAGAACTATGACGAAGTAGAGGTTGCACAAGCCCAGCGAATGCTCCAGCCATTCGAACTTATCGATTATGACACAGTTCGCGCCCTCTTCCTGACCAGGAGTGGTTACCTGCCGAGCAAGGCACTAGATATACCCAAAGATAACTTTGATTGAGTAACGTCCGCCTCGGTGGCAAGTGTCAAACATCACTCGCCAGGCGGCTCTTCATTTTCTTTTCACGCCGGCGACGGGAAAAAGACGGCAATGCATACCGGCTATCTAGTCGATCGAGATATCCCAGTCTTGTTCTTTTACCTGCTTCCTAGCCCGTTTAAGCGCCGCCCGACGATCAATCTGGTATCTAGGGACACGTCTAAAACCGAAAGCCGATGGTCGCCCGTCATAGCCGATGTTCAGGCCGATGGAGGTACCGCTCGCTTTCAATTGCCTGATGAGGTCACCACTATTCACAAGGAGGATAAACGTGGGCCGTATGTACAATTCGATTCCATTCAGGAGCAATCGTCCGCGTAGGAACCTTACGGTCGCAGGGGGCTCGAAGACGATGTCAATGAAGATTTTGCCCGCCGCGACCCTCACCGTTAGTCGAGTCCCAACTAGCTCGATATCCCATGGCTCGGCCGAATAGATGAGCTCGTTATCGAGAATCTGTAGGACTGGTTCATTCGCCTCATTGAATAGCAACATGTTAAGCAGATAGTGACCATCCTCAAATCGGAAGGCGACGAGAGGCTCGCCGTCAACCTGGACGGCAACGAGGTCGCTCATCATCGGTGCTGTGAGCACATTAGATCCGATATCTACCTCGCAATGGTCTCCAGAATAGTGCAGAGCATAGGGTGCTGATGAGCCTGACTTTCGGTTGAACGGATCCTGATTGGCAGCCTGGACATCCGAGATTGGTAGTAACCCGTTCCTTCTCTCCCGCTGGTGCTTATCACAGAGCAGAGTCATCTCATCGGCAACATGTCTTTGAACTGTTGCCCAGCCCAACATGTGTTCGTACGTGTACAAAGGAAGTCCGAAAATGACGCATCCAAATCCACACCGCTGACGAACAGCGCGACGAATAGGGTCTGGTATATCGCGGCTAGCATCCCCTGGCGGCTCAGTCACATTGCTGAGCATCACACACGAGTTCGGTCGAACAAGCGTGCCACGCGGGCCGTGACGACAGACACGCACGTCGCTGCGCTGTCTCTAGGTAGGCCCGTCGTGATGCTGCCTCCGGGTAATCCGTCGCGGTGCTGTTAGATCACAGGCCTACATGAGGAACGGCTCCCGGCCTGTAGTTCGCTCCTTTCAGGCCAGGCCGGCTTTCACACCGACTTCACACGGGGCAAGCGAGGTGCGCGGAGACCTGCTACGGTACTTAACAATTTGTGCGCTCGAGCCGCGAGATAGCGGCTGAGATTCGCTGGACGCCCAACTCGGCAACCGACTTAACGGAGGCCCTTTGTCTCGCCTACGGCCCCACATCGCTCGGCATCCCAGACCGAGGCTGCTAAGCATTTAAGTATGACCGGAACCCTTCCGGAGTCTCGTGCGAGGGTCGACAAATTGATGCTCGGCCTGATCCTGGCTTGGTCGACTGTGGCATTGGCGGTGTCAGTCCTTAGGGGTGCTCGCCATGACTACGTCGCCTATCTCCGCCAATGGTCGTTGGTCGCGAAGGGACAGGATCCGTGGGGCGAGGGCAGCGCTTACGGACCCTTGCACGTGGCTCTTGCATACCTTGCCGAGCTTGGTCCCCTGATCCCGAAACTCTTTATGGTGGTGGCCTTCCTAGCGACGAATTTTCTGCTCGCAGCTGCGCTGCTGAAGTCACGACCACGAACCAGTTCGTTGGTCGCTTATCTGATTTTCGTACCCTTGAACTTTCTTGTCATCAGCATCGTCATTTCATTTGGGCTAAATGATGCATTAGCCGCCGCGCTGGTAGGACTTGCGGTTCTCGCAAGATTTCGCGGCCGGTTAGTGGTCGCGGGCGTTCTTCTGGGCCTGGCCGTACTACTTAAGTTCTATCCAGCACTCCTGTTGGCGTTCTTCTGCCTCGACGGCCGCAAGTTCAATAGCAAGCTATTCCTGACAACCAGCTGCACAACTTTTGTAGGCTTTGTATTGTCCCTCGCCATCTGGGGTAATGGATTCATAGCGCCGTTCGTCTCGGGAGCCTCAAGACGGCCCAAGCTCTTATCTCCCCTCGCTGCCTTCCGAAGCCACCCTGAACTTGGTGGCGACTCGTCCATCGTCGATTTCCTAGTCGACTTCAACTCCATCTTCGTTCTTATAGGCTGCGCTGTCCTGCTGGCAGTCGCCTACAAGATGGAACTGACCTGGATCGAAGGTGCCGCCCTCGCGGGACTCACGTACCCCCTCATCTACAAGGTGGGTCATCCACAGTTTTACATACCATTCATGTTCCTCTTGGTCGGCCTCCTTATACTGGGAACGCCGCGCGCCAGGCAGCTTGCGTACTGCTTCGTTCCATTCGTGCTATTCTTATCGGCGTTCCAATTTGGATATGAGGTGCTCACTGATGGGTACAGGGAGATTGGTGGCAGCGTTCGTCGTAGTGTCGGATTCATCTCGTTTGTCCTCGGCATTATGACGATTGCGGTCTCTCTCGCCACCGCGAGCCGAAATACAGTTGGCGCATTGAAATCAGGACCTGCGGGCAGGACTCATGAATCCGATGTCGAAATAGCGACAAAGTCTGGGATCGCCTAGTGCGGGATCGCGCGGGAGATCTCTGGAGGCGCCCGCTAGCGTTCATGCGGTGACCAACGCGGGCGCCGGCACATCAGCAGGCTGGCATAGTGGCTGTCGTGCACGGAATGTCGCCGGGCGCGCAGGGACACGCAGGGGGACGGGCCAGAGCACAAGAGCGGCTTCCCGCCGACGTACGGCAACAGCTCCTGGACGCCATCTACAGCGGCCAGCCGTTCCGCACGGTGCTTCGTGACCTGAGTTTGATTTCCAACCAAGTATGGGGCCTCACCAAGATCGATGCCGAGTGGTCGGCAGCCCTCGACGGCGCTCTGATGGCTGCCTGTAGAGACGATCTTGAGCACGGGAGTAATGCGGCGTACGTCGCGGGTTGCGTCTGCAAGGAGTGTCGGGAGCATCAGCGTCGGCGAATGGCCAGGAGGCGCTAAGTCCGACAGGACAGCCGATCTTGTTGGTGGAGGCGTGACCTCTACGGTCGCTTTGGCCTTTTCTTCGTCCGCGTCTTTCTTAGTCTCTTATTTAATCGGTATAGAAAGTACAGCCGGTTTTTCTTAGCGTGGCTCGACGCCTCTGCTGAGTCATTCAACGCCTTAACGAAGGGGTACACAGCTGCCGCTGCTGCCGGAAGAAACGTTCCGGCCCCCGCATAGACGCTTCCAGCGGCCAACGTCACCGATGTTGCGGCACTGGCCAGAGTGGTTTTGTCGGTTGTGATGGAGCGAAGGAGGTTCCGAGGATACAAGCCACTTTTTACTTCAAGCTCAATCTCCTTAAGGGCCGGATATATGTCTTTATGCCACTTTCGCTCGATTTCTACCGCTAATCTCGCGTTGTCGTCGGGGGCCGTCTGACTGATTTCGTCTGCAAGCTCGATAATTTTGCCTCGGAAAGCGGGCAAGTATTCGGATAGCGAGTCGCGCAGATCAAGGATTTCATCGACAGTAGAGTCGGCAAGTGAGGGAAGTTGGGCGAGGACGGAACTCGCAACTAGGATCGGAAGATTCGCTCTCGAGACCGTACTCGTTAGCACAGTTGCGGTGTCAGACAAAGGCCTTGAAAGCGCCAGCTGACTACCTGGATCAAGCAGTGGCACCTTGGAATCATTGCTTAGACGCCGCAGCAAGATATCAGCTGCTTCCGGTATGAAGTCGTCTAACAGGTCCTTCCAATTCAGATAGAACGGGTCCTGTTCCTCGTGCCAACTCGTGCAGGTTAGTACGCCTCGTTGGATCGCCTGATCCAGTTCGTCGTTTTGTAGGTTATACCTCCTTCGTCGCAAGATAGCCGCGAAACCGCGTTGGTACGCGATGATCTGATCGTTGTACTTCGCCGCGAATTCGGTGACTAGTTCCGGTCCTCCAGAGATCAGAGCTTGAGCGTCGGCAGCACTAGATAGATCCTTCGGCGTCAGTCCAAGCGCCTCAAGCTCGTCAACCGATCGACGAATCGAGAGATAGCCGAAATTTCGGATATAACGCATAGGCATCCGTGTATTTTGGAATGCATCTGCCGCAACGAGGGCTTGCATATCTACGCGGAAACTTGTCAATTCAATCGAATCAGCGAAAAGCAAGGCTGGCTTAACCAGTTCGAGATCGTACCGGCCTAGAGAAGCCAGGTCGATATCCCAGAAGTTCCGCTCCGGTTTAAGGGCCGCAGCAGGCTCACTGATTACGTTGATCTGGAACATCGGCATAAGCTCCTCTCAAAACGTGCGCGGGAGATCGCTATGCAATTCGTCTGAAACCGCCACTCATAAGGGCAGCACGCTCAGTGAAGGTTAGGGCCTGCTCGGCGGTACGCCGCAGCGTCTTACGAATAGGGCGATCCGTTCGAGTAGGTGTAGGAGCCGGCCAAAAGCCGCCCCTGAAGGGTCCGAGGCTCACTCGCCGACCGCCGCGAGATGATCGGCTAGGCCGGGATAGTTGGCATTTTCGGCCAGTACCTTTTGGAAATCCTTCCGGGCCATGGCTCGTTTACCTTCGGCAAGGTAGCACTGGCCTCGCTCGACAAGTCCAAGGTGGCGAAGGATAGGTGGCCTGGAGCGGGCTGCTAGCGCTCTCTTGAAAGAGTCGCGGGCCGCATCGAACATCCGCAGCTCGCGCAAGGCGACCCCTCGTTGAATCAACAGGTAAGTCAGCAGCTCATCATCATTTTCCAGGTCGTTTGTCAGGTCGACGATGTCCCGCCACCGGTTCTGTGATGCGTACAACTCAGCAAGCGAGACTGCGGTGGGACTGGAGGGCGTCAAGGATTCGACACAATCTATAGCCTGCGCAATGTCCCCAGTCGCTTGGCGGAGTTCGGCCAGCAGGAGCCCCAGTGCTTCACGGTTCACCGGAAGCGCCGCAGTGATCTCGGCAGTCAGGGCGAGCGCGATTGTCAGCTCAGGCATGTATCGGTTCAGGAATTGGTCGCGGGCGGGGTCGTACCCAGACGACCACAACCACTCCACCCTGTGCCGCGCTGAAGGTAGGTCCGCGCTGGGTACGAGATGCATCACTGTCTCTAGAAAGGCCACAACGTGGTGCGAGCGCGGATCTAGCTTGGCGACATCAGCGATGTCGGGCGGAGTCGGCCGTCGAACGGCTACCGTCCAGAGCTGTTTCTCCCACTTAGACGCGAGCAAGCCCGGCGTCGGCGGGGACGACTGCGACGGTCCGCTCGGGCTGGCCGGCGGAGCCGAACCGCCGGGACGGCGCGCAGAAGGTCTCAGCGTTGCCGTATGCGAGATGCCGGATCCGGGAATGCTGAGTGTTTGTGTCAGTCGCCCGCTGGAATGAACTGAGAGCTTCGCTCCACGGGGACCGGCGCTGACGCCGACGCCCCTTGGGGTCACCGTCATTCTGACCCCTGGAGCCAACTTGAAGCTCTTCCTGACCCTGAAACCCACCGTTACATCTCCTCCCTAGGTCTTGCCCCCGTTAACGCCGTCCACGATGGCGTCTTGATCATGACCATTCGCATGCTTTTCCGTCACCGTCTCTGTCGAGGTCGTACGGGTCGGAACCTGTAACTCGTACGGGTCCGGTGTATTTGGGTCCGTTGCCCGAGCCGCCACGGCAGTCATAGTCCGATGCCGGGGCAAGGCACGGAGAGTAGCCCTGGGTGCAATTGCCAGTCACGCCAGTGTCGGTGCTGCCGCCGCCGGTGCTGCGTTGCACGTTCGAAATCACGATGCGAACCACTGATTTTGGCTTGGCCCGTGTTCCTCCGCCGGGTGACTGACTGAGTACCACACCGTCTTGACCGCTGGTCCTGGTCTGCGTTGTCTTATTGACCTTGAAGCCAGCACTCTTAATCTTTCGGACGGCCGAGGCTTCCGAGTTGCCAACTACTGAGGGCACCTTAGGTAGCGGCGCTGCTACAACAAGAGCCACGCTGGACCCGAGTTCCAGCTCAGTGCCCTCACCGACACCTTGCTTTAGAACGGTGTCCTTTTTCTTACTGGACGGTCGGCGATGAATGTCACACACCTCAAAGCCGGCGGCGCGCAATTTGCGCTTCGCTTTTGTCAGACTAAGGCCCTTAACAGCCGGAACCGTTGCCGTCGATGGAGTTGGGGATGCGGATGGAGTGTCGCTGGGGCTTGCAGCGGGAATGGTGGCAGTTGTGGCGGCCGGGTCGACTGGCACCAGGAAGAAGGTACCCAACAGAAGAACCGTTACCCCTGTCACTACGGTCTTCACCACCGTCGAGGTCCCCTGACGTCGCCACAGACCAAGCCCCAGAGGCAGGCAGAGCAGAAGTCCGGGGACGATGGCGAACCAGGTTTGCCACCACGGCCTGGTGTCCGGCTGAGAGGCCGACGATTCAACGGAGCTCGAGTTAGCTGCGCTCGGAGATGCGGAAAAGGAAGTGCCGGACCAGTTGTTGCCATCCCAGTAGCGCATTCGCTGAGAATCCGATGGATCGGGATACCATCCCGCTGGGGTGCTGTTCTGGCCGCTCATGATCGTTTCCGCAACGCCCGTACCGGCGGATGGCTTTAGCAGTAGACCTTGGAAGCGCCCTCGCCGGGATAGCTGCAGGTGTCTTTCAATGAGCCGTCTGCACGTCGCAGGATCACCTTGTCGCCTGTGTTGTTCCACACAGACCAACTGCGACCCCAGTACAGGTGCGTGCTGGCGCTCGTGGTGTAAGTGGTGCCCTTGCCGGTGTGAATGATGGCCTGTTTGCCAGCTCCGAGCCGGAGGGTGCCGAACGTGTAGACGTGTCCGGCCGCATGGCGCACTGTCCACCCCGAGATGGAGTGAGAGACGTCGTCGCCGTTTTTGATCACCACATACTCGGCGTTCAGGCTGGAGTTGCTGCCGGTGTCGGAGCCCGGGGAGTTGTAATACACCTTGTAGATATAGACAGTGGCGGGCTCTGCGTGAGCCGGTGTGGCGAGCAGAAGGCTGGAAGCTGCTACGAGACACGCGACTAGAAGGGCGCGAATGCGCATTCAGAACACCCGAGTTTGACCGTCGAAACAGACCGAGACGGCGAAGCGATTAAGGCAAGGCAGCCTAGTAAAACGCTGAGCCGAGAATGCGCATTGGGCAGAACTGTTACTAAATCCAGCAAGGACAACGCGAAGTTACGATTCGATCGCGGCGAAAGCATCGGATTTCGTCTGCCGTTGCACGGTTTGGCTCATCCATCCCCCGAAGTTGAGCGTCGTGGTAGCCCAGTAGCCGCCCAGCCGGTCGGCGTTGCGCTGCAGCTCCGCGACACCGTCGACGGTGAACGTCTGATCGCCGCATGCGACCCGGGAGCGCCGTTGACAGATAGCTCGGCGTGCGGTCGGATAGAACTCACCGAGCCAGGTTTCTGCCTCATCTTGGGGTTAGCGTCACCCCATCCTTTAAGGAGCCAATCATGCCGGAGCTTAACGATCCTGAAGTCGAGACTGCAGTCGTGGAGATGCGCAGAATGACCGACGAAATGATCGCTGCCCTTACCTCGCCCGTTTATGTTGAGGCGATGCGGCAGATCATGTCCGCGTCGGATGAGGACCGTCTCAATGAAGCATCCCGGCGCCTTTCGCCCGAAGGGTTGAAGGAGATGGGTGTGCCGATTCCGCCTGGCATGCGGATTTCGAGCCGCTACTTCGAGAAGGGGATGGCGGAGATGGCGGAGTTCGGGGACATCGGGGAGGAGGGCGGTGAGAGCACGAACGATCTGACTTTAGCTGCGATCGGGGGCTGCACATGCGGTGGATCACGCGTGCCGCCTTTCGTCGGGCCTGTGGTCTGCGGTGGCGCCGGGGTCGTCTTCTAGTTGAGCGAAAACGTGACGCCGCAGTCGTCGACGAACTACCGACACCTCGACTTCAGCCAAGAGGAATTAGCTGCCGCAATGCGAGCGGCGTATGACGACTTGGTTGCGTTCGTGAGTACAGGCGAGTTCAGGGCGGTTTTGCGCGAGTTGATGGACTTGTCTCCGCAGCAGCGACCAACGTTCGTCTCGGAAGTGCTCCTCAATCCCCGGGAATTGGTGAGGAGAGGTATCTACACCCCGAAGGAGATACTCGTGGCAACATCGGCGTTCGGCGACCGCCGGCCGACGCTGTTTTCGGTGCGCAGGTACCTTCCCGAGCGCTTCCACCGAGTCTGGCAAAACGTCAATCTGACGTTCGATAATGAGTACCGGGACGAAGATGTCACCCGCGACCTTGAGGCTGTCTGGCGGCGGCCGCTTCCGGTATCCCTGCAGAACGACGCAATCGCGAGGGGTATTGATCTCGAGTCCATCTCGGCCGACGAGGCGGTGGACGGCGCCCTGGCTGCTGATTGAGATATGCGATCGCTAGTTGTGTCCCACGGCGGTGGCAATCGATCGACTTGATCGCTCCTGTCAGCAGCGATAGAACGAGCACCATCGGCCAGGCCAGGAGCAGGATGCTGAGCCATTCACCGTGCTTCACAGCGACGCTCCCGCTTGATCGATCCGAGCTGTGTAGCGGCTGTTGCGAACGTGCGAGCGGCTATGGCGGCCACATCGTGGATCGGTGCGGGTGGATCACGCTGGGCTTAGCCGGCCAGATGACGATCACGACGGCCGGGTTTTCGTTAGATTCGATCAGCTCCACGCTGATCGTTTCGGTGGCGGTGATCTGGCCGGTGGCCAGCTCGGTTATTTTGGACATGAGATCTCGCTGCATTCGGGATCTCCAGCCCCGGCAGTTTTCCAGCACTGATATGTGTTGAGCCTTGCTAATTGATCTTGGTTATCTGCGTTGTGACTGACCTTCGGTGTGTGCAGTTGTGTGTGCAGACTGCTGGATACCACTAATCACCAGAGGCCACCAACGACCGTTGAGAGGTTTCGATTTACGCTCAGCCAGTTGCCGGCGAAAATGGGCGATCACGAGTGGTAACGGGACCCGACTAGTTACAAGACAGCTGCGCTACCGATTGCGCCACGCCAGCAATGCCGGGAAAGCCTACCAAGATCAGAACAGTCCGGGACCGCCGACAAATGCCGTGCCATGGCCGGTCACGACAGCTTCCTCGCCCGCACTCAGCAGGGCGGCTTCGCCGCGTACGAGATCAAGTTCTTGGGTAGCCGACCTGACACTGACGTTTCCATCCGTAACCAGCAGTATGCGCCCGGACGTTCCCGCGGGAACGTTTACCGGCTCTCCCCGCGTCTCGATGCGCCAAAGGGCGAACTCAGGCGCGGGCGCGGGATAGCGCCAGAGCCCGCGCGACTCTTCGACGGGGGTGATCAAGCCTCGAAAGCCGGGTGTGAAGTCCAGGATCGCTAGCAGCTCGTCGACATTGACGTATTTGGGCGTGAGGCCGCCGCGCATCACATTGTCGGAGTTGGCCATGATCTCTACACCGCCGCCACTGAGGTAGGCATGGAGGTTCCCAGCTGGCATATAGAGGGCGTCACCAGGATGCAGCGTCACCCTGTTCATGAGCAGAGCGGCCAGTACGCCAGGATCGCCCGGATAGTACCGACCAAGCTCGCGAGCAGTACGCGTAAAGGACTCCGGATTGTCCGCACTGGACGCCTCGGCCGCCTGTACTACCTCGGTGATCACCGAGCGCTGATCAGCTGACAGCCGAAGCAGCCGCCCGAATACGGTTGCCAATCGCTTGTCGGCCGGTACGTCGGCATCCGCCAGTGGTTTCACCACGTCGAGAGCGCTGGCAACCCCAAGCTTCTCGAACAGTTGGTAGGTCTCCTGCGGTTCACGAAAGCCGCACAGCGCATCGGTCTCCACCATCGCGCACAGCACCTCTGGCTTCGGCCAACCGTCGCGATAGGTCCGGTTCGGTGCGTCGCGTGGTATTCCGGCTGCTTGCTCCCGTGCAAACCCAGCCTCGGCTTGCTGACGTGATGGATGGGCCTGTAGGGATAGCGGCTGCGCTGCGGCGAGCACCTTGAGCAAGAAGGGAAGCCGTGGACCGAAAGCCTCGACCGAAGCCCGTCCCACCACGCCTACGGGATCGTGGGCTACGACCTTGTCCAGCGGCTCACCATCGACCGTAGACGGGGCCAACGGATGGGCGCCAAACCACAGCTCGGCCTGGGGCTTCCCCGTCGGCTCCTTTCCGAGAAACTCCGGAATCGCCGTCAGCGATCCCCAGGCGTACGGCTGAATTACGCCCGTCAGCCGCTCCATCATGATTCCTCCTGCTGTAGCGCGTCCTCTTTCTGTGGCAAGTCGTCTGGTCGTGGCCGGTCGCCTTGCGGTTGGGTCTCGCCGACTGCGGCTTGCCAGAGGGCGAGCGTACGCGAAACCGCGAGCGAGTCGCGCCAGGGCACCATGGGCGACTGCACTTCGCCGGCTCGCAGGCACCGCATGACTTCTTGCGCCTGAAAGGTGTAGCCGCCGCCCGGCCACTGGGTCACCATGACCTCTGGCGCAACATCGCGATGATGGCCGTGATAGACCAACATCTCTTTGGGACGGATGAAGAAGTCGTTGATCATGATCCGGCCGAAGCTTCCGTACACCTGCAGACTGGTGGGCAGATCCACCTCCAGAGAGCAGATCACCGCCGCTGTTGCAGCAGGGCGCACTTCAGTTGCCGGGTAACTGAGCAGCGCAGCGGCGTGACTGTCCACACCAGTCACGGCATGGCTGCCAAAGCCGAGCAAGTCGGTCGGTTCGCCCAAAAAGAGGTTCACCGCATGGAGCGGATAGACCCCCGCATCCAAAATGGCGCCACCGGCCAGGGCCGGATCGAGCAACCGGTGGCTCGCCGACCCTCGAAACGCGAAACCGAAGTCTGCCGAGACATGCCGGATGTCACCAAGATCACCTGATGCCGCCAGCCCGGCCGCCTTGCGAACCAGCGGATTCGTCCGGGTCCACATTGCCTCCATCAAGAACAGATTGCGATCACTCGCCAGATTGATCAGCTCCTCGGTATCGGCGGGGCTGGTTGTCAACGGCTTCTCAACCAGCACAGCCTTTCCGGCCTCTAGGCAGAGCTTCGCCGATGCGAAATGATCATGATGGGTGGAGGCTACATAGATTACGTCGACATCGGGATCACCGGCCAGCTCAGCGTAGCTGTCGTAGGCCCGGAGAACGCCATGATCAGCCGCAAAGGCCATCGCCCTCTCGAGGCTCCGGGAGCCGACCGCGACCAGCCGTGCCTCATGGGTTAACAGGGCAAGATCACGAGCGAATACCGATGCGATGTGTCCAGTGGCGAGGATGCCCCAGCCCACGAGGTCGGTCATCGCTCTATCCAACAACATCGCCCGATCAGGTGTGCCGGGTAGCCGACTCGGTCGGCAGCAGCTATCTTGCTTCGGTGCGGCTAAATATCGGGGGCTCGTTGTCAGCTGATGTGGAATCCCGCACTACTACGAATGACATCGATGTGATTTCCGTTTACGATGGCCCCATGATCGTCGCTTCGAGTCCTCAGCATGACGGTAGGGAACCCGTTGATGGGCTGAGCGCCCGGGACGCGGAGATCCTCGCCTTCGAGCGACAGTGGTGGAAATTTGCCGGCGCCAAGGAGCAGGCGATCCGCGACAAGTTCCAGATGTCGGCGACGCGCTACTACCAGATCTTGAACGCCTTGATCGACAAGCCCG
>Ga0307416_100000499_pt1 | contig 19975 bp, 20 predicted proteins | sample DK1Cmetagenome_2_FD_203821 | JGI IMG/M metagenome (GOLD analysis project Ga0307416, IMG submission 203821) | Maize rhizosphere microbial communities from greenhouse at UC Davis, California, United States - DK15-C-3 | ecosystem: Host-associated > Plants > Roots > Rhizosphere > Soil | place...
AATAAAAATAACCGGAGCTTGTGACTTCAGCAGTCTGCCCTGCCGGAGCTGTGTCAGCGGCTGTTACATAAACCATAGCACCTGTCTGGCTGGTAGTATAGGTTTTCGCTCTAAGCTGTGCTCCTGTAATTCTCGGAGCGATAATTCCATCCATGATATTGATTGAAGTAGGTTTACCTACTACATCCAGGGTGGCTTGGGGATCGGGAGTATTAATTCCTGTTTGGGAGTGAGCCGACAGGTAACATAATATTCCGGCTAGAAATAAGAATTTTTTATTCATCTTTGTTTGATTTATTTATGCGCAAATGTAGAGATACAGATAGGAAACAAAGAAATATCAGTTACATCATAAATACATCATATGTGCACTTTTTACACAATGCACCTATGAAAATGTGGGTGAGGATCCCTCTCTCCACAAAGTGCAAAGAAGAAATTCTTTACAAAAAAACACAAAACAACAAATTCTGTATTTCAAATGAATGACAGAATTTGTTGTTTAAATTTCTTAGATGTTGTACCCATTTACTTTTTGTTTTTAACAGCTAAGATAAAGATGGATAATACAGCACTTATCGCTCCAAAAAAGTAAATGGCCTGGTATCCGTACCATCCGGCAATAATACCTGCAACAGGGCCTGCCAAACCTAGAGAAACATCAAAAAAAGCGGCATAAGCACCCAGGGCTGTTCCTCTCATCTGAGGGCTTACCTTTTGAATAGCCAAAACGCCCAACGCCGGAAAGACCAGAGAAAACCCGATTCCTGTTAAACTGCATCCCAGAACTGCCATTGCTTCAGAAGTAGAAAACCCAATGAGCAGCTGACCTATAATTTCGATGATAAAAGAAACTACTGCTACCTTATAGCCGCCATATTTATCTGGGAACGAAGAGAATAAGATCCTTGTAATAATGTAGAACCCTCCAAAAGTTAAAAATGCCAGAGAAGGATTAACCCAGCTTTTTTCTGTAAAAAATAAGGCAATAAAAGAAGAAATACAGGCAAACCCAATGGAAGAAAAAGCCAGCGCCAGGCCCTGGTCAGATATTTTCCCAATCACTTTATAGAATGGGGTACGCTGGTGATCAGAATCAACCGGCAAATTGGGCAGCTTAATGGTGCAAAGCCAGCTTAGAGCAGACAGAATAATCATCGTAGCAAATACATAACCAACTCCTAATGCAGACTGTAAGTACATGGCTAGTGGAGCGCCCAAAGCAATTCCTGCATACATTGCAATGCCATTCCATGTCATTACTTTACCCGATTTTTGATGACCTACCAGGCCAATTCCCCAGGTTAATGCCCCGGTTATAGCCAGGCTTTCAGATATTCCGTGGAAAACTCTTGCTAAAAATAAAATACCCAAAGCCAGTAAATGGTTATCTTTTAAAAACACCCCTGCCAGGTAGATCAAGCCCGTCAGCATAGCCATGATAACTCCGCGGTGATTTCCCGTTTTGGCCCCTTTGGTATCCGCAATTTTTCCTGCGTAGGCTCTTGTGAGTAAGGTAGCTATAAATTGTATACCTATTACCGCTCCAATAGTCAGACTGCTGTAATGCAGCTCATTTTTTATCAGTGGAGGTAAGGTTCCCAAGGTAATCCCTATGCAGAGATAGATGGCAAATACGGAAATAATAATAGGACTTATTGTCCTCGTAAAATTTTTTGATTCCTGATTCATATCTGTTGTATAATTAAAAATACACTCAACTATTTGAGTTTTACAGATGCAAAATTAGAAACTTAGCTGTCCGGTAACGGTTGGCTTTTAATGGTAATAATTGGACAAATAATGGTTGTTCTTACGGAATGTACTGGCAGTGGTTCCGATATTTTTTTTAAAGAACCGGGAAAAATAGGTGTGGTCTTCATATCCCAGAACAAAAGCAATTTCTTTCACATCCATATGGGTATAGAAAAGCAGCCGCTGAGCTTCCAGTAATATTTCTTTCTGAATCCAATAGCTTGCTGCAAAACCAGTCACATTTTTTACAATCTCATTCAGATATAAAGGCGTAATATTCAATTGAACCGCATAATCCTTTACTTGCTTTATCTCTCTGAAATGTTGTTTGATAAGCTCTTTAAAGGTGATAACGAGCTGGTATTTGTGGCTGCCTGCCTTGATGTTACCCTTATGTTGCGGAATAAAGGCGGATGTAAGCATTCCCATTAATGCAGCAGTGCCGGACTGAAGAATAGACTGATAGAAGATTGTTCTGTCTTCCTCTATAAACCCGGAAAGTATATCAGCAAGCGCAAAAACAGAATGATCCTTTGCCAGGCACACTATCTGATGATGGTGCATAAAAGTATCCAGCATAATTCTGTATTCGCTGGGAATCAATTCTGACTCAACAAAGATTAACCAGCCTCCGGTATTTTTGCTTTCTATGTACTGATGGACCTGGCCGGGAGCTACAAAACATAAAGAGCTGTGTTCTAATGTATACTGTTTAAAATCAATTGCCCATACAGATGTCCCGGCATGCTGAAGCATGAACATATAATGGTCGTCCCGGTGCGGAATTTGGGGAGCATCAGACAATTCTGAAAAGGAAAGAAGCTCAATGCCGCTTGCCTGTAATTCATTACTGTGGATGGGGATTTTATTTTGCAAAACTTAGTATGATTCTTATTGCAAAAATAGAAATTAATTCCTGTTGTGGCAGTGTTCCTTATAACAACAGGCTGGCTTTATATTTATTTATTTATTTATAACACAAAGGAACCCATTTGGCTCCCTTTGTCGTTTTATTCCTCTTTGTTATTTTTACTCTTCTCTGAAGATGTTCCTGCAAAAACATTATTATTAAAATCAATTTTACAGCCTTCTGTCAAAATATGAACTTTAAGATGTTCTGCATAAATCGGAGATCCTTTTTTTACTGTTTCTATATTCGTCTGGCCGATTTCTTTTGCATTAAGCACCCAGACCATGCCGGAGCCGTGACAGGTGGATTTAGAACCTTGCTCTATGAGAAGAGCAGTATCTTCTCCCAGGCCGATTCCCCAGGAATTCTGATGCAGGATCACAGCATGCGCAAGTCTCCCAAATCTTGCGCGGTGTACAAAATGAGTATCGATAATACAGTTCCCGATTAAGCCCAGCCCGCAGTCCAGCTCAATATCATGTTCCAGAATGGCCTCCCCGTTGATGGCTTCCAGAATCACAATGTCAGGCATGCACATGGCTCCGGCACTGGTTCCTGCAATCATAAAATTCTCCTCGTTATAATATTTTTCTTTTAGAACATCTGTCAGGACGGATTGCTGAAAGATTTTACAGATCCGGTCCTGGTCGCCTCCTGTAAAAAACACGGTGTTGGCGGCCTTGACTCTTTTGAGATGATAATCTGTATGAATCTGATCATCACAGATATCCAGAAAACCGAAATTGGTATATCCTATTTCTTCAAATGTTTTTGTGTAGGTTTCATGCATGCTTTCGGGTTCAGAAGTTGCAGCAGTAATTACCTCAATGCGGTCATCTTTGGATTTTGCTAAAAGTTTAAGAATTTCATTGGGCGAAAAATTATTATTATTTTTCTCCATTTCAGGACTGTTGCCATCTTTGTCCTCTTTACCGCCTATAATTAATAATTGTCCTTTAGGTGTCATATTTACTATTATTTAGTTAAAATTATTGAATCATATTTCTGTTGACAAAGTTTAAGTTGTACGGGAGCAAATGATTTTTTATCAGATCTCCGGTGCAGAGATTAAGTACAGATCCTTCGGTAAGAATATGCCCTTTCAGGTTTTTTTTATACACTGATGCTCCTCTTCCTAAGCGTTTATTTTTAACATTTCTGGCATTCACTACCATCACAGAGCTGTTACCCAGGCATGATGCCTTATAGCCTTTTTCAATGATTAATGCCATTCCGCCGTTTAATCCTAAGCCTAAACATTCCTGATGACAGATAATCGCCTTTATCAAGATTTTACATCTTTCGCCATGCATAAATTTTGTATCAATGATGCAATTGCTGATAAAGCCAAGACCTGAATCGGTCGCTTCTGTATCATTTAATACCAACCCCGGAAGACCCATGGCACCTGCATTGATTCCTGCAATGGTAAAATCTTCTTCGTGAAGATACTTTCTGTTTAAAAGTTCCAGCATTGCCGACCCTTTTAAGACTTCACAGATCTGCGCTGTATCATCAGCAAGAACAACAAACTGAGCTTCCAGTATCCTCGAATAATAATGATCCAAATCCTGCTTTTTCCGAAGATGGATAAAACCTGCATTACTGTAGCCTTCCTTTTCCAGCACGGCAGCATATTGCTCTTTACTGCTGGCAATTAGGTTGGATGTTGTGATTATTTCTATACGGATACTTTTTCGTTCCGATAACAGCCTGAAAGCTTTGGTTAACAGCTGATATGATGTTAATTCATATTCTTTACCAGTAGAGCCTGTATCATGTCCACGAATGATAATTAATCTGCCTTTTGGATTCATAAATAATTATTCGTTGTCAGTTTTTACATTGGTGCTCTCTTTTTCCTGTTGTAGGGTATCTGATATTTCATTCAGCGTTTGTATGGTATCCGATGCTTTGTCATTTACGGTTTCTCTTTTATTTTCCAGGTTAATGTATTGGGTCTCGGATTTTGTGCAGGCCGATAGGGTGTGTAATAGAAATACACATAATGCTAAATATTTCATGATAATTGAATTTGGTTGCATCAAACTTAATCATCAAAAAATGAAAAATTTATGATGGGAATCACAATTTTTATATAAAAAAACTCCTCAGGAAAGAGGAGTCTGGTGAGAATAAGTGCAAAAATTGAATAGGATGTTTTCAAAGATAAAAAGGAAGGTTAGTATGCATTTATGACGCACGTCATAAACCGGTCAAAAAAATGAAAATTATTTTAATGATCAAAAAAGTTAATTATTCAACTGAATAGTATTTAAGTATAGTTGGAATCACGACAGTTTTGATGGTAGGGAAGGGAAGCTTTAGAACGAGCTGTTTGTAATAAGTGTATGAATATATTGAGAGAACCTACTAATAGTAAACTCTTCCTTTGATTATTTTAATCAGGTTTTCACTTTCCATTTTCTTAAAGGTCCTTATGACGGTTTCAATTCTTAAACCTGTTAAAAAAGCAAGTTCTTTTCTTGTGTAGGGGATTTTATAGGAATAGCGTTCCGTATTCTGTCCGTCTTTCAGATGATTGAGTAAAGTAAGCAGCTGATGGGTTGCATCTTCTGAAGTCAGGCTGTTTAAAAAAATACAGCTATGGTATGATCTTTCTGCGATATAATGAAGAAATTTCATTTGGATTTCAAAATCAGACTCCAGCAATTTCAAAAGGCTGGAGCGTTCTAATCTCAGGATAGTACAGTCCTCCATCAAAACAGCATTGACAGGATATTTATATTTTGAAAATAAAAATATTTCGCCAACAGAATCGCCGTCTCCATGAATACTCTGAATAAACTCTCTGTTTTCAATCTGAAAATTGGTAAGTTTTATTTTACCCGTCCTGATTTGAAAATAATAAGCAGGTGCATTATTCTCTGCAAAGAGCATTTCGGATTTTTGTAGTTGAATAATGTCTGCCCCAAAAGTAATGAGCAAGTCTTCCTGTATGACCATAACTCCTAATTAACAATTTCACATAACCTGGCTGTGAATATACTTACCACAAATATATTAATTTAATAATTCTTTGAATGTGATTTAAATCAAAAGTGACTTTATTGTCTTTTATTTTATTAAGTTTTTCTGCTTATTCCGGAATACTGAAACAGGATTACAGAATATCATCAGCGCAATAATTGTAGATAATTTCTTTAGATGCAAAGTAATTAATGTTTAATAGTTTTTTTATGACTACCTTTAAACTATTGAAAATCAAATAAAAAACTTGCATTTAAGCACTTGATATTCTTTCTTTTTAAAAGATTTTGAAATATGACCTATGTCATATTTAATACCTTGCTGATAGGCTACCTTTGAAAATATACCATTTAAGAAAGAATATGAATACAATACAAGGTCAAGTCGTGAAATCCACCATTTTGAATATGATATTTCCTTATAAAACAAACATTTCAATATATCCTTAACCACTCACAGTGGAAAATAATAGCAAGAATTTCTGCTTTTGAACCGTAATTGAGTATTGTGTATTAATACGATGGTACGCTGTCAGTTAAATTCCATTTGACAAATAAATTCAGAACATTCTCAAATGCTTTTAATTTTCTCTCTCAGTAGCATAGAATAAAGCAAACCTTAAAAATTACATCATGTCTATCCAGGAAAGCCTTTTGCATTCGGTAGAAGCAATTGAAGAGCAGTACAATGCTGGTGATTATATATTTCGTGAAGAAGCCACTCCGCAGTTTTATTATCAAATAGTTAAAGGCGAAGTGAAACTTAACAGTTACAAGGAAGATGGTAAAGAATTTATCCAGAATATTCTTTCGGATCATTCATGTTTTGGAGAATCCATGCTTATTCTTGGAAAACCATATCCGGTAAATGCGGTTGCCCTTACGAAATGTGTCATTCTTAAAGTAGGCAGGGACCAGTTTTTTCAATTGCTGCAGGAAAATCCCGGTATTTTTATGGATATGTATAAAACCATGTCGGAAAAGACTTCTGAAAAAATTGTATTAATGGAGAAGATTTCCGGCAAAAATGCGGAGGAACGGCTTATAGAACTGATGAACCAAATGAAAGAGGCAAAAGAAAATAAAGACAGATTTTCATTTGAAGTTCCGCATACCAGACAGCAGCTGGCCTCGCTTACAGGCCTGTCTCTGGAAACAACCATCAGAGTAATAAAAAGAATGGAGAAAAACGAAATTCTGATTATAAAAAACGGAAAGATATTCTATTAAAATAATTTGTTCCGTTGGTCTGTATGCAAAACTTATTGCAGGTGCAGAATGTTATCTCAATATTCTTAAATGCCTTTTCTCCAGGATAATTTTATAGCAAGCTGATTAAAAATAGATCTTTCGGTTTTTAATTTTCAGCACTTTCTCGGTTTCCATTTTTTTTACGGTTCTTATGACCGTTTCGATACGCAGCCCGGTGATTGCTGCTAACTGTTTTCTTGTAAGGGGAACCTCGTAAGAATATTGGCTTTGTTCATCGCTAAAACTTTTGAAATACTTAAGGATACCTTCTATCCGTACATGAGAATATTTGGATGCATTATTCTGCATCATGATAAATTTATGATACAGCCGTTCTGCTACAAACTGCTGGACATCTCTTGCAGCCTGCCGGTGGTCGTCGAGGAGCTTCAGGAATTTCTTTATAGGTACTTTTATGATAATACATTCCGAAATGGCTACTGCATTTACGGGGAATGTTTCTTTAATAAACGATAAAAGCTCACAGACACTTTGTCCGTCATGTAAGATGCTTTGAATAAGCTCTTTACCGTCTTCGTTTATATGGTTGAGCTTTACAGATCCGGTAATTACCTGATAATAAAATTGTGGTTCATCACCTTCTTCGAAAATGATGTCAGACGGACTGTGAGATTCAATAAATCCGCCATACGAGGTTAATAAATCAATATCAACAAGCATTATTTGATATTTTAGATTGTTTTCAAAATTAAATTCACACAGGCTCTTTCCCGAATAAGAAGCAAAAGAGATTCTGGAACTGATGTACATACATACAGTTTATATTATTTCCATACAGCTTCAGGCCGGTCATAGAATGTGAATCGTGAAGATCAATGTCATACTTTAAAAATTCTTGCTTTTCAAATCTGATAATGTGTTGGGAATCATAGGTTTTAGTGAATCCGAATTTTAAAAGCCAGGATTCATCTATTTTTACAGGCTTGATTAATTTTGCCGGAACACATAAAGTACTCTTGGAATTCTTTATTTTCACGTAGTACTCTTCATTTTCATGCTGGAATACCTCCGCGAGTGAATATACCTGCTTTTTGTATCTTACAAGATTCTGTATTTTTAATTCTGCGATTTCCATAACATTCTGATTTGGTGTGTCATCTTAATGTTTTATGTAACATTATGAATAAAGATATTGAAAAAGGCTTTTCTATATTATGATTTTAGTCATTATAGGTTATAAACAAGAGCAGCTATACCATAAAATGATGCATTATTTCAGAAATGATGTTCTATTAAATATATCAGTAGGTGTTAAAATTAGACTTTCTGAAAATTATCTGATAAGAAAAGCCTTCTCAATGAGAAGGCTAAAACACAAATGCTAAAAAAATAATTGTTTTATACGGGCAGTAAAGAATGAAGACTTTCTGTTTTAATCTGCCTCATACAAAACTTTCCCTGGAGTCTTCATTTTTTGTTTCGTTTGCTTTGTACGTCAGATAATTTCCGTAATGAAACCGGATACTTTCTGCCACGGAATAAAAGCTACAAGATATTCTGTTTTTAAGTTTTTTGCTGTCATAAAATTGTCTCTCGGAAACAAAGTCGATATTTTCATCCGTAAGAAATTTTGCCTTGTGATCTATGATTCCAAGGATCATTCGCAGTGGTTTTAAGGTATTGAGTAATGTTTTGGAGCATACGATAGGTTTTCTTAAGCCTATCGTTCTTCTGATTTCGGCGGAAAGATCTTTGTAGAGAATATTTTCTGATGCAATACAAAACCGTTCCCCAAAAATATTTTGTTCCATCAGGTTTACAGCGATACGTGCCACATCCCGCACGTCAACACACGAAGTTCCACCTGAAAACGTAAATATGTTTCTTACCAATACATCGAGCATCTGGCTGCTTCCTTTTTTCCAGTTTCCGCTCCCGATGATCATTCCGGGATTAATGATAACCGTATTCAGGCCTTTCTGATAGGCACGCCACACCATTTTTTCCGAAATATATTTGGATATTACATATGGGGAATACGTTTTATCAATATTATCATTGTTATTAATCTGTAATTCCATATTTTTTTTATTTACACTGAGGACGGTGGCAGAGCTTACAAACAGGAATTTTTTCACATCCATTTCTCTGGATGCGCGCAAAAGATTTCTTGTGCTTGCAATGCCGGTTTCCAGCACTTCTTCACGGTCCCTGGGATCAAAGCTTACTTTTGCGGCGCAATGATAAACTTCTTCCACATCCTTTAGTGAGAGGCAAAGAGATTGATAATTGTTAAAATCCAGGTCTACCCACTCAATTTTATCAAAAAAAAGGTCAGAATCTGATGTATAAAACCGATATGAATCCCTGACATCAGACAAGTCGCTGCCGGGTCTTTTACAGGCGCGCACCAGCCTTCCTTTTTTTATAAGCTCTAAGGTGATCACCCTTCCCAGAATTCCTGTTGCTCCTGTAACTAAAACCATCGGAATGTTTTTTAAGCTTGAAAATTATATTTCTGTTGTATCTTCTTATCTGCCACAACAACATTTAAACGTGTTGAGAAGGTGGGTACTAGTAGAATATTTTTCTGTTTTTTATCATAACCACTTTATTTTCTTCCATTTTTTTTATAGCCCGGATAGCCGTTTCCACACAAAGTCCTGTCAGAGAAGCCAGCTGCTGTCTGGTGTGCGGGATTTCATAGGAAAATTTATCTCTGTTTTCCTGTGGCTCTTTCAGTATATCCATTATTTCGGTAAGGCGTTCTATGGCATTTTTATGAGCAATCTTACGCATCAGTACAAATTTGTTGTATGTTTTTTCAGATAATGCTGCACAGATATCGAGAGTAATTTGTGGATACATATCTATAAGATCCATAAATTTAGCTCTGCAGATTTTAAGGACTGTGCAGTTGGTGAGGGCAACCGCATTTACGGGATAGGGCTTTTCCAGAAAAAGCATTGCCTCCCCAAAGCAGGAATCTTTTGATAGGATATTCTGAATAAATTCTTTACCTTCTTTACTGTAATTATTGAGCTTTACATCTCCGTCAACAATCTGATAGTAGAATTGTGGTGTGCCGTCTTCGCGGAAAATATAGTCTCCGGCATAATAATGTTCTTCTACAGCTCCTAAGGAATGCAGAAGTCTTTTTTTAATAGACATAATGAGATTTTTATGATTGGGTATTTCATGCCATTCTCCACATCAATAGAGTTTAGCGAAATTATCCTCTGTCAGAGGCGGTAGCGGGTTTGCATGCTGTCGTATGAAAATTTCTTCGCTTAAGGGATTATTTGTACAAACCTGATCTATTAATGATTTGGTAATGCTGTTAGGTTAAAAGCATCATGCTTCTAAATCTTCTGACTGTATACAATTGGGTTTAACATATTCATAATTTTATTTAAGGTGCGTATCAAAGATAAATACATCATTAATTACCAAAATATGACATAGATCATATTTGTATTTAACAATATATCAGATAATTAAATAATTTCAGATACTATGTTATAGTAAATCAACGGCTCTTAGACTTATCCATATAGGTTATTTGCGTACAGAGCTCTGTAATTAATTATATAACCATAATTGAAAAAAAATGACGTTTCAATTATTAAGAAAATAAGTTTTGAAGCATAAGAGGTGTAATAAAAGTCAATACTATTTGTGGCTTTTTTATAATTTAGCTTCAGGCAACATAAGCTATAAGCGAATAAAAAACGGATAATTACCTTAGCTTATGAGTTAATAAATTTGTAAAACAAAACTAAAACCAGCAACCCAATAAAATATGGAAAAAGAATTAACTGAATTAACCGATCAGGAATTATTAGAGAAAAGGAAAAAAAATAAGTCTAATGATATCATAAATGCTGTCATCCTGGGAGTACTGATTGGTATTGCAATTTACAGCACCATAAAATATGGTCCCGGACTTTTTACGTTCCTCCCGGTACTTTTTGTATTGTATGCAGTCAACAAATGGAATAAAAGTAAAAAAGCATTAGAAGAGGAATTAAATTCCAGAAATCTAAAGTAAATTAAAAAACTGTCAGATCAAGTTGCTATTATTAATCATCTTATAATAAGGATTCTTCCTAATATTAATTAATGATTTCACCTTTATTATTGGCTAATTTTTCCTGCCATTGTTGTAATTGCTCAGGCGTCTGTCTTTGCCAGTCTGTTACTTCCCCAATGATTTTCAGCGGTTCCGTGGTGCGATAAGAACGTGTCGGATTGCCGGGAAACTTTTTATTGGTTACATTGGGGTCGTCCTCAAAACTGCCGCCGGGCTCAACGATATAAACGCGTTCTGCACCATCGCCCTTGGCCAAAGCTGCAGCCAGCCCTGCGCCATTAACCAGTGCTGTAAAGTAAATATGATTCATCACAAGCTCCGACTGATAGTTGGAAGTATGCCCGCCTGTCAATAGGTCACCCAGTCTTAGATCCGCTCGTGTACCATGGTAAAAGGGACCTTTATCTGATGGTTGGTTTATGGATGTTAACGCTAATTGATGATATTTTTTTGCCTGATCAAGGTCGTCAAGGTCTTCATAACATTTAGCCATGCTTGAATAAAGAGCTACAAAAGCTCCTTTCACAGCTTCATTATCAGCTTTTAGGGCAAATTCCAATGCCGTTTCATACCAGCTTAACTGATCAGGAACCTTTACCTGACACCGGGCAACGTACCAGGCGGCAATGAATTTTTCAAAGCTGTTTGTTGCCTTTTCCCAGGCCTGAAGAAATAATTTGCCGGCTTCTTCCATGTTACCGCTTTCTTCCATATGCATACCTTGCATACATAGCTGTATAACAGGGTTGTTGGGATTGAATTCCATTTTCGCGATTAATTTTTTAAAGAACGTAAAAATAGTGTTTTACGTACATTGCGCAGCCAATATTCTTTGGCCTTTACTTTTATAGAATAATTACAAATGTGGGTTTCAAAGCACTATAAATTTGCTATTTTGGTTATAACCATACTGTTTACAGATATTTTCACAAATCCGGCAGGAGTCATTATTTCAACCAATAAATTTGTAATTTTGACAGCAATCCGGAAAAAATTTCACGGCATTTAATTGGTATTTTTTTTGTTTTTTTCATAAACCCAGCAGCCTGATATTACAGGGTGAAAGCGGGTGTTCCGGTTTTAATAAGGTTTTGTAATACTTGATCTAACGGTTATAGCGATATGCTTTGGACAGTAAGTGTTTTGTGTATGACGATTTTAGGACTGATGTTTTTGCTGAAAAAATTTAATCAGCCCTATCTTATTGCGTATATTATTGCAGGTGTATTATTGGGGCCTTATGCCCTCAGGCTTTTTGACGAGCCAGAAGAAATAGAGGTGATCGGTGAGATAGGAATATTACTGCTGATGTTCTTTATCGGAATGGAAATCAATATTCCAAATAAAAAGAGCCTTATCATCAAGCCTGTACTGGCACAGAGCATCAAAATAATTTTGAGTTTTTTGTTTGCCTATTTCCTTGGAGAGATACTTGGACTTGATTTTAAAAGTGTTCTGCTCATCGCCATCCTTTTTATGTTCAACAGCACGGCAGTTGTGGTAGAATTTATGAGACGGCACGGAACACTCCATACCGCATTCGGGATTATTATACTCAATATTCTATTATTGCAGGATCTTCTTTTGGCTCCTGTACTGACAGTTCTGAAATTTTGGAATGGTGAAAAGTTCAGCATTTTAAACTTTGTACTCCCGTTAATCATATGTTTTGGAATTTTTTTGATATTCAGGAAAATAAGGAACCTGAGGAAAATCAGATTTTCAAGCACATTCCTTGAAAATGATCATGATCTGCAGGTCTTTTCGGGTCTTTTCATCTGTCTGGGCTTTGGTCTTGTTGCAGAGACTGTTGGTCTGAGTGCTGCGCTGGGTAGTTTTATTGCAGGGGTTCTGGTCGGAAAAATTCGGGCATTCCACTGGCTCGAACATTCGCTGCTTCCATTCAAAGTCTTCTTCATTTCGCTCTTTTTTGTATCCATAGGCTTACGGCTGGACATTAATTATCTTTTATCCAATTATAAACTCATTGTCATCGGTACTTTAGTGGTACTGCTAAGCAATAGTATAATGTCATCTATATTCTTCCGCATCCTGAACTTCAAGTGGGAAAACAGCTTTTATGGAGGCGCCCTGCTTTCCCAGACAGGGGAATTTGGAATTCTGGCACTATCAGTCGCTTACAAAACAGGAATGGTCGGATTCAACCTTTATAAGGCCGGATTGGGTATTACCTGTTTGTCTCTTTTATTATCTACCATCTGGATCAGCTGTGTTACCTCATTTAGGCATCGAAAAGGTATTCACGATTACAACAAGGCAGAAGAGATATAAGTTTTAAAGGGGAAGGTGTCTAATGCGAGAAATAGAACTTAGCCTTTTAGCGGTTGGCCAAATCAAATTTCGTAAATGCCTTTTTTAACAAGTCTTCCTGCTGATAAACCTTTTCGTATAGCAATTTTTTTTGACGAGCAAGTTCAATGAGTCTTTTACTGGCAGTGCTGGAATACCTGTCCTTACCGAGAAAAATAATTTCTTGTTGTTCGATTTCCTTCCTGTCAAAATAGTGAAGATCTTTTAGGGCTGTATAGTAATTAATAGCTGCTTTTTTCAGTTGGGGACCTTCTGTAATATTTTCTGCCGGCAGGCTTTTAATATGTTGAATTAGACTGTCAAATTGTTTTGACTGTTTATCCACTGCCACCAGAGCGCCCTTAAAATCATTTTTTATCAGACTTTCCAGTTTTTGTTCGTCATAGCTGTCTTTGCTCAAAACAATATTAAACGCGATGCGCTCATTTTTAACAATTTCTTCCCTGAATTTGCCGGATTCCGGAGATTTACAGCCCAGCAAGCTGTACATTAAAATTATTAATATAATATTAGTTCTCATAATAAAATTTATTTTGACTTTTAAACTCGTAATCCCAAATGAAACAGAAACTAATTTAGTTATTTTCCTGAAAAATAAATGATTCGTTTACAATATTCTGGTTTTATACATATGGGCAGTGATAATGAATAAGGTGTAAGTTACACACGCTGCGGTCGGTTCACTCTTTGTAGGCTTGTCGCATTGTAATACTATGATTTCAATACTTTTTAAAAACCAGATTTTTTTGTAATTAATTGATATAGAGTCCGACAGGACGGAGCAGGATACTCATTATTGGTTTTGTGAATAGATTAGTTAACACAAAATTAATATTTATGAGAAATAAATCTTTACCGTTTAAGCCCACTCTTAAATCTTTACTGTTTTGTGGATTAGCATTATCCACTATTGATCTCAGTGCTCAGACATTAGCTTTTCCGGAAGCTGCCGGTTTTGGCAGATATACTACGGGAGCAAGAGGAGCTGCAAACCCTCAGATTTATCTGGTTACGAATTTAAATGACAGCGGTCCGGGTTCCTTCCGTGATGCCGTGAGCCAGCCTGGCAGGTTTGTTATATTTAAAGTAGGGGGTATTGTTAATTTACAGTCGGTTGTTGCTGTGGCAGCTAATACCACGATTGCCGGACAAACGGCTCCCGGAGAAGGAATCGTATTTTTGGGACCCAGAGTGTCATTCACAGGAGCCAATAACACGATTGCCCGATATCTTCGCATCCGTTATGGCGGAACATCTCAAAATCAGGATGCGTCAGGAATCGCCAATGGAGCAAATATCATCTTGGATCATATGACTTTTACATGGGGCACGGACGAGGTATTTTCAGTTAACTGGGATAATAACGGTACGAGTCCTGATAATATAACGATTCAGAATTCTATTATAGGACAGGGAATGCACCGTCATAATCATTCTGCGGGAGGATTAATGCAACCTCCGCCGGGCGGTAAGATCAGTTTAATCGGAAATTTATATATCTGTAATAAAACCCGTAATAATAAAATAAAAGGAATCAACGAATTTGTCAATAATGTAGTTTACAATTGGGGTAATTATGGAAACACCTACAATCACACCCAATCCGGGGAGGCTTACATCATGGGAGGAGATTCGGCGGGAAGCTCTTTTGCCAATATCATCAACAATTATTTTATCGGAGGCCCAAATACAAGCAATACGGTTGCTACACCTTTCAGCGTAGGAAATGCCAATTTCAATTTATACGGTTCGGGGAATTATTTTGACAACAATAAAAATGGAGTATTGGATGGAGCAGCAGTCCCTCAAAACTTAACGGGATACCCTGTAGGAGATCCGGCAGCAATAATGGCCAGCCCGTATGATTATCCAATGAAAAATCCTGCACTAAGCGCTCAGCAAGCATATGATAAAATTGTGACAAGTGTAGGAGCATCTTATCCGAGACGTGATCAGGTAGATGGTTTAATGATTTCAGATTTAATGTCGAAAGGCACAACAGCTACTTATGTTTATGTACAGACGGATTTAATGACTCAATTTGGATTTACCAATGGTGGGGCAGGACACGTTTATGGTGCTCCGGCTCCTTTGGATACGGACAATGACGGAATGCCGGATGCATGGGAAACGGCTAATGGACTGAATCCAAATGTCTTCGATGCTTTGGCAGTAAGTACAACACATTCTCCATATCTGAATATTGAGGTTTATATTAACAGTTTACCCAATACAACTCCTCCGGATTTCATTATTCCGCCAACAAATGTGAATTTTACCAATGCAGTTACAACTACAGGAATTTCACCTTCAAGTTCTTTAACCGTTAATTGGAGCGATAATGCTGCAAATGAAACTAATTATGTTGTAGAGCGTTCTGCAGATGGGACCAATTTTACAGTTATTGCAACATTGGGGGCGAATGCAGTAAGTTATAATGAAGTAGGTTTAACGCCTAATACTCAGTATTATTATAGAATTAAAGCTGCAAATGCTTCAGAATCTTCAGTTTATACATCAAATGCGTCAGTAACCACACCTCCAATTCCATCAGCTCCCACAAAAGCAATTAACCCAATTCCGGCAACCGGCAATAATAACGTTGGATTGAACGGCGGAAACCTGCTCTTAAAATGGAATGGCAGTTCAAACACAACAATATATACCGTTCATTTTGGAACAGATCCTCTAAATTTAAGCAATATTGCCACCGTACCTTATTCTGCTACGCCATCGTATCAGCTCTCTAATTTAAATCCTGCAACCAATTATTACTGGAGAATTGACGCCTCTAACGCTCTTGGTATTACCGCAGGAGATGTATGGAGTTTTCGTGCATTGACACCGGCTCTTGTCGGAAGCTGGCCGTTTGCAGAAGCTCCTTTATCAGGTCAGCAAATTACAGATATAACGTCTTTTGCCAATCATGGAATACTAGATACAGCTTATGATAATGCCAATGTAAGAGTTCCCGGAAAAGAAAATAATGCCCTTGATCTGGCAACTTCACCCAATAATATGTACATAGCAAGCATTCCTCATCAGAATCAGATCTCGTTTGATAATCATTCTTTTACCGTTTCTTTTTGGATGAAGGCACCAACAGGTATGATACCATCCTCATCAGCCACAAGTCTTTATGTATTGTGTAAAGGCTCTTTCACGAAAAATACGGCAACAGGAGCTACCGGTAAACGATTTAATGTAGAGATCAAAGGAGGTCAGCTGCGATATGCTATAGATGATGACGTTACGAAAAAAGAAATCACATCACCTGTTGCCAATTATTTCACCAATAACTGGGTACATGTTGTGATTCAGAGAGATATTGCTGCGCATAAAATGCGAATCTACACCAATGGTACTTTAAGCAATGAAGGAGATGAAACGGCCGTTACAGGAATCGGGGAAGCAAGTGATCTTATTATTGGGAATATTGGTGAGCTTGAATTTTTATCAACCACCAATGCTCCGGCTCCCTATAAAGGCGCATTCGACGAGCTTAAAATGTACAATTATGCATTATCTCCGGCAGAAGTATATGCTTTGTACAATCAGGCAGTATTGAGTAATGATGAATTCAGTATCAGCAAAAATGTGGGATCAGTATATCCAAATCCTGTAAAAGACCAGATTTCCATTAAGCTTCCCGATTATAATAAATCCAGTCTGACAGCAACAATACTTGATCTGACAGGAAAAATTGTTCTCAGAGAAAAAATTAATGCTGATGGAAGCGGATTATTTAAATTAAATATCGCAGGCAAAAAAGCCACAGGAAATTATATCCTCAATGTTTCAGGAGCAAATCTGAATAGTAATTTTAAAATTATTATTAAATAAAATCATCAAAGCTTAATTTCATTCATATTTAAAAAGAAGTCTTTCAAACCATTTGAAAGACTTCTTTTTTTAACATTATTTCAAGTTTTTCTAACCTTTTAGAGTTAAAATTATTATTTTTTTTTACGCTCATTAGAAACTTATCATTATTTTTGATTTTTACAACTCAATTGAATAATTATGCTAAGAACAAAATTTTTAATTTCCGGATTTATTTGTGCAATCGTTTGCGCAAGCTCTTTTCTGAAGGCACAAAATTCTATTCAGGTAAAAAACACATTGAATTTTTCAAGAAATGAAGTTGTTTCAATACCCATTTCACAATTAGCTTCTTTTTTAAAGACAAACAGCGAATCTGATCTCAGAATAAAGGACAGCAGTAATAACCTTCTGCCTGTTCAATGGATCGATTATAATGGAGACGGGAAAAGCGATGAACTGCTTTTTCAGGCCCATATTGAAGCCAAAAAAATAAAGACCTATATCATTATGGCGGATGCAAAAGCTTCGGTTCCCGAAACCAAAATTTCAACTTATTCAAGATTGGTTCCCGAAAGAGCAGACGATTATGCCTGGGAAAATGATAAAATAGCGTTCCGTGTTTATGGCCCGAAAGGTCAGAAAGAAGCCCTGGAAGGGATAAAAGGAAGCACACTTTCCAGCGGAGTTGATATCTGGTTGAAAAGAACTGATCAACCGGTGATCAACAAATGGTATAAAGGATACCTGACCGATCCGTTGTACTACCACAAAGACACAAGAGGTGAGGGGTACGATCCTTACCACGTTGGAGATAGTCGCGGAACGGGCGGAATTGGAATTTGGGTAAATGAAAAACTTCAGGTGTCCCAAAATTTTGTTAGCTCCAAAACCATTGCTGAAGGTCCTCTAAGAACAGTTTTTGAGTTAACCTACAATTCATGGAGTGACTTTGGAGTGAAAGAAATAAAACGGATTTCACTTGATCTGGGTTCCAATTTTTCAAAGTTTGAATCCAATTTTCAGGCTGAAAAGCCAGTTCCTAACTACACAATCGGAATTACCCTGCATAAAAATGAAGGCGAGACAAAACTGAACGACAAAAACGGATATTATCTTCACTGGGAAAAAATTGACGATTCTTTTGTAGGGGAAGGAATAGTTGTAGATCCTGAAATTGTTGAAAAGTCTCTTGCTTTTAAATCCGAAGTTCCGGATCAGAGCAACCTGTTAATTGTGACAAAACCTCAAAATAAACTCACTTATTACGCCGGGTTTGCATGGCAGAAAAGCGGGCAGATTCAGACACAAAAAGACTGGGAAACGGCATTGCAAAGACAATCTCAGATCATTGCCAACCCATTAATTATTAAAGTTAAATAATGAAATTAAAAATTTCCATACTTGCCTTTTCTTTAATAACAGTTGTTTTTTCTGCTCAGGTAAAAGATACTTTGGCCGAAAAAATGCTGGTATACCAACTTCCAGTTGGCGGTTGGGGCAAGCAGCTCAGCGATAAATCAGTAGTGAATTATAACAAGCCCATTGACAAAAATTTATTAAAAAAAATAAAATCAACCGGGGACGATCATGCAACAATTGATAACAATGCGACCTCAAAAGAAATTAATACCTTAATAAAATCATACAAAACAACAAAAAATCCGGAATATTTAAAGTCTGCCGAAAAGGGAATTCAATATCTTCTTTTAATGCAGTATAAAAACGGTGGTTTTCCTCAGTATTATCCCAATTCAGCAATTTACAGAAAGCAAATTACGTACAATGATCATGCGATGATCAATGCTTTAACGGTTTTATATAATGTGGCGGAAGGAAAAAATGATTTTGATGCAGTTGACTCAAAATTAAAAGAAAAATCAAAAATAGCTGTTCAAAAAGGAATCGATTGTATCTTAAAAACCCAGGTTTTACAAAAAGGAAATCCGTCAATCTGGGGTGACCAATACAATGAAATTACTCTTCAACCCGACAAAGCAAGAGCTTTTGAGCCTATTTCTCTAGCCACCGCAGAATCCGTGGGAATCGTAAGGTTTTTAATGATGCAGCCCGTAACTCCCGAAATTGAAAAGTCGATAAAATCTGCTGTCAACTGGTTTAAACAAAATAAAATAGAAGGCTACAGTTACAATGTTTCAAAGGTAAACGGAAAAACAGTCCGCACATTGGCTGAAGACAAAAATTCAGTGATCTGGGCGAGATTTTATGATGTAAATACAAATAAACCTCTTTTCGGCGACCGCGACGGAAGTGTAAAATATGATTATAATGAAGTTTCTGAGGAAAGAAGAAACGGCTACAGCTGGTTTGGTGATTTTGCGGATAAACTGATCAATAAAGAGTTTCCAAAGTGGGTGCAGAAGAATAATGTGATGCCTTAGTTTGAAGGTTGGTGTGTTTGAGTATGGGAGAGTTTTAGGGTTTTAGAGTGAGAGTGTTTGAGAGTAGAGAGTTGTAATGTTTTTGGTGTCATTGCGAGGAGCGAAGTGACGAAGCAATCTCTTTGTAGAGCCTATCGTTTTTCAAAGTAAAGACATTTCATAAGTAACATAAAAAGAGCTTAACCATAAAGTTTGTCATCCTGGAAGGATCTTAACACTTGAAATAACATATATGAAAATAACATAATGAGATTGCTTCGTCGTTTCACTCCTCACAATGACGGAGCGCACTAGGTGGCTGAGGTTCCCGAAAGCACCATTCCTGCAATCCTAGCCCCGATCGTCGCATTTGTTTGAGCTCATTTTAGTATTTAGGGTTTCGGGGGCCAAGGCGGCCGAAACCAAAAAAGTAAATATGGGGTGGAGAGGGGGGGGGAAGGGTGGTATAAAAAGGGGCTGG
>Ga0307416_100000500_pt1 | contig 19946 bp, 22 predicted proteins | sample DK1Cmetagenome_2_FD_203821 | JGI IMG/M metagenome (GOLD analysis project Ga0307416, IMG submission 203821) | Maize rhizosphere microbial communities from greenhouse at UC Davis, California, United States - DK15-C-3 | ecosystem: Host-associated > Plants > Roots > Rhizosphere > Soil | place...
GCCGATCGTCCTGGGGCGCGAAAGCCGGATCGAGGTGCGCCTGGTCGCGCGCTCCGGCACCCGCGCACAGGTGACCTGCGACGGCGTCGTGCTCGGCGGCCTCGCCGTGGACTCGCGCCTCGTCATTGCGCCCGCCACGGAGTTCATCACGCTCCTGCATCCGCCGGGTCACGATTACTTTCGCCTCCTGCGCTCAAAGCTGCACTGGGGCCGCAGCGGCCGCTCCGCGAGCGAGGACCACTGACGATGCTGGTCCATCTGCAGATCCGTGACCTCGCGGTGATCGACGCAGCCGAGATCGAGCTCCATGGCGGGCTGACCGCCCTCACGGGCGAGACGGGCGCCGGCAAGTCGATCATCGTCGACGCCGTGATGCTCGCGCTCGGCGGCCGCGCGAGCGCCGACGTCCTGCGCCACGGCGCGGAGCGGGCGGAGATCACCGCGACCTTCGAGATCGGCGCGAATCCCGCCGCACGCCGCTGGCTCGAGGAGCAGTCGATCGCCGACGACGGCAGCGAGCTGGTGCTGCGGCGCGTCGTCGCGCGCGATGGGCGATCGCGCCAGTATGTCAACGGCCAGGCCCAGCCCGCCCAGAGCGTGCGGGAGCTCGGCGAGCGCCTCATCGATATCCACGGGCAGCAGGAATTCCTGTCCCTCGTCACTCGCGGGGCGCAGCTCGATATCGTAGACACGCACGGCGTGGCGCCCGCCCTCCTCGCCGACGTCGCCGCGCTCGCGGCCGCATGGCGCGGCTGCCGCGACGAGCGCGACGCACTCTCGGCACTCGCACGCGACCGCGGCGCGCGGCTCGAACTCCTGCGCTACCAGGTGGGTGAGCTCGAGGCGCTCGCCCTGGGCCCAGGGGAAGCCGAGGAGCTCGCCGCGGAGCGCCAGCGGCTTGCAAACCGCGGGCGGCTGGCCGAGGCCGTCCAGGGCGCGCTCGCACTCTGCTACGAGGGGGACGGCGACGACGCCCATGCGCTCGCGGCTCGCGCGGCAAGTCTCCTGCGTCCCGCGGCCGGGCTGGACGCACGGCTCGCGGTGGCGCTCGGCCAGGTCGAGGAGTCGCTCATTGTGCTGCGCGAGGCCGGCGCGGCTCTCGGCGCCTACATCGAGGGGCTCGACGCCGATCCCGCGCGGCAGGATTTCGTCGAGCGGCGCGTCGCCGCCGTGGATGAAATGGCCCGCAAGCACCGCGTGGAGGCATCGGCCCTTCCGGCAAAGCTCGCGGAGCTGCAGGGACTGCTGGCGGATCTCGAACGGTCGGAGACGGCGCTCGGTGGGCTCGACGAGCGACTGGCCGACCTGCGCCGGCGCTACGCAGAGGCCGCGACCAGCCTCGGCACCGCGCGGCGCGCTGCGGCGCGCAAGCTCGCGACCACCGTGACCGCGCTGATGCGCCAGCTCGGCATGCCCGGCGGGCGTTTCGAAGTCAGCGTCGATTCCGACGCCGATGCGGATCCCTGCGCCGAGGGAGCGGAACGCATCGAGTTCCTCGTGAGCGCGAACCCGGGCGAGCCGGTCAAGCCCGTCGCGCGTGTCGCCTCGGGCGGCGAGCTCTCCCGCATCAGCCTCGCGGTGCAGGTCGCCGCCGCGCGCCGCACGTCGCGCACCTGCCTCATTTTCGACGAGGTGGATGCCGGCATCGGCGGCGGCGTCGCCGAGATCGTAGGCCGCAAGCTGCGCGAGCTCGGCGACCGGGGCCAGGTGCTGTGCGTCACACACCTCGCGCAGGTCGCGAGCCAGGCGCACCACCAGCACCGCGTCAGCAAGGTCACGGACGGCCGCAGCAGCCGCACGACGGTCACGGCACTGGGCGACGACGAGCGCGTCGAGGAGCTGGCGCGGATGCTCGGTGGCGTCGAGGTCACGCGCAAGGCGCGCGATCACGCGCGCGAGATGCTGAAGGGAGAAACAAAGGGAACAAAGGGGACGCTCACCTTTTCCAAGGGTGGCCGTCCCGTCCTGAAAAGGTGAGCGTCCCCTTTGTAAGGTGAGCGTCCCCTTTGTTTCTAGCTGCGCTTGCGGCGGTACTGGCAGTTCTCGCGCCGGCAGCGGCCGTAGAGGATCAGGTTGTGTTCCTCGATCGCAAACCCGAGTCGGGTCGCGACGTCGTTCTGGCGCCGCTCGATGCCGCAGTCGACGAACTCCTCGACCCGGCCGCAGTCCATGCAGATGATGTGGTCGTGGTGCTCGCCTTCGTTCAGCTCGAAGACCGCCGTGCCGCCCTCGAAGTGGTGGCGCTTCACGAGCTGCGCCGCCTCGAACTGCGTGAGCACGCGGTACACCGTGGCGAGGCCGATGTCCTCGCTCTGGTCGATGAGCGCGCGGTAGATGTCCTCCGCCGACAGGTGGCGGCCGTGGTGGCCGGCGAGGATCTCGAGGATCTTCACGCGCGGCAGAGTGACCTTGAGCCCGGCTTTGCGCAGGTCGCTGGTTTCCACCGTGTGGCTCCCGCCGCGCAGGGCGGCGATTCCGCTATGATGCGCCGCATTATCCTCCAGGACCCCCAGTGATGCGACCCGTTCCGCAAGCCGCAATCCTCGCTGCCACGCTGCTCCTCGCGCTCCCCGGCGCGGGCTGCGTCTACCGCATGGACGTGCAGCAGGGGAATCTGCTCGACGTCGAGCAGGTCGAGCAGGTCGAGGTCGGCATGACGCGCAGCCAGGTGCGGTTCCTGCTCGGCACGCCGATGGTGATCGACAGCTTCGACGCCGATCGCTGGGATTACATCTACAGCCTGCGCCGCGGGCACGAGCGGCAGGTGACCCGCCGCCACCTCGTCGTGTGGTTCGACGGAGACAAGGTCACACGCATCGAGGAACCGATACCGCTGCCGCGGCCGGCCTCATCCACGGCCGGCTGAGCCGGCCTTCATCGAGCGACCTTCACGCGCGAGGCGCCGCCTGCGCTCGCGCGGGTCTTCGGCCAGCGGACGAAGTACCTCGACCCGGTCGCCGGCCCGCAGGACGCGGTCGCGCGGCACTTCCGTCCCGAAAATTCCGACCCCGCAGTCGCGGGCATCGATGCCCGGATGGCGCTCGAAGATGCCGGAGATCGCCAGGGCCTCGCCGGCCGTGCTGCCGGCCGGCACTTCCAGTGCCACTACGGTCTGCCGCCCGGCTTCCGCGCAGGCCACCTCGATCGCGATGCGCTCAGCGCCCACCGAACACCTGCCGCGCGCGACGCGCAAACGCGTCCACGAGATGGTTGCAGATGCCCTCAAAGGCCGGGCCGATCGCGAGGGTTCCGACGAGCCCATGCGTCGCGAAGCCCACGTGCAGGTCCGCGCGCGTGCCGGCGGCGGCGATCGGCGTGAAGTCCCACCGGCCTTCCAGCAGGTCGAAGGGACCGTCGACGAGACTCATCGTGACCGACCGGTAGGGTTCCAGCCGGTTCCTCGTCGTGAAGCTCGCGCGCGCGATGCCGCTCGCCAGTCCCAGGGTGACCGTCACCTCACGCTCGTCCGCGGCCAGGATCCTCGCCTCCGTGCACCAGGGCAGGAACTCCGGGTAGCGCTCGACGTCCGCGACGAGCCCGTAAACCTGCGCCGCCGAATAAGGCAGGAGCGCGCTGCGCCGGACCTCACGCATGGTTCGACCGACTCACGCGGGGATTGTCACCGCAGGCCGCTGCATGGACAACCGCAGCATGCGGCTAGAATGAACCATGCCCGGCAAGAAGGACGAACCCGCTGGCCGCATCGCGGTCAACCGGCGCGCACGACACGACTACTTCATCGAGGAGACGCTCGAGGCCGGCGTCGTCCTGCAGGGCTGGGAGGTCAAGGCGCTGCGCGCCGGAAGGCTCCAGCTCGCCGAGGCCTATGTGCTCCTCAAGGGCGACGAGGCCTGGCTCTTCGGTGCCCACGTGTCGCCGCTCGTCGCGGCCTCGACGCAGACGCAGGCCGACCCGACGCGCACGCGAAAGCTGCTGCTGCATCGCCGGCAGATCGACTCGCTCGTCGGGCAGGTCGAGCGGCGCGGCCGCGCGCTCGTGCCGCTCGCGATGTACTGGAAGGACGGCCGCGCCAAGCTCGAGGTCGGGCTCGCGCGCGGCAAGAAGGAGCACGACAAGCGCGCCGACACGCGCGACCGCGACTGGCAGCGGGAGCGAGCGCGCGTGATGAAGGCGCGCCGCTGAGCTGCGCGCCCGCTCAGAAGCCAGCGGCGGCCGCCAGCACGACCGTCGGCGACTCGTCCGGGTTCAGGACGTAGGCCGTGACGTCCAGCCGGCTGAACGACGCGCCCAGCAGCAATCCGCGCTGGATGTCGAAGTCCGTCTCGTAGACCCGCGTGCGCTGCGCGACGATCCCGATCCGCCAGTGCTCCGCGGGCGCGAGCGTGAGCTCGCTCCAGCTGTAGAGGAAGCTCTCAGAAGAGTCATCGGCATCGAAGACGTACTCCGCCTCGCTATAGAGCGCGAGGCTCCGCCAGCTCAGCGTTCCCCTGAACCCCGGCGCGATGCCCTTCGTACCGCCCGCCACCACGCCGAGCATGGGCGTGAATTCGAGCGACAGCGCGTCGCCCGCGGCGAGGTTGATGCCGATCCATGCCGAGGCGGTATCACGGTCCTCGTAGCTGTATCGCGCCTCGACGTGCAGCCAGTCGCGATCAAGGGCAACCGTCGGTTGCAGGTAGTCCTCGTCATCCTCGAGGAAGTAGAAGCTCGCGGATGCCGCGTAGGACGCCTGTTGCGCCGCGCCGGCGGGCTCCTGCGCGGCCACGCGGGCAGAGGCGAGCAGGAGGACTGGCAGGAGGCGCGCGGTCACCGGGGTCGATGGTACACAGCCGGGCTTCCGCCGGGTCTAACGCGACGATCTGCTAGAATGGCCTCGACTTCTGGGGGCGACCGGTTTCGACGTGGGTCGCGAAACTCCAGGGGCGTGCCGAGGTGCAGGCCTCCTCGTAAATCAGCTTGCAAACCTATAGTTGCCAACGACGACAACTACGCTCTGGCGGCTTAATCCCGCCTAACCCCCGACCGGCATGTGCCTGTGCATCCGGACCCGGGGGACGCGCTCACAGGATCGCGGATACGGCGTGCTCCGGGCCGGCTCCGCTAAAACGTTCCGAAGCTGGTTTCGTGTTTTCCCCGCCCGCCGGGTAGCACGGGACGAGATCAATAGGCCGGGACACGCACGTAGATCCTGTAGCGTAGGGCTCGCGGACGTGGGTTCAATTCCCACCGCCTCCACCAACTCCCGTCCCCCGGCCACACGGCCGGGGTACGAAGGCCGGCTCGGCACGCGAGCGCACAGACGTTGCGCCCCATCACCTGTAACTTCGTCGCGTTTACAGGCGTATCAGAGCGGGCACGTTCACTATCGTTACCTCGCTGATGCCGCCGGAACAGGTGGCGCGGATCCTCCCGGTCTCGGCGCCGCTGCCGACAAGGGTTGCCATGGCGCTGCCGGCAATCAGTCCGCAAGCCATGCTTCCGGAAACCGCCGGTCCCCTGCCGTGGTTTGCCGTGACAGGTTTACTGTCGCTGATAGGCGGCCTGGGTTTAACACTCAGTCGCAGATTCAGCGACAGCCGGACATAGCATCTGGAAGATGCGGCTGGTCCGCGCGCGGCCGGTTGCCGCTTCGGTACTCGTGCGATCGACTTCTCAGGTTGCCTCGAGCCGGGGTAGCAGGCGATCAAATTCCTTCTTGACCACTGCGTAGCACTCGCAGGCGTGAGCTTCCAAGGCCGGCCGGTCGACGACGACGATGTGACCGCGATTGTACTGTATCAGCCCCAGCTTTTGCAGCTTGCCGGCCGACTCCGTGACGCCCTCGCGCCGCACGCCCAGCATGTTCGCGATCAGTTCCTGGGTCATCCTCAGTTCGTTGGAAGGAAGGCGGTCGAGGCTCATCAGGAGCCAACGGCAGAGCTGTTGATCCACGGAGTGGTGCCGATTGCAAACCGCCGTTTGCCCCATCTGCGTGATCAGGGCTTGGGTATACCGCAGCAGCAGCCGCTGAAACGGACCGGCCCGGAAAAACTCCTCCTTAAGGTGTTGTCCGGGAACACGATACGCATGTCCGGCGCTCTACACGACCGCCCGACTCGACGTCGTTTCCCCACCCATGAAAAGCGAAATGCCGACGATCCCCTCGTGGCCGACGATCGCGATTTCGGCCGAGGCACCGTCCTCCATCACGTAAAGCAGAGAGACGATCGAGGTCGTGGGGAAGTACACGTGGTGCATGGCGCTGCCGGGCTCATAGAGGACGTGACCGAGCGGCATCGGTCTGAACTCCATTCTCGGTCGCAACCGCTCCCATTCCTGCGGGGGCAATGATGCGAGCAGGTGGTTCTGCCTTGGGGTGTCCGATCTCAGTTCCATCCAACTCCTCTGCCCCGCACTGATCGGAGTTGCATCAGGTTCGGAGCTTGAGCTGCTCCACTGCAGCAAAAGGGACCATGCGCTTCTTCTGCGCGTCCCAGAGCCGGAGTCGCGCAGAGCGCAAGCTGGCCCCGAGCGTCAGACGCGTGACCTCCCGCAGCCTCGGGTGCGAGTCGAAGCACTCGCGAAGCCGGTAGTTCGGCACGCGGGTCGCCAAATGATGCAGATGGTGATAACCAATGTTGCCGCTGAACCAGCGAAGGATTGCCGGAAGGTCGTAATATGAGCTGCCCTCGACGGCCGAACGCTCGATGTTCCACGCGTCGCTTCTCGCCCAGTAGGCCTGCTCGAACTGGTGCTGCACGTAGAACAGCCAGACGCCGGCTGCTCCGGACAGGAGCACTACCGGTACGTGCACTTGCAGCAGAGTCCGCCAGCCGAGCGCCATCGAGAGCGCGGCGATCAACACTGCCAAAACGGCGTTGTTCATCCAGACGCTGGACCATTCCTTGCGGCGCGAGCGTGGCAGGTCGAGCGGTAGCCGATGCTTGAGGACGAATTGGTAAAGCGGTCCCAGGCCAAGCAGCACCGGCATGCTGCGGTAGAAGCGATAGCCCGCCCGCTTCCACCGTCCCGCCGCGACGTACTCGCTCACGGTCCGCGTGACGATGTCGCCGATCCCGCGGCGGGCCAGATTGCCGGAAGTCGCGTGGTGGATGGCGTGGGTGTGGCGCCAGTAGGCGTACGGCATGAGCGTCACCACGCCGAGCACGCGCCCGACAGCGTCATTGAGCCTCCGGCTGCTGAAGAACGAACCATGTCCGCAATCGTGCTGCAGGATGAACAGTCTCACGCTGAATCCCGCGACCGGCACTGCCAACAGCAATATCAGTCCATAATTCCAGCCGAGCTTCACCCCGACCACCATGGCGCCCCACCCGGCAAGGAACAGCAGGCCGGTAGTCACCAGCTGAAACCACGCGCGACGATTGTTCGCTCGAACAAACGGCGCGATCAGCTGGGGCAAAGTGGATTCGATAATCGAATGCCGGGAGTTGGTGAAGGGGTGCGTTTGAGGCATGTCCATGATGCAGCTACGCGGCCCATCGCGTGGCGCTGATTTCTCAGCAATAGCTTCCATTGCCGAACCCACGATGCTCTGTACGGTAGCACACATACCAGGCGAGTCGCGCCGTCGCCCGAGCTAGGTGCGTCACCGCACCGACGGCGGCGCCGAGGGCGACTAGGGTGGCGGCTGTCCGTGGTTGTCCGACGGTATCGCACATGGTTTTCTTGGCCTGGATTATCGCTGGCGCGCTCCTCGGTGGAGCGGCATGCGCGTTCAACGGAACCAGCTGCTACAGGACTTTCGCGCTGAATGTCGCAGCCGGGATCGCCGGAGTGTTGCTGGCGGGCTGGCTCCTCGGCTTGCTGATCGGTGCGTCGGCATTCGGCCCGGGCGCGTTCGGTGTTGGCAGCCTGCTCGTGTCGCTGCTCGGGGCGTCGGTCCTCCTGACAATCCCGCACGTCGTACCGTGGCAGGGCGGGCCTCGGACGCCAAACCGGCCGGAAAGTCCACGGCATGCGGACTTTCCGCAATTGGAAACCGTTTACAGAGTGAGGAAACCCGGATGAACTACGTACTTGGAACAGGGCACCCCCTGCGTCCGCTGAACACGGCGGCCCTCGCGGGCATTCTCCTTCTCATGGGTGCCTGCGCGTCCACACCGCCCGCGCCCGAATTGGCACTAGACGCAGCACGCATTGCAATCCTGAATGCCGAGAAGGCCGACGCCGCCCAATTCGCCAGCGGCGACCTCGGGGAGGCGCGCGAAAAACTTGCGCTGGCCGACGACGCCGTGCGGAACGAAGACATGCTCGTCGCCGATCGACTCGCACAGGAGTCTCGAGTACAGGCCGAACTCGCCTCCGCCCGGACGGCGGCGGCCAAGGCCGTGTCGGTCAACGATGAAATGAGGCGCGGGGCCGATGCCCTGGCCGAAGAAATGCAGCGCTCAGGAGAACCGCGATGAACAGCTTATTCCGAAACCATGCCGGCTATGCGACGGCGTTGACAGTCGCCGCGGCGGTGAGCGTCACGCTGGCGGGCTGTGCGACCGCACCGGTCAGCCCGGACGGAGTTGACGAGGTCCGCGCCAAGCTGACGCGGCTGCAGTCGGATCCTGAACTGGCGACGCGCGCACCGGTCGCGCTCAAGGAGGCCGAGACCGCGGTGGTTGCGGCGGAACAGCCGCTGACCGCCGAAGATGCGACCCTGGGCGCTCACCGCGTCTACATGGCCGACCGGAAAGTCGAGATTGCAATGGCGCAGGCCGCGACAGGAAAGGCTGAAGACCAGCGCGTGAAGCTCGCCGAAGCACGGGAAAGGTCGCGACTGGACGCGCGCACCCGCGAGGCCGACGCGGCGCACGCCGAAGCCGACGCGACGCGGGTCGCGGCAGCGGGCGCGGCGACGGCGGCGGCCCTGAAATCCGAAGACATGCAGCACCAGATCGACGCGCTGCAGGCGAAGGTCACCGAGCGAGGCGTCGTCCTCACACTCGGTGACGTGATGTTCACGAGTGGCCGGGCGGACCTGAAGGCCGGCACCGTCACCAACCTCAACCGGCTCGTCGGCTTCCTGAACCAGAATCCCGGACGCAAGGTCGAGGTCGAGGGCCACACGGATAACGTCGGAAGCGAGGATGCCAATCTGGGACTCTCACAGCGCCGCGCCGATTCGGTGAAGTCCTTCCTGGTGCAGCAGGGTATCGACGCCGGGCGGGTCGTCTCGTCGGGCAAGGGCGAGCACCAACCGGTCTCCGACAACGAATCCGAAGGCGGCCGCCAGCGGAACCGTCGCGTCGAAGTGATCATCGATCATCCTTCGCCGGCAGCGGGATCGATGTAGCAACGTATCGGCCAGCGATCGCCGGAGCGTCGCGTGCACGTCGTGAACCGACTGCTCGAGACCCTGCCCCGCACTACTCGCGACAGATTCCTGGGGGAATGCGAACCGGTCTCGCTGGCCTTCGGTACCGTGCTTTGCGAGCGCGACCGCCCCTACGGCCACGCCTACTTCCCGCTGGGCGGGTTCGTGTCGCTCGTGGCCAAGGTCGGCAGTCACCCGCCCCTCGAGATCGCCCTCATCGGCAACGAAGGCATGCTCGGCGCTACCCTCGTGCTGGGGGTCAACACGGCGCGGCTGCAGGGCATCGTCCAGGGCGCCGGAACCGCCTGGCGCATGCCCGCCGCGCGCTTCCGCCGCGCGCTGCGCGAAAGTCCTGCGCTGCGCGAAGTGACGCGTAGCTACCTGTACGTCGTCCTGACGCAGCTCTCGCAGTCAACGGCCTGCACGAGATTCCACGAGGCCGAATCGCGGCTGGCGCGCTGGCTCCTCATGACCCACGATCGCGCGCACGCGGATCGCTTGCATCTCACGCACCAGTATCTCGGCGACATGCTCGGCGTGCGCAGGAGTGCGATCACGATCGCCGCGGGCGCGCTGCAGAGGCGGAAGCTGATCCGCTACGTCCGCGGCACGATCGAAGTCGTGGACCGCAAAGGTCTCGAGGCGGCATCCTGCGAGTGCTACCGGACCGCAATCGGGGACTACGAGCGTATGTTCGACTAGTATCCGCATTGAGTGAATGAACCGCTGCTCATCAGGTATCTGATCGACCAGATCCGGCCCGCTTCACGCCGATGAACCGCGGGTTCCTTGCGATCGTGAACACGTCGTCGAGGTGACAGTTCCACGCTTTCACTGAGTTGGAACGTACGTGGCCCCGTGCCGCCGCCGGATCTCTTTGTCTCGATACATGGCCGCATCGGCGTGGTTGACCAGTGCATCGTAGGTGACGCCGTGTTCGGGAAAGACGGCCAGCCCGATGGACGCGGTGATCCTGATTTCATGGCCGGCAATCGTGTAGCCCTCGGCAATGTGGTCGCGGACTTTTTGCACCACGCCGGCGGCAATCGAAGCGTCACGGAAGTTCGCCAACAATGCCACGAACTCGTCGCCGCCGTAGCGGCAGGCGATGTCGTCGAAACGGACACAAGCGGAAATGCGCGACGCCACCACAGCAAGGAGCTGATCGGCGACTCGGTGCCCGTGGTCGTCATTGACGACCTTGAATCCATCGAGATCGATGAACAGGAGTGCCAACTGTCGGTGTTTCTGGCCGGCGGCGATGATTGCCTTTTGCAGTCGCCCGATCAGAAACAGGCGGTTTGGCAGCCCCGTCAGGTGGTCGTGATGTGCGACGCGCTGTGCGGCTACCGCCCGGCGCGACGCCGCTTCCAGCGCCTGCATCAGGCGCGTGTTCTCGGCCTTCAAGCAGGCCCGTGCACTCAAGGCCAGTTCGAGCTGCGCCTCGATTATCCGCAGAATGTCGATCGCCTCTGTGAGCGTTTCCGGAATGGGAGCGTGGACGCGTTGCGGAAAGGCCGCCGGGCGCCCGAGCTTGCCGCTTCCCGGCATTGGCGTATGCCTTTGAGTCAGGGTAAGCATATCGCTCGGGTACAGCGCCGGGGTGGGGACCACGCCCGGCACTATGAGAACCTCGCCCCGGCCCGTCTGTACGGCTGCGAACATTGTCTGCGCCGGAGCGGCGGCGGGCCTTACCGTGCGGTGCGCCGGGTGTTTAGGGTCGCACGGCGGCGCACCGGCCCGTTTTTGGGTATTCCGTCACATCTCCCGGCGCGTGCCGCTGCAGCTTCGCTCGGGCCTCGCAAACTGCCCAACGGCACACACTCCAAAGGAGCCCGCACCGACCACTATGCGGTGCTCAGGAGCCCAGAGCGTCGCGATACCGATGGAAGAGCTGCGGTCATTACTCCGCTCGGCGGCTGCCGTCGCCCGCAGCTGGGGCGGGCCCCTCCCGCGGCTGACCCGGGCCTTGCGGCTCGGCATCGCCGCGCGCCTGTCGTTTGCATTCGGCGCCGTTGCCATCCTCGCGGTCGCCGTCAACCAGATCGCCGAACGCGGCGATACGCTGCTGGACGGCATCGCTTCGGCGCCCGTCGTCGCGGCCGGACTCGACGAGCGCACGGCAGAGCTGCTCCCCGCCGCGCTCGACCGGTACCAGCGCTCGGTGCTCGCGCGTATCGAATCTTCCGCCGAGTTGCGCAATGCGACGCTTGCGGAAACGACGGCTTCGCTGGAGGACGGCAGCAAGGCCTTCGTGACCGCGCTCCGGCCCGATGTCGCCGAGGCGGTCCTCGCGGGCGTCGAGGACGAAGTGGCGACGCATGCCCAGCTCGGAGCGCAGGCCGTGCGCTCGGCCGACGCGAGGCGCCGGCTGCTCGACGAGCTCGAAATCGAATTTCAGTCGCTGGACGCGCGTGTGAAGTCGTCCCTCGACCGCGTCTGGGCGGTGTTCGGGAAGGTCATCGGCCGGGATTACCTGGTCGAGGCGAGCCGCACGCTCGACGAGCTCGCGCGGTACGTGGACGACCTCGACGACCTGCATGGCTACGGAACGGGGACAGTGCGCGCCATCGGCCTGCGTGAAAAGGCGTTCGCGGGTCTTCTGGCCGAGAACGAGCAGGCGATTGCCCGCGTGCTCGGGCCCGAGTGGCTGGCTGAGACGCGCGCAAGCCTCGATCGCGTCGTGTGGTTGCGTGAGCTGCTCGTGCGCACGGATGCCCAACGCAAGGAGACATACGAGGCCTTCGCGGGCAGCCACGTCGCGGTCGCCACGACGTTACGGCGCGTCCAGTCGCAGTTCGAGGCTTCCCGGGCGCTCGAGTCGGCACGGCGCCAGTCCGCGGAGGTCTTGAACGCGGTCAACGAGCAGGTGCGCCGCCGGCGCCAGGTCGTCGCCTGGCTGAGCGCGGCGGTGCTGGTTTTGCTGCTCGCCACGATCGCGAGCACCGTGCGGAGTGTCGTGCTGCCGGTGCGCCGGCTCTTGCGCGCAACGGAGCGCCTGTCCCGGGGTGACGCCGGCGTGGTCGTGCCACGCGGCGGCGTGAAGGAACTCGACACGCTCGCGGTCTCGTTCAACCAGATGGCGGAACGGCTGTCCGCGGCGCAGGAACTGGCTCGTCAGTACCACGGACAGCTCGAGGCCAGGGTCGAGGAACGGACCCGTCAGCTCCAGCATCTTGCCGCGCATGACCCGCTGACGCGGCTGCCCAACCGGCGGCAGTTCCTCGTCCAGCTGCATGAGGTGCTGGCGCGCGCCACGGCGCGTGACGCGCTGGCGGGCGTGTTCTTCCTGGATCTGGACAACTTCAAGAACGTCAACGACAGCATGGGGCATGTGTTCGGCGACCGCGTCCTGCAGGCCGTCGCCGACCGGCTGCGTGGCGTAGTGGAGGACATCGGCTTCTGCGCGCGCCTCGGCGGCGACGAGTTCACCATCGTGGTGGAGCACGTCCAGGACGCGGGGGACGTCGAGCGGGCCGCGGAACGGCTGGTCGAGGGTTTCCAGGAGCCGCTGGTCGTTGATGGGCGCGAGATCCTGATGGGACTCAGCGTCGGCGCGAGCCTGTTTCCCGTGCACGGCCGCGATCCCGAGGGGCTCCTGCGCGCGGCCGACGCGGCACTCTTTCACGCCAAGGCCCAGGGACGCAGCCACCTGCGCGTGTTCAGCCCGGAGCTGCTCGAGGCGGCTGCCGCGAAGTTCGCGACCGAGCAGGGCTTGCGGCGCGCGGTCGACCGCGGTGAGTTCGAGCTGCATTTCCAGCCGGAAGTGGACCTCGCGACCTGTGAAGCCGGCGTCGTCGAGGCGCTGCTGCGCTGGCGCCTCCCCGACGGCAGCTACGCCTCCCCGCATTCGTTCCTGAACGTCGCCGAGGAATGCGGCCTCATCCGCGACATCGGCGAGTGGGTGATCCAGTCGACCGTCGAGCATGCGGCGCGCTGGCGTGCCGCGGCCTGGCCGCAGGTGCGGATCGCGGTGAACGTGTCCGCGCTGCAGCTGCTCGACAGCCGTTTCGTGTACCACCTGGCCGATGCGCTCGACCGCCACCGCCTGCCTCCGCAGTGCATCGAGATCGAGCTGACGGAGAACGTGCTGCAGACGGCCAGGCACACGACCGAGGCGCTCGGGATGCTGCGCGACCTGGGCGTCGGCGTCGCGCTCGATGACTTCGGTACCGGCTACTCCTCGCTCGTGTCCCTGCAGCAGCTGCCGCTCACGCACGTGAAGCTCGACCGCAGCCTCATTGCGACCATCGACTCGAGCTCGCGCTCGCAGGCGATCACCCGGGCCATCATCGCGCTGTGCCAGAGCCTCGGCCTCGAGGTCACGGCCGAGGGCATCGAGCGGCACGAGCAGCTCGCCTGGCTGCTCGGCTACCCGGCCATGCACGTGCAGGGCTACCTGCTGTCCCCGCCGGTTGCGGAGGCGGACCTGCTCACGGCACTCAACGCCATGCCGGCGCGGATGGACGCCCTGCTGCTCGAGGCGCTCCCCGGCAACGCGGTGCCAATCGCGCGCCTCACCGGCTCGCGCCTGCGCAGGCAGCGTTGAGGCGCCTCAGGACTCCCCGAGGATCGTGATTTCGACGCGCGAGGTCGGGCCGAGCTCCATGCCGGCCGACGCGTCGGTGAGCTCGATCGCGAACGAGCGGTCCCGCCGAGCCGTCTGGTTCGGGACGAGAGGCACATACAGCATCCGGAAGCTGTTGCCCTCGGCGAAATGCTCGACGCCGGACTGCGGCCCACCGTAATCCCGCCCCGAGCGTGCCGAGCCGTCGATCGCGCGCCAGTGCACGTTGACCGCACGCCTCGCGTGGCTGAGGTGCCTGAGCGGAACCGGCACGACGACCGCCCGCCGGCTCACGACCATGTGCGGGTGGTCGAAGAACACGAGGCCGGTCGGCGCGGTCGGCGGCGGCTTCGCGGCGGTCCTGGCGTCGGCGGTCGGCCCTTCCGGCGACGCGGCCGCCGGCACGGGCACCTCGACTTGCGGCTCCGGGAGCGTAAGTTGCGGCTGCGGCTGGAGTGCAGGAGCTTGCAACGGGCCCGGCGCCGGCGCGGGGTCCAATTCGCCGCCGAATCGCCCGATCAGGATGCCGAGGAGGAGCGCGAGCCCTGCCGCGCAGGCAATCAGCATGGTCACCGGGGATCGCGGCGCTGCGGGGGCTGCCGCGCGGACCGCGGCCGGGAGCGGCGGTGTGGGCGCGACTGCCGCGGCGACGGGTGCCGGCCGGGCTGCCGGAGTGACGTCGGCGCGCAGCGCCACCATCAGCTCCGACATCGACGGGCGCCCGCCGCGCGAGAGCGCGAGCGCCGCGGACACTGCGGAGGCGCGCTCCGGCCCGAGCGACGCGAGCCGCTCGGGCAGGACCGCGGTGTCACGGGCGCGATCCACGCCGCGGCGGCCAAATGGATGGCGCCCCGCGACCATCTCGTGTATCACGCAGGCCAGACTGAATACGTCGTCGCGCGGCTCCGGGGCCGCGCCCGCGAGCACCTCCGGGCTCGCGTACACCCGGGTCGCGGCGCCGGGAACCGGCGGCTGCGATGCGGGGCCGCCCGATGGCGGACCGATGTCGGGAGCGACGCCGAAGTCGATGAGCCGCACCGCGCCCGCCGCGGCCAGGAAAATGTTCTCCGGCTTCACGTCGCCATGCGCCACGCCGTTCGCATGGGCATGCGCCAGTGCGTCGCCGACGGCGAGAGCGATGCGCATCGCGTCAGCAATCGGCAGTCCCGACGGCGCGACCCTGCGCAGGAGCGACCCGAGCGTCTCGCCCGAGAGGAGTTCCATGACGATGAACCAGGCGTCGCCATCGCGATCGAGGTCGAAGAAGCGCACGACGTTCGGATGGGCGACCGCCCGGGTCTGGCGGAACTCGCGCTGCAGGCGCGCCACGGCGTGGGGCCGGTTACGCAGCTCCGGGCGCAACAGCTTGATCGCCACGTGGCGGCCTTCGCCGGCACCCGCAGGATCGCGACGCAGGTCGACGGCGCGATGCACCGTCGCTGCGCCGCCGTTGCCGATCTGCGTCTCGAGCAGGTAACGGTCGCGGAGGACGGTTTCGCCGCGGGCGCCATTCGCGGGGATCGCGGCCGCGGGTGCCGGCAGGACCGGAACGGCGACGACACGCAACGCGCGCGGCGCTGGCCCGAGCTCGCTCGTGACCTCGTCGGCGAGATCCTCCGTGAGGTCGGGCGCGTCGGGCCCGGCGATTTCCGGCACGGCGAGGCTGCGCAGGGTGCCTTGCGCTCCGTTAACCGCGTCGTGCCCCGTCACGCTCATGCCGGTTCTTCTTCTTTCTCCGTGCGCAATCGTCCTGCGCTCTGCGCAGTCTGTCGAAGCTGAAGAATCAAATGCAAGGCCGCGCCGACGTTCGCGACCGCATCGCGCGCATTATGGTAAGCGTATACGCAGTCAGCGTTCGTCGTCGGGCTTTGGCTCGGCGGGAAGACGACGCTTGTCTCGTCGAATGATCCGGTCATAGGCTTCGCCGAACATAATCTCGATGCCGACCGCCGCGCCCACGCAGGCGGAGCAACGGTCGGCTGGCTCTGGTCCATCGGCCCAGAACAGCTGGGCGCCGAACTCGAGGAACAGCCAGTCGCGCCATGCCGACCGCCGGTGCGTGATGCTGAAGCCGTACAGGTCGGGTTCGGTGCCGTCGGTCTCGCCGCGCACGAAGGCCTCGTAGCGCATCGCGCGGCGGTAGTCGATTGCCTGGTACAGCGCAGGGCGGACCCGCCAGCGCACGCCGTCCGTCTCCTCGGACAGGCGCAGCGAGTTGCTGATGCGCAGGAGATAGTCTTCGCTCAGCACCTTGTCGAAGTCGAAGGCCTGGGTGACGCCGAAGCCCTCGTCATTCTCGACGAACACCGTCGTCCGCAGCGTCAGCAGCTTGCCTTCCGTGCCGTAGATGTAACGCCGGTAGCGCGCGTTGGCATAGGGATTGAGCGGCGACTCGAGCTTGACGCCGGCGCCGAGGTCGAAGCGGCTGTCGCGGCCGCGATGCGCGCGGTATCCGACGCCCGCGAACCACTCCGCGGGCTCGTCGTCGGTGAATGCCCCGGCTGCCGGGTTGAAGTTGCCGATCTCGTCGGCCAGGTACTCGTCCCGGCTGGCGCGGCCGATCGTCGCATTGAACCGCTCGTTGATCTGCGGCAGGTTCGCGCTGGCGCGGAACCGCGTGTCGACCTCGAACTCGTCCTGTTCGTCCCAGCCGAGCGTTACGCTGGCGCGGCCGTTCGACTCGTCCTCGTACTCCGAGAACTGGTTCTCGCGGCCGAACAGCCGGTCCACGAAGCGCGCCGTACTGCACACGCCCCGCTGCAGGCCGGCACGTACGGTGTCGATGCCCTCGGCGCCTGGCTTCACTTCCCCCTCGCAGCCGGTCCCGGGATCCGGCGAAAGCTGCGGCGAGCGCTCTGCGGGCGTGGGCCCGGTATCGGCCGCGATTGCCGCGACCGGCAGGCACAGACTCAGAAGAATCGGGAGCGGCTTCCAGCCGGCGGCCGCCATCGTCAGTCCTGACGCCCCCGTCGGCTCGCCTCGAAGTAATGGCGTCGGCAGAGCGACACGTAGCGCTCGTTCCCGCCGATCTCGACCTGGACGCCTTCCCGTTCCGCACGGCCGCCGGGACCGACGCGGACGACCATGGTGGCCTTGCGCCCGCAGTGACAGATGGTCTTGAGCTCGGAGAGCTCGTCGGCGAGCGCGAGCAAACGCGCGCTCCCTTCGAACAGCTCGCCGCGGAAATCGGTCCGCAACCCGTAGCACAGAACAGGTATCGAAAGTTGGTCGACGACCATGGCGAGATCTTCCACCTGTTGGCGGGTGAGGAACTGCGCTTCGTCGAGTAGGACACAGCTGACGCGCTGCAGTCCGTGCTCCAGTTCGATGTCCCGGAACAGGTCCGTGTCCTGACCGAAATGGCGCGCCTCGCTCTCGAGCCCGATCCGCGAATGCACCCTGCCGCCCCCGCGCTGGTCCAGCTCGGCCGTATAGACGAGCGTGTGCATGCCGCGTTCGCGGTAGTTGTGGCTCGACTGCAGGAGCGCGGTGGACTTTCCCGCGTTCATCGTCGAGTAGTAGAAATACAGCTTCGCCAACTGGGAAAGCCCTAGTAGAGCAGCTTGATCTCGCGCAGGCGCTGGCGCAGGTAGTCGTCCGCGAGGATCGCATCGGGGTAGCGGTCCGGCCGGTCCGGCCCGACACAGGCCGGCAGCGTCGCGATCGGGAAGTCCGAGTTGAAATGCAGGAAGAATGGCATCGAGTAACGCGGGCGCCGGGCACGCTCGCCGGTGGGGTTGACCACGCGGTGCGTCGTCGAGGGCAGCACGTGGTTCGTGAGGCGCTGCAGCATGTCGCCGACGTTGCAGACGAGCGTTCCCGGCGGCGGGTTGACGGGCAGCCAGCGGCCGTTGCGATCGAGGAGCTCGAGCCCGCCCTCCTCTGCGCCCAGCAGCAGCGTGATGACGTTGATGTCCTCGTGCGCGCCGGCGCGGACTCCGCTCGCGCCTTCCTCGAGCGGCGGGTAATGGATGACCCGCAGGACGCTGTTGCCCTCCCGCACCTTGTCGTCGAACCAGTGGCGTTCGAGCTTCAGGTAGGTCGCGATCGACTCGAGCAGCTTGCGTCCCATCCGGTCGAACGATTCCCAGAGCTCGAGCGCCGCGGAACGGAATCCCGGGTCGCCCTCGATCCAGACGTTGTCCGGCATCGTGGCGCGGTAGCGGTGGCCCGGCGGCAGCTCGCGGCCGATCTGCCAGAACTCCTTGAGGTCGTGGTGCGTCGCGCCCTTCGCGGTCTCGATGCCGAACGGCGTGTATCCGCGTGCGCCGCCGATGCCGGGCACGTGGTAGCGGCGCTTGAACGACTCGTCGCGGGCGAAGAACTTCCTGAAGCGGCCCAGGCAGCCGTCGATCAGCGCCTGCGGGAGCTCGTGGTCGCTGACCACCGCGAACCCGTAGCGCTCGAAGCTGCCGGCGAAGCGCCGCACGAATGCGTCAGGATCGCGCGTTGCTAACGCGTAACTGACCGGTTCGATCGCGTCGGGCATGCGCGGGCATTATGGCCCATGATGACGGCAATGATCGACCGGGATGGCTGGTACGTGGTCGTCAACCCGGCGAGCGGCGCCGGCCGCGCCGCACGCTTCCGGCCGCGCCTCGTCGCGGCGCTCGAGCGTGCGAAGCTCGCGTTCCACTGCGTCGAGACCGCCCGGCCCGGCGACGCCGAGCGCCTGTTCGCCGATGCCGCGCGCGGGGGCTGGCGCTGGCTGCTCGCCGTCGGCGGCGACGGCACGTTCAACGAGCTCGTGAACGGACTGCTTGGATCCGGCGTCCCGCCGCGCGACTGCCTCGTTGCAGTTGCGGCCGGCGGGACGGGCAATGACTGGTCGCGCGCGATGGAAGTGCCGGACGATGCGGACCGCCTCGCGGCCTGCATGGCGCGCGCCGCGTCACGCCCTGCCGACATCGGCATCGCGATTGACGGCACGGGCCGCCGCTCGGCGTTCCACAACGTCGCCGGCGCGGGCCTCGACGCGGAAGTGATCCGGCGCACGCCCCGCCGCGGACCGCGCGCCGCGGCTTACCTGATCGGGCTCGTGCGGGCGCTCCTGGCGAGCCGTTTGCCGCGCTTCGAACTTCGCGTCGACGGCCTGCCTGCCGGCGGCCGGTTCCTGCTCGTGCTGGCCTCGATCGGGCCGCGCTGCGGCGGCGGCATGCGGCTCACCCCCGGCGCCGTCGCCGACGATGGCTGGCTCGACCTGCTGATGCTGGATCCGCTTTCCCTGTCCGGCGCGCTTGCGCGGCTGCCGAAGCTGTTCGACGGCCGGCTCGCCGGCGACCCGGCATTCCGCGTGCTGCGCTGCCGGAACGCGACGATCACAAGCGATCCGCCGGCGGGCGTGGAGCTCGACGGCCAGCTGTTCGGTTCCACGCCGGTGACCGTGGAGATAATGCCGGGCGCCCTCTCGGCGCTGGACTGCAGGCCGGTGGCGTCAGCGGAACGCTGACAGGATCTTGCCGAGCTTCGCCGATCCCGGGCAGAGGCGCTCGAACGGGACCGCGTTCAGGGCAGCCTCGGACGTGCCGTGCTGCTCGTGGAAGTCGCGCCGCGACGTGTCCACGTGGATCAGGCCGGTCACGTACTCGTTCTTCATCGCTCGTTCCTGCACGTAAGCGGCGGCGCGCGCGCGGTCGGTCGGGTCGTAGCCCGGGTCGAGCTTGCGCAGCAGTACGTTGCTGCCATCGTGCATCGGCACGGAGACCGCCTCGCCGGGCGCGTACTGCACGCGGATCTCCTGCCGCGGCGCAATGTAATCGGCGGCGACCGGGGTCTCGCTGTGCTCGCGCACGTAGGCGTAGCTCTTGGTGGACCCCTCGTGGTCGTTGAAGGTCACGCAGGGCGAGAGCACGTCGATGATCGCGAACCCGCGGTGCGCGAGTCCGGCCTGGATCAGGGGCACGAGCTGGTCCTTGTCGCCGGAGAAGCTGCGCGCGACGAAAGTTGCGCCCAGCGCAAGCGCGAACAGCACCGGGTCGATCGGTTGCTGCTCGTTCGCCTCGCCCTTCTTCGACTTCGAGCCGACGTCCGCCGAGGCCGAGAACTGGCCCTTGGTGAGGCCGTAGACGCCGTTGTTCTCGAGGATGTAGACGATGTCGAGGTTGCGGCGTA
>Ga0307416_100000502_pt1 | contig 19921 bp, 16 predicted proteins | sample DK1Cmetagenome_2_FD_203821 | JGI IMG/M metagenome (GOLD analysis project Ga0307416, IMG submission 203821) | Maize rhizosphere microbial communities from greenhouse at UC Davis, California, United States - DK15-C-3 | ecosystem: Host-associated > Plants > Roots > Rhizosphere > Soil | place...
TCGGCGAGCGGCGCGCCGACGCTGCCGGCGGCGATCCGCTGGCTGACCGGCAGGACGGTCCCCGGCGCCGCAACGTCGGCAGCGCGCAGCGCGTAGCCGTCCATCTCGCTGTTGTCTGCGGGCGGGACGTCGAGTTGCGAGCGGACGTCCTCGGCGAGCACGCGGCCGAGCGCATCGAAGGTCGAGATCGTCTCCGCGCGTTCGGGTCCGGGCACGGCGACGCGGGCGAGGATCCGCTCGATCGCGTCGTCGAGCGCGAGCAGCGGCGGTCTGGCGGCGGGCGCGGCGGCGTTCATCGCCGGTCATTTTCGGCGATGAACGCCTTCAGCCGCTCGACGTCGGCGGCCATCGTCGTCACCCGCTGCGGCAGCGCCTCGAGGCCGGCGAGGCGCTCCGGCCTGGGCGCGTCGCGGCCGATCGCGGCGCGGATCGTCGCGTTGAACTTCGCCGCGAGCGCCGTTTCGAGGACGATCGTCGGCGTCGCCGGATCGCGCTGCTCGCGAGCCACCTTGAGCGCGTCTGCGGTGTGCGGGTCGATCACCTCGCCGAAGCTCGCGTCGACGTCGCGGATCGTCGCCAGCCGGTCTGCCGACGTGCTGCGGCCGCTGGCGAAGCCGAACGCGGCGACGCTCCCGCGCTCGGCCGGCGTCAGCGAGAAGGTGCGCTGCGTCTCGACCTCGGCGAAGAGCTGGCGCGTCCGCGCGGCGTCGCGGCCGAGCGCGTCGAAGACGAAGCGCTCGAAGTTGGACGCCTTCGAGATGTCCATCGACGGGCTCGACGTCTCCTTCGTCTCGCCGGCGCTGCGGACGCGGTAGGTGCCGGTGCGGAAGAACTCGTCGAGGACGTCGTTCTCGTTGGTCGCGAGGACGAGGCGGCGGATCGGCAGGCCCATGCTGCGGGCGACATGGCCGGCGCAGATGTTGCCGAAGTTGCCGGTCGGCACCGCGAAGTCGACCGCCTCGTCGTTGCCCTTCGTCGCCTGGAAGTAGCCGGCGAAGTAGTAGACGACCTGGGCGAGGAGGCGCGCCCAGTTGATCGAGTTGACGGTCCCGATCGCGTGCCGATCCTTGAACGCGAGGTCGGCCGAGACCGCCTTGACGAGGTCCTGGCAGTCGTCGAACACGCCCTCGACCGCGACGTTGTGGATGTTCGGATCCTGCAGGCTGAACATCTGCGCCTGCTGGAACGGGCTCATGCGCCCTTTCGGCGAGAGCATGAAGACCTGGATGCCGCGCTTGCCGCGCAGGGCGTGCTCGGCGGCGCTGCCGGTGTCGCCCGACGTCGCCCCGACGACGTTGAGCGTGCGCCCGCGCCGCGCCAGCTCGTGCTCGAAGGCGTTGCCGAGAAACTGCATCGCCACGTCCTTGAACGCGAGCGTCGGCCCGTTCGAGAGGCCGAGGACGAAGACGCCCGGCTCGAGCGGACGGAGCGGCGCGATCCGCGGGTCCCCGAACAGCGCCGCGGTGTAGCTCTTCTCGACGAGCGCGCGCAGCTCGGCCGGGGCGACGTCGTCGACGAACAGGGACATCAGCGCGAACGCCAGCTCTGGATACGAAAGCCTGCGCCACGCGGCGAGCGTCGCAGCGTCGACCTGCGGATAGCGCTCGGGAACGTACAGCCCGCCATCGGGAGCGAGACCCTCGAGCAGGATCTCGGCGAAGCCGCGTCGCCGCGCTTCGCCGCGCGTGCTCAAGTACCTCACGCGAGGTCTTCCTTGCGGATGCGGACGATCCTGGCGAGGACCGTCGGCAAGGCCTGCATCTTCGCGATCGCCGCAGTCATGCGACCCTCGACCGTGTCGTGCGTCAGGATGATGACGTCGGTGCGCGCCTCGCCGGCGCCCGCCTCGCCCGGTCGCTGCAGCAGCGCGTCGATCGAGATGCCGTGCTCGGCAAGGATGCCGGTGATGCGCGCCAGCACGCCGGTCTCGTCGGCGACCTGCAGGCGCAGATAGAACGCCGTGACGACCTCGTCGATCGGCAGGACCCCGAGGTCCTGCACCGCAGCGGGCTGGAAGGCGAGATGCGGCACGCGGTGGTCGGGGTCTGCGGTGGCGAGGCGGGCGATGTCGACCAGGTCGGCGATCACCGCCGACGCCGTCGGTTCGGCGCCGGCGCCCTTGCCGTAATACAGCGTCGTGCCGACGGCGTCGCCCTGCACCATCACCGCGTTCATCGCGCCTTCGACGTTGGCGATCAGCCGGCGCGTCGGCACCAGGGTCGGGTGGACGCGAAGCTCGATGCCGGGGGTGCGCCCGCCGGAGGACGCTCGCCGCTTGGTGATCGCGAGCAGCTTGATGCGATAGCCGAGCTGTTCGGCGTAGGCGATGTCGGCCGCCTGCAGCTCGTCGATGCCCTCGACGTAGGCCTTGGCGAACTGCACCGGGACGCCGAACGCGATCGCGCTGACGATCGTCGCCTTGTGGGCGGCGTCGATTCCGGCGATGTCGAACGTCGGGTCGGCCTCGGCGTAGCCGAGCCGCTGCGCCTCGGCGAGCGCGGCGGCGAAGTCGATCCGCTTCTCGCGCATCTCCGAGAGGACGAAGTTGGTCGTGCCGTTGATGATTCCCGCGATCCACTCGATCCGGTTCGCGGTCAGGCCCTCGCGCAGCGCCTTGATGATCGGGATGCCGCCAGCGACCGCCGCCTCGAACGCGACGACGACGCCGTTCTCGCGCGCCGCCGCGAAGATCTCGGTGCCGTGCACCGCGAGCAGCGCCTTGTTCGCCGTGACGACGTGCTTGCCGGCCTGGATCGCCTCGAGGACGAGCATGCGCGCGACGGTCGTTCCGCCGATCAGCTCGATCACCGCATCGAGCTCGGGCCGGGCGATCAGCGCGCGCGCGTCGCTGCCGACCTCGGCGCTGCCGCCTGCAGCGACGGCGCGGGCACGCGCGAGGTCGACATCGGCGATGTGGGTGATGCGGATCTCGCGCCCGGCGCGGCGCCGGATCTCCTCCTGATTGCGCTGCAGGACGGCGAACGTGCCGCCGCCGACGACCCCGGCGCCGAGCAGGCCGACCTGGAATGGCTTCATCGCGCGTGCCGCGTCCGGTAGTGCTCGAGGAAGGTCGCGATCCGGCCCATGGCCTCGGTCAGGTCGTCGGAGTTGGGCAGGAAGACGACGCGCAGGTGGTCGGGCGAACGCCAGTTGAAGCCGGTGCCCTGGACGATCAGCACTTTCTGCTCGGCGAGCAGCTCGTAGGCGAACTGCTGGTCGTCCGCGATCGGGTAGAGCTCGGCATCGAGCTTCGGAAACAGGTAGAGCGCGGCCTTCGGCTTGACGCAGGTCACCCCGGGGATCGCCGTCAGCAGCGAATGCGCGAGGTCGCGCTGGCGCGCCAGCCGGCCGCCGGGCGCGACGAGGTCGTCGATGCTCTGGTAGCCGCCGAGCGCGGTCTGAATGGCGAGCTGCCCCGGGGTGTTCGAGCACAGCCGCATCGACGCCAGCATGTTCAGGCCCTCGATGTAGTCGGCGGCGTGGCGCTTCTCGCCCGAGACGATCATCCAGCCGGCGCGGTAGCCGCACGAGCGGTAGTTCTTCGACAGGCCGTTGAAGGTCAGGAAGAGCAGATCGTCGGCGAGCGAGGCGATCGACGTGTGGCGCTCGCCGTCGTAGATCGTCTTGTCGTAGATCTCGTCGGCGAAGACGATCAGGCCGTGGCGACGCGCCAAGGCGACGATCCTCTCGAGCACTTCGACGGGATACAGCGCACCGGTCGGGTTGTTGGGGTTGATGACGACGACAGCGCGCGTGCGCGGCGTGACCTTCGCCGCCATGTCGTCGAGATCGGGCAGCCAGTCGGACGCCTCGTCGCACAGGTAGTGGACCGGCGTGCCGCCCGAGAGCGCGACCGACGCGGTCCAGAGCGGATAGTCGGGCGCCGGGATGAGCACCTCGTCGCCATCGTTGAGCAGCGCGTTCATGCTCATCGTGATCAGCTCGGAGGCGCCGTTGCCGAGGAAGACGTCGTCGACGTGGACGCCCTTGACGTGCTTTTGCTGGCTGTAGTGAACGATCGCCTTGCGCGGCGCGAACAGGCCCTTGGAATCGGTGTAGCCGGCCGCGTTCGGCAGGTTGCGGATCATGTCCTGGACGATCTCGTCCGGCGGCTCGAGCCCGAACGCTGCGATGTTGCCGATGTTGAGCTTGATGATGTGCTGGCCCTCTTCCTCCATCTGCCGGGCCTTCTCGAGGACCGGGCCGCGGATGTCGTAGCAGACGTTGGCGAGCTTGCTCGACTTGAGGAGGGATTGCACGAGGAGATTCCGGCTTGGCAGGGCCCGAGGGCAACCCATTATTTGACCACAGGGGTCGCGTCGCGCCCTCTCGGCGTGTGCGCCGGTGCGCAGCATTTCGCGGCGTCGATAATCGCGCCATGAAGATGCGCGCCGACCGGATCGAGGGCCAGAACGCGATCGCCAGGCACGGCGCGGAAGGCGTGATCGTCAACGGCATCGAACACACCGAGAGCGTCGTCGTCCCTTGGCATGGCGACGTCGTCGCCTGGCACGCAAGCTCGTTCGAGTCGCTGACCGCCGACCACTTCGCGCGCGTCGCGTCGCTCCGGCCCGAGCTCGTCGTCTTCGGCAGCGGTGCGCGCCTGCGCTTTCCCGCGGCGGCGCTGCTGCGCCCGCTCATCGATGCCGGCATCGGCGTCGAGACCATGGACACGGCGGCGGCCTGTCGGACCTACAACGTGCTGCTCGCAGAGGGCCGCAAGGTCGTCGCGGCGCTGCTTTTTGTCGCACGCGTCGAAGCTTCGCGCTGACCATCGAAGGTCGGCGCGTCGTAGGCAAGCCCTATAATTGCAGGCTATGCCCCGTCACGGGGGTCACCGGCGGATGCCCGCGCCGGGCGACTTCTGGCACGCCTCGCCGGGCCCAGCACAAGAGCTCATGACGCCTGCACTCAATAAACCCGTTCCGGAATTTGAAGCGCTCGCAACCGGTGGAGTCAAGTTCACGCCCCAGGCGTATGCCGGCAAGATCGTCGTCCTCTATTTCTACCCCAAGGACAATACTCCAGGTTGCACGACCGAGGCAATGCAGTTCCGCGATCACTACAAGGAATTCCTGAAGGCGGGGGCGGTGCTGTTCGGCGTCTCGCGCGACAACATGGCGTCGCACGATCGCTTCAAGCAGAACCTCGAACTGCCTTTCGAGCTGATCGCCGACACCGAAGAGAAGCTCTGCCACATGTTCGGCGTCGTCAAGAACAAGATCATGTACGGCAAGAAGGTCAAGGGGATCGAGCGCAGCACCTTCCTGATCGATGCCAACGGCGTGCTGCGCGCCGAATGGCGCGGCCTGACGGTGGCGGGCCACGTCGAGGAAGTCCTGAAGGCCGTCAAGGCCCTCAAGAAGACCGGCTGAGCGAGACGCTCGCCGCCGCGGCGCTTGCCCGCGGCCGACCAGCGCGTCAGCGCAGCCTTCCACCGGGTCGCCCCGCCTCCTCGAGCCTCCGATGCCCCTGCCCAAGCCTCCCGCCAAGCGCGCCGACTTCCTGAGCCACAGCGAGTTCGAATCGCCCGCGCCGCACCGCTCGGGCAAGCACGGCGCCCGCGCACAGCCGGCCGCCGAGCCGGTCGCGCCGGCGGTCCTCGAGTTGTCGAACGAAGGCACGCTGCCGGCGGCGCCGCCGGTCGCGGCGAAGGCGAGCGTCGCCGTCGTGCCGGCCATGGCGGCGACGATCGCGCCGCGCGAGCGCATGAGAAAGCCGCGCGGCGACGGCCCGGCGACCCTGTTCGTCCTCGACACCAACGTGCTGATGCACGATCCGACATCGCTGTTCCGCTTCGACGAGCACGACGTCTACCTGCCGATGATCACGCTCGAGGAGCTCGACAGCCACAAGCGCGGCATGACCGAGGTTGCGCGCAACGCGCGTCAGGTGAGCCGCGACCTCGACGCCCTCGCCGCCAACATGCCGCGGCGCGACGGCAGCGGCCGTTCGGAAGGCATCCCGCTCAGCGGCACCGGCCATCGCGAGGCGGCGGGCAAGCTCTTCTTCCAGACCGACCTGATCCACGTCAGCCTGCCGCAGGGCCTGCCGCAGGGCAAGGCCGACAACCAGATCCTCGGCGTCGTCAAGGCGCTCGTCGAGCAGAGCCCGAAGCGCGACGTCGTGCTGGTGTCGAAGGACATCAACATGCGCATCAAGGCGCGTGCGCTCGGCCTGCCCGCCGAGGACTACTTCAACGACAAGACGCTCGACGACGGCGACCTGCTCTACACCGGCACGCTGCAGCTTCCCGCCGACTTCTGGGACAAGCACGCCAAGACCGTCGAGAGCTGGCAGCAGGGCGGGCTCACGTATTACCGGATCGGTGGCGACATCGTCGGCTCGCTCCTCATCAACGAATTCGTCTTTCTCGAGTCGCCCGGCGCGCCGGCGCTCTACGCCAAGGTGATCGAGATCACCGGCAAGACGGCCGTCCTGCGCACGCTGAAGGACTACACGCACCAGAAGAACTCGATCTGGGGCATCGTCGCGCGCAACCGCGACCAGAACTTCGCCTTCAACCTGCTGATGGACCCGGAGTGCGACTTCATCACCCTGACCGGAACGGCGGGGTCCGGCAAGACGCTGATGTCGCTCGCGTCCGGCCTCGCGCAGGTGATGGACGACCGCCGCTACACCGAGATCATCGTCACCCGCGTGACGGTGCCGGTCGGCGAGGACATCGGCTTCCTGCCGGGAACCGAGGAAGAGAAGATGGGCCCATGGATGGGGGCGCTCGACGACAACCTCGAGGTGCTCTCGAAGACCGACAGCGGCGCCGGCGAATGGGGCCGCGCCGCGACCAACGACCTGGTCCGCTCGAAGATCAAGATCAAGAGCCTGAACTTCATGCGCGGCCGCACCTTCCTCAACAAGTTCGTCATCATCGACGAGGCGCAGAACCTGACGCCCAAGCAGATGAAGACGCTGATCACGCGCGCCGGCCCGGGCACCAAGATCGTCTGCCTCGGCAACCTGGCGCAGATCGACACGCCCTATCTCACCGAGGGCAGCTCGGGCCTCACCTACGCGGTCGACCGCTTCAAGGGCTGGGCGCACTCCGGCCATGTCACGCTCGCGCGCGGCGAGCGGTCGCGACTCGCCGACTTCGCCAGCGAAGTGCTCTGAGACCAGCGCGCCGGCGACGGCGCGACGGCGCTCAGGTCCCCGACTCGACCTGCTCGCGGATCTGCTGCAGCGCGGTCGGGTCCTCGATCGTCGTCAAGTCGCCGGTGTCGCGGCGCTCGCAGATCGCCTGGATCGCGCGGCGCAGCAGCTTGCCGGAGCGCGTCTTCGGCAGCGCGCCGACGAAATGCACCCGCGCCGGTCGCGCGAGCGAGCCGAGCTGGCCGTCCACCGTCTTCATGATGTCGCCCTCGAGGCGCAATCGGGCGCTCGCGTCGCCGAGCGCGCTGGCATCGCGCGGCACGACGAACGCCATCGCGACCTGCCCCTTCAGCGCGTCGGCGACGCCGACGACCGCGACTTCGGCGACGTTCGGGTGGCTCGAGATGCTCTCCTCGATCTCGCGCGTGCCGAGTCGGTGACCGGCGACGTTGATGACGTCGTCGGTGCGGCCGAGGATGAACCAGTAGCCGTCGCGGTCGCGGATGCCCCAGTCGAAAGTGTTGTAGAGCTGGCGGTCGGGAACGCTCGTCCAGTAGGTCGCGACGAAGCGCTCGTCGTCGCGCCAGACGGTCTGCATGAAGCCCGGTGGCGTCGGCCCGGCAATCGCGACGATGCCCTTCCTGCCGGGCTCGACGATGTCGGCACCGGTCGCTTCGTCGACCAGGCGGATGTCGTAGCCGTACATCGCGACTCCCGGGCTTCCGTAGCGCGCGGGCATCGCTGCGACGCCCTTGGCGATGGTCAGGATCGGCCAGCCGCTCTCGGTCTGCCAGTAGTTGTCGATCACCGGCTTGCCGATGCCGTCTGCGATCCACGACGCGGTCGGCTCGTCGAGCGGCTCGCCGGCGAGAAAGAGCAGTCGCAGGCTCGACAGGTCGTGCGCGCGCAGGTAGCTCGGGTCCTGCTTCTTCAGGACGCGGATCGCGGTCGGCGCGGTGAACATCGAGGTCACGCGGTACTTCTCGACCAGCCGCCACCAGATCCCCGCGTCGGGCCGGATCGGCAGGCCTTCGTAAAGGATCGTCGCCATGCCGGCGATCAGCGGCCCGTAGACGATGTAGCTGTGGCCGACGACCCAGCCGATGTCGCTGGTCGAAAAGTACGTCTCGCCGGCCTGGCCGCAGAAGATGTGCTTCATGCTCGCCGCGAGCGCGACAGCGTAGCCGCCGGTGTCGCGCTGAACGCCCTTCGGCTGGCCGGTCGTCCCGCTCGTGTAGAGCGTGTAGCTCGGATGCGTCGAGTCGACCCACGTGCACGGCACGACGTCGTCCAGGTGGCGCTCGCGCCAGGCTGCGTAGTCCTCGTCGCGCCCCGCTTCGCGCGTCATCGGCGCGAGGCCGCGGTCGAGCAGCAGGACCTTGGCCGGCCGGTGCTTGGCGAGGCGGATCGCCTCGTCGAGGAGCGGCTTGTAGGCGATGACCTTGCCGGCGCGGCTGCCCGCGTCGGCGCTGACGACGACCTTCGGCTCGGCGTCGTCGATGCGGTTGGCGAGACTGACGCTCGCGAAGCCGCCGAACACGACCGAATGGATCGCGCCGATGCGCGCGCAGGCGAGCATCGCGAAGACGGCCTCGGGCACCATCGGCATGTAGATCAGGACGCGGTCGCCGACGCCGACCCCGAGCGCGAGCAGCACGGCCGCCATCCGCTGCACCTCGGCGTGCAGCTCGGCGAAGCTGTAGACGCGCTCCTGGCCGGTTTCGGTCGAGACGTAGATCAGCGCGCGCTCGGCCGCGCGGCCCGCCAGGTGGCGGTCGACGGCGTTGTGGCACAGGTTGGTCTTGCCGCCGACGAACCAGCGAACGAACGGCGGCCGGCTGGCGTCGCACACCGTCTCGAACGGCACTGCCCAGTCGACGAGGCGGGCCTGCTCGCGCCAGAACGCGTCGGGCTGCTCGAGCGAACGGCGGTGGAACTCGGCGTAGGCGCCGGCAGGATCGCTCATGGCGGTCTCCGGAGTGGGTCGCCGTCGATTGTGCCGAGCCGCGTGCCGATTGACCCAGAATGCGCCATTCCGAGGAGGCCGTCCGATGACCGCTCTGTGCAGACCCGACGAGTCGACGCTGCTCTTGATCGATGCGCAGACACGGCTGATGCCGGCGATCCAGGACGGCGAGACGGTCGTTCGCCGCTGCGTCCAGCTCGCGACCGCGGCCCACGAGCTCGGCATCCACGTCATCGGCACCGAGCACAATCCCGAGGGCCTCGGCCCCCTCGTCGGCGAGATCGCGGCGCTGTGCGACACCACGCTGTCGAAGTTCCACTTCTCCGCCGCCGCCGAGGAGGGTTTCCTGCGCCGCCTGCCTGCCGGTCGCGACACGCTCGTCGTCGCCGGTTGCGAAGCGCACGTCTGCGTGATCCAGACCGTCGCCGGCCTTCTCGAATCGGGACATGCGGTGAAGTGGGTCACGGACGCGGTCGGCTCCCGCCGCCTGCTCGACCGGCTCGCCGCGACCGAGCGCGCGCGAAAGCTCGGCGCCGACATCGTCACGACCGAAATGGTGATCTTCGAGTGGCTCGGCTCGAGCCAGCACCCGAAATTCAAGCGCCTCTGGCAGCTGATCCGCTGATCCCGGCGCAAACGCGTCAGATCGCGACGACGATGCGCCCGCGCACGCGACCGGCGAGCAGTTCGCCCGCCTTCGCGATCGCGTCCTCCAGCCGGACATCGTCGGCGATCAGATCGAGCAGCTTCGGATCGAGGTCGCTCGCGAGTCGCCGCCATGCCTCTTCGCGCAGCGACAGCGGTGCCATGACGCTGTCGATCCCGGCGAGCGTGACGCCGCGCAGGATGAACGGCATCACCGTCGCCGGCAGGTCGTGGCCCTGCGCAAGGCCGCAGGCGGCGACGACGCCGCCGTAGCGCGTCTGCGCCAGCGCGTTGGCGAGCGTGGCGCTGCCGACCGCGTCGACGACCGCCGACCAGCGTTCCTTCTGCAGCGGCTTGCCCGGCGCGGCGAGCGTGTTGCGGTCGACGACGTCGACCGCGCCGAGCTCGCGCAGATAGCCTGCTTCGTTCGCCTTGCCGGTCGCGGCGACGACGCGGTGGCCGAGCCGGGCGAGGAGCGCGACCGCGATGCTGCCGACACCGCCGGTCGCCCCGGTCACGAGCACCTCGCCCGCACCGGCGCGAACGCCATGGCGCTCGAGCGCGAGCACGCTCAGCATCGCGGTGTAGCCGGCCGTGCCGATCGCCATCGCCTGCCGCGTCGAGAACGTCGGCGGCAGCGCGACCAGCCACTCGCCCTTCAGGCGGGCACGCTCGGCCAGGCAGCCCCAGCGCGTCTCGCCCACGCCCCAGCCGTTGTGGACGACGCGGTCGCCGGGCCGCCAGCGCGAGCTCGTCGATTCGAGCACCGTACCCGCGCCGTCGATCCCGGCCACCATCGGCCAGGCGCGAACGATCGGGCTCTTGTCGGTGATCGCGAGAGCGTCCTTGTAGTTGAGCGTCGAGTGGGCGACCTGCACGAGGACGTCGCCTTCGGGAAGCGCGCTCTCGTCGACTCCCTTCAGCGCGGCGCGGAACCCGGCGTCGTCCTTCTCGAGCAGCAATGCCTTGAACATGCGCGTCTCCTCGTCGCAGCGTCTTCGCGAGGACGATAGCGCAGCTCGATCGCACCGGCCCGAGCGCGGCCATTCGCGTCCGATGCTCGCGTCGCCGCAACAACGTAAGGCATCGTTTCGGCGATTGACGCGCTCGTCGCCGCTCGCCTATGCTGCGCGCCGATGCGAATCTCGCCGACGGCGTCCGGCCGCGCCTTCTCCCGCGTCGCGGCAGCGCTGGTCTTGTCCACCGTCGCGGCAGCGCTGCCAGCGCTCGCCGCGCCCGACGACACCGTCGATCCGCTGCTGAAGCTGCTCGCCGAGAAGGCCCTCCTCGACGCTGCGATGCCGGCCGCGGAGCCCCGGCGTGCGCCCGCCGGTCTGCTGCGGCAGATGCACGAGCGGACCACCGAGATGGCGATCGCCGCGATGGACTTCGCCGGCATCCGCTACCGTCGCGGCGGCGCTTCGGTCGCGACCGGGTTCGACTGCAGCGGCTTCACGCGCCACGTCTTCGAGCTGAGCCTGGGCATGGTGCTGCCGCGCCGCGCCGACGAGCAGGCGGTCGCGCCGGGGCTCGTCGCCGTCAGGCGCGAGGACCTGCAGCCCGGCGACCTCGTCTTCTTCAACACGCTCAGGCGAACGTTCTCGCACGTCGGCATTTACCTCGGCGCGAATCGCTTCATCCACGCGCCGCGCAGCGGCGCGATCGTCCGCACCGACGACATGCGCTTCGCCTACTGGGCCAAGCGCTTCACCGGTGCGCGTCGCCTGGCGACGACGGCCGCGGCCTCGCCGCCGACGATGCCCGAGCCGGTCGCGCCGACCGTTCCTCTCGCCGCCGACAGCTAGCGCGGGACCGGCCCGTGCGGCCGATGGCCGGCGAGCCCGCGAGGCACAATGGCGCATGGCCGACAAGATCATCGCCGTCGCCGACCACCGCTACCGTGCCAGCGCGCCGCCCATCCCGGCGCGCCTCGACGCTCCCACCGGCGCACTGCACGACCGGCTGCAGCGGCCGTTGCGCGACCTGCGCATCTCGGTCACCGACCGCTGCAACTTCCGCTGCAGCTACTGCATGCCGAAGGAGGTCTTCGACCGCAATTACGCGTTCCTGCCGCATTCGTCGCTGCTGAGCTTCGAGGAGATCGTTCGCGTCGCCCGGCTGTTCGTCGCCCACGGCGTCAGGAAGATCCGCCTGACGGGCGGCGAGCCGCTGCTGCGGCGCGACCTCGAGCGGCTGGTGGCGATGCTCGCCGAGCTGACGTGCGCCGACGGCTCGTCGCTCGACCTGACGCTGACGACCAACGGATCGATCCTCGAGCGCAAGGCCACGGCGCTGAAGGCCGCAGGGCTTCGTCGCGTGACGGTCAGCCTCGACGCGATCGACGACGCCATCTTCCGGCGCATGAACGACGCCGATTTTCCGGTCGCCGACGTGCTGCGCGGCATCGATGCCGCCGAGCGCGCCGGGCTCGGCCCGCTCAAGGTCAACATGGTCGTCAAGCGCGGCACCAACGACCAGCAGATCCTGCCGATGGCACGCCACTTCCGCGGCCGCGACGTGGCGCTGCGCTTCATCGAGTACATGGACGTCGGTGCGACCAACGGCTGGCGCATGGACGAGGTGCTGCCGTCGAGCGAGGTCGTCGCCCGCGTCGCCGGCGCGTTCGATCTCGTCGCCCTGCCCGCTGCGGCGCCGGGCGAGACCGCGGAGCGGTGGCGCTATGGCGAACCCGGCGTGGCCGGCGAGATCGGCACGATCTCGAGCGTCACCAAGGCCTTCTGCGGCGACTGCAACCGTGCCCGCCTCTCGACCGAGGGCAAGCTCTTCCTCTGCCTGTTCGCCAGTCGCGGCCACGACCTGCGAGCGCTGGTGCGCGGCGGCGCCAGCGACGCCGAGATCGCCGCCGCGATCGGGCTGGTCTGGCAGCAGCGCGGCGACCGCTACTCGGAGCTGCGCGGCCGTGCCCAGGCCGACAGCGGCAGCGGCGAACGGCGCGTCGAGATGCACTACATCGGCGGGTGAACGACGCGCCGAAGATTCGTCCGCTGGCCGCGGCCGACCTGGCCGACTACAAGCGGCTGCGCGACGACATGCTCGCACTGCATCCCGAGGCGTTCACGTCGGACGCCGAGAGCGAATCGAGCAAGGAGGCAACCGACTACCTGCACCGGCTCGGCCTCGACCGCCGCGACGGCGGCCACTTCGTGCTTGGTGCCTGGCGCGGCCGTCGCCTCGCCGGGGCGATCGGCTGCGAGCGCGAGGAACGCGTCAAGGTCCGGCACATCGGTCGTGTCATCGGCATGATGGTGCGGCCGGAGGCACGCCGCCGCGGCATCGGTGCGCTCCTGCTCGAAGCCTGCATCGCCGAGGCGCGCCGCGCCGGCCTCGAGCTGCTGACGCTCAGCGTCACCGCCGAGAACGCCGCTGCGATCCGGCTCTACGAGCGTCACGGTTTCGCCGCTTACGGCACGCTCCGGCACGCGCTCAAGGTCGGCAGCCGCTACCACGACAAGCTGCACATGGCGCTGACGCTGTAGCGCTGCTGCGCAGCCCTTGTGCTGCGCCTCGCGGCAGCCGCCTCAGACGACCGGCTTGCGCGTCGCGAGCCGCCGCCAAGACTCGACGACGCTGTCCGGGTTGAGGGAAATCGAGACGATGCCTTCGTCGGCGAGCCAGTCGGCGAAGTCGGGATGGTCGCTCGGCCCTTGGCCGCAGATGCCGATGTACTTGCCGGTCGCGCGGCACGCCGCGATGGCGCGCGAGATGAGCGCCTTGACGGCAGGATCGCGTTCGTCGAAGTCGCGCGCGAGCAACTCGAGCCCCGAGTCGCGGTCCAGGCCGAGTGTCAGCTGCGTCAGGTCGTTCGAGCCGATCGACATGCCATCGAAGTGCTCGAGAAAGGCCTCGGCGAGAACCGCGTTGCTCGGCACCTCGCACATCATGATCACGCGCAAGCCGTCGCTGCCGCCTGCGGCGCCGCGCTTCAGGCCGTGCTCGGCGAGCATCGAGACGACGCGCTCGGCCTGGCCCAGCGTGCGCACGAACGGCACCATGACCTCGACGTTGGCAAAGCCCATGTCGCGGCGCACGCGCACCAGCGCCTCGCACTCCATCGCGAAGGCCTCGCCGAACGACTCGCTGACGTAGCGCGAGGCACCGCGAAAGCCGAGCATCGGGTTCTCCTCCTCGGGCTCGTAGCGCGATCCGCCGATCAGCTTCTTGTATTCGTTGCTCTTGAAGTCCGAGAGTCGCACGATGACGGGCTTCGGCCAGAACGCGGCAGCGATCGTCGCGATGCCCTCGGCGAGCTTGTCGACGTAGAACGCGCGCGGCGAGGCGTGGCCGCGGGCGACGCTCTCGACCGCCTTCTTCAGGTCGCTGTCGATGTTCGGATAGTCCAGGATCGCGCGCGGATGGACGCCGATGTTGTTGTTGATGATGAACTCGAGCCGCGCCAGGCCGACGCCGGAGTTCGGCATCTGCGCGAAGTCGAACGCCATCTGCGGGTTGCCGACGTTCATCATGATCTTGACCGGCGAGTACGGCAGCTCGCCGCGCTCGACCTCGGTCACCTCGGTCTCGAGCAGGCCGTCGTAGACGTAACCGGTATCCCCTTCCGAGCAGGCGACGGTGACGAGGGCACCGTCCTTCAGAGCGGTCGTCGCGTCGCCGCAGCCGACGACCGCCGGGATGCCGAGCTCGCGCGCGATGATCGCAGCGTGGCAGGTCCGGCCGCCGCGGTTGGTGACGATCGCGCTGGCGCGCTTCATCACCGGCTCCCAGTTCGGGTCGGTCATGTCGGTCACGAGGACGTCGCCGGCCTGGACGCGGTCCATGTCGGCGACCGACTCGACGATGCGGACCGGCCCGGTGCCGATCTTCTGGCCGATCGCACGGCCCTCGGCGAGCACCGTGCCGCTGCCCTTCAGGTTGTAGCGCTGCTCGGGCTTGCCGGCGGCCTGACTCTTCACCGTCTCGGGGCGCGCCTGCAGGATGTAGATCTGGCCGTCGACGCCGTCCTTGCCCCATTCGATGTCCATCGGCCGACCGTAGTGCTGCTCGATGACGAGCGCGGTGCGCGCGAGCTCGGCGACGTCGGCGTCGCTCAGCGAAAAGCGGTTGCGCTGCTCGGTCACGGTGTCGATGGTGGTCACCAGCCGGCCGCTGGCGGCGCGCTCCTCGGCCGACGCGAACCCCATCCGGATCAGCTTGGAGCCGAGGTTCCTGCGGATGATCGCGTGCTTGCCGTTTCTGAGCGCCGGCTTGTGGACGTAGAACTCGTCGGGGTTGACCGCGCCTTGCACGACCGTCTCGCCGAGGCCGTAGCTCGAGGTGATGAAGACGACATCGGGGAAGCCGCTCTCGGTGTCGATCGTGAACATCACGCCGGCCGAGCCGAGGTCGCTGCGCACCATTCGTTGCACTCCGACCGACAGCGCGACATCGCCGTGCGCGAATCCCTTGTGCGCGCGATAGCTGATCGCGCGGTCGTTGTAGAGGCTGGCGAAGACCTCGCGCGTCTTGGCGAGCACGTCGTCGATGCCGGAAACGTTGAGGAAGGTCTCCTGCTGGCCGGCGAACGACGCCTCGGGCAGGTCCTCGGCCGTCGCCGACGAGCGCACCGCGAACGTCGCGCCGGGAGCGCCAGCGCTCAGCTTCTCGAACTCGCGCCGCACGTCGGCTTCGAACGCGGCCGGCAGAGGCTGCGCCGCGACCCAGCGCCGGATCTCGGCACCGGCGTCGGCCAGCGCACGCACGTCGTCGCTGTCGAGCGAGGCGAGGCGCGCCGAGATGCGCGACGCGAGGCCGCCGGCGCCGAGAAAGGTGCGAAACGCGTGTGCCGTGGTCGCGAAGCCGCCCGGGACGCGAACTCCCGTCTGGCTGAGCTGGCTGATCATTTCGCCGAGCGAGGCGTTCTTGCCGCCGACCGCCTCGACGTCGGTCATTCTCAGGGTGTCGAAGGGGGCGACGAAGGTGGTCGCCAGATGGGTGGATGCCATGGGAAGACTCGGGGCTCGTGAAAAACCGGCGTCTCCCGACCCTCGCACGAAACAGCGGCGTCGCGCGGCCGGAGGTCGTCATCGCGCCAAAGCAGGCCTGCGAAGCGGCAGGCGGCGAGGCGGCGCGAGGAGGAGACGGCGGGAGCGAGCATGCGAAGGGTCGAAAAGCTGCGTCGATTCTACGAGCCGCGCTCGCGGACGATCGATCGCTGCCTATCATCGGCCGATGCAGGACCGCCCAGCACCGCCCACCGCCGCGACGCCGTCGCCTTCGACGCTTCCGAGGCCGACCGTCTTCTTCATTTCCGACGGCACCGGCATCACCGCCGAGACCTTCGGCAATTCGATCCTGTCGCAGTTCGCGATCAAGCCGCGCCACCTGCGGCGGCCCTTCATCGACACCCCCGACAAGGCGTACCAGGTCGTTCGCGAGATCAACCACACCGCCGACCACGACGGCAGGAAGCCGATCGTCTTCATCACCCTCGTCAATACCGAGATCCTGTCGATCGTCAAGGAGCAATCGCACGGGCTCGTGCTCGACATGTTCAACACCTTCATCGAGCCCCTCGAGGCCGAGTTCGGCATCACCTCCAACCACCGCATCGGTCGCTTTTCCGACGTCTCGGAAAGCCAGGAGTACAGCGACCGCATCGAGGCGATCAACTTCGCCCTCGCCCACGACGACGGCCAGTCGGCGAAGAGCCTCGCCGAGGCCGACGTCATCCTGGTCGGCGTCAGCCGCAGCGGCAAGACGCCGACCTCGCTCTACCTGGCGATGCAGCACGGCATCAAGGCGGCCAACTATCCGCTCATCCCCGAGGACTTCGAGCGCGGCCGGCTGCCGTCGGCGCTGACGCCGTTCAAGGCGAAGTGCTTCGGCCTGACGATCGACCCCGACCGCCTCGCCCGGATCCGAAACGAGCGCCGGCCGAACAGCAAGTACGCGTCGATCGAGAACTGCCGCTACGAGGTGCGCGAAGGCGAGACGATGATGAAGCGCGAAGGGATCGCCTGGCTGTCGTCGACGCACAAGTCGATCGAGGAGATCGCGACGACGATCCTGCGCGACTTGCGGCCGGATCGCCTCGCCTACTGAGGGGCGGCGCAATGCCGTCTCGCCTTGCAGTCCTGTCTGGCGCGTTCTCAGTCGACCTCGGCCCGTCCGCGATCTCAGGCGGCTCTGCGCTGCCCCTTCTCCGCCAGTCTTCGGCAGACCGCGTCCGTCACCTGCACGGTGGTGGCGTCGCCGCCCAGGTCGCGGGTGTGCAGCGCCGCGTCCGCGGTGACCTCCTCGATCGCTTGCATGACGCGCCGTGCCGCGTCGGCTTCGTCGAGGTGCTCGAGCATCAGCACGATCGACCAGAACGTGCCGATCGGATTCGCCAGCCCCTTGCCCATGATGTCGAAGGCGGAGCCATGGATCGGCTCGAACATCGAAGGGTACTTGCGCTCCGGATTGATGTTGGCCGTCGGCGCGATGCCCAGGCTGCCGGCGAGCGCGGCGGCGAGATCGCTCAGGATGTCGGCGTGCAGGTTCGTCGCGACGACGGTGTCGAGCGAAGCCGGCCGGTTGATCATCCTCGCGGTCGCGGCGTCGACGAGCTCCTTGTCCCATGCGACGTCGGGGAACTCGTGCGCGATCTGCAGCGCGATCTCGTCCCACATCACCATGGCGTGCCGTTGCGCGTTGCTCTTGGTGATCACGGTCAGGAGCTTGCGCGGACGCGACCGCGCCAGGCGGAACGCGAAGCGCATGACGCGCTCGACGCCGGCCCGCGTCATCATCGAGACGTCGGTCGCCGCCTCGATCGGATGGCCCTGGTGGACGCGGCCGCCGACGCCGGCGTACTCGCCCTCGGAGTTCTCGCGCACGATGATCCAGTTCAGGTCGTCGGGACCGAGACGCTTCAGCGGGCTTTCGATGCCGGGCAGGACGCGCGTCGGGCGCACGTTGGCGTACTGGTCGAAGCCCTGGCAGATCTTCAGGCGCAGCCCCCACAGCGTGATGTGGTCCGGGATGTGCGGATCGCCGGCAGAGCCGAACAGGATGGCGTCCTTGTCGCGCAACGCGTCGAGGCCGTCGTCGGGCATCATGACGCCGTGCGCCCGAAAGTGGTCGCCGCCCCAATCGAAGTTCTCGAACTCGAACCGGATCTCGCCGCCGGCCGTTGCGAGAGCCTCCAGCACGCGTTGGCCGGCCGGGACGACTTCCTTGCCGATGCCATCGCCCGCAATGGTTGCGATCTTGTAGCTCTTCATGACGGTGCGTGCGTCGGCGCGGAGCGGCAGCCGACGCCGAGCTCAGGCCAGCATCTGCTCGATGTCGGCGAAGCTCTCCGCGATCTCGACGATGTCGATCGCGCTGCCGAGCTGCCGTTCGACCTGTGCGCGCGAGACGACGCCTCGCACGCGCTGCGGCTTGCCGTCGGGGCCGCCGCCTTCGACGACCAGCAGGTGGTTGCGGCCGTGCTTCTTCAGCGTCGCGACCACGTTGCGGACACTCGCGGCGGCCATCTGCTCGTGGTCGATCGCGTCGAGTGCCGGCAGGCCGACCATCACGTCGGCGACGGTCAGCTCGTCGTAGCGAGCGCTGCGCCGCTGGATGATCCGCATGACCCGGTCGCCGTGCAGATCGGTGCTGGTGATGAGGCCTTCCAGGCTCGGCATCTCGCTGACGACGAACAGCATCCGAACGCCCTGGTAGATCATCAGCTGCTCGGCCTGGCGCAGCGTCGTCGCCGGGCTCGTCGTCGCCGCCTTCACCTTGGTCAGATCGGTCATGACCGACAGCGCCGGCGAGTCGAGCGTCACGGGGTCGGTCTGCCAGGGCTCGGCCTGCGCGAGCGAGGTGGGACGCTGCAGGCGCCGCGTGGCCAGCGCCGAGTCACGGTTCATCTCGATCTCCTCGATCGGGCCGGCGCTCCGCCGTCCGCGCGACAAAAGGTACTCGCAATCGAGGCACCGCGCCACCCCCCGGAACAAGCCGACACGGGCGCAACGGCTTCTCGGCGGCCCGTCGTCACCACGGGTCGCCCGCAATCCAGGACGCCAAGGCAACTCGCGCCGACGCCGGGTCAGGCGCGAAGCGCGACGGCTTCCACAATGGAGTCAGCCGTCGCCGATGCAATGCAACATGGGGCGGCGAACCACCGGAGCACGTCATGCAAGCACAGTTCTATCTCACGCTGGACCGCGAGGTCCGGCAATTGCGTCCTGGCGACGTCGCCGCATTGGCGGCGCAGGTCGGCGGCGGCCTCCTGAGCGCCACCGACGGGGCGTACGACGAAGCGCGCAAAGTCTGGAACGCGACCGTCGATCGCCGGCCGGCGCTGATCGCGCGCTGCCTGGGCGACAGCGACGTGCAAGCCGCGGTCCGCTTCGCCGCCGCGCATCGGATGCTGCTCAGCATCCGCGGCGGTGGTCATCACATCGCCGGCAACGCCGTCGCCGACGGCGGCCTCATGGTCGATCTCTCGGGGCTGCGCACGATCGTCGTCGATCCCGGGCGGCGCACCGCCCGCGTCGGCGCCGGCGCCCTGCTCGCCGACCTCGACCGCGCGTCGCAGGCGCACGGCCTGGCGGTCCCGCTCGGCATCAATTCCACCACCGGCGTCGCCGGGCTGACGCTCGGCGGCGGCTTCGGCTGGCTGACACGCCGCCACGGCCTGACGATCGACAACCTGCTCGGCGCGACCGTCGTCACTGCCGACGGCGAGCTGCGCCGCGTTTCCCCAACATCGGAGCCGGAGCTGTTCTGGGCGTTGCGCGGCGGCGGCGGCAACTTCGGCGTCGTCACGTCGCTCGAGTTCAGGCTCCACCCCGTCGGCCCCGAGCTGCACGCCGGTCTCGTCATCTATCCGTTCGCGCAGGCGCGCCGGGTGCTGCGCGCATGGCGCGACTTCAACGCCGGCGCACCCGACGCGCTGAGCGTCTGGGCCGTCCTTCGCAAGGCGCCGCCGCTGCCGTTCCTGCCGGCGTCGGCGCACGGCATCGACGTCGTCGTCTTCCCGCTCGTCCACAGCGGCAGCGTCGACGACGGCCGTCGCGCCGCCGCGCCGGTGCTCGAGTTCGGCGAGCCGCTCGCGAGCGCGGTCGGACCGACTCCCTACGCCGGGTTCCAGACCGCCTTCGATCCGTTGCTGGCACCGGGCGGGCGCAACTACTGGAAATCGAACAACTTCAGTGCGCTCAGCGATGCCGCGCTCGACGTCGTGATCGCGTCGGCCGCGGACCTGCC
>Ga0307416_100000503_pt1 | contig 19910 bp, 20 predicted proteins | sample DK1Cmetagenome_2_FD_203821 | JGI IMG/M metagenome (GOLD analysis project Ga0307416, IMG submission 203821) | Maize rhizosphere microbial communities from greenhouse at UC Davis, California, United States - DK15-C-3 | ecosystem: Host-associated > Plants > Roots > Rhizosphere > Soil | place...
GATGTCGTGGCCGGCGCGGCGAGCCGCATGCCACAGCTTCCGGGCCCCGTAGACCCCCCAATTGTTCTGCCACAACGACCGCAGCTGGTTGGCCATGTATGCCTCGTCGGGTTCGACGTCGGTCAACGGCGTCTTGCTGCGGGCGTAGTAGGTGGACGGCGCGATCGAGATCCCGGCCTCGGCCAGGACCGCACAGACCGGCTCGACGCCGAACCGCTCCCGTTGGGAGTCGATGTAGTCGACGATCATCGAAGTCGGCGGTCGAGCTCCGCCTGGGCGAAAAACGCGGCCGAGGTCTTCAAGATCTCATTCGCCCGCTCCAGCTCGGCCACCCGCCGCCGCAATGCCCGAACCTCTTCCGACTCCGCCGACCTGGGCGCCGGGCTGCGTCCGGACTCGACCCGGTCCCGTTCCTCAGCCCAGTTACGCAACGTCTCCGGATTTAGATCAAGCAACACCCCGACATGGCGCCGGGCACCCCGCTTCGACTCACCCGGTTCGGCCAGCCGCTCGCGATACATCCGGACCGCCCGCTCCCGGAACTCCTGGTCATACTTCCTCGGTGCTGACATGTGCTGAATCCTCCTGTGTTGAATCAGCACCCTCCAGCATTTCCAGGGCGGTTCACCTTGGCTGTCAGACCTTCAGGCTCGGTGACCGGTTCCGGCTCCGCTTCCGGCTTCCCGAACGGCCGCCAAACCCAACCCACTACCCGTCCACCCACTCCCACTCGCCAGGGGCGGCACCAGCAGGCGGAGAGGGCGGCACAGGACGCACCGATACAGGTTCGGACGCAGGCTCAGGTTGTCCCGGAGCGTGCCGCGAGTTAGTAAGAATCTGGTGCACAAGCCGCTTGCCATCAACGCCAATGGCCATAATCGCGTGATACCACTTGCCCTCAACCTCAGCCGGATAACTGCACGCATAACCAACCGCATCGTTGTTAGGCCAAATCTCCCGCCAGATCCGATCAGTCACAGGGCTCCTGCACCTGAAAGAATTCGCCATTCCGCTCAAGAAGCATCGGCATCACCGGCATACCAACCGGTCCAACCTCAGGAACCACACGCAACTGACCAGTCTCTTCAGCGATCGCCCGGTTGTTCTTGCCGATCGCATCGTTGTAAACCTTCATCTTCCGGGCATCCACCAACTGCTCAACAAACTCCCGCTCACCAGACTCCAGATTGGTGGCGTAACACGACTCGAGATGCTTGTGGGCCAACATCCTGAATATGGTGCGCAGTTCCCAATAATCGTTCACCCTGGCGGCCTGACGGGCACCCGGAATCTCAGACAACTGGACGGACCGGGCACGGCGCAGATCCTCGATCTGATCCTTCCAATCCGACTTCCGATTCGCCAGGCCCTGGACCGACCACTCCGGAAACTCCTCATGCACCTCAGCCACCGAACAGCCGTCGGCCCACATCGAAATCATCCGGTCCTTCTGGTCCGGAGATATCCGCGGCCGGCCATTCATAGCCCGGGCCTGCTCAGAAGTCAAACTCATGACCTGATCCTAAATGTCGACAAATGCCTCTCACGGGGGTTAACGGTCCAGCGAAGCCAAATTCACGGACTTCTGAACGTAAACCGATCAGCCGACACGAACGAAAAAAAATCGAGGGGGTCGGCTCGGAGACAGGGAGGCGGTAGGCGTTGCTTGGTCATTGTCATGCTGCATCGTCCTTTCGACATTTGGCGCAGTAACCGAGTTGCTGTGATTCGGGGGCCCATAGACCGGCGGTGCAGCCTTCGGTCCGGCAGGTGGTGTACGGCCGGCCTGACGCAGTGGCATCTTCACCAGAAATGTCACCACCTAGAGAGTGCTTATCCCTGTTTTCATCCCTCTCTTCTAAGGGGTTAGGGGTACCTACTGACTTTTCTGGTGAAGAATCCGGGTCGAGGGCTGCCGGATCGATGCCGCTGGCGAGCGAGTAATGCCAGCGGGTCTTCTCGCCATATGACTCTTCGAGCACGTCGAGGACGCCGAGCATGTGTAGTGCTTCGAGTTGTCGATCCACCGTCGCCCATGGTTTGTTGACCCGGCGACGAACGTCGCTCGTGGTGCTGCCTGGATTGGCGGCCAGGTCATCGATGATCGCCAGTCGTAGCGGTGGCATGGAGTCACGAGCGCAGCGGATGGCGAGTCGCAATGCCCTCTGCGTGTCCATGCCAATAGCAACAGCACCTCGGATGATCTGCGTGAGTTCCTTGGCAAACCTCGTCGGCATCTCGGGAGCGTGGGCATCGATCACCTTGCCTCGGTAGTCGTACTCCACACCGGTACGGGCGAGGGTCACCAGGTCAGCCGCAGCCAACACAATGTCGGTCTCGTCGTCGGTCAGGGTTATGCCGGTGGCCTCCATTCCGGCAATGACACCGGCTACTGCACCGGCCAGCTCGGCTCGCATCTGGGCTTCGGCTCCGGTGTTGCCGATGGCTTTGCGGCCGGCCGCGACGCGACCGTTGGTGGAATCGACCCTGACGAGCACGAACCGATCACCCATGGAGGCGATGACGGCATGTGCCTGGTCCCATGCGGTGGTGACTGCGCCGATGACGGCTATCCGTCCGGACCAGGGCAGGCTCTGTCCGCCGTCGGTGCCGACTTTGCGCACCCATGAGCCGTCATGGATCTCTCGGAACGCCCCGAGCACTTGGCCGCGTAGGTCCCGGTTCATCGAGAGGATGCTGGTGACGTCCTTGATCACGAGCACGCCACGGTCGCCAATCTCTCGGAGGAGTCCGCCGGTGGCGGACTTGGTGCGTTCCCGTGTGGATGTGGCCGAGAGGAGTGCGCCTTCGGATGTAATGGTGGATACGACTGTCGCGTTGACACCGCTGAGGGCTTGCACGGTCTCGGTTTTGGCGTTGCCGGATCCGGAGATGATCAGCAGCCATAGCGGGTCACCGTCGAGCCTTTCAACAGCGGCAGCGGCGAGCATCGCGTCGAGGGCGTCGGTGTCGTAATCCTCGCCGAGCCAGCGCTTGAATACGGCATGCGCCTCGACGAGGGTGCAATCAGAGTCTTGTGGGACTCCTGGGAACACGTCAGTCATTGGTCTCACCTGCCAACTGCTCCCGTTCCCAGATGTAAAGCTCCGGCCGGTTGCGTGCGATGGCCAGGCAGAGCCGTTCACCGATGTCAGCAGGCTGCAGCAGGTCGTCTAGGGCCTTCTGCGATGTGCTCATCCCCTTGCGGGCCTCGGCTCGTTCCGCCCACGCCAGCACCTCGGGACTTGGCCGGCTGTTTTTGCCGCTGCGTTTTTCGTCGTACAGGTCGGCTACGGTCATGCCGAGCGCCGGGAGGATGTCGAGAGCGTCATCACATCCGGCAAAGCATTTGATCTTGGCTTTGCCGTCCTTGTCGTATACGGCGAGGGATGGTTGCCGGTCATCGTGGCTGGGGCAGAGCGCTGTGGCGCTTCTGCTACCCGGTCGGACTCTGAGGTCCATCTCTTGGAGCTTGTCAACGATGCGCTCGTACGCCGTGTCGGTCATGCCGGCCTCCTGTGGCGCAGGCCTTCCAGACTCTGAAGTGCAGGTCTAGACTTTGCGTCCAGATCGTTGGCACCGATCGTTTGTTGTGTGGGAGCCGCCCCATCCGGGCGGCTTCTGCCGTTCATGGGCCAGCACCATCAAATTTCGAGAGCACGTATTCCCTCCCTGCTCGCCGTAATCGGTTGTGCCCCCAGGGCCGACGTGTGTCGGTGCTCCGTGCCTGTGCTCCTGGCCCGATTGATCAGGCTCGATTCGCTCGCAGGAGCTTGGATTGAAGAACTTGATTGCTTGACAGGCGGTGACTATGTGCGATACCGGCCGTGTGAGTGGTGTGCGAGCACTTTCAACGGGCGGCTATGCAGCATCCGATGCGCCTTCTAGTAGCTGCCGGATGGCCGATGTCGGCACCAGGAGTCGCTTACCGATTCGGATCGAGCGGATCTGACCGGCCCCAACGGCCCGATATGCCTGAGTCCGGCCAATGTGAAGCAGCTTGGCTGCCTCTTCGACTGAGCACGTCGGTTGGCCCATGATCTCACTCACTTCTCGGACTGTTGCCTTCACCTTTGTTCCTCCGGATCAGCTGTTCTCCTAGGCTAAATGCTAGCCTCTCCTGTTGTCTTGTTCCACTCGAACCATGTATTGTTCTCATATGGAACAAGCCCGTAGGAAAGTCCGCCGGAGTAAAGGGCTGATAGACCCGACCCGACTCATCGGTGAGCGAGTCGCCGAAGTCAGGGGCGCCCAAGGCATGACCCAGGAGGCCCTGGCCGAGGCGATGCAGGGCGTCGGTATCGATTGGGGACGGGTCGTGGTCGCCAAGCTGGAGAAGGGCATTAGGCCGTTCATCAAAGTGGACGAGTTGCTCGCACTGTGTGTAGTGCTCGAGATCTCGCCGGTGGATCTGCTGGTACCGATCTACCTGGGCGAGTACCAGCCCTACCGGGTCGCCCCCCATGTCGCAGCCGCAGCGGGGAACGTTCGCGAGTGGGTCAGAGGTGAGGATTTGCTCATCGCAGCACCCAAACCAGAACCTCCCATCTACAAGCCCACAACCCTGATCAACCCCATCCGATGGATGCCCGCCGACCGTGCCAACCGAGTGGCTGAGCGCTATTTCACAAAAAAAGGAACAAAGGAAGAAAAGGAGGACAGCAAGTGAGCCAGAAGCTATACCGCCGCTGTGGCTGCCGAGACGAGCACGGCCGCCAGCTCGGGTCAGCCTGCCCGAAGCTGAAAACCGACCCGAAGCACGGGACGTGGACTTACTACCTCAGCCACGGCCACGACCCCAAGACCAACCAGCGACGGCAGTTCCGCAAGACCGGGTTTGCGACCAAACGGGAAGCTGCCTCAGCAGTGGCAGAGCTGAAGACCAAGCTTGACAAAGGCACCTACGTTAGGCCCACAAGCCGCACACTGGGCGAGTACGCGTTTGAGTGGCTTCCGCGGCGTGAGCGCACGGACAACGGCCTCAGGGCATCCACGGTTGCCGGTTACAAGCGCTACATCACCGACGACATCGCCCCCTCAGCCCTGGGTGAGATCAAGCTGATCGACATCCGGCGCTATCACGTCTCGCAGTTCCAGGACGACCTAGCCAAGGCCGGCCGGGGTGCAGTCAAGGTGCGACGCATCTTGACGCTGCTGGGCACCATTTTCGGCAGTGCGGTCAGGGACGAACTGATCTCTGCCAACCCAGCCCTTGGTGCCGACAAACCCGCAGTCAGCCATGGCATCGTGAAGGTTTGGGAGCCCGATCAGGCACGAGTATTCCTGGCTTGTTGCGCCCAGCACCGGCTCGGCGCGCTATTTGAGGTTGCCATTCTGACCGGTCTGCGCCGTGGTGAAATTACCGGGCTGAGATGGTCGGACATCGATCTGGCTAGGCGCAGGATTGTTATACGCCGCAACCGGGTCAGCGTCCGTGGCCGAGTGATAGAGCAACAGACCACCAAGACCCGGTCCGGGCTCCGTACCTTAGCGCTGTCAGAATTCGCCGTCGCCACGCTGCTCGCCTGGCAACTGCGGCAGGCTGAGGAAGCCGAAGCTGCGCAAGAGGCGTGGCAGACCGAGGGTCATGTCTTCACTATGGAAGATGGCCGAGCGCTCGATCCGAGTTATGTCACGCGGCTATTCCAGAAGCTCCGCAATGCAGGAGCCGACGAGCTTCCCCCGCTCAGCTTCCACGGTCTACGGCACTGTGCGGCGTCACTGATGCTGGCCTCTGGTGCTGATATCGCCGTGGTGAGCAAGCTGCTCGGCCATGCGAGCATTGCGATCACCGCTGACGTATATGGCCACCTTGTCGGTACCATCGCCCAGAAGGCCGTGGATGGTGCCGCCAACCTGATTGCACACACAGTGCACACACAACACGAGGTGGACGCCTAATGCGGGCTTCATCGTGAGCGGCTGGGATGATTCCCACTAGGGGAAATAGCCGTCTTGCTGGCGTGGCGCAATCGGTAGCGCAGCTGTCTTGTAAACAGCAGGTTAGGGGTTCGAGTCCCCTCGCCAGCTCTCTGACCAGGGCAAACACCGCCTCACGCCGTCGCGTCCGTCCCCGGCCCCACAGATTCCCCCACACTTTCGCCCGACGACAAGGGATCCACGCCCTCCAGTGCAGCCGCCACCCGAGACTCCCGGCTCCGCCGGCCCAAGTACACGTCCTGCGTCATCGACACCCGGGAGTGGCCCAGCTGGTCTGCGATCATGCGTGCCGTTGCACCAGCCTCGTCCAACACCGTCGCCGTCGTCTTCCGCCAAGCATGGAAGGTCATCCACTCCTCGAAGCCGTGCCGCTTACGAGCCTCAACCAGCCACCGGGTCACCGTCCGAGGATCACGGAATGTTCCGTCCACCGTGCCAAAGACAGGCTCATCCGCGCCAACGCCGACCGCACGCCGCTTTTCCAGCAAGATCACACACCACTCTGGAAGCTGCAAGACCCGCTCGCCCGCCTGCGACTTCGTACGCTTCCGCACCAAGCCCTGCGCCGTGACCCTGATCAAGGTCGACGTCACATGCAGCACACCTAGGTCAAGATCAATCTCGCGCCACAACACTGCCAACGCTTCCCCGATCCGCAGACCCGTCGCCAGTAGAAACGCCGACAGATCGAACAGGTCCTGCCGCAGTGCCAGCTGATCACCCACCAGAGCCTGGAACCATCGAGCGCGCTCCTCCTCCGACAACGCACGAGGCACACGCCGCGGCCGCGCCGACAGCCGCTCAAGCTCCCGCGTCGGATTCGCAGGCACCGCACCATGGCGCACCGCCAGCGCCATCACGCCCGAGACGATGCTCCGACACGTTCGACCCGTCGCCGGCCCCACGTGTTCATGCACGTCGGTCACAAACCGATCCACCAGCGGTGTCGTGACGTCCCCGAGCCGCAGCGCCCCAAGAGCCGGCAACACATGCGCGTTCAGCTGCCGCGAGTATGTCTCCACTGTTCCCGGCGACCGCTGGCCGAGCCTCGCCAACCGCTCCACCCGCTCCAGCCACACGGCCGCAGCAGCCGCGAAAGTGTCCGAGCCCCTCAGACTCCCAGCACCTCGCCGAGCCCGCTCGGCCAAAGCGGTCTCAAGCGCGGTCCGGGCCGCCCATTCCGTTCGCGCGTCCCGCTCGACCATCCGACGCACACCATCGAAGTCGCGAAACCAGGCCCGCGCCCGGTACAACGCCCCGCTCGGCGACCTCGACACAGACACCTCGCCCCACTCCCCAGGGCTAAGCCGGCGGCGCGGCATCGCTAAGCCACCGGCCGAGTCATCCGGTCAAGCCAGGCAAACACGTCCGACTCGCGAAATCGAAGGTGCTTGCCAAGCCGAAAGCCTGGCGGACCGTAGCCTCGCGTCCGCCAGTCATAGATCGTCTGCACCGGAACACTAAGGAACGCGGCGACATCGGCCGTCGTCCACAACGGGTCATGCCGGGAGCACATCGCCCACCTCCTCCGACTTCTCTGGCGTCGCCGACTCGCCGGATCGCTCCGTACTCGGCTCAACCAGCTCGACCCCTGCGCTCTGGCCTGCGACGTGGCGGGTCGAGGCGACCGATATGTGACGCGAGCGGCCGATCTTGATCGTCTCAGGCTGCTTGGCTGCGAACACCCAGCTGCAGCTCCCCCCGAGCATGTCGGCCGCGTCGGCGGCGGTGGCCATCAGCGCTTCCGTGATCGTGTTCTTCCTGCATGGTCGGATTCCTCCGCAGGCGCGGATCAAAAGCTCCATTACGGCTTCTCTCGCGTAGCACTGTCGTGCCCCGGTGCGCGAATCGCGGGCAGTGGGTCCTGCGCCAACAGACGCTGCCGCTGCCTGCTCGGGCGTGGTAGGCAGTATCACCGGCGTGGTCCTTTTGGCGCTGGATCATGCGGGCGGGTGGTGATCTGCAGCGACTCGGCGGAACGCCCGCGATGCACTCCATCACCGGATCTGATTGGTCGCCGAACATCGCTTGGATCGAGTTGGGCGGCCGCGGCAACAGCGTGGTTGGTGGTGGCGATGACGTCATCGGCGAGGTTGATCAGTCCGCGCCGCGCGGGCTCCGGCAGCGGGATCAGCTGATTGGTCGCGATCCGGCGGCGCGTGGTCCAGGTGACGCCTTCGTAGCCCGTCTCGCCCTGCTCGATCGCGATCTCAGCCTCCCCCTGGGCCCTCATCCCAATCATCCGGGCGGGAGCGGAAAGGCCGGGATGGTCGGCTGCGGCGTCACGGACGACGTGGGCGATATCGACCGATGCGACCATGCTGAGATGAAGACTCTTGACCGCAGCGAGCAGATCGACGCGGCTGGCGAGCTGGTCAGGGGTGGCCCATCCGGCTTGATTCGTGGCGGTCGCCGCAATCGCGGCGCGAACTTCGCTGGCTGCAGCAACGAGCGCCGGGTCGGTGCGGCTGGCTGGGTTGGTCAGCTCGCCCCAGCGTTTCGCCGCGCGGCTCCAGGCCACTTGGTTGGCTTCCAGCGCCGGCCCTAGCTGCTGGATCATGTCGCGATCGACATGGCCGTTTCTGGCTGCGGCTTCGGTCAGGATGCCGGTGGTAGTGGTGATGAGGACCTGCACCCGGGCCACGCGAACCAGATCTGCCGGATCCGGACCAGCAGTCATGGTGCGGTGCGCCTGAATCTCCCAGACAGCCAAGGCTGACCCCAACCGCGTCGCCAGCGCTGCCGACCTCACCAGACCAGGGTTCGCTGAGATGCGTGGCTGCCCGAACAGATATGCCGCGGCGAGCTGCTCGAACCCACCGAACCGTGCGATCACGCCCTGCGCTTCGGCGATCTCCAGGGCGGTGGGCCGCTCAGCCATCAGCTGGCGGCGACGCCTGCCCATCTCTAGTCGGTCCTTCAGGTCCGCGACGTAGGCGTTCAGGGCGACAGCCGTTCCGTGTGCAGCGACATACAACGTGTGCATTACCTGCGCGGAAGGACCTTGGATGTCGGGTTGCTTTTCGGGGGTCGTTGGCTGGAAATTGCGGGCCGGCCGCTCGACCAGATGCCGCGCCCTGGACAGGTTCTCGGCGATCTCCATCAGGTGTTGCTCGGCCGGACCCTCCCCAGGCCAGTGTCCAGCGGTCACGCTGCGGCCGATCGACTCCCCGATTACTCGCAACCGTTCCATCAGATCCGACCCGGACGGGTTCTGAGCCGTGGAAGGCAACACCGCCCACAGGTCAGCCGCCGACCCAACCAGCTGATTCCAGCTCCTCACCATCGCCGGCGCCTGCTCAAGAGTGGCGTCGAGCAGCGTCTCACGGGCCAGCGCCTCACTGTCGGCCAGCAACTCCCCGACCGAACGCCTGTCAGGTGTCGACACCGGTGTTCGCCTCCCACACCAGGTCGGCCAGCCGGACCCACAGGACATGCAGGGCTGTACCAGTTCTTTGGGTGTCCATGCGCCGCAGCAGCTGCTCGGCAGAGCGTAGAAGACCAGCCGGATCATGTCCGACTGGCACAGGTCCATCGGTCGCAAGGGCGTCCGGCAGGAGGTTCCGCGCCTCGTCGGCGGCCAGGTCGATGCCCAACGCCAGCAACTGTCGAGGCGACCCGGCACCGTCGGCGTCGACAGTCTTCCACACAAGCTCAGCGGCGCGGCGCAGCAGCCGCACGACTCCGGCCAGCGTCTCCGCGGTGTCAGCATCAATAGGTTGCAGGCTCATTCACCCTCCCGTTGTCCGGCACGCAGACATTGATTCAGAGGAGACGACAGTCGGCACGCGCGGCGCGGACCTGTGGAAACCGGTCGTCACGGATCCCTAAGGCATCGACCAGGACTCTGGCGGTCGCACCCCCAACGCGCTCGTTCACGCGCGCCGCCACGGTCGAACTACAACCGATCAACACGACATGTCGGCGCAAGCTCCGCCCACCTGCTTCTCTTCACTCCGGGCGAGACGTGCACACCATTGACCGAGAGCGAACTGCACATGCTGCCTTAGGCAGAACGAGATCTGAGGTAGTACGCAGGGAGCCTGCTAGATGATCATGTCCGACAGGCCATCCAGTAGGTCGATGCCCTGGGCACCAGCCGCTGCTTGACCTCGATGGCCACCGTCAGGCGGTGTGGCGGGCTTAAGGTGCGGGATGCTGCAATGTGAACCACCCGCGCCGGGGTGACCGCCGATCCCAACAACCTCGACCATTAACGTTCGGTGCATGCTTAAGCCGAATATCCGATAGCCGCCTAAGCACGCGGGCCTCAGGAGACTCGAACCTAAACTCTTCCATGCCATCGACAGTCGACCTGTGTGGGGGCCTGGCCCTGAGGCTGGCGATTGGTCACCCGCGTCCGCGGTTGGCCGCCACTTGCGAGCGGATTGGTAAGCAGTTTGGTAATCAGCGTCGTCGCCAAGCTGGCCTTCTCGTGCACGCTCTTCGTGCCCGGGAGACAGTCGTCCGGAGGCGTCAAGATCGGTGCGCGGGGTGTGTGCTGATCATCAGCGCTTCAGGTCCGGGCACACACGGGCGCATGCTGCGCACTGGTGACTCTGCCTTATCAAGTGGCCCGCCGACTCCAGGATCCACCCGCACAGGCAGCGGAGCATCCGATATTGCCCGGCTTCGTCGCCTGCATCCTGCCTCGCTTGACAAGCAGAACGACGAGCTGGGGCCCGGGAGGACGCGCGTGCTGGCCATACGCTCGCCGTGATACATAATCAGCTGGCGAGCGTCCCTGCTCGTCACTTGGCCATGTAAGGGGCTGAGGGCTCACTCTGAATTTGGAGTGCTGATGCGTTTCAGAAATCTGCGAATCGAGAACTTCCGAGGAATAAGGCGACTCGCATTGGAGGGGCTACGGGACCTCGTCGTCGTCGCGGGACCTAACGGTTGTGGTAAATCGGCGGTCCTTGATGCGATCCGGCTAATGAAGTCGTTCTATGGCGGATATCAAGCCAACGAGTGGCATCAGTGGATGGGCGAGTTCCAAATCAACATTAGTAAGCCCCAAGAGCTCCGGAAGCTCTTCGGAGATCCCAGCCGCGCCTTGATCGTCGAGGCAACTATTGATCTCGCGGAAGATGAGGCAACGTATCTAAGAGATCATGCCGAAGAGGTCCTCGAGCCGATCATATGGAGTCGTCTACTTGGCCGGAGCTACTCCGGCGCGCTCGTGTCAGCTAATGAGTTACGGCAGTACGGCGATCAAGTAGCGTCACAAGTGCAGCGTGAAGCAGCCGAGCTTCGATCAGTGCTGGCGGACACAACATTCAGGGCAGGTTTTGAGTTGCCGCCCGCGGGTCAATTAGCTGTAAAGGCTGCACCGGCACTCGTCGTCGCGTTCCAGACCTATAAGCCTCAGCTAGTCGGAGTTATTGATTACCACAGCTCATCGCGCACGTACGAGCGAGAAGCTATTGGGGGCGTGAACCTGAATCTCGATGCGCTGATCGAACAACGTAAGGGGCAGCTGCTCTATAACTTCCAACAGAAGTACCGGAATGTTAAGACAGAGCTTGCAAGCCACTATGTTCGCGAAGTTATTGCCCAACGAGCCGGCGCCCAGAGTGGATCGGACCTTAACGAGACTTTGTCCGAGCTGTTCCAAACGTTTTTTCCAGACAAGACGTATGAGGGGCCAACACCCCAGCCCGATGGGTCCCTGTTGTTCCCGGTCCGACTGGCGACGGGGCAGACTCACGACGTGGATGATTTGAGTTCAGGCGAAAAGGAGATTTTATACGGATATCTACTTCTTCGAAATTCAGCTCCGCGAAACTCGGTCATCTTGATTGATGAGCCGGAACTCCATCTCAACCCCCGCCTTCTGCAAGGTTTTTCTGACTTCTATCATAACCACCTCGGCCGTGCGCTGAACAATCAGCTATGGCTTATAACTCACTCGGACGCGCTGCTGCGACAAGCTGTAGGAAATCCGAACTACAGCGTATTCCACATGTCACCCATGTCTGCTATAGCCGAGGAGGAGAATCAAGCATCACCTGTAGTGGCAACAGATGATGTCGAACGCGCCGTGGTCGCCATGGTTGGGGACCTTGCCGCCTACAAGCCGCGCGCTAGGGTCGTGATCTTTGAGGGCGGAGGCGACAGCGACATCGACGTACTGATCGTGACCAGACTTTTTCCGTCGGTAGCCCAGAAGATGAATCTTGTGTCAGGCGGCCATAAGCGTCGAGTGAGAGATCTATACAACATCCTCAGCGAGGCCGCCGCCCAAGCCGGTTTGAGCGAAAGGTTTTATGCGGTCGTTGATAGAGACCGCGAGGACTCTGAATCGCCGTTGGGGACAAATGGACTTCGGTGGGACCGCTATCATATCGAGAACTACTTGCTGGACGAAACGGCGATTCGAGCTGCCCTCACATCAATGCTTGGTCGAGACCCGTTCCAAGCCGACTCTGAGGTAACCGTCGAGTTGAGGGCGTGCGCCTCGTCACTCCTCAACTCGCTTGTTCTTGAACGCTTACAGGATGAAATTAACGACGGCCTCGTCAAGGAAATCCGAATTCGTGCCTCTCCGGCAACGTCGCAGCCAGGCATAGATCTTCGACCTGCGATTGTTGCTTCGAACGACCGCCTCAAGGAGGCCGGTGCTCGATTCGCGTCCAATGATTGGCTGGAGGGGGCTGAGCGGCGTCACCGTACGACGCTCGAAAATGCCTTACATTCCGATGCATGGCGCTCAGAGTTTCCTGGACGCAGGATACTCAAGTTATTTGTTGACCGACGGGTACAAGGCGCATCGTATGAGGTCTTCAGGAATGTCATCCTCGACAAGATGGTCGAGATAGGAGCCAAGCCCGAGGGCATGAAAGCCATCCTTGACCAAATCGAGGCATCGTAGGAGCCTGACTTCTTCATTGCCATCCGGGCTGGCGCACCGTGGGCGCGCGGATCAGGCCTCGGCTACGTCCACCGGGGTTCCTATGGGTAGCGGCAGTTCGGCCGGGCTGTCACCCAATGTGTCACCCAGGGAGGGCTCGGCCTAGAGCGTCCGGTCCTGCTGTGACCTTCTCGTTGCGAAGGCATGGCGTCGATTCTGATCAGGCGCGAGCGTGGCGTGATTGACGTGCAGGTTGCAGCAGCAGGCGCGCCCTGGTTGCACCGTGGGGGCACACATGGGGCACACGTCCAAGGCTCAGCCCCCCGGCGACCGAGACTCACACCCTGCCACTTGCGAGTGGGTCCCGCAGTCGGCATCCCGGCATGCGTAGGTACTGCCCTGATTGATCTTTCCAGGGTGGGTCTGGCAAGCCGCGCAGGCTCATGGCGCGCTGACATCTCGGAAGTGTCGAGGTCTATTCCGGGGCTGAGGCAGGTGTGAGGATGGCCTTGAAGATCGATACCTTGCAATGCTGCGTTGGCGTGGCGGCGCTCAGAGACCTCGGCTGCGGCGTGGTGCGGCCGGTCAGGGTCGTTGGGCTCGCCGTTCCGGATGATTCTTCCTCCGGTGCGCAGTTCAGCGAGAGACTGGGGCATGAGCATCCGCGGAAGCCGGGTATGACCGTTTCGCCGGGCGAGGACTCGGCTCAGGATCGGGCTTAGGATCGGGCAGTGGTGATCCTCACCCCTGACCAGCGGGTCCGGGTGTTCATTTCCTCGACGTTGGAGGAGTTGGCTGAGGAGCGGGCGGCGGCGCTGCGGGCGATCCGGCGGCTGCACCTGGTTCCGGTGTGGTATGAGTCCGGCGCCCGGCCTCATCCGCCGCAGAGCATGTATCGGGCCTACCTGGAGCAGAGTCAGATTTTCGTCGGCATCTATTGGCAGCGGTACGGCTGGGTGGGGCCGGGGATGGAGATTTCGGGCCTGGAGGATGAGTTCCGGCTGGCTGCTGGTAAGCCGATGCTGTTGTACCTGAAGCGCCCGGCCCCAAACCAGGAGCCGGGGCTATCGGCGATGATCGACAGTATTCGGGAGGCCGGCGCGGTGTCGTACCGCCACTTCACCACGGCGCGGGAGTTGGAACGGCTGATGGTCGATGACCTCGCCGTGTTGCTGAGTGAGAGTTTTGCGGATGCGACGGTCAGCATCGATATACCCCATCGACCAGCGGCGGGGCCGGGCGAGCCCGACGGCGCGGGGTTGCCGGCCGGGACACTGACATTCCTGCTGACCGACATTGAGGGTTCCACCCGGTTGTGGGAGAGCGAGCCGGAGGCGATGGAGGTGGCGCTGCAGCAGCACGATCGTCTTCTGGCGGAGGTGATCGAAAGCCATGGCGGGGCGGTGGTCACCTCGCGGGGGGAGGGTGACAGTTTCTTTGCTGTCTTTCAGTCCGCGGTGTCGGCGGTGGAGGCGGCCGGGATGTGTCAGCTTCGGCTCGGGCGTGAGGTGTGGCCTACCGGTAGTGCTTTGCGGGTGCGGATGGGGTTGCACACCGGGGAGGTGCGGGTACGCGGAGGTGATCATCTCGACTACACCCCGATCAACCGCTGTGCCCGGGTGAAGGCCGCCGGCCATGGTGGGCAGGTGCTGCTCACCAAGGCGACCCGCGATCTGGTGGCGGGCCGTCTGGGCGGCGGGTTCGAACTGAAGCGCCTGGGTGAGTTCCGGCTGCGGGATCTGGTCGAGCCGGAGCTGATCTTTCAGCTGACCCACGCCGAGCTGCCGGTGGACTTTCCGCCGATTCACACGGTTGCTGAGCGCACCGGCAATCTGCCGTTGCAGGTGAGCTCATTCATCGGCCGGGGCAGGGAGCTGGACCAAACCGCGGCGGCGCTGGGCGAGTCGCGGCTGGTGACCTTGACCGGGGCCGGCGGGGTGGGCAAGACCCGGCTGGCGTTGCAGGTCGCCGGACAGGTGGCGGCTCGATTTGGTGACGGCGCATGGTTGTGTGAGTTGGCTCCAGTCCGCGATGTGGCCGCGGTGGATGATGCGGTGGCGGCGGTGTTCTCGCTGACCGCCCGGGCCGGCCAGAGCACCCGGGATACCTTGGTGGAGTTCTTGCGCGGCAAACAGCTGCTGCTGGTGCTGGATAACTGTGAGCATCTGCTGGAAGGGGCGGCGGCGCTGGCCGGGGTACTCCAGCGGTCATGTGAGCGGCTGGTGATCTTGGCGACCAGCCGCGAGGGCCTGGGAATTGAGGGGGAGCGGCTAGTGCCGGTGCCGCCGCTAGCGGTGCCCGGCGCCGACGCCGACCTGACAGCGATCACCCAGGCGGAGGCGGTGCGACTGTTCGCGGAGCGCGCGGCCGCCGTCAAGCCAGAGTTCGTGGTGACCGCCCAGAACGCGGCCCCCGTAGCTGCCGCCGTGCGGCGGCTGGATGGGATCGCGCTGGCGATCGAGCTCGCGGCGGCGCGGATAGCTGCGATGACCCCGGCCGAACTGGCTAGGCGGCTGGAGCGAAGCTTCGCGGTGCTCGGTGCTGGCCGTCGCGGCGCGGTGGCCCACCACCAAACACTAAGGGCCACCATCGACTGGTCCTACCAGCTGCTCGCCGAGCCCGAACAGCGGCTCCTGGCTCGGCTGTCGGTGTTCGCCGGCGGCTGCACCCTAGAGGGCGCCGAGACCGTCTGCAGGGGTGAGGGTATCGACCCAGATACGGTGTTCGAGCTGCTGGCCCGCCTGGTGGCGCGGTCACTGATAGTAACCGAAGAACACGGACCCGAGACCCGCTACCGGCTGCTGGAGACGATCCGCGAATACGGGGAGGAACGCCTCGACGAGGCTGGGGAGACCGACCGGTGGCAGGCCCGACACGCCGACTACTACGTGGGCGTCCTCCAGCAAATCCGGCATCACGACCGGCGCGAGGAGGTGTTTTGGGCGGTGCGGCTCAGCGCCGAACAAGACAATCTGCTCGCTGCCTGGTCCTGGGCGATCGACACCGGCAATATTGACACCGCGTTTTCGATCCTGGCCGGCTTCGCGCCGAGCGATGTCTCGTCCAAGTACCGCCTGCTGCTGGACGGCGAAGCGGCCCTGGAGCTGCCCGGCGCGGCCGTGCACCCGGGCTACCCGCTCGCCCTGGCGGTCAGCGCCAGGTTCGCGTCGGGTCGCTCCGTAGGAAGGGGTGTCGAGGAGCTGTGCCGGCGGGCGGCCGAGGCCAACGCGCGCCAAGCCAGTCCAGATTGGCGAGTCGAGGAAGTGATCTGCGGCGCCCGCTCAAACATCGCGTTTGCTGTCGGCGCTTTCGCCGACGTCGCCCGCCTCAATGAGCGGGCCGCTGGTCTGGCGCGAGCCGGCGGCGACCTCGCCGACACCTCCCTCCAGCTCACCAGCGCCGCGGCCGGTCATCTGCTTGTCGGTGACGCGCCCAGGGCGGTCCCGCTGGCCCGCGAGGCGCTCACGCTGGCCCGGCAGATCGGCGATCCGGCGCTCATCGCCAGCGGCCTGCTCGTCGTCGGCGCGGCCGTCGCTGAGACTGACCCCGACCGCGCTCGTGCCTGCCTGCGCGAGAGCCTCGAGCTCAGCACGGCGCTCGGCTATCAAATCTGGGTCGACCACGTTCGGGCCGCCTGGATCGCATTTCTCGTAAACGACCGGATCGCCACCCTCGAGCTTGGCCGCCGTGCCATCCGCGCCCTCCAACTGGGCGGTGACCGCTTCCTGATGGGCCCCGTCCTGCAGATGATCGCTGGCACGCTTGCCGCCACCCAGCCCGAGGCCGCTGCGATCATTCAGGGCGCGTCCGAAGCCTATGCGGTCGCGCTGCCGACTATCGCTCGGCCCATCAGCTTGATCGTCACGGAAGCTCTGGGCGAGGAGCGCGCGGGAGAACTCCGCGCCCGCGGCGCCGACATGGACTGGGACCAAGCCGTCGCCTACACACTCGCTCAGACCACCCAAGCCCTCAACGAAATCCAATCCGTGACTCAGCCATAAGCAAGTCGCCCCGGTGGCCAGATGCCAGGAGCGGCCAATTCGGCTCGACGCCGAGCTCATGTCGAAGGGTCCTCAGCGCCAAGCGGACTCTCACTCGCCGCGCAAGACCGCCGACTATGGCAGATCAAGTGCAGACACAGTCCGAGGGACACTCTGCAGATTCGCGAGCGGTTCTCGGTATCGGACCTTGTCAGAGTGTGTTACTGGATGGTGGAGGTTATGCGCCTCTACTCGAACCTTTTGCTAGGACCTGAGACCCTGCGACGACAAGGAGATCCTGTAGCTTAACTGGGATCAAGCCGGGAGCGTGGGGAGGACAGTCTGCTGCATTGGACCGGAGGTCCACCTCTTGGGCTGGATCCCGGCTCACGGGATGCGCCTTCGGCTGGTGCCCCCGACCGTGTGCTCCATGCGCTGGCCCGTGGCGGCGTCGATGCCGTGGTGATCGCTGCGGCGACCCGTTGACCCTCGCAACCGTCGCGCTGGCCAAGGATCCCGGCAGATTCCGGTCACCTGACCTTCAAGCCTCGAGGGTGCCGTCCTACTTGATGGGCTGCACGATGCGGTGGCGCCACGTCGGGCGGTCGGGCAGGCTCGCGTGCCCCTCGAATCGCTCGAGGTCAACGAAGTAATAGACCTCCCAGGCCGGGCCTGCCGGCTCCCCACCGTGCTCCTGCTGCCAGGCACCAATGCGCGCGTACGCCGTACCGAGGCCCTCCGGCACCCCGGTGTACACGGTCGTGACGACGGAGCCGCCCGGCAGCTCTCCCGACGCGATGCGTCCCTCGCCCGGCAGCGCCTCCACGACCGGGACTCCCTCCTCCACGTCGGTCTCGAGGTCGCCAACCCCCTCCGTATCAGGCCCGATGTCGGGGAACGTGTGGTAGCGCACGAACGGCGCGCCCGCCGGCCGCACGCCGTGACGCCCGAGGTACTCGCGCAGCGCCGACAGCCGGTCGTCCATCGTGGCCGCGAGGTCGGCGACCTTCACGGTTGCTCGAATGCTGATCATGGGCTGCGCTGGAAGTAGACGGACTTCCACATCCTCGCTGTCGGACTCTCGCTCCTCTACCATCTCCGCGAGCCGGTCGTATCCGTCCGCGCCGCTCGCGCCAGGCTGCGTCTCCATGAAGTTGAGCGTCTGGTCGCGCACCTCCTGCGAGGGGTAGGTCTGCGTCATCGTCATCAGCGTGGCCGCGCCCTCCTCGACGAGCTCGATCACCGAGACCGTCGCATCCTCGGGTCGCCACCCCACCTCCTCGAAGCCCGCGAACGCGATCGTGCTCACGAGGCGTTCGGGTGGCATCACCTCGCGGTACTCCCCCCGCATGGTGAACTCGCTGCCGTCCTCCTGGCGCATGACGTAGCGGTAGCTGCCGCCCGGCCGCACGTCCATCTCGAGGACGGGCACCGTCCAGCCCGGCCGCACGAACCAGCGCGCGAACAGCTCGGGCTTGGTCCAGCAGTCGAACACCAGCGCGCGAGGCGCCTTGAAGCTCCGGGTGATCACGATCTCGCGCTGGCCCTCGGAGCGAACCTCGACCTGCGGACTATTCACTGTCGTCACCTCGGGTACCCCCTTTCTTCATCTCTTAGCTCTGCAATTCATCGAGCAGGTCGTCTAACCGCTCTAAGGTTTCCTGCCAGTGCTCGCGGAACCCGTACGCCCACTGCGCCACCTCTTTAATGGGTGACGCATCGAGGCGCGCTGGGCGCCATTGCGCCTCGCGCCCCCGCGCGATCAGCCCGGCCCGCTCGAGCACCTTCAGGTGCTGCGAGACCGCGGGCAGGCTCATCTCGAATGGCTCGGCGAGCGTCTTCACCGAGGCCTCGCCGTCGCGCAGACGCGACAGGATGGCACGCCTGGTGGGGTCGGCCAGGGCCGAGAACACCACGTTCAGGCGCTCGTCGATCTCCGATCGGTCGTCGTACTTAAGAGGCATCTTAATTAAGAGATTACTTAGATACCCAGTGTCTGTCAATCTATCTCATGCGCGCGCCTCATAAATGAAACAGCCATGGGCTCAGCTCCCGTGCGGCCATCGAGGAGCATCACTTGTCGACATCTCCACGTACGACGCAATCAGGCGCCACTCCGCATCGATGTCCGGCTCGGGCACGCCGACGGACGGATCTCTCAGCGGTCGCATGTCAAGCGCTCTTTCACGCGAATCCGCGCGCCCGCCCCTCAGCTGACCCTGCACGTGAAGAGGGGCGCGTAGGGCGACGTGATTACCGACACGGGCAAGCGACGCGAGGTGCTGTCTCGCATCGCGTCGCCGAACGAGCTCGACGCGTAGATCGAGGGCTCGCCCCTGGTCGAACTGACTGAGGTCCAGCGAGAGATCGGAGGGCCGCGCCGGCTAGGCGCTCTCCGGCTGGCCCGACTGCGCCGGCCGCGCCCAGCTCGCGGAGGTGACCGATCGGAGGGTGTCGAGAGCGTTGGTCGGCTTCACACTGGCAGAACGGTGCGTACGCTTCCATGACGGCGTTGTCAGGCTTCGTCGCCTAGGCGTGTCTGAACATGATGGCTGCCAACCCGGTTTTTCCTATACGGGTCTCGAAGTCGCCGGGCCAGGGAAAGGAGATGTTCCCGCCCTCCGAGCGAGTTGGAGGATCTACGCCGATGCAGTCAAACGTGATCAAGGTTGGCGGACCTTCTGCTCATGGACGGCTGGACCGGGCTGCGCGGGTCCGCTCCGGCGCGATCCGGCCGGTCAGAGGTCTCGCTCGCTGGGCCGCTCATCGCATCGATCGACTGCCGCCCCCAACCTGCCTTGGCCTCATCGGTTGCTCGGAGGATCGACTCCATTTCCCTACGCCCAACCGTCCGCTCAACTCAGCCTGAGCGGATCCGCCAGTGTTGACCGTCGTATAGCCGAGTGGACCTACGTACCCCCACTCGATTTCAAAATCCGATGTGAGACACACCTTCTGCATCACAGGTAGGTACCCCCATCTGGCTGACCGCTGGGTTGACCCGATTTGTCTTCAGTGGTTGTGACGATGAGCATCCACAAGCTCAGCGCCGGGTCGGGGTATGACTATTTGACCCGGCAGGTCGCGGCGCTGGATGCCACCGAGAAGGGCCATGTGGGGCTGGCCTCTTACTACAC
>Ga0307416_100000504_pt1 | contig 19897 bp, 43 predicted proteins | sample DK1Cmetagenome_2_FD_203821 | JGI IMG/M metagenome (GOLD analysis project Ga0307416, IMG submission 203821) | Maize rhizosphere microbial communities from greenhouse at UC Davis, California, United States - DK15-C-3 | ecosystem: Host-associated > Plants > Roots > Rhizosphere > Soil | place...
GAGGCCATAGCGCGCCGCCTCCGACACGGTTTTGGGCCTCTTCGCTCCAAACATTTGATCCGGCGTCACTTCGCCATTGCCGTCGCCGCCGAAGCACACGGCTCGCCTTGGCACGATCGTCTCGTCGTCCCGGGCTGCGTCGGCGTTTCTGAAAGTCCAGCCACATCGATGTGAACAGAATCGCTGCGCCCGTCGTAGCGGCCGAAACTCACTGCGGCAGGACGGAAGCTCGCAGTGCCTCATCTCAAGGCTCACGCTCCCGCGCCATGTGCCGCGATGGCCCTCGATGTGTTTCCATGTTCGTCCGATTTCTGCGAACCAGACTGCACCAGTAGACACACCGTAGTACCGAGCCAGGCTCTCGACCGTTTCGCCTGCCGCCCGTCGAGTGCGGATATCAATGACCGCGGCGGATGTGAGCCTTGCATGGCCACTCGTATCGCCGCGAGCCTGTCGCCCCTTGCAATCTCTATCTGCGGTGTTGTCTTGCGTCGTCCCTAGAAATAAATGGCTGGGATTGCAGCAGTCTCGGACGTCGCAGCGATGACAGACGAACATCCCACGTTCTGGCCAACCGTGCGTGAGCGCGTAAAGCAGTCGATGTGCAGGCATCGACCACCCGCTGCGCGTACCATCCGCAACGGTAATCAGCCCGTAGCCGGTGGAGTTCTTGCATCCTTGCCAGCGCCAGCAGCCATTCTCATCAACGGCCGTCAGCTCAAGGATGCGCAAGCTGATAGGCTTCATCGGCCGAAATCCCCCTCATCCACCACAGCGTTATGACAGGATGCACACAGAGCTTCGTGATTGCGACGGTCTAAGAATAAGGAGCGGTCCTGACGATGGGGCCGAATGTGATGCGTCACCTCGGAGGCCGTCACGCGTCCGGTCATTGCACACCTGCTGGCGGTTGAAGGATACGCATCAGAGTCCTTGTCCCCGCACAACGGATGCCTGGCCTTGAATCGCTTCGTGTAGCGTGCCCACGCAGAGTCGTAGCCTCGCTCTTGAGCGGTTCCTCTTCGTCGATCACGCTCGGCTTGGTGCGTAGGACAGTACCCCGTGGTGACGAGTTCGCCACAGGATTGCGTTGCGCAGGGCCGCAAGGGTCGGCTAGGCACCGTAGTTATGGAAGTAAACGGGCTGAATGAACAGTTGAGCCCATCAACAGGTTAGCGGGGTTGGCACTAGAAGTGGTCAGCGTCTGCGTCGACTGCGTCTGTGTTCCATGAGAAACATCGCATAGTGACCCGCACCGCTTGAGCAGATAGCGCTTCGCTTCCATGAATGCGATACGCCATTCATAGCTCCTCGCGCTGCGCTGATACTTGACGCCCCTGACATCACCACGCTCACAGGCCCGTCGCACTGTCTCGTGGGACACTGGGCACTCAGCATCCCTCGAAATGCGAGCCACATCGTAGGGCGTCAGCGTTGGCCCGCTGTCTCTGTTGAGCACGTGGGCATAGGTGAGGCGCTGGCGCTCCTTCATGGCTCAGTCCTCCAGTCCCTTGGCCGCATCCTCGGCGACTTCTGCAATCCTCGCCGCATGTCGATGCTCTGGCAGGACTTGGCAGCCGTGGTCCGCGCACACTTGAGCACGCTGGCGTGATTCCGCTTCCGGCTTAATCCGCTCTGCCACCACGCGCGGGAGATCGAGCAGCTGCGCGTGCAAGCCATCATCGCCAAGCGCTTTCCTGATGTCCGCAATGACGCGCTCGTACATGTTGATGCGCTGCATCTGGTCATCCATCATCATGCTGAGGCCGAAGGCGTCGCGCACGATGTTCAACGACAGGCCGTCATTGCTCATGAGGTAGCCGCTCCTAGTCCTACTAAGCTGCCGAAGAAGAGACGACGGTTCACGGTTTGACCTCCATGAGTTCGGCGCGTGCGTGAAGGATTTCACGTAGCGACGTGCGGCCCAGACCACCAACCTTGAGAAGGTCGGCCGTCGAAGCATCGAGCCGCACGAGATCGCCAACAGATAGAACGGGCCGAAAGACGTACTCGCCTGTAGACCAGTGGCGTGGTTCGGTCAACCGTCTGAGCGAACGGGTTGAAAGCAGGCAGCGTCCGCCCGGACCGAGCACTGACAATGAATCGGTGGCCGTAAGGCTCATCTACTCTGGCCTCCAATTGAGGAATCCGACCGGCGTAATAGGCGAATCACCCTCCACGAACTTGCGCTCCTGATCGCAGCAGAAGCAACCCGGCGTGTAGGGCAGGTACGGCTTACGTCCGCATTCGGGGCAGTTGGCATGCTTCGCACGATACGCTTCCCATTCGGCGTCGGTCATTCGCTCGCCATTGCTCATCGTGTCCACTCCGCAAAGCCGACACCCAAGAGGAAGGAGATGGCAGAGATGAAGATGAACCAGAGCCACGTCGTTGAATGCTCGCGCGGCGCTGGTGGAGCAAATGGCGGAATCGGTCCGTCCTGCCAACGAGGCGGGATGTGGCCTTCCTTCATGATGCGTAACTGCGGCTCGGGCGGCTTCGGCGGACGTCCGGCGCAACGCAATTCATAGCTGAAGTCATCCCGCTTCGGCGGCGGTGCCGGAGGCGGAGCGGGCTTGACCTGATTCGTCGGCACCGGTGTCGGCTGCTTGCGAGCTCCCATCTAGTTCTCGTCCTTTACGATGAAGCGATTAAGCCAGACTCGCCCATGCCAGATTGGAGCGCCGAACAGCCACCACGCGAGACGCCGCCAACGCGAGGCAGGCACCCACGACATACCCTTCCCCTTGAACACGACCGATGAACCCGTCAGATACTCTCGCGTCACGGGATCCGTCATCAGGTAGTAGCCAGCGTAGAGGTGCAGGCCGAAGAGGCGGACGGCCTTGGGGAACAACTTCACCGTGACAGGCTTGGACTGGAGCTCGTCATCCCAGACACCTGACAGCGTGAAGGTCTGTGTCGAGCTAAATGGCTCGAAGTTACCTTCGGATCGGTTCATTTGGGAGGTCCCTCGTAGGCATGAATCCCAAAGCGCAGAGCGTGAAGTGCCGACATCGCCCACGCGACAAATGCCCACCATCCGGGCCACGACAAGATCGCCAGCGTCGCCCAAAGGAGCGACAGTTCTGCCAGCGCGTAGAATTGGCTGCGCCACGTCATTTGGCCACCTCGATCGCAAGCCAACCCGGATCGTGAGTCAGCACATCAGAAGGTTCAGTCATGCGAACGCCTCGCCGCAGTCGTCACATTCGGCGAGATGCGCAGTCCAACCCACTGGGTCGGTGTAGACACGCGTGGAGTCGTGCTCATTCCAAAGGTGGCAGGTGTTGATCTTGGAATGCTGGTGCTCGACGCAGCAATCAGACAGGCGCATCTCCAGTGGCGCACTTCGGCCACGCGGCGGCAAGTCCTGACCACACTGCGGACACGGCACGCGCGTCCAACACACAACACTGCAACCAGTTGTTTCAGAAACAGACACGGCCACGCTCCACATTCAACATGTGCGTGGCGAGTAGGCAGGACGAAACTAGCAGCGAACCGAGGTTCTTACCCGAGAAGTCTGGGGAGGCTTCGACCGCTATTTTACGATCTTACCGAGGTCGTTAGCAAGAGAGAATGCCAGCAGCAACGCGATAAACGCCAACACAAACACGAACAGTAGCGCACCGTGAATATCACGCGTCTGCTTCTCTAGCCGTTGAATCCGCGCCTCCAATTCCTCAGCCTTATCGACGTTCACCTCTCACGCTCCCTTCGTCTCTGTCTCTACCGGCACCACATTAGTCCCAGCAGTTGTGCTGTCGTCGCCAGATGATAGCGATCTCCTGCCGCTGGGCCTCAGCCACCTTGGAGCGCTCAAAGACAGAGGTGGTGAACATGGCTCTACGTCCCTTGGCGGCTGCGATTCCACGTGTCCAGTGCTGCATTCGGGTCGTTGAACCGACAACGCCCCAGATACGTCGCGTCTCGCTCAGATGGAATGGGCTCCCACTCCCACTCGGCCTCATGGTTCAGCGTCATGCCCTTGTAGCGAATCGCCCACAGGTCAGGCCCGCTGCGCTGACCGCAACGCTCCAACGTCACGGCGAACGGGGCATCTTGCATCGGTGCCACAAGCAGATAGGACTGGACGCGCAGTTCCCTGAGGCAGGTCGCCATCTACTTCTGCTCCTTCAAGGCGTCGGCGTATTCGGTCATCGCTGCGCGGAATGCATCGACAAGCCCTTCGGACGGTTCGTCATCAGGGAACATCTCCTGCGACCGCCACCAAGTGCCGGCGTGTGCCTTAGCGATCTCGTCCATGTTCGGCTCTGGCTTCACGGCTTCCTTCAGGGGCGCTGAAGCTTCCCAGTGCGACGAGTTGACCGGCATTGTTTCTATACGGCCGCATCTTCCACAGCGGACGTGGGTCGCGACGTGCGGGCCGGGATTATTCACGTCCATACAGGGCGGCACGTAGTCATCCGGTCGCGGTCGCATGCTGTCGGACATCTACGCGTCCTTTCCTGCCTCAGCCTCGCCCCATCGGGTGTCGACAATGAAGTGTTTCCGCGCGGTGAGCCGTTTCGAGAGACGCACCGTCGCGCCGCAGCACTGACACGCGCCACGCGGCTGGCTACCTGGATAGATCGAGTCCGCGCGCGGCTTCCGGCATGTGCCAGGACAGACACGCATCGGCAGCCCGTTGGCCATCTACGCCTCTCCCTCTACTGCAACAGTTCTTTGGCGTAGTCCGCGAACGCCTCTGACATAGCGGCCTCATCGACCACGACGTCGACATCATGCGACCGGGCGATCCAACCGGCTTCGAACGCGGGCTTGACGACGAGCGTGATCGCGGCGCCAGCCAGTTCGGCACGTCCGAGCACTTCGGCGTTCTTGGGGCGCTGTGCCTCGTAGTCAGAGAGGGCCTCCGCGAACAGCTCCACGAAGCGGTCTTCGTGCTCCTGCAGGTCGGTCTCTTCGGCGAGCGCCTTGCCGTGCTTCTTGGCGATCTCGTCCTTCTGGGGATCGTTACTCGGCATTTTCGTCAGCCTCTCTGGCCAGATTGCTTCGCGCTCGATTAAGCCGAGCCGCCACAGCATCGTCGGCTTCTGCGTAGAGATAGCACGCGCACCCGTGGCGACTACAACCGCCTGCCGCTTGCCCGATATGGACGTGCTCGGCCTTCATGTGGCCGCACGCACAAAGCTCGCTCACCGCTCACCGTCCTTCTTCGCCTCGTTCGGTACTGGGGAGGACTGCGTCAACTCTTTCAGCAGCGCCATCTTCACGCGTGAAATGAGATACCATCCGCCGCCGAAGCCAGGCACGTCGTAGGTCTGCTGGTCCATCATCAGAATCTGACGCACGCGCGCCAGCCGATAGTCCGGTCGTTCCTCCTGTGTCTTTGCGGGAGCCTCCAACAGCGCGAGCGAGTCGCGAGCGTCCACCTCGTCGAGCATGTCTCGGATCGCCCGTGACAAACGATCTTCTCCGCGAACGCGGCCCAATATCTTCTCGACCTTCGACCGCAGCTCCTCGGCTTCCCCGCCGTGGATGAAACCATGACGGCGACAATACCTGCCGATCACGCATACCTGCGGCCTCTCTACTGGGACTGAGGAGCCGTACACTTCTCCCATGGCGGCGTTGAAGCCTAAGGCCCACGACTCACGCTGGTCGTATGTCACGACGTCGTCCGGTGCGTCGTCGGCGGTCTTCTCTGGTTGCTGCGACGCCATCTCCCACTCTTCGCGGGCTTCCTTCACGGCTTCGTCGCAGGCTTCTTCGATGCGCTCGTTCACGCGCTCTATGACGTGCCGCGCCAGCGTATTCGGCTTGCTGATGTGCCCACCGGTAACGTCGTCGTAGGCAATCGAGACCTCGCGCATGACGTCACTGAAGTCGGACAGTTCGAGTTTGACCTGATTCAGATTCAGCACGCCATTTGGCGCGACGATCGGAGCCCAGAACTCCTGCCAGCACTTCTCGACGTCCTCGCTCACTGGCGGCGCCTCTGAGGAGGCTGAGGACGAGAGGGCTTCCAGCATCTGCGCGCAGGCGATGAACCCAGCCGCCTTACCTCGATAGAAGCCGTGGTCCGGCGTTGCAGGATCGGCGTTATCCGCACTGGCCTTGCAACTGCTCGCCTTGTCTAGCCACTCACCGATCAGCGCCTGCCTGTCAGTCGCGGTCGTCATCTCACTTCACCCGTTCCCAGTCCTTCGCCGCATAGGCCCATTTCAGCCCGTCGCCGAAATGCGCGATATCCGAGTAGGGTTTGGCGTCTTCGTCGGTGCATTCGTCAATGCGCTGGAACAGCGGGCCCTTGTTCAGCGCCGTGACGCTCCAGATCGCCTGCTTCGCCTTGCCGTAGCGGACCTGCAGCAGCGTGCCGTCGCTGAAGAACACCAGCGTGCCTTCGGCTTCGTCGCCTTCGCGCGAGTCGTAGTGTCCGACCTCTCCGTTGACGTCGCCATCGAACTCGATCAGGTCGTCAGACTGCCCATACACCTTCGTGGCCATCTCACTCGCTCTCTTTCTCCACCGCGACCTTGTGCCAGTTCCACTCGATCAACTGCTCGAACAGCGTCTGCTTTGCGAACTCTTCGATTTCGTCGTCGGAGCAGTCCTCTTCGACTTCGATGGTGGTCTCGACCTTCGAGCCGACACGGTCCGTCTTTGCGTAGATGTGGACCTTCATCTCACTCACCCCTTCTCTACTGGTGTCTTCCCGCGAGAGGCGTCACGTAGCGGCTCCATCGGGTCGATCAGCACGCCAGCCATGACGCCGCCGAAGATCGCGACGAAGTCCGACGGCGCAAAATAGCCGATCGTCCCCCCGAGCAATAGCGCCCAGCACCAGCGCTGGAGCGAACGCCTCAGCTCACTGGCCATCTCGTGGATCCTTCCTTCGCACGGCAGGCTCGTATTCGATACGCTCGCGCAGGCCAAGTCGTGCCAGCACGATCGGACCTGGGCGCTTCTCTTTCCGCAGCACGCGCGAGATATGCCCAGCGTCCAGGCTCCACCTGCGCGAGAGCGGACGGACGCCGGCCAGCCCGATCGACCTCGTGTCGAAGATGCGCGATCAGGCCGTCAAGCGTCATCTCGTGGATCCTTGGGAGAGGCGGGCGGCTCTTCGTCGTCGTGCGGTTTGCTTCCCGTCAGGATTCGCGCCTGCATGGTCGCCACCAATTCCGCGCCGAAGTTGTGTGTCTCGTGATAGCCGCCACGACAGCCTTCGCTCGCGTGGTCCACGCTGACGCGTCCCGCCCATTGGTCTTTATCTAAGTAGGCCCATTCCCCGCAGCCAGGACATTCGAACAGCCACGTATCGGGATGACCCTGATCGCCCGTGTTGACCTTGCGGAAGCGCCCGAGCTTTGTCGTGACGATGATGCTCATGACAGGTTCTCAGTAGTCGTCGCCGTAGCACTCGGGATGGCACAACCGACAATCGCAATCGCTGCCGTGCGGTGGATTCTCCTTCGCGAGCTTGTGCCCGATGGCCTTCAGTTCGTCGCCGAGCGGCCCGAGCTGCGCGTCGACGGCGGCGTCGATCGGGTCCTGCGCGGGTGAGGCGTCAGCCTCCATCCGCTGCTGCCAGCCTGACGGCGCGGGCGGGGACGTGAGCGCGTCGAGCGCGTCGGCGATGTCGAGATTGAACGAATCAAGGTCGCCGCTTGTCTCGTCTCGCACTTCGATGTGGACGTAGCTCGCCCCATCGCGCTTGATTCGATCGGCCAAAACTTCGGACCACGCCCGCTCCACCTGCCGCACGTCGTTCGTCATCGGTTCCCCCTCACCGTCTTGAGCGCGCAGGCGTCCTTCGCGGATGGGTTCGCCTCCGAGACGGGCTCTGTTCGGCCGACGCAGTTAGTGCGATCGCACATCATAGGCTTGTGCTCAGTCGCGAGAGCTTCCATTTCATATCCGCACGAACGGCAGCGATAGATTCGCATGGTCCATTCACGCCTCTTCGGCGTGTCGACAAGACCCAGTACATCGCGAGCCAATTGCTTCGCAACGGTCACTTTTGACCTGCCTCGGCAACACGCACCATTGGTCCAACCATCGCCTCTCGCCCGATCGTCGCCATGCTCGGGTGGCAGCGACCGCACCAGATGTAACCAAACTCCGCGAACACCGTGACAATTCGACTCCCACCGACGAACACGAGCCCGCAACTGCAACGCCACTGAGGGGCGCTCATCGATCACCAGCCTTCGACTTCTTCGCAGATGCCAGCGCGCAGGCGGTCGGCGTGGCGCAGCGTGGCGTGTGTCTCACGTCTCCTAGATCCACTGGGGTCATCACTTCTTCGCCGCCTTCCATGCTTCGTCCAGTTCCACAAGGAGATCGGTGTCCACAAGGGTTGCCTTGGGATACCAGCGCACATGCGCCTTGATGCCGTAGAGCGGGTCCGCTTCGACCTTGATGCGCTGAGCGCCGGCTGCTTCCCGCGTCACGGCACGAATAGCTGCGCCGAGCCGGTCGGCCGGTTGAGGGGCGCTCATTGATCACCTACCTTTGACTCCGCCGCTTCGATCACCGGGAGTGCTTCGCGCAGTAGATCGTCTGGCGAGACATTCGCATCCGGGTGCAGTTCCGAGCCGATGCCGCCGCAGTCTTCGCACCAGTCCGGGTCAACGCCACCTTCACCGAAGCCGTGGTGGTAGCCCACGCCTTTACAGCGTGGACAGTCGATGAATTCCGGATCGTCGGTCAGTGCGAGATAGCGTCGGATGCGCTCGACGAGCGACGCCTTTGGTGCTTCCTGTTCTTCCTGTAGAGAGGAGACGATTGGATCGCTCATGGGATGACCTCCACCGCCGGACCGTCATCGACCTGACCATTGCGCGACTCCCGACGAAGATCACGCGGCTCGGCCGGGACGACATACCCGACGCCATGACAAGCCCAACACGTCACGTCCTTGGGATCGGCCAAGCCGTAGTCGTCGTAGGTCTTGGTTCGCGTTCCGCGGCCATTGCAACCGGGGCATCTAGTCTGTGTGGGTGATACGGAGTGATCGATCATGAGCGGGTCTCCGCTTTTACGAATAGCTGCCGAATGAGATCAAGGGCCGAACCGAAACCGAGGGCGACCAGAACGTCAGCAGGATCGCGGGCCGAATCGTGCGCCAGCCTCAACACACTAAGGAGATCGAACGTGTCTCCGTCTGGATTACGCATGACGCGGATAAACCGCGTGTGGTCGATTCCGATTCGTTTTGCGGCCGTTGTTGGCTTGCCATACTTCCGACTGGCCTCGCGAAGCAGGAAGCCGAGGGTGATTGGCGATGTCTTATCAGGAACAAACGAGTCCTCTGGACGTCGCCGCGCCTCGCGCTGAGGCATTGGCAGATCACGCCTCGCTTGTCCACGACGAATCCGATTTACGTGAGTCTCACTGATGCCAAAGCGCTCGGACAGTTCCTTGTCAGTCGCGCCGGACCGCCGAATTGCCAAAACGTCCGCGTCGGAGAACTTGCGCGTCCGCTCGCCGATTCTCTTCCGCCCCTTTGCGATCATATCGGCAGTGTTTTCGCGAGGCGTGCCGAGCCGCAGATGGGCAGGGTTCACACACGGCGGGTTGTCGCACATATGCATGACGAACATCCCTTCAGGGATGGGCCCGCGAGTGCGTTGGTAGGCGTACCGGTGGGTGCCGTGATACTTTCCGTCGGCGAAGAAGTGGCCGTATCCGAAGTTGTCGGTCGCGCCAGTCCAGAGCCAACAGCCGGACTCGTTGGACTTGTCGACCCGTCGCCAGAACCGATGGATCGGATCTGAGCGCCAGCCTGTAAAATGGGCGTCAGCCATGTCGTGATCGCTCCTACGATCGCGCTTGGTTAGAGGGCGGGCCAGCGTTACCAGCGCTGTCCCGTTCTCGCCTATTTTATCAGAATCGCCCGCGATTTCAGCACGTTTCATCACGCCTTACCTTCCCGTAACGCCTGCTCGATCTGTTCAACCGTGACGTGATACAACCGCGCGAGTTCTTCAACGGACTTACCCCTCAGGAAGCGCCGATAGACTTCCTGGACCTGACGCTTCGTCACGTCCTCTCCTTGGCGCTCTGCGCCCACATATCGGAACTTACTCGACGGGCCGAACGAGCCCGATGTACTTGCCCATGATCTGGTCCGGCACCTTCCGCCCCTCTCGATCGATCGACATGCGCTGACGTTCAGCCTCGGCCCTGGCGGTGAAGCCTTCACGACTCGGAATCGTCATCCACCAGGAGTCTGATCGCTTCACCTTCTCAGAGGTCTGCGCGACAGGCTGACGAAGTGGAGGATGCGGCGCCGGTTCCGGTTCGTCCACGTCTTCGAAGGTCACCCGTCTCTCCTCGCGCCCTTCTGGCGCTTCACGATCTGGATTTGCTCCCATGCCTTTTGGGCACGTCGGCCAGCGTATGCACCGACAAAGAACGCGGCGCGCAGATAATCGCGCATGACTGGGTCCGCCATTCTCTCGGCGACCGCCGGCTGATTCTTCCAGCGCACCCATGCGTCCTCTACTCGCTGCGCTCTCGTCTTCATCGTGTTCCCTTCCGGTGCTTCCACTTCGATCGCATCTCGTAGCACTTCGGCTCACGGCGAGGTCGCGACGTCCCGCTCACGCTGGCATCTCGAGCAGTGACGGCGCGACGTTACCAGACAGCGACCGCTTCGGCACGATCTCAATCGCGCCCTTCTTCCTGTGCTCCCAGATCAGCCACGCACAGGTAACCGAGTCCGTCTTGCCGTCGCCCGTGAACGAGATGCGCGGAAGGACGATGACGCGCGTGGGCGGGTGCTGCTCGAGCCACCCTGCACGTCCCTCGCACGGTTCGAGGAATGACAGGCGCAGGAGCATCGCCACGGCTTCGCGGCTGTGCTGATAGGCCAGCTTCACGATGTCGGCTGCACACGAGAACGGCGGATTCGACACGACGTAGTCAAACTTGCCGAACTCCTCGCGTGCTTCCAGCCACGTCCGATGGTCTCGAGCATCCAAGGTGTAACGCGCTTCACGCTTCGCATCGACGTCGTTCGTGACCACGAAGCGCCCCGGCTGCCGCAATTCGCTCGCGATCCAGCCATCACCAACGCAGGGCTCGAAGATCACGCCACGTATCGGCAGCCGGTCCATCAGGACTCGAGTCGCCCATCCAGGGGTGAAGTACGCGTCGTTCTCGCGTCTCATCTCGGTCTCCACGTCTCAGGAGGAAGAGGCTTCATCGCTTCGCCTTCGATTCCTGCGCTTCTCGCTCGCACATCACGCGATACGCGGGGAGTGCTCCATCGGCCATTTCTGCGGCTTCTTTCGCGATTTGCACGCGGTTGGCGAGATGCGCATCCATGCCGCGACGTCGATCGAACTCCGCGCATTTCTGCACATAGGCCGCTGAGAACACGCCAACCCACATGTGATTCAGGACGTCGATGCCAGCGCTATCGCTCATGCCGCGTTTGCCGTCCCCTTCTGCGCCTGCCTTGACGTGCGTGTCGACAGATTGCCAATGTGCCAGGAATCACAAAAGCGGCACTTATAGGTGACGAGCGCGGACAGGCGCTGTCCCGTGCGCCGATGCCTTCGCTGCGTCGACAACGCGACGTCAGCCGCATGGGCGCTCGGATGCTTCTGCTTCCCATCACAGGCCGCCGCGCGTGCTTGTGCTTCGGCGATGACGGCCCTGCACTCGCGGATCGCCTCGTCTGCTTGCTTCCACCAGCTTGGTGCAACGTGCGCGCCTTCAGCATGTTCCGCCTCGATAACCGCTAGCACCTTCTGCGCGAAGCGGAGTCGTGTTCTGGCTTGATGGAGCGTCATCGCCGCCTCCCCCCGAAATCTGCAACCTTCGCTTGTGATTCCGGCACAGACATCGCAATCGGCTTGATGTCGAGCGTGTGGTCGAACTGCACCGCGATTTCCTCGCCTGGCGTACCGTGCCGCGACTTGATGACTTTCAGGAACAGTACGTCCTTGTAGCGCTCGCGCTCCATCTGACCGAGCGCTTCGGAGCGATCGAACCGGCGCATCCCGATCAGGTAATCCATGGCCTCTTCGACGACGCCAGAGTCTCGTGCTGACCCCAGGTGGAGTTCCTTGCTGCCGTCTCCGCCCGCATCCCGGTTGACCTGGATGGCGAGGATCACGGCGAGGTTGTGATGCTTCGCCAGTTCCTTGATCTCGCGCACCTGTAACGACACACGGTCGTAGGTGGCCAGCTTTCGATCGCCGCCGACCAATCCCAGGTGGTCGATCGTGATGGCACCGATCGCACGTCCCTTGAACTCGCGATCCTGCAACCGACGGATCCGCTGGGACATCTCCGACACGCTCAGGCCGCCTCGATCGACCAACCGGAAGGCTTCGAAACGTTCCCGATATGGCGTGGCGTCGATGCCGCTCAGGCGCATCCGCGCCAAGACTTCATGCCGGTTCAACTCGTATTCCGCCTGCACGATGCGCGTGACGATCTGGGCCGCCGGCATCTCAAGCGAGAAGAACACATGCGGAAGCTGGGCGTAGGCCATCCACCGCGCCTGATGACAAAGCAACACGGTCTTGCCGAGGCCCGGACGGGCCATCAATCCGATCACTTCACCGGGCCGGACGCCGTCCAGAATGGCGTCCAGTTCCTGCAGCCCCATCAGCACGGAGCCGTCTGCTGAACGCTTCGCCTCGTGCTTCAGCGCCGCCCACTGCCCCTCGACATCAAGCCAGGGTGCGGCCTTCGTGCGGCCCTGCCGAATCTCATCCAGCGAGGCAATGTGCTTGTCGACGGTGCCATCAGTCAGCGCCTCGGGGTTCGTCGTCAGCGCTTCGCGCAGCTCGTCGTCTGCGTCGAGAATGGCCCTCGTGGCGGCCAATTCTTCGAGTTTGCCGACCATCCACAGGAGGTTTGCGGCGTTCCGCCGTGGCATCCCATCCGTCAACTTCGCTAGGTACGAAGGCCCGACGGCCTCCATCTGTTCACGAGCGGCCAGCCACGCACGGACGTTGATCAGGTCAGGATCACCACCGTCTTCGAGTACGCCTTCACACGCTTCCCAGACCAACCGGTGCTCGTGGCGGTAGAACGCCGTAGACGTCAGGCCATCGTCGCGCAGGTCGGCAGACGAGCCCATCAGCGCTGCCGCCAGCGTGCCGCGCTCCAGGTCGAGATCGTGCGGTCGGACTAAGCGGCGGTCGGCCACTTCCCCTCCTTCCGAAGCCATTCTTCAAGGATTCCCGCGTTGGAACGCATACGCCCGGGCGTCGGCTGCTTGCCGTCGAATTCATTCCCGCGAGCGGTCATGTAGCACTCGACCAGCGCGTCTAGCTGCTGGTCCGTGTAGGCCCGGACGAGTGCGATCGCATGCTCCCAATCACGCCTGGAATTTTCCGGATAGGCCGAACCGTTACGCAAGCGTTTGTGCGTCGAGGCGAACCGCTCCAGAAACCCGTTCGCCCTGATCGGCTCGTCACCGTCGGATGGCACCTCGCAAGGAAATCCGCGCGGCTTGAAACCGCCAAGATTTGGCATCGCCCCAACGCCACGATCTTGGTCTGTGGTCTGTGGTCTAAGTTCTTTGTTCTGTATACGGCCGTTACTCTCGCGTGCGGTGTCAGCGTTACGTAACGCGTTACCAGTCGCGTTACTAGGCCGTTTCTTATTACGATGGTTACGCACCCGTTCGCGTAGGTTCGTACGCCTGATCTGCACGTCCTCGGCCGCATCGTTCCAGGCTAGATAGTCATGAACCGAGTAGCCGCCTTCGATCTGGTGCCAGAGCGACGACTTCCCGGGCACACGCTCGGCTAGCAGTTCATCAATAGCCTTCGCACTCACCCTCACGCCCAGCGCATGCACGCCGTGCTCGGGAATGAAGCCATCGGTTAGGTGGTTCTGGCAGTAGCTGAGGCCAGCAATCCAGACTCGGAAGGCTCCGTCCGACAGCACCGCGATCTTGGGATGCCCGATTGCGGTGCTGTGAAGGTTGACGCATGCCATATCTAATCGTCCGACCCGTGTGTCGTGAACTGATCCCTAGTTAGCCTTGCAACTAAGTGGTGCCCGTGTGATTTCGATCTCACCAGTGCCTTTACACAACGAACACTTCCCGCTGCTTTGACACTGCGTGCAGTCACAGAAACCGCACTCAGCCATGCCAGACCCTCGACACGGCTCACATCGACCATCGCCGCCGCATTCGTAGCAACGACCGATATGCTCATGGACGGCACAGTGCGACCTTCCGTCCATCGCCAGTGCGACACAGCCCGATTCGTCGCATGTTCTGGTGCTCATGGCCCCCTAGCTCTCCCTCTAATCGTCAGGCCCGTGTGTCGTGAACTGATCGCTACTTCGCTACTTCAGTGGCGGCCACTAGTTCGGCTGCGGCCTCTGGCTCCGGTGTCTGTTCCGGCTGGCCGTAGCGTCGCTCGCGCTCGGCCATCATGGCTTCGGCGTAGTCCCATGCGTAGGCAGCGACGGCGTCATCTGGAGGCAGCCTCACGTCTGACCCCGAATACGAGGCCAGCACGCCGGTCATTGCTTGACCAGCGAACACGTCTCGAATGCTCATCCCAGGAGCGCCCCGATGGCTGATCTGCATCACGCCGTCATCTTCGGTGCGTGCTGGGATCGGGAAAGGCCGGTCCACCGTCGTTCGTGTTCATGGTCTCTACTTCTCCGTTCTTTCTGTCTCCTGTGAAGGGCTACGATCCGACCTGCGTGCCGTCCAGCCATACGAACTCGGTCAGTGGGCGATGCGTCCGACAGGTCGCGCAGAACGTGCCCGAGTAGAAACCGGGATCGCGCGCGTAGGTCTCGGCCAGCGAACGAGCCATCGTCGTCGTGGCACCGCACGTCAGGTGCTTGTAGGTCTCTCGCACCGGCCGTACGTAGCCCTTGGCGCGCTCGTCGGCGCACAGGACGATGTAGTCGTTCTGCATACCAGTCGCCGGGTTGATCTTGCGCGTCTCGTCGGTGATGGGCTTTCCGCTGGTGGTGCACAACTTCGGTGCGTTCTCGGTGCTCATGATGGGAGTCCTCCAGCCATGCGCGCGAGGCGACGGCCCTCTTCATCCGTCACGATCCGTAGGGTCATAATGTCGTTCTTGGGCTCGACCACGAGGTTCGTGCCGCCAGGTCTGTCGCGTTAGAATCGCTCCAGATCAGCAGCCGTGATGACGAGGCGGTCGCTACCGGACTTCCAGATCACGAAAGCCAGCAGCTTGTGATACTGCTCTCGCATCTCGATCGTCACGCCGTGATTTGGATTCAACTCAGACATGTGTCGTATCACTCCCTCACCGAGACCATGAAAGGCCACTCGTTAGTGGCCGGATGGGACGTGCTCGTGATCGTCGGCGGCCTCAGCCTCTCATCCAGATCAGATGTCCCATCAGGCAACATGCGGCCTGCGCGCAGTAGGATCGGAATTGATCCCACCACTGAGCGATCGTGTGTTCTCTGTTAGGCAATTAGGCCCAGCGACTTCAATTCAGCGGCCTGCATCAACCGATTGCGCGGCAACTTGTCGAGGTCGCTAGTCATCTCGGCAGACATCATGCTGCCGCCCGGATTGCACTCCATAGCCCACGCTTTCTTGCAGGCTGCTACGACCCATCGATCGCCGTATGGACGCTCTAGCGCGGCATCGACGGCTTCTTCCTCGGTTACGTCGACCACGGACACGCCCAGAAACTGCTGTCCCTTGGGCCTCGAGCCGTCACAGAACGACAGCCAGAACGTCTTCGTCGTTGTCACGCTGCCTCCATCGCGATGACGTAGTCATCGACGCCGTCGTCCCATTTCTCGACCAGCACCTTGCCGTTCGTGCCTTCGTCTGTCAGTGAATACACTCGCAAAATCTTGTCGGTCAGTTGGTCGTGACATGATTTTTCGCCCCAGCAAACGGTCAGCAAATTCTCGACGGCGTGTTTGTCCGGCGACTTCCGCATCAGGCTTCGCGGCCGGACGTGGTGCGTACTCAGCGGCTCACGCTTCCCACAGATGCGGCAGTGCTGGTCACGCTTCCGGGCGATGGCCGCATTCCGTCGATACTCGGCCTCTTCGGCGCGCTTCCGATCTTGCCGGCAGAGTGCACGCGGGCGTGTCGTCTTCGGAAAGGCAAGAGGCATGTCACTCTCCGGGCTTCTCGAATACATGGCCGACGAACCATCCCTGCTGATACGTGCCGACGTAGGTCAATCCATCAGCGTCGAATGCACCGCCAGTCACCATCAGGCGGAAATGGCGGCCCTCCAATTCGGCGTTCGGATCAACTAGCGCCCAGATCGTCGGGACGTCGTCCTGTATCTGCACGCAAAGGACGCGAGCCCCACGAGGCATCTGGATATCGGCGCCAGCGCCATAGATCGGATACTTATAGACGGTGCGAATCTCGGACATGTCTACTCTCCGGGCTGCTGAGCGTCAGGGGCGTCAGGCAGTGGCATCCAGTGCGTAACGTCGTCTCGAACAAGCTCCGACGGGACGCTGATCCATCGGCCAAGTGGACGGCGAACAACGACCACTCCGTAGTAGGGGCTCCACGCCAGGACGGTCGTTTTTGCTGGCGCGCTCTCGATTGGCCGCCACCCGAGTTGCTGCACGTCTCGCTGTGGTTCGCTCACGACTTCCCCTTGCGTGCTTTCCGCTTGTTCTCGGCTTCAGCGATCTCGTGTCCTTCAAGAAACGCCCAGACCTCATTCGTGTCATGGGCATCACCGATCGTCGACGCGAACCGGTTGAGGAGTTTCAACGCGTGACGCCCTCGTTCCTCGCTAGACATCGCAATTGCCTTATCTACTGCGCGCTGGTATTCGTCGCTCACCGTTCGCTCCTCTCTACCTTCTTCCGCTAGTTGCTCTACCAGTCGCGATCGATCACCATCCTGTATAGGTGAACGATGGTCCCGTGCAATCGCGCTGAGAAAAACGCCTTCGGTCGGCCGCGCAGCTTCTTCCGCAGTTCTGGCGTGGCGTCACCCTCCCAAAACACCGTGCGGCTCTCGTTGTAGATGAGCACGCGTTCACCGGATGGCGGATTCAGGTTCGTCTGGACCTTGACGATCATCGCGACTGACTCGCTTCCATTGTTTCTCTACCCATACATGCGTTACGACGTTCTTCGGTAACTGCTGTTCCACCTGATCGATCGTTAAGGGTGTGCCGACGTAGTGGATCAACTCGCCTTTGTGATCGGCATGCACTAATCGAAAGATGCTGTAGCGCTCACTCCCAGCCGTGGCAGCCACAATAGAACCGGTCGAACTCACGTCCGCCTTGTGGCTCATAGGTCGTTCCTGCGCGATGTTTCCGAAGGCCCCCAGGAGGGCAGACACCACGCTGATGTGGTGCCTCCGTCATGCCACAGTGCTTGCAGAGCGAGGCTTCGCGCGACCCGTCGCCGCAGAACTCAAAGAACGCCAAGTCCTTCGAGGATGGCTCCTCACATCGGCAGCTCGTGGCATCACGTCCCGCCTTGCAACTGGATGATGAGTAGGAGCCGCGCGCCTTTTGGCCGCCATAGTGGGCGCATCGCGCGCGACGGCCTTCTAGATTCGGCGCCGTGATCGTGCCGCTCACGTTCATCTGGTTAGTCAAGGCCCACCTCTTCAACGCTCAATTGCGCATCGATCACGATCTGTCGTTCGGCCATATCTAAGATGGTCTTGACGCGCTGACGGATCGACTCGACATCTTCCAGCGAGAGTTCGGTCTCAGCCTCGGCGGACGGCACGATCTGAAAGAGCATGCCGCTCAACTGGGCGATGAGGTCTTCGCGGACCATTAGATCGGCAGCCTTTCTTCACTGGCGATGACGCCGATCTCCGTGGGCGCCGTCTCTTCGTTGACGGCATCTCGGCACTCAGCCAACAGATCGATCGCCGCGTCGTGATTGGCCGGTGGCGTCGACTCCATGAGCGCGACGAACTTCTGCATCGCCGTCAACGCCCGTTCAATCTCTTCGAGAGACTTCTCCTCGACGGAGCGCCAGGCGTAGACGTCGAACAGTTGCTTGATGGCGGACTGCTTCGCCTGCTTGCTGGCCGCGTCCTGACCCGGCCACACCTTGACAAGCATGGCCTGCACTTCTTCGGTGGCGACTTCCTTGCGTCGCTGGCGCTCGGCGTAGACGGACTGACCGCCGGGCCCGTCGAAGAGGTCTTCACTGGTTCGCGACGCATCGATCGATCTGTGCGCGCCGCCGATGGTCAACTTGTTCCAGTGCGGCGAGAACGCGTCGAACACCTTCTTGTAGTCCCCTGGCTTGTAGTCGTTCAGCGTCTTGAACGTGAACATCCGACCACTCAGGGAGCGCCACCTATCCTTCAGCACGTAGGCGTGATGCTCGCTGCTCCCCTTCTTGGTGCGGGTCTTCTTCATGCGCGTGTCGGCGCCCTGAAGCTGCTCCATCTCGATGAGCAGGTGAGGCTCGTAGCCAGCGTCGGCTTCGCCCTTCAACTTGCTGCCTAACTTGATCAGCTTCCGGCCACCCGTCTCTTCGTCGTCTTCTTCCCCCCACTCGAATCCGAGACGGCCAGCAAGGAGACAGTGCGCCGGGGAAGCGAGCATCTGGTCGGTCCATCCGCGCCACAGGGTTTTCAGCTCGTCCTGGTGGTGCATCTCGAGCTTCTTGCGCTTCGACTTCGCCTTGAACGTGGCGACCAGTTCGTTCCACGGATGCGTGTAGCTGTCCACGAGGTAGGCGCACGCACCGCTGGCGTCAGCTTCCGCCAAGCCTGCCCGCATGTCCTTGAATGACCGGCTCTTGCCGTGGATGAACTCCACGCCTTCGACGTTGAACAGTTCGACGACGAAATCGGAACCGCTTTCCGTGTCGAAGAAGAACACCGGCGCGCTGTTGTGGAACGTCTTGGACAGACCGATCGCAATCATTGCGGCCGTCGTCGTCTTGCCTGATCCCTGACGGCCGAAGATGCCGACTTTTGCCGCGCTCTGCTCCACGACAGCCTTCTTGAAGATGCTCATTAGCTGGCCACCCCGTTCTCGCCCTGCTCCGGCACGAGTTCGTAGAGGGCCGCCATGATGTCCGTCGCCTTGGTCTCCGGATCGGCCGCGGCGCGGGCCACGATCTCCAGCATCAGCAGGATGACGAGACGTCGACAGTCCTCGTCCGCATGCGTGACGATCTGCGGATACTGCGCCAACGTCTTCGTGGCGTTGATGACGCCGACGGCCACTCTCGCCGAGAGCAACGCCGAAACGTGGCCATCAGGTGGCGGGGGCTGGTCATTCACGGGAAATGGGATTACAATGTGCGACATCAGTTGATTCCTTCCGAGCCTGTTTCGGTCTAGCCACCGAGCAGGCTCTTATTGTCTTCGGCCTTCTTCGCGTCTGGCACTGGACGCTTTTTCACTTCTCCAGGGAGATCGACGTAGGCGTAAACGCATCGCCGTCCTGGCATGTGCCACGAGCAACTACTGCGTCCGCAGTGAGGACAGTCCTCGTGTTCACGGTCTTCGCGGAGGCGCATGTCACTCCGCCGCTTCCTTCCACCACGATGGCAACTTGCCCTTGGTCTGAGCGCCCTTGTTGTAGGTCTCGACAACGGCCGCAGCCACACACTGGCCCTTCTGATTGCCGGTGCGTTCGCGCAGTGTTTCGGCGCGCTGGAGGACGGTGCGTGGTCCGTGCTGAAGTTTGGAGAACTGCTCGGCGAGATGCTTCTCGTTGGTCTTGCCGTTGTAGCGGCCAAAGACATAGCCGAGGCCGCGAATCATCTGGCCGTCGAACGCGCTGGAGTCTGAAGCGAATCCATCACGCAACACACGAAGCACCTGACCGAGCACCACGCCACCAGCGGCGTCGTAGACCTTGCGCATGGCGGATACGGCATTAATGCATCCGGTGTCGTGCTCGCGACTAATCTTCAGCTTGTTGGCCTCAACGATGCGGCGGATGTCCGACTCGCTCTCGCGGTCCGCTGTGCAGCT
>Ga0307416_100000505_pt1 | contig 19894 bp, 14 predicted proteins | sample DK1Cmetagenome_2_FD_203821 | JGI IMG/M metagenome (GOLD analysis project Ga0307416, IMG submission 203821) | Maize rhizosphere microbial communities from greenhouse at UC Davis, California, United States - DK15-C-3 | ecosystem: Host-associated > Plants > Roots > Rhizosphere > Soil | place...
ATCCCCTGGGGCGAGCTGAGGCCGGCGTTGGGCCCGGCGATCATCCGGTTGGTGATGGCGTGCGTGTACTCGTGGGCGATCACCGACATGTCGTAGTCGCCGTCGACGCACCGGGTGTAGAACGCCCCCGCGATCGGCTGCCACAGGTACATGTTGGTGATCGCAGGCACGCCGTCCGGCCCGGTGAGCTGGTTGGCGTTGTCGCGCGCGGCGAACCCGGGCGGGCCGCCGGTGATGCCGCCGGCCTGGGCGTTGCCCTGCTCCCGGTCGCCGCCGACGCCGCCGCGGCCGAGGTTGTCGACCTGCATGTTGAACGTGTTCTCGCGGAACCCGAGATGGTAGGACCAGTCGTGCATCCGGTTGTGCATGGCGAACAGGTTCGCCCGGGCGGCGTCGATGTCGTTGCGCTCCGGCGAGGTGAACACCGCCGGGTTGCACGCCTCCTCGAGCCACTGGTTGGTCCACGGGTACGTGTACTCGCGGGTCGGGCTGGCCGTGGCCGTCTCGGTGCCGACCGTCGCCGCGTTGTTGCTGTTCCAGTTGTGTACGGCGATCGCGTTGTTGCCGGCGGTCGTGTTGGTCGAGGCCATGGTGGCCGGGTCGACGTCCCAGGGCAGCGAGGCCGAGGTGGCGACCGCCTCCGAGCAGCCGGCGGCGGCGTTGAGGCACCAGCGGACCCGCGTGTCGGTCGACGAGTAGTCGACCGGCGGCGAGTTCGGAAAGACGTCCCACTCCGGGTTGTCCACGTCGGAGTCGACCAGGCTCTCCCGTACCAGGACGGAGCCTTCGCGGGCGTCCACATAGGTCGAATAGCCCACCGGCTCGGTCGCCGGGCCGCCGGCCAGGACGACCTCGTACGCCGCGCGGGCTCCGCGGTCGGCCGTGGGTACCGCGACGAGCTGGGTACGCAGCACCTTGGCGCCGGCCACCCCGGCGTCGGCGAGGGCGGCGCGCTCGGCGTCGGCGGCCGAGAGCGTGGCCGGCGCGGGCGCGGCGGCGTCGCGGGCCAGCGACGAGCTGACGTGCCAGACGGCGCCGTCGCGCACGCCGACGGACAGGATGCCGTCGACGGCCGCGGCCAGCTCACCGAAGCGCTGGCGGAACAGGACGACGGCGCCCCGGCCCGTCGGGACCACGGTGAGCAGTTCGAGGGCGTCCGCCCCGCTCGGGGTCAGGCCGAGCAGGTCGCGGTTGCCGTTGACGAAGGCGCGCGCCCCGACCACCGGGTCGGCCGGCAGGCCCTTGGCGACCGGCTTGCCATTGACCCTGAGCTCGGCGGCGGTGCCGTAGGCGGTCCAGCGGGCGCTGATCCCGGCGGCGGCCGCGCGGTCGCGCTGCGCCTTGCTGGGTGCGACCCGAGCGGTACGGGCGTCCTTCGTCTTCGGTGACGCGTGGTCGCCGGGAGGTCGGGCGGCGGACGCTCTCGCCTGTTCCAGGCCACCAGGCGACGCGGCGACACCACTGGGTCCGGCGACCATCAGCACCGCCGCGGTGAGCAGTGCGGCGGCCCCGGCCGACGCGCGTGATCGTGTACGCATAGTCTCTCCCCCTCTTGACGGCAGCTCCGCCGTCGACAGATCGACATAGTCACTCTGCTCGATCTGGCCCCCTAGGCGAAACCCTTGTTCTATGCCGATCATGGAGTTACGGACACCAAACAGCGCCGATCATGGACTTAAGTCCATGATCGGCGCAGGAAGGGGGGCCGGCGCGGAAGGGGGGCCGGCGCAGCGAAGGGCGCGGGGATCGGTTCAGGTGACGTCGGGGCGGCGGGTGCGGGGGCGGCGCAGCTCGAAGAACGCGTCCGATCGGGCGATCAGGGCCACCCCGTCCCACAGCTTCCCGGCGGCCTCACCGCGGGGGATCGGCGAGAGCACCGGTCCCACGAACGCCCTGGCCCAGCCGCCGGCGCCGGCCAGGCGGATGACGGGGGTCGCGGCGGCGTCGCCCAGAGTAGCCACGCCGGCATGATGGCTGGCGCGGACCTTCTCGTCGTACGCCGTCGTCAGCGCGGCGTTGGCCAGCGTGTGGGGCAGGCCGGCCTGATCGATGGCCCTGGCGTACAGGTCGCGCCCGATGCGGGTCCGTCCGGCGTGGATCAGGGTGCCCATCGCGCCGTACAGGTTCCGGACCCCGGACTGGCCGTGGGCGAGGGCCGTCGCCATCATCACCCGTACCGGTCCCCAGCCCCGGGTCACCTCCGCCCGGGACGAGTCCGACAGATCCGGCCGGTCGGCATTGAGGACGGACAGGCTCATGACGTGGAAGGTCACCCGCACATCGCGGACGCGCTCGACCTCGAGGAGCCAGCGCGACGTGATCCAGGCCCACGGGCAAACCGGGTCAAACCACATGTCGACCGCCGCCATGGCCGGGTCCTCTCGCCTCGCCCGCGACTCACCCTAGGCGCGCCGACCGCCGTGCACATTGTCCGTCCAGGGGATGCCCGGCAATGGGACCGGCCGATAGCTTGGCGCGGTCCTGTCGGCGATGACCACGGGGGTTTCGGATGCGTGCATCTCATCGAGCGGCCGCGGCGACCGCGGCGGTCGCGCTGTCCCTCACGGCGCTCACCGCGGCGGTGCCCCGCCTGCCCGGGGTGGCCGGCGACGCACCGGTCGTGGCCGAGCCGTTCGTGCCGGGGGAGCCGGCGGCCACCGGGACGGAGCGGACCGGCGGCGAGGTCGCCTCCGACACGTCGACCCGCGAGCGCGGGCGCGGCGCGGGACCACTCTCGCCCCTGCAGGCGATCGCCGAGCTACGCGCCGCGACGGCCCGTCCGCCGGCCATCGTGGTCGACCGCACCGGACACCTGCGCAGCGTCGCGGCGCCGGCCGGGACGGCCCTGCGGCGTACCCCCGGCTCCGCGTCCACATCGGACCCCGGTACGGCCGCGGGCGCGTTCGTCAACCGGTACGGGCAGGCGTTCGGCCTCCGACCGGGCCAGCAGGCCCGCCGCCAGCGCGTCGAGGCGCTGCCCGGTGGGGACCGGGTCGTCCGGTTCGCGCAACACATCGGCGGCGTGCCGGTGCTGGCCGGCGACCTCGTGGTGACGGTCAACGGCGCCGGCCAGGTGGTCTCCGCGACGGCCGAGACGCCCGTCGGCCCGCCCACCGCCACCGCCGCGTCGGTGTCCGGCGCGACCGCCGGGCAGACCGGTCGGGCCGCGGCGGCCGAGAAGCTCGGCGTCGGGCCCGCCGCCCTCGCGGTGGCCGAGACCCGGCTGTGGCTCTACGACCCGCGGCTGCTCGGGGCACCCGGGCGGAGCCCGCTGCGTCCGACGTGGATGGTCCGGCTGCGGCTGGAGGGGTTGACCGCGCCATCGGCCACCGCGCTCGTCGACGCCACCGACGGCTCGGTGTCGCTGGTCTTCAGCGAGGTGAAGTTCGCGCGCAACCGCCTGATCTGCGACCTCGGCAACGCCATCGTCGACCTGAACAACGTGGCGACCTACCGGTGCGACACCGCGGCCGGCGGCCCGCCGGTGCGGCGCACCGAGGGCGGCGCCCCGTCGAGCGTCGCGCAAGCGAACACGGCGTACGACATGCTCGGCGACACCTACACGTTCTACCGCCGCGAGGTCGGCCGCGACTCGATCGACGGCCGGGGGATGCCGATGCGGGCCACCGTGCGCGCGTGTTACCGGCCCGGGCCGCCCTTCCCCGACGAGTGCCCGTTCGAGAACGCGTTCTGGGACGGCGCCCAGATGGTCTTCGGCGCCGGCTTCGCCGACGCCGACGACGTGGTCGGGCACGAGCTGACCCACGGGGTCACCGACTTCACGTCGCAGCTGTTCTACGCGTTCCAGTCGGGCGCCATCAACGAGGCGTTCTCCGACATCATGGGCGAGTTCATGGACCAGACCAACGGCCGGGGAACCGACACGCCCGCGACGAAGTGGCAGATCGGCGAGGACCTACCGGCCACGGTTGGCGTGATCCGGGACATGGAGGACCCGTCGGCGCCGCTGCCGACGCCGGACGATCCCTCCCCGCCACCCTGCGACGCGCCCGACAACGAGGAGTTGCGGCACGGCTGCCAGCCCGACCGGGTGGGCAGCCCCCTCTACGAGCACGATCCGGATTTCGTCGACAGCGGCGGCGTGCACATCAACTCCGGCATCGCCAACAAGGCGGCGTTCCTGCTCGGCGAGCCCGGCACCCACTCGTTCAACGGCGCGACCATCACCGGTATCGGCCCGACGAAGTCGATCCAGCTCTGGTACCGGGCCATGCACGGCATGACCTCGGGCGGCGACTACGAGGACCTGGGCAACGTGCTGCAGGTCTCCTGCCGCCGGCTGGTCGGCCACTTCCGGTTCACCCTGGCCGACTGCGCCCAGGTCGACGCGGTGGTGGCGGCCACCGAGATGATCACCGCGCACACCTCCGGCACCGAGGAGGCCGGCCTGTGCGACACGCCCGGGCAGCCGATCCAGGACGCGTTCTTCGACGGCTTCGAAAGCGGCGGTAGCAATTGGACGGCCAGCCGCGCGGCGGTCGTGCCGAACTCGGGCTTCCCGCTGCGGTGGGCGCACTCGGGCGTCAACGCCGTGCGCCTGTCCACGACCTCGACCGGGGCGGCGTCGTTGGCCATGAAGAGCTTCGCCACCGTGCCGGCCAACGGGTACCTGTGGTTCGCCCACCTGCCGTTCAACGGCAAACAGCGGCTGCGGCTGAGCAATGGCACCACGACGACGGAGATCCCGTTCGAGGGCGGCTGGAACGCGCTGCCGCGTACCGGATGGGCGCCACCGACCATCGCCAATGGCTACGTGTCGACCCGGTTCGACCTCAGCGCGTTCGCCGGCCAGAGCCTCAAGGTCACCTTTGTCCAGGACCTTCCCGGTGAATGGCTCGTCGACGACGTGCACATCTACCAGTGCGTCAACCGGGTGGGCACCGTGCGCAACCTGGCCGGACCGCGCAACTTCGACCGGACCTCGGCGAGCCTGTCCTGGAACGCGCCGCTGTTCGCCGGACCGGGCGTGGCGGGCTACGAGATCGGCGTCTTCCCGGCGGTGGCCGGATACCCGCAGACCGTGTCGGGCCCGACCCACACGATGACCGGGCTCAACCCGGACCGGCGCTACGACGTGACCGTGCGGGCCGTGGGAACCGCCAACGGCGCGGGCGCGCCGACCATCCTGCGCCTGGATCTGTTGGGGAGCTGCTCCGCCGTGGACCCGCCGGAGAACTCGCTGTGGCACTGCGTGCCGGGCGCGCCGCAGAAGCCGCGGCCGGGCGGGTGATCAGCCGGACGCCCGGCTGAACAGCCGGCCGATCTCGCGGACCCGCGCGCGCAGCTCGGCCGGCTCGGCGACCTCGAAGCCGGCCCCGACCGACGCCAGCACCGAGACCGGCCACTCCAGATGGTCGGTGTTCATCAGCATCCGGCAGGCGCCGTCGCCGTCGCCGTCGGCCTCGACCCTGGCCCATCGGCCGACGACGCGCCGGACCGTCGCGGCCGGAGCGTTGATCCGTACGTCCACGCGGTAGCGCGTCGGTATGGCGGCGATCTGCCGGCGGACGAACGCACCGGCGTCGCCACCGGGTAGGGCGCGCGGCCGGAAGCGTGCGCCGGTGGCCGCCGGATCGGTCAGCCGGTCCACCCGGAACGTGCGCCAGTCGGCCCGGTCGGTGTCCCAGGCGACGAGGTACCACCGCCGGCCGAGCGAGACGAGCCGGTGTGGCTCCACCACCCGTACCGCCCGACCACCCTCGCGGGTCGTGTAGGCGAACCGGAGCCGCTCGTCGTCGCGGCAGCATTGCGCGATGACGGTCAGTGCGGTGGCGTCGACGGTCGGGCCGCCGCCGCCGACGAAGCCGGGCACGGTGTAGGCCCGGAGGGCGTCGACCCGGCGGCGCAGGTTGGGCGGCATGACCTGAACGACCTTGGTCAGCGCGCGCACCGAGATCTCCTCGATGCCGTCGACCGCGCCGGCCGCCGCCGTGCGCAGGCCCACCGCGATCGCCACCGCCTCGTCGTCGTCGAGCAGCAGCGGCGGCATGGCCGCGCCGGCCTGCAACTGGTACCCGCCGGCCACCCCGCGGCTGGCGTTGACCGGATAGCCCAGGTCGCGCAGGCGCTCGACGTCGCGCCGCAGCGTGCGTTCGCTGACCTCCAGCCGGCCGGCCAGCTCCGTGCCGGGCCAGAAGCGGTGGGTTTGTAGCAGGGACAGCAACTGCAGCATGCGTGCGCTCGTGCTCATGTTGTCCAACTTCGCTGCTATTGAGGTCAGAAAGTGGCCGGAATCAACCCTAGCGTTGTTCTCATGACGACCACGATGATCCGCACTCGCGGACTGACCAGGCACTTCACCGTGAAGAAGGAGACCGTCGAGGCGGTCCGTGGCCTCGACCTCGAGATCGAGGCCGGCGAGATGGTGGCGCTGCTCGGGCCCAACGGCGCCGGCAAGTCCACCACGCTGCGACTGCTGACCACGCTGATCGCCCCCACCTCGGGTACGGCCGAGGTCGCCGGCCACGACGTCACCCGCGACCCGCGGGCCGTCCGGAGGCGGATCGGGTACATCGGTCAGGGCAGCATGGCCGGGCACGCGCAGCGCGGGCGGGACGAGCTGATCAGCCAGGGCCGCAGCTACGGGATGAGCGTCGTCGACGCGCGGGCCCGAGCGACCGATCTGATCGCGTCGCTGGACCTCGAGGGCGTGGCCGACCGTACGGTGTCGTCGCTGTCCGGTGGCCAGCGGCGGCGCCTGGACATCGCCATGGGGTTGATGCACTCGCCGGAGCTGCTCTTCCTCGACGAGCCGTCGACCGGCCTCGACCCGCACAACCGGGCCAGCCTGCTGGAGCACATCCGCAAGCTCCGGGCCGAGCGCGGCACCACCATCGTGATGACCACGCACTACCTCGACGAGGCCGACTCGATGGCGGAGCGGGTCGTCGTCATCGACCACGGCCGCGTCATCGCCGACGACACGCCGGACCGGCTCAAGGCCGACGTGGCCGGCGACCGCATCACGCTCACGTTCACCGACGAGCGCTCGGCGGCTCGGGCGGCCGCGCGAGCCGGCATCGAGGTCGAGCACGTCTCGCGCGTGGTGCACATCCGCGTGCCGGACGGGCCGGGGCGCCTGCCCGGACTCCTGCGCAGGCTCGACCGGGCCGGCATCGCCGTCTCCAGCGCCGAGGTGGCCCGCCCCACTCTCGACGACGTCTTTCTCAACCTGACCGGGCGCAGCCTGCGCGAGGGAACCTTCACCACCAAGGAGATGGCGGCATGAACATGCTCACCGACACCGTCACCGTGCTCAGCCGGGAGCTGCGTCCGGTCCTGCGCAACCCGTTCTCGGTCATCTTCAGCATGGTCCAGCCATTGGTGTTCCTGGCCCTGTTCGCACCGCTGCTCCCGGATCCTCCGGGCGGCTCGGCGCTGCAGTGGTTCGTGCCCGGCATCGTCGTCATGTCCTGCCTGTTCGGGAGTTCGACGACCGGAGCCAACCTGCTGCTGGAGATCCAGACCGGTTCGCACGAGCGGATGCTGGTCGCCCCGCTGCGCCGCCCCGCTCTGCTCGTCGGTCGGGCCCTGAAGGAGATCGTCCCGATGCTGGCCCAGACGGCCATCATCGTCGCCGTGGTCATCCCGTTCGGCTTCGTGCTGCACCCGGTCGGGGCCGTGCTCGGACTGCTGATCCTCGCGGTCTTCTGTGTGGGGCTGGGCGCCCTGTCCTACACCCTGGGTCTGGCGTCGAAGAACCAGGACTGGATGTTCTGGGCGGTGCAGCAGACGCTGCTGTTCCCGTTGCTGCTGCTGGCCGGCATGCTGTTGCCCATCGAGGGCGGGCCGGGGTGGCTGCAGGCGCTGGCCCGGGCCAACCCGCTCAGCTACGTCGTGGCGGCCGAACGCTCGCTGTTCAACGGCGACATCGCCAACGGTACCGTCCTGAGTGGAGTCATCGCCGCCGTCGTGGTGGCCGTGCTCGGCCTCACCGTGGGCACCCGGGCGATGAACCGCTCGTCCTGACGCTTGATCGGCTTCGCTGTGATCGCGAAGGATAGGTGTCCATATAAGTACACCTATCCCTTCGCGATCACGGAATCTGCGTGGCCCAGACCGGCCGGCGCCCGGTACGCTGCGGGCAGCGGCGGGGTCGTAGCGCAGGGGTCGTCGCACCGGGCTTGGAACCCCCGGAGGACGCCGGTTCGAATCCGGCCGGCGCCGCCGCCCCGGACACCCCGGCCCGTCAGGACATCGGTACGTTGCGGCTCCACCTCCGACCACGGGAAGGACTATGGGGGCCTCAGGTCGTCACGGCCCGCCGCGGTGGGTCCGGCTGCGTGGCTACGCGGTGCCGCCAACGATGACCGCCGACGCCACGGCGGCCCGCGAGGCGGGGGACTGGCGCGGTGCCTGCGCCGCCGCCGGCGTGGACGTCGCTGTCGACCTGGTCGAGGTACGGCGCGAGCACGGGCGGCGGGGCGCCGACGCCGTCGAGGAGGAACTCGCCCACTTCGCGCCCGATCTGCTGCGCTGGCACCTGCCCCGGGTGCCGGACCTGATGTCCCTGAGTCCGCGGACGAACGCGGTGCTCACACCCCTCGACCCCGACGCCCCGCTCCTGATCCTGTCGCCGCCGGATTCGGTGTGGGGGCCGCAACGGATGACGCTGCGGACGGCGCGCCGGCCGGCGCTGAAGGGCACGAGCTTCTACGACGCGCCACGCCACCTGTGGGACGCGCGCCGCGCCGACGAGCTGCGGCACGCCTGGGGTGGATCCGAGGACCGGCCGCCACAGCTGGAGGTCGACGCCCGGCCGGTGCCGGCCGACCGGCTGGGCGCCGGCGGTGACCGGGCCGCCCACACCGAACGGATCCTGGCGATGATGGACCGGGGGCAGCACGTGCGGGCCTGGCGCGAGGCCGGAATCGAGCTGGACACCTCCGAGCCCTCGGACCCGGACCGGCCGTTGCGGCGTCTGGAGGCCCACGGGCTCTGGCCGGTGGGCCTGGCCGACGAGGCTCGCCGGCTGGCCGGTCTGTACCACGTCCGCACATTCAACCTCGGCGACCCGTACCCGCCGGCGGCGGTCTCGGTCGCCGCGGACGGATCGGTGACCGCCCGGCTGGTGGACCGGACGTCGGGGAGGAGCCAGCCGTACATCCCGGCGCCGGTCTGCCGCGTGCCGCCGGATCTGTGGCTGCTGCGTCACGGCCGGATCACACCGGAGGACTGGCATCCGCTCGTCCGGGCGTCGCTGTTCCCCCGACTGGGGCCGCCAGCGCGGTCGCGTCCCCCGGATGGGCCATCGGCGGTACGGGTGCGCTGCCGCGGCGAGTGGCACCGGGTCGGGGTGCACGGCGGACGGATCGCCGCCCTCGACCACGATGCCGCCGAGGAGCGGCGGGAGGCCGTCGTGCGCGCGCTGGGTGGCACCAGCAGCGGTTGTCACGCGGTGGTCAGCGCGTGGACGGAGGGCAACGGTCGGTTGCCGAAACTGTTGCGCCACCAGCGCCAGGAGACGTTCGAGCGCATGTACCACGGCGACACCCGGTTCGTGCTGGCCATGCTCGACTCCGGTCGGCTCGACCCGCGCATGCGCGGCTGGGAGGGGCTGACGCTGCTGCACATGCTGGTCTACCTCGACCACGAACCACTGCTGTCCCGGGTGCTCGCCGCCGGTGTGCCGGTCGACGCGCGCGACCGGCACGGCCGGACCCCGCTGTACGTCGCGGTGGTCCACGGCGGCTCGGCCGGACTGGTGCGGGACCTGCGCCGGGCCGGCGCCGACCTCGGTGCCGCCGACCACCGCGGACTGACGGTACGGGACCGGATCCGCATGGCGAAGCGGTCCGACCTCGACCGTTAGGCCGGCAATCGTTGCCCTTGTTCAGGTTCGGGCGTGGTGTGCGGGCGGTGGCGCGGGTCGGGTACGCTCCGCGCGGGCGGGGCTGTAGCGCAGAGGTCGTCGCGCCAGAAACCAAGCCGGAGGACGTCGGTTCGAATCCGACCGGTCCCGCTCCCACACACGTGAGGAGGTCCGATGGCATCCGCGTCCGCCGATGACGTGCGGACGTGCCTGCGGGTGCTGGACCTGGCCCGGTCGGGCGAGCTGGACGAGACCGCCGCGCTCGCGGTCGAACGCGCGGTGGCCGACGCGTACCGCCAGGACAAGCGGCGGCGCAAGGCCCGCCGCGCCGCCGAACGCGCCGGCCACGACCGGGCGTTGCTGGCCACCGCGGCGCGCCATCGCGAGGAGCTGCCGCCGACGTCACCTCCCGACCCGGCCCGGGAGCCCGCGCGAGCGGAGCGAGCGCAATTGGGTAGAGCCCGCCGCTGCTACGTCTGCCGGGAGCCCTACCGCGACGTCGACGCCGACTACCACCGGCTCTGCCCGCCCTGCGCACGCCTCAACGCGGAACGGCGGACCGCGCGGTGCGACCTGAGCGGGCGGCGGGCCATCGTCACCGGCGGCCGGATAAGGATCGGTTTCCACCTGGCGCTGAAGATGCTGCGCGACGGCGCGGAGGTGGTGGTGACGACGAGGTTCCCGACCGACGCGGCGCGCCGGTTCGCCGCCGTGTCGGACTTCGCGTCGTGGGCGGACCGGGTGCACGTGCACGGCATGGACCTGCTCGACCTGCGCGGCGTGATGGACTTCCTGGACCGGGTACGCGATCGGTGGCGACACCTGGACATCCTGGTGAACAACGCCGCCCAGACGGTGTCGCGGCCGCCCGGGTACCACCGCGCGGTGCTCGACGCCGAGGGCGTGCCGCCGCCGGGCGCCGCCGCGCTGGTCGACCTGATCCCGGCCGCGCCGCGGGGCGGCGGTGCCCTGGCCTCGCGGGCCGCCCGGGACCTGCCGGCCGTGGTCGACCTGCTCTTCCCGGCCGAGCGCACCGACGAGACCGGGGAGCCGCTGGACCTGCGCCGTACCAACAGTTGGGTGTTGCGTGACGCCGACGTCACGCCGCGCGAGTGGCTCGAGGTGCACGTGGTCAACGCGTTCGCGCCGTTCCTGCTCACGTCCCGGCTGCGCCCGCTGCTGGAGGCGTCGCCGTTCCCGGACCGGTACGTCGTGCAGGTCTCCGCGATGGAGGGCAGCTTCGGCCGTACCGGCAAGACCGAACGCCATCCGCACACGAACATGGCCAAGGCGGCGTTGAACATGTTGACCCGCACGGTGGCCGAGGACTACCGGGCCAGCCGCATCCACATGAACAGCGTCGACACCGGCTGGGTCACCGACGAGCGCCCGCACGCGGACAAGCGGACGGCCCGGGCCGCCGGGTTCCGTCCGCCGCTCGACGTCATCGACGGAGCGGCCCGCGTGTACGACCCGATCGTGCGAGGGATCAACGGCGAGCCGGTTTCCGGGCTGTTCCTCAAGGACTACCGCGGCGTGGGGTGGTGACGTGGGGGCCGACGAGATGCCGGTGCGTTGCCCGGTCATCGAGCATCCGGACCGGGGGCTGGCCGACCCGGCCGAGTTCGGCCCGCTGCTGCGGCGGCTGGGCGATCCGGCTCCCGTGGCCGGAGTCGAGGCGTACACGCGCGGGACGCTGCAACCCGACGGTCGCCTCGATCTGTGCAAGCAGGGTCTGGGTCCGGTGGCCGTACGCGAGGTGCTCGCCGCCGCGGTGGCGTCGGAGCATCCGCGTCACCTGCTGCTCGGCACCAACGCCCTCGGCCCGGCCGGCGTGGAGGCGGTCGCGGCCGCCATGACCGGCGGGCACCGCATCGAGACGGTGTACCTCGGCTGCAACCACATCACGGACGTGACGCCGCTGGCCGACCGGCTCGCCGGCGATGCCACCGTGACCGGGCTGTGGCTCAAGCGCAACCCGATCGGCGACGCCGGAGTGGCCGCCATCGCGCGGGCGCTGCGCACCAACACGAGCGTACGGACGCTGGACCTGTTCAACACCGCGGTGACCGAGGCCGGTCTGGGCCACCTGGCCGACGCCCTGGCCACCCGGCCGCGTCCGGTGGAACGGCTCTACCTGGGCGGCAACGGCCTGGGCCCGTCGGCGGCGCCGGTGCTGGCCCGGCTCGTCCGATGTGGAGTGATCGACCTGTCCCTGTCGGTCAACCACCTCGGCGACTCGGGCCTGGTCGCGCTGGCGTCGGCCCTCGACCGGCTCGACCGACCGGTCGGTCTGGGGGCCGGCGGCAACGGACTCAGCCCGGCCGGCGTGGCCGATCTGGCCGCCCGGCTGCACCTGTTCGACCGGCTCGACCTGGCCCGCCCGCCCTCCGAACGGATCCTGGGGGCAGTGTCCAACGTGGTCGGGGACCGGGGCGCGGTGGCCCTGGCCGACCGGCTGCCCGGCAGCCCGGTGCGCCGGCTCGACCTGCGCCACACCGGCATCACCGGCCGGGGAGCCAAGGCGTTGCTGGCCGCGCTGGACCGGGCCACCGCGCTGGAGTACCTGGGCCTGGGTTTCGGCGTGCCACGCCGGATCAGGCGCGCGGCGTCGTCCCGGCTGCGGCCGGCCACGCCGGTGCACCCCAACATCGCGGCGATCGTGAGCGTGTACCGGTGACCGCGCCGCAACCCGTGGTGGCAGCGCCGGAGCTGGCGACGTGGCGACGCATCCGTCGTTACGCCGTGCCGCCGGCGATGATCGCCGCGGCGACGCGGGCGCGGCGGGCCGGAGACTGGGTCGGCGCCTGCGCGGCCGCGCGGGTGGAGGCCGACGTCGACCTGGCCGCGGTGGCCCGCGAGTTCGGTGCCGCCGCCGCGGACAGCCTGGCCGAGGACCTGGCCCACTTCGCCCCCGACCTGTTGCGCTGGCACCTGCCGCGCCACCTGAGCGGGCGCACCGGTGCCAGCCCACACGTCCACACTGTCCTGACGCCGACGACGGGTCAGGCCGGGCCGCTGCTGCACGTGGTGCCGCCGAGGGCCACGACCGGGCCGCAGGCCCTGCGGCTGCGCGTGGTGAGCCGGGCCCAGCTGAAGAAGGTCACCTACCATGACGCGCCGCGGTACCGGTGGGACGCCCGGCGGGCACCCGACCTGCGGGTGGCCTGGGGGGGCTCGGATGTCCGGCCGCCGCTGCTGGACGCGGACGGTACGGCCGTCGCGGCCGAGGTTCTGGGCAACGGCGACGACCGGGCGGCCCGGACCGAGCGGGTGCTGGCGCTGATGGACCGCGGCGAGACCGTCGAGGCGTGGCGGCTGGCCGGCATCGAGCTGGATCCGACGGAGCCCGAGAAGAACCCGTACTCGGACCGGTCGCCGTTGGCGATGGTCGGCGAGCCCCCGTCGTGGCCGATCGGGCTGGCCGACGAGGTCCGGCGCCTGGTCGACCTGTACGGGCTCGATGAGGTGATCCTCCATCCCGGCTGGCCGGCGCGGATGCGGCTGACCGTGGCCCCGGACGGGCGGGTGCGGGCGCAACTCCTCGAGTCCGGCCAGACCAAGCGGGGCCTGCCGCACCTGTCGGCGTTGACCTGGCCGCGGCCGGCGGATCTGGACCTGCTCCGATGGGGAATGCTGGCCCCGGGTGACCTGCATCCCCTCGTACATGAGTCTCTTTTTCCGCGGCTGGCCCCACCGGTGCCGGCCCTTCGCCGCTTCGCGCCGCCCGAGCCGGTGCGGGTCCGGTGCCGGGGCGTGTGGCACCAGGTGCGGGTGACGGGCGGGCAGATCAGCCTGCCCGAGCATGACGCCGAGGAGGAGGAGCGGGAACGGACGTTGCGGGCCCTCGGTGGCGCCAGCACCGGGTGCTTCGCGGCGAAGCAGGCCTGGCGCACCGGCAAGGTCCGGCTGCCCCGAGCCCTGCGGCGCCAGCGTCAGGATGTGGTCGAGCGCATCTTCCACGGCGACACCGCGTTGGTGACGGCCATGCTCGACGCCGGCCACCTCGACCCGTGGATGCGCGACGGTCGCGGGTGGACACTGCTGCACATGTTGCTCTACCTCGACCCCGAGCCGCTGCTGCCGCGCCTGCTGGCCGCCGGCCTGCCCATCGACGTGCGGGAGGACCACGGCCGTACGCCGCTGCACGTGGCGGTGGGCAACGACGGGTCGGTGGCGTTGGCCCGAGCCCTGTTCGAGGCGGGCGCGGACCCGACCGCGGCCGACGAATACGACGGAAGCATCCAGGAGATGTTGGAATACAAGGAGAATCCCGACCTCGAGTTCCTCCGGGTGGAAACGTGAGTGAGCCGAAGGGGGATGGGCCCGAGGGGCTGGAGGGCGGGAAGGTCACCGACCCGCTGGCCGCCGCCGACCTGCTGCTCGAGCGGTTGCGGTCGACCCGCACCGAGCCGACCAGCGACCCGCAGGTGGAGGCGCTCGCGCTGGCCGTCACGGCCAACCTCCCGGTGCTGCTGTGGGGCGAGCCGGGCATCGGCAAGTCGGCCACCCTGCAGCAGCTGGCCCGCGGCCTGGGTGTGCCGCTGGAGACCATCATCGCCAGCGTGCACGAGCCGTCGGACTTCGCCGGGCTGCCCATCGTCGGCGACAACCCCGGCGTCGACGGGGTGCCGATGGCCCCACCCGACTGGGCCGTGCGCGTGGCCGGTACCGGTCGGGGCCTGTTGTTCTTCGACGAGCTGTCCTCGGCTCCGCCGGCGGTCCAGGCCGCGCTGCTGCGGGTGGTGCTGGAGCGTCGGGTGGGCAGCCTCCAGCTACCGGCGACCGTCCGCCTGGTCGCCGCGGCCAACCCACCGGCCAGCGCGGCCGACGGCTGGCACCTGAGCCCGCCGCTGGCCAACCGCTTCGTGCACCTGCGATGGACCCACCAGCCGCGCACGGTGGCCCGCGGCCTGGCCGGCACCTGGCCGGCCGTGCGGATGCCGGTCGTCGGCCCGCGCCGCTTCGCCAGCGCCGCCGCCCGGGCCCGCGGTGCCGTCGCCGGTTTCCTCACGTCGCGGCCGGCGCTGGTCCACCACATGCCGGCCGACGCGGAGAGCCGCGGCACCGCCTGGCCGTCCCCGCGGACGTGGGAGATGGCGATGCGCCTCCTGGCCGTCGCGTTCGCGGCGGAGTCCACCGTGGAGGGTCGTGACACCGCCCTCATCGGTGCGATCGGCGACGGCGCGGGCCTGGAGTTCGTGACGTACCTCGAGAAGCTCGACCTGCCCGACCCGGAGAGGGTCCTGGCCAATCCCGAGGCGTTCGCCCTGCCCGACCGCGGCGACCGGCAACTGGCGTTCCTCACCGCGGTGGTGGCCGCCGTGCAGGCCGACCCGACCCGGCCGCGGTGGGAGGCGGGCTGGGTCGTGCTGGCCAAGGCCGTGCACGCCGGCGTCCCGGACGTCGCCGCCCGCGCCGCGGTCGACCTGGCCCGGATGCGGGAGGCGGACTGGCCCGCGCCGGAGACGGTCGACGCGTTCGCCGACGTGTTGCGGCTCTCGGGGCTGCTGGGCGCGGCGTGAGCGACGAGCCCTTGGACCGGGCGAGGCTGCTGGCGGCCCGGCTGCGGGCCGCCAACGACCGTCCCTACCTGGCCACCGCGCTCTACAGCCTCTTCGTTGTCGCGGACCGCCGGGTGCCGACGATGGGCGTGGACCGGCACTGGCGCTGCTATGTCAACGCGGACTTCGTGGCGGCCACGCCGGTGCACGAGCTGGCCGCGGTGTGGATCCACGAGGTGGCCCACCTGCTGCGGGCGCACCACGACCGGGCCGACCAGCTTCCGGAGGAGTACCGGCACGACCATCACCGGGTCAACGTCGCCGAGGACTGCGAGATCAACGACGACCTGGTGGACGACGGCCTGCCCCTGCCGGACAACCGGGTCGACCCGAAGAAGCTCGGACTGCGACCGGGACTTCTCTTCGAGGCCTACCTGCCCGACATCCCGCCCACCCCGTACGGGTGGGAATGCGGCTCGGGTGCTCATGGCATCCCGAGACCGTGGGACGCCGACGGTGACGTGGGGGTCGGCCCGGTCGAGGCGGAGGCGATCCGTCGCGGCACGGCGGAGGCGGTCCGGGCGCACCATCGCTCGCGCGGCAGCGTTCCGGCCGGCTGGCGGCGATGGGCCACCACCGTGCTGGAACCGACCATCGACTGGCGCCGCGCCCTGGCCGGCGCCGTGCGGGAGGCGGCCGCCTGGGCCTCCGGGGCCGTCGACTACACCTACCGGCGACCCTCGCGGCGGACGGCGGCGATGCGCGCAGTGGTGCTGCCCCGGCTGCGGCAACCGGTACCCCGGGTGGCCGTCGTCGTCGACACCTCGGGCTCGATGACCGAGGATGACCTGCGCGACGCCCTGGGGGAGATCACCGGCGTGCTGCGGGCCGTCGGCATCGGCGGCAACCGGGTGACCGTCGCGGCCTGCGACGCCGACGTGCACGCGACCCGCCGTGTGTCCACTGTGGATCAGGTCGAGCTGGTCGGCGGCGGCGGTACCGACCTGCGCGTCGGCATCGAAGCGGTCGTGCGCGGTCCGCAACGCCCGCAGGTCGTGGTCGTGCTGACCGATGGCTTCACGCCGTGGCCGTCCGCCCCGCTGGTGGCGACGCGGATCATCGCCGCCCTGGTCGGGAGCGACCCGCCCGCGCCCCCGGGCTGGATCGAGGCGATCCGCGTCGCCGCGCCCTGACGCGGCTAGGGTTTGCGGGCCACGCCGCCGTACATCGACACCAGCGCGTCGGGGATCTCGTCGGGCTTCTCGTCCGGGTCGGGCCGCCACCGGTGCACCACCTGGAGCCCGGGCTCGACGACCTCCAACCCGGTGAAGTAGCGGTCGATGTCGGTCCGGGCCCGCGGGCGCATGGTGACGCCGCCCCGGCCCGCGATCTGGATCGTCCGCTCCCAGGCCTCCGGCGCGAAGTCGGCCGTGATCTGCGACAGGGCCAGGTAGCTGCCCGGCGCCAGCGCGTCGACGAGGCGGGCGACGATGCCGTACGGATCCAGCTCGTCCGGGACGAGATGCATGGTCGCGAACACCAGCAGCGCCATCGGCCGCTCCAGGTCGAGCGTCTCCCGCAGCTGGGCGGAGGTGAGGATCAGGTCCGGCTGGTGCAGGTCGGCGTCGATGTACTGGGTCCGGCCCTCGGGGCGGCTGGCCAGCAGCGCGCGGGCATGGGCGAGCACGATGGGGTCGTTGTCGACGTAGACGATGCGGCTGGACGGGGCGACGCTCTGGGCGACCTCGTGCACGTTGGGTGAGGTGGGGATGCCGGTACCGACGTCGAGGAACTGTCGGATGCCGGCCTCGGCGGCGAGGAACCGCACCGCGCGGCGCAGGAACGCGCGGTTCTGCCGGGGTCCGACCCGACTCGCCGGGTTCGCGCGCAGGTCGGCCTCGGCCACCGCGCGGTCGGCCGGGAAATTGTCCTTCCCGCCGAGCAGGTAGTCGTAGACCCGGGCCGAGTGGGCTCGGTCGGTCTGCAGGTCGATCGGGGGCCGCTCGATCAGACCGGGGTCGGGCCTCATCCAGTCCGTACCGGCCATGGCCTGCCTTCCGATCGACGGCTTCAGATGGGCATAGTAGACGTAGCCTTCCAGATCCGCCATATCGACCGGCGGCAGTGTACGCCGCGAATATCGTGCCACACGGTGGCGACCACCAGGCGGCCGTGGCGTCCGTTACGGGCGGCGGGCCACCCCGCCGTGCACCGCGACCCGGGCGTCGGCGACGGCGTCGAGGTCCTCGCCGGTCGGTCCGTGAGGCTAGACGGGGTCCGTTGAGAAGTCCTTGATGATGCCATGAAGGATGTCGGGCGTGCGCTCGGGCGGTTCGGCGTCGATGCACAGGCGTTCCATCGCGAACGCGTACTCATCGGAGTAGCCGGACTTGTCGAGGTAGAGCGCGCTGTTGAGCTGTTCAATGTAGACCATGTCGGCCAGGTCGGGGTCGGGGAAGCGCAGGATGGAGAAGTTCCCGCCGGCCGCCGCGTGCCCGCCGGCCCGGAACGGCATGACCTGCAGCGTCACGTTCGGCGCCTTCGTCATCTCGATCAGTACCTCGATCTGGCGGCGCATCACGTCGAGGCCGCCGACCGGGCGCCGCAGCGCCGCCTCGTCCACCACGGCCCAGAACTGGACCGGGTCGGGGCGCGTCAGGACCTCCTGGCGGGCCGTGCGCAGCTCGACCCGACGCTCCAGTTGGGACGGTGGCGCGCCTCCATGTTGGAGCATCACCACGGCCTTCGCGTACTCCTTGGTCTGGAGCAGGCCCGGCACGAACTGGATTTCATAGGTACGGATGACCGCCGCGCCGGCTTCGAGTCCGAGGTACTGCTCGAACCAGTCCGGGAACACGTCGGTGTAGGAGTGCCACCAGCCGGGTGCGTTGGCGTCGTGGACGAGGGCCAGGAGGCGCTGGCGTTCCGGTTCGTCGTCAACGCCGTACAGGGTCAGCAGGTCGGCGACGTCGCGCTCCTTGAAGCCGACCCGACCCAGCTCCATCCGGCTGATCTTCGACTCGGACGCGCGGATGGGCCATCCAGCGTCGGCCCGGCTGATGCCCTTCGACTCGCGCAGGCGACGCAGATGCGCACCCAGGATCATCCGGACCACGGTCGGGCCTCCGCCCGCGCCTCCGGCCTCCGGCGCAGCCGCCGTCACGTTGCAAGACCTCCCAGTCAAACCGAACCAGCCCCTCCCCCATTGGCTGGCGGCCCCTTCGCGCGTAAGCATGCCATGACGCGAAGTGATCCGCACCAGCCGACCGGCCTCCGGTTGAACGCCGGTGGAACAAGGGGGGAGGGGCTGTGAACGGTGTGTGACGACGCTACGACAGAAGGTCGTTGAAGTCGCCGTCGGCGGCACCGGCGATGAAGGCCTCGATCTCGGCCCGGGTGTACACGAGAACCGGACCCTCCGGATCGCGCGAGTTGCGGACCGCGAACCCGGCTCCGTCCGGAAGCTTCGCCAGCTCCACGCAGTTGCCGCTCGGGTTGCTGCGGCGACTCTTCCGCCAGGCCACGCCGGACAGGCGTGGCGCGGGCATGCCGTTGTAGATGTGCATCCGGCTCCTCCTTGATCCCCATGCGGGTAGGGACCCTCAGCGCCGCCCCGGGACTGATGCACGTGCATCGGGCTCTTGCGTCTGCAGGGCAATTACGGGCATGATAGCGCACAGGAAGACGTACATGACCCCTACGATGTGTGAGTGGGGATGTGCGGATCGAGTGGATGCACGGGCTCCCCGGCGACGCGCCGAGTCGACTCCGCGTCACCGGGTGACCGGGCGGGCGCACCCAATCGGCGGTGGTGCTGGGACTCACAGCCGCCGGGAGGATCTGCGCCCGCCCATGTGGGTTTTCGGGGCCTGCTACCCACCTTGCTAGGCCCGCCGCCCGGCGTGAGGGGCTCGCGATGACCGACGGAATCTCCGTTGTGGACTATGTACCCTCGCCGGTCCTCGACACCGAACTGGCCGAACTGGCCTACGCCGCCGTCCACGGTTGGCCCGACCAGCGCCCGTACACGGCCGCCTTCCTCAGATCGCGGCTGCGTCCGCGGGGCATGACCGCCACGACGTTGGTGCTCGGCCGCGAACCCGGTGGCCGTCTCGTCGCGGCGGCCGCCCTGCGCTGGCCGGCAACCCTGGAGGACAGCGCGCACCTGTTCGGCCCGGTGGTCCACCCCGACGCCCGCCGGGCCGGCGTCGGCCGGGCCGTCATGGCCGCGATCAGCGACATCATCTCCACCCGCCCGGGCGTACGGGTCACCACGATCGCCGTACCCGAGTCGCGGACGATCGGCTGGTCCTTGTTCGAGCGCGCGGGCTGGTGCCCGGTCCGGACCTCCGTACTGCTGCAGCGGGAGCTGCCCGCCGACATACTGCTCACCACCGTGGCCGTCCGGTGCCCGCGCTCGGGCGAGTACCTCGACCCGGCCATCGCCACGCTGGTGTCCGCCGGTCATCCCGACCTGGGCTACGCGACCGCCCGCGACACGCTGGCCCGGTGGCGCGACGACGAGCGGTACGTCGCCAACGGTCTGTTGCTTGTGGAC
>Ga0307416_100000506_pt1 | contig 19880 bp, 20 predicted proteins | sample DK1Cmetagenome_2_FD_203821 | JGI IMG/M metagenome (GOLD analysis project Ga0307416, IMG submission 203821) | Maize rhizosphere microbial communities from greenhouse at UC Davis, California, United States - DK15-C-3 | ecosystem: Host-associated > Plants > Roots > Rhizosphere > Soil | place...
CCGCCCCCTCGGAGACCCCCCGGCACCCCTCCCGTCTAGCCGCCCGGTTCGGCGGCCCTTCCGTATTGAGTTGAGGCCCGCTAGGTCGGGATGCTGATGCCGATACCGCCCTTGGTGTCGGCGCCGTAGCGCTCCTTCTCCCGCTCCAGGGCGAGCGGGCCGATGCGCTCGCGGGCGGAGAGGGCCGCCTCGTCGAGCAGGTCGGCCGGGACCACCCAGGCGACCTCGAACTCCAGGTTGTCGGGGTCCTTGGCGTACAGGCTCTTGGTGGTGCCGTGATCCGAGGCCCCGGCCAGGGCGCCGGCCTCGGCCAGCCGGCCGGCCAGGCGCTCCAGCTCGCCCAGGGTGTCGACCTCCCAGGCCAGGTGGTACAGGCCGACCGTGTGGCGCCCGGCTTCCGACGGGCCGGCCCCGGGACCGATCTGGAACAGGCCGAGGTCGTGGTCGTTGGTCGACCCGGGCGCCTGGATGAAGGCGGCCGCCCCGCCCATGGTCATGACCACCTTGAAGCCGAGCACGTCGCGGTAGAAGGCGACGCTCCGCTCCACGTCACGCACGTACAGCACGGCGTGGTTCAGCCGGAAGATGGGCATGGTCCCTCCTGTCGTCGCACCCTGCACCTCACTCTACGTATCGTTGCCCCATGCCGCCGCAGCCAGGCCCGGGCCGGTCGCGGGCCGTCAGCGGGACCTCGGTCGGGATGTTCGCCATCGTGGTCCTCATCTGGCTGCTGTCGCTGGTCGTGGTGGCCCTGCCCGCCTACGGGGCGGCGTGGCTGGCCGGCTGGGAGCCGGTCACGGTGGTGATCCTGGCCGGCGCGGCCTGGACGGCCAGCGCCGCCCTGGTCGTGGCCCGGCCGGTGGAGGCCGGGCTGGCCCGGCTCCTCTACCGCAGCCTGCGCCGTCCCCGCCCGCCCGAGCTGGCCCGGATCGCCCCGGCCCTGGAGCGGGTCTGCCGCCGGGCCGGGGGCGACCCGGGCCGCTACCTGCTCCGGGTCGAGGAGAAGCGGCAGGTCAACGCGTTCGCCCTCGGCGGCCACGTGCTGGCCGTGACCCGCATGGCCCTGGAGCTGCCCGACGACCTGCTGGAGGCGGTCCTGGCCCACGAGCTGGGCCACCACCGCCACCTGCACCCGCTGGCCATCATCCTCGGCTGGTGGTACCTGCTGCCCTTCGAGGCCGGCGACCGGCTGGTCCGGACCATCCGCCGGATCACCCGGTGGCTGGCCCGCAGCTTCGGGCGGCTCAGCGACCGCACCGGCGGCGTGGCCGGCGGCCGGGGCCCCGAGGGCGCCCTGGGCATGCTGGTGCTCCTGGTCCTCCTGGCGGTCCTGGTCGTGGCCGGGACCGTCCTGGTGGTCGTGCTCGGTGTGGTCTGGCTGCCCCTGGCCGTGCTGGTCCGCCTGGCCATGGTGCTGTCGGCCGCCCTGTCGCGGGCCGGCGAGCACGCCGCCGACCGCCACGCCGCCGAGCTCGGCTACGGCCCGGCCCTGATCCAGGTGCTGGCGCTGTTCCTGCAGGTCGAGCGGTCGGCTCCGCGTCCAAGGGGGATGGCCGCCCTGCTCCGCTCCCACCCCTCCAGCCAGTCCCGCATCGACGCCATCAATCAGACGTTGCATCTTCGAGTGTCAAAGATATATCGTTGAGTCGCTGCAACCAACAAGGAGGTGATGCAGCATGCGACGACACGACGTTGCGCACGGGCCCGGCCACCCGCTCCACGAGGCCTGGCTGGGCCACCACGCGGCCTTCGGCCACTTCGGACCGCCGGGCCGCCCGCCCTTCCCGCCCATGCCGCCCGGCCCCTGGGGCCACCGCGGCCGGGGACGGGGGGGTCGCCGCGGCCGCGGCGACGTCCGGGCCGCGATCCTGGCCCTGCTGGCCGAACGGCCGATGCACGGCTACGAGATGATCCAGGAGCTGGAGGCCCGGACCGGCGGCGTCTGGCGGCCGAGCCCGGGGTCGGTCTACCCGACCCTCCAGCTGCTGGAGGACGAGGGCCTGATCGCCGGTGAGGAGGGCGAGGGCCGCCGCCGGTTCACCCTCACCGACACCGGCCGGGCGGAGGCCGAGCGCCAGGGCCAGCGGGCCCCCTGGGAGGAGGTCACCGCCGGGGTCGCCCCGGCGGCCTGGAACCTGCGCGACGCCATCGCCCAGACCGCCCAGGCGGCCTGGAGCGTCGGGACGGCCGGCTCCGAGGCCCAGCAGGGCCGGGCCCTTGAGGTCCTCAACAACGCCCGGCGCCGCCTCTACGCCATCCTCGCCGAGGACGACCAGGCGGCCGCCGACGCCGACGCCGCTGACGAGGCCGACGACGAGTCCGAGGCCTAAGCCGGCGCCGGGCGGACGGTGACGGCCACGCCCCGATGGTCACTGGCCGTGCCGTCCGTGGCCGCGAACCCCGAGGCGGCCAGGTCGGGCGAGAGCCACAGGTAGTCGATCCGCCGCTCCGGGCGGTCCGACGGCCAGGTCAGCTCGTCGGCCCGGCCGCCGCCCCCGGCCACGAACGCGTCGGTCAGGCCGGCCGCCCGCACCAGGGCGATCTCGGGCGAGGCGGGCTCGGCGTTGAAGTCGCCGAGCAGCACGGTGCCCGGCCGCCCGGCCGCCAGCTCCAGCAGCCGCGGGAGCTGGGCCAGGCGGACCCGGGCGCCGTCCGGGCCCTCGACGTGGTGGAGGTGGGTGACGACCACGTCCAGGCGCCGCCCCGCCCCGAGGTCGAGCGCGACCCGCAGGGCGCTGCGGGCCAGTGGCATCCCCTCGCGGGGGAGCCGCACCACCTCGCCGCCCACGATCGGGTACCGGCTGAGCACGGCGTTCCCCCAGATCGCGTCCGAGGCGCCGGCGAAGCGGGCGTGGGGCATGCGCAGCCGCCGCTGGAGCCACCCCAGCATGTCGGTGGACCCGTTGACGTACCAGCCCCGGGAGACCTCCTGGAGGCCGACGACCTCGGCCCCGGTGGCCTCGATGGCCCGGGCCACCCCCTCCAGGTCGCTCCAGCCCCGCACGTCGAACCCGAAATGCAGGTTGTAGGAGAGCACCCGCACCGCCCCCGCCGCCCCCGGCAGCACCGGCTGGGCTGGAACCGGGTCGGGCGCCCCCACCCAGGCCAGCACCGGCGCCAGCAGCAGGACAATCCCGACCCCCACCGGCACCAGTTCGCCCCGGCCCGGCCGCGCCCGCCGCTCGGCCTGTTCCGCCCCCACCCCCACCCGTCCCGCGGCCCCCGCGGCTCGGTGTGGTTCCTCCGCCGAGAGCGTTCGCTCTCCCCCGACCCACCGGTCGATGGCCGCGGCCAGGCCCAGCAGGCCGGCGGCCAGGAAGAGGAGCATCCGGTTGCCGACGGGCAGGACCATGTCGTAGGCGGCGTAGTAGCCGAACACCAGCAGGATGAACAGCCCCATCCCGGCCGTGCAGGCGGCCGCCACCCGGGCGAGCCCGTCCCGGCGCTCCGGATCGGGCGAGCCGCCGGGCGCAGGCTCGGTGGCCCGCCTGACGATCACCACCACCAGCACGGCCGCGGCCGCCTGGCCGAGAAGACCGGCGGCCACCGCCGCCTCCCCGGCGAGCAGGACCGAGGCGCCCAGCCCGGCCAGTGCCGCGACCACCACCAGGCTCCGGGCCTCCCCGGCCAGGGCGACCGCCGTGCCCACGGCCAGGGCGGCCAGGTCGGCCACCATCACCAGCGCGAACGCCTGCAGCGGGGAGCGGCCGCCCAGCACCGCCTGCCAGCCCAGGTTCTGCCAGACCAGGGCGTGCAGGAACAGCGCCGGACCGATCCCGGCCAGGGGCAGCACGGCCGCCAGCCGGCGGTCCGGGGTCCCCACCCGGTCCGGGCCGGGCAGCCGGGCAAGGGCCCACAGGGCGGCCCCGGCCAGGGCGGCGGCCAGGGCGACCGTCCAGCCGGTGATCGACCAGGCGTAGTCCCAGCTCCCGAACAGGCCGGCCAGGGCGGTGTCGGCGGCCAGCCCGGCCAGCAGGGCCAGGCCGAACCCGCGGCCGTCGCGGCGCAGCCACAGGGGGACGAACCACAGGAACAGCACCACCCCCACCGGGGCCAGCAGCCAGCGGACGATGGCGTCGGGGACGAGCTGGAGGGCGAGGCGGACCAGGGCCACCCCGGCCGCGCTCACCACCAGGGCCCGGCTCCGCCCCAGCAGGCGGGCCGCGGGCGCGGCCAGGAACCCGAGCGCGACCACGCAGCCGGCGAACAGGGCCAGGCCCGCCAGGGGCGCCCCGAGCCGGTCCCGGTAGACGCCGACCACCGTCGACACCATCAGCCGCAGCAGCTGGAGGCCGGAGACGACGGTGAGGACGGGGAGAAGGAGCTCGGCCGCGGCCACCGGCGCGCGCCCGCCGGAACGGGGACGCAACGGGGCCTGGATGGTCATCACCGCCGTAGCGTCCCACAGAGGACTACGGACCTGGGACTACCCGAAATGCGGCTAGAGCCGCCGCCCCGAGGGGCACGGTAGGGTGCTGCCGGGTGTCGCCGCAGGGGGGAAGGGGGGACGGCGCGACCCGATTCCTGACAATCCGGAACAGCAGGGGGAGTTGCTGTATGCGTATCTCCATTCGCCGGGCCGGCGCCGTCGCCGGCCTGCTCGCGCTGACCGCGGTGACCGCCTTCGGCGGCCCGGCCACGGCCGGCAGCCGGCTCAAGAGCCCGTCGCAGGCCATGGCCGAGGCGGCCAAGGGCGCCTCCGGCGGCTCCGGCGGGCTCAAGGTCGTCGCCACCGGGCTCAACAACCCACGCGGGATCGGGATCGGCCCCGACGGGGCCCTGTACGTCGCCGAGTCCGGAAAGGGCGGCGCCGGCCCGTGCATCCCCGGGCCCGAGGGGGACCAGGCCTGCTTTGGCCGCACCGGCTCGGTGACCAGGATCACCCGGCACTCCCAGCAGCGGGTGCTGACCGGCCTGCCCTCGGCGGCCGCGCCCGACGGCACCGCCGCCTCCGGCCCGGTCGACCTCGGCTTCTCCGGCTGGACCGGCTACCTGCTGATCGGCAACCCGGGCGGCGGAACCGGCACCCGCGAGCAGTTCGGCGCCGGGGCTGGCCGCTTCGGCAAGCTGCTCAAGGTCGACCTGCGCAGCTTCCGGGCGGTGGCCGACTTCCCGCGGTTCGAGGAGAACAACAACCCCGACCAGGGTGGCGGCGCCCAGCCCGGCTTCGAGATCGACAGCAACCCCAACGGGCTGCTGGTCCGCCACGGCGCCCAGTACGTGACCGACGCCGGCGGCAACGACCTTCTCAAGGTCGACCACAAGGGCCGCATCAGCGTGGTCGCGGTGTTCCCGCCGCGGCCCGTCGATGCCCCCGACCTGCCGCCCGGGTTCCTCATGCAGGCCGTGCCGACCTCGGTCGTCAAGGGCCCGGACGGCGCCTTCTACGTCGGGCAGCTGACCGGCTTCCCGTTCCCGGTGGGCGCGGCCAACGTGTGGCGGGTCGTGCCCGGCCACAAGCCCAGGTCTTCGCCGCCGGCTTCACCAACATCATCGACATCGCCTTCGACCGGCACGGCCGCCTGTACGTGCTCGAGATCGCCACCAACGGCCTGCTGTCGGCCGGCGAGAACGAGCTCCCGCAGGGCCGGCTGGTCCGGGTCAACCGCGACGGCAACCGCACCACCCTTGCCCAGGAGGGCCTGAACGCCCCCGGCGGGTTCGTGCTCGGGCACGGCGCCGCCTACATCACCAACAACAGCATCCTCCCGGGTGCCGGGCTCCCGGTGTCCGGGGAGGTCGTGAAGGTCGCCATCTAGCGGCCGGACGGCCCACGGGACCGGGCGGAGCTCCGCCCGGGCCCGTGCCGTCAGTACAGCACCGAGATGTGCACGTGGTCGTCGTGGCGCAGGGTGGGGTTGCAGTTGCACGGGTCGGAGGGATGCCGGTAGCCGTGCCAGCCGCGGCTGCGGGTCCAGATGCGCCCGTTGAAGATCACGTACTTGACGTCGAGGGCCCAGGCGTTGGCCACCGCCCAGTTGGCGATCCGCCACCCCAGGGAACGGTTGCTCCAGGTCATCACGTCGATGGCCCGGCCATAGGGGTGGTCGCTGCCAGGCACCGACCCGTACGGCCGCCAGCCGCCGATCGAGTGGACGTCGAAGATCCGCTCCACCAGCCCGTAGACACGCTTGGCGGTCGGGGTCAGGTAGTTGTAGCTGGCCGTGTTGGGCCCGCCGCCCACCTGGCCGCCGTCGTCGTCGCCGTGGATGCCGTGCTCGCTGGCCGCCCGCTGCCGGGCCAGGCGGGCCAGGCGGGCCTTGCGGGCCTGCTCGGCGGCCCGGCGGCGGGCCGCCTCCTCGGCCTTGATCTTGCGGACGAGCCGGGTCGACCGGGCCCGCAGCGAGCCCTGGCGGGACTGGAGCGAGTCGATCTTGCGCTCCAGGGCCTCCTTGGCCGTGGCGCGGGCGGCCCGGACCGCCTCCAGCTCCGCCGCCCGCTCCTGCATCGAGGCCCGCTCGGCGGCGGCCGCCTGCTCGGCCTCGACCGCCCGGCGGCGGGCCGCGTCGGCGGCGATCCTGGCGTCGGTCAGTGCCTGGAGCTCGGTGTTGGCCGCCTTGGCGACGTTGTCGAGCAGCTTGGAGCGGTCGAGCAGGTCGGCGACGCTGTCGGCGTCGACGACCAGGGTGAGCATGGCCGACGCCCCGCTGTTGACGTAGGTGGCATAGGCCCGCCGGTCGATCACCGCCTGCTGGGCCTCGACCTCCAGCTTGGCCCGGGCGGCCTCGAGCACCGCCTTGCGGCGCTTGACCTGGGCGGCCTGGAAGCGGCGCTGGGCCTCGGCCAGGGCGGCCTGGGCGGCGGCCACGTCGCGGTCGGCCTGCTCGAGGGCGGCGGCCACGTCGGCCGCGTCGGAGCGGGCGTTCTCCAGCACCTTGCGGACACGGTCGAGCTTGCGCTGGACCTGGGACAGCTCTGCCCGTTCCTGAGGGCCGGCGTGCGCCGGCACGGCCAGCAGGGGCGCCGCCAGGGCGGCCACGAGCACGAGCACGACAGAGCGCCGCCGCAAGGCGGCGGTACGACGGGCAGACGACAGCAAGGCGGCCTCCGTGGGGAAGGAGACGGAAGGCACGTCGAACGGCCGCGAACGCTACCCCAGCCCGGCGGGAAAGTGTGGGACGTTGGCGAAAGTTCCGGGAGAGACCGCGCCGGATCGGCCAGGACAGGCCGAAGCGGGGCGGGAGCGGGCGGGTCAGGGCGGGTCAGGGCGGGAGCGGGCCGGCCAGCGCCTCGGTGCCCTCGTCCCAGCGCCAGCGGGCGGCCTCGCCGTGCAGGTGGACGCCGCCGACCCAGCGGTCGATGCCGTTGAGGGCGACATGGTCGGCCTCGCCGGCCAGCACCCGCCGGCCGGCCTCGGTGACCCGCAGCCGGGTCCCGGCGGCGACCCCGCCGGCCGGGTCGGCCTCGACCAGCGGGACCGGCGCGGAGGCCAGCCGGCCCAGGATCCGGAAGCCGAACCCGTCGCCCAGGAACGGCCGGGGCTCGCGCTCCCCCATCCGGGTGAACGCGGCCGCCGCCGTCCCCCCCGGCTCGGCGGCCGCGGCGGCGAGCAGGCGCCGCTCGGTCAGGGACAAGCCGTCGCGGGTCGACGGGTACTCGCGGCCGAGGCGGTCGAAAGCCTCGCCGAGGAAGCGCAGCTCCGGCGAGCGGCTGGCCGCGACCGGGCCGAGCCCGCCGGGGTCGCCGGCCCGCAGGGCCGCCCAGGCGGCCGCGGCCAGCTCCATCGCCTCGCCGGTGAGGATGGCGGCGTTGTCGAGCAGGCCGGGGAGCTGCCCGGGCTCGAGCTGGCCCAGCCCGCCGAAGTGGGCGATGCCCGGGTACTCGCCGATGCAGACCAGGGTGATCCGGTCGGGCGCCACCCCGAGGGCCCCGAGGGCGGCCAGGATCTGGGTGAGCTGGAGCTGGCAGTAGAGGTCGGCCTCGAACCACAGCAGGTAGCGGGCGTCGCGGCCGGCGGCCAGGGCGCGGTCGCGCGCCTCGAACCGCTGCCGCACCTCGGCGGCGTCGATGCCGTCCACGCCGGCCAGGAACCCGGCCCCGGCCCGGCGCAGCAGGCCGGCGGTGATGTCGCCGTTGGTGACGTGGAGGGCGTCGGTGGTCATGGCGGCCAGTCTAGGCAGCACCCGCGACCTCCCCGCCCCGACCAGGGAAGATGTGCCCCATGGGACCTGACGAGCTGGTGGAGGACTGCGGGCGGGCCGTGGCCGCGGCGCTGCGGGGGCTGCTCGGCGACGACCTGGTCGCCGCCTACCTGATCGGATCGGGGGCGCTGGGCGGGGTGTCGGCCGCCCAGAGCGACGTCGACGTGGTCGCCGTCTGCGCCGCCCCGCTGGCCGGGGAGGTGGAGCGGGCGCTGGCCGACCGGCTGGGCACCCTGGCCATGACCTGGCCGCTGCGGGGCCTGGAGTTCGTGCTCTACACCCGGGCCGCGGTGGCCGACCCGGCCCGGGTGCCGCGCTGGGAGCTGAACCTGAACGTGGGCCCCGGCATGGACCGGCACCTGTCGCGGGACCCGGCGGCCGAACCGCCCCACTGGTTCGTGCTCGACCTGGACATCCTCCGCGGCCACGGCCGCACCCTGACCGGGCCGCCGCCGGCCGAGCTGGTCGGCCCGCTCGCCCGCCGGTGGGTCCTGGAGGCCGTTCGCGAGTCCCTGCTCTGGCACGGGGAGCACGAGCCCAACCGTTCCCAGTCGGTCCTGAACGCCTGCCGGGGCTGGCGCTTCACGGAAGATGGCGTCTGGTCCTCCAAGCGCGACGCCGCCGCATGGGCTCGCCCCCGCACCGGCGACCCCTCCCTGGTCGACGCCGCCCTGGCCGTCCGGGCCGGCGATCACCCCCGCCCCCTCGACCCGGCCCGGGTGGACGCCTTCACCCGGCGGGTCCTGGAGCGGGTGGAGCGTGCGCTGGGGCCGTAGACTCCCCGGCATGGAGCCGCTGATGTACGGGGAGCTGGCCAGGTGGTGGCCGCTGCTGTCGGCGCCGGCCGTCTACGCCGAGGAGGCCGGGATCTACCGGGGGCTGCTGGTCGAGGCGGCCGACCGGCCGCCCGGAACGGTCCTGGAGCTGGGGTCGGGCGGCGGCAACAACGCCTTCCACCTCAAGGCCCACTTCCGGATGACCCTGGTCGACCTGTCCCCCGGGATGCTCGAGGTCAGCCGCGAGCTGAACCCGGACCTCGAGCACGTCCAGGGGGACATGCGCACGGTCCGGCTGGGCCGGACCTTCGACGCCGTGTTCGTCCATGACGCGGTCAACTACATGACCACGGTCGAGGACCTGCGGGCGGCCATGGAGACGGCCTTCGTCCACTGCCGGCCCGGCGGGTCTGCCCTGTTCGCCCCCGACCAGCTGCGCGAGACCTTCCGGACCGGCACCGACTACGGCGGCCACGACGGCGACGGCCGCGCCGCCCGGTTCCTGGAGTGGACCTGGGACCCCGATCCCCTGGACACCACCTGCACGGTCGACTACGCCTACCTGCTCCGCGAGGCCGACGGCTCGGTCCGGGTGGCCTACGACCGCCATGTCGAGGGCCTGTTCCCCCGCGCCACCTGGCTGTCGCTCCTGGCCGAGACCGGCTTCCAGGCCCGGGCTGTCCCGGTCGACCACTCCGAGCTGGAGCCCGGCACCTACGAGGTGTTCGTGGCCAGCCGGCCGGGGTGACAACCGGTCAGGTTCGAAGAAGCCGCCGCCGCGGGGGCTCCCTTAGCATGAGGGTCGTCGACATCAAGATCCGCGGGGGAGGAACCTGCATGCCGGACACAGAGAAGTCCGCCAAGAGCACCACCGCAAAGGGCAAGTCGTACGACGGGTTCACCGACGAGGAACGAGGCGCGATGAAGGAGCGCGCCAAGGAGCTGAAGGCGGAAGCGCGCGCCAAGAAGGGGAAGGCGGACGGGGAGCGCGACGTGCTCGCCAAGATCGCCGAGATGCCGGAGCCGGATCGCTCCATGGCCGAGCGGCTCCACGAGATCGTCAAGGCAAGCGCGCCGGCCCTCTCGCCGAGGACCTGGTACGGGATGCCCGCCTATGCCAACCAGGCCGGCAAGGTCGTCTGCTTCTTCACACCCGCGTCGAAGTTCAAGGACCGGTACGCGACGTTCGGCTTCAACGCCGACGCGAACCTCGACGACGGCACCATGTGGCCGACCGCCTACGCGCTGACCACGTTGACCAAGGCCGACGAGGCAGCGATCGGAAAGCTCGTGAAGAAGGCGGTGAGCTGAGGACCGGGCGGGCCCCTGACCCGCCCTGGTCTAGGCCGCCGCCGTCACCCGGGCGTCCCAGTCGATGTGGTGGCCGTAGATCCAGGCCGTCGAGCGGTCGGTCACGAGCAGCTTGAAGACCAGCGGCAGGGCCAGGTCGCGGACGACCCGGCCGATGCGGCCCGGGGTCTTGGCGCTGGAGGTGCGGGCGCCCTGGGCGACGATGCGCTCGACCCGGGCCCGGCGGCGGTGCTCGTAGGCGGCCAGGGCCTCGGGGACCGACGGCAGGTCGCGCAGGCACTGGGCCAGGACCACGCCGTCCTCGGCGGCCATGGAGGCGCCCTGACCGGAGGTGGGCGAGGGGGCGTGGGCCGCGTCGCCGACGATCACCATCGGGCCCCGGTGCCAGGTCGGCACCGTCTGGAGGTCGTGGGTGTTGTCGGCGGCCAGCTCCAGCTCGCCGGCCTCGATCAGGCGGGCGGCCGGGCCGGCGTCGCCGGAGAACAGCTCCACCAGCCCTCGGCGCCACTGGTCGGCGGAGGTGGCGGCCCGCTCGGCCGGGGTCACGGCCGGGCGGGGGACGTTGGCGAACCAGACGGTCCCGCCGGCCGGGTCGGCCACGTAGCCGACGAAGGCCCGCCGGCCGAAGATCATGTGCCAGGCGCCCGGCTCGACGCCGTGGCCGGCGCCCGGGGTGTAGCCGCCGAAGTTCACCAGGCCGACGTAGCGGCCCTCGGGGGCGGCCGGGTCGAGCAGCCGGCGGGTCACCGAGTGGACCCCGTCCGCGCCGACCAGCAGGTCCCCGGTGGCCGTGCCGCCGTCGGCGAAGCTGGCCGTCACCCCGCCGCCGGGCGTGGGCTCGGCCCCGACCAGGCGGCGGCCGTGCTCGACCCGGATCCCGCGGGCCGTCGCCTCGTCGTGCAGGCCCCGGTAGAGGCGGGCCCGCTTGATGGTGTGGCTCACCGTCCCGTCCGGCAGGACGCCGCCGTTGCTGACCGTGCCCAGGCGGCGGCCGGTGGTGCTCACCAGGACGTTGGCCGGGGTCGGGAAGCCCGCGGCCAGCACCGGCCCGTCGGCCCCGATGGCCGCCAGGGCGTCGAGGCCGTTGGTGGCCACGGTCAGATACGAGCCGGTCTCGCCGTCGGTGGGGACGTGGGCCTCGTAGACGGCCGCCTCGATGCCGGCGCGCTGGAGCGCCATGGCGGTGACGGGACCGGCGACCCCGCCCCCGATGATCAGTGCCTTCATCCGAGTGTCCTTCCGGGTAGATATTTCGTTCGGACGAACGAACTATAGGCTACACTGTCGGGTATGACAAGGGCCCGTGGTCGCGAGCAGCTGCTGCAGGAGCTGGAAATGGCCGGACGGGCGATGAGCGCGGCCACGGTGATGTTCCACAGCACGGTGGCGGCCCGGCACGGGCTCAGCGCCACCGAGGAGAAGGCCCTCGACCTGCTGGAACGGTTCGGGCCCCTGACCGCCGGCGAGCTCGCCAAGCGGTCCGGTCTGGCCCCGGCGTCGGTCACCGGGCTGGTCAACCGCCTGGAGCGCAAGGGCTTCGCCCGGCGCATCGCCCATCCCAGCGACCGGCGCAGCATCCTCATCGAGGTCGATCCCGAGCGGCTCTACGCCGCCATGGCGCCGCTGTTCGCCGACTGGTTCGGGTCGCTGGAGGAGCTGTGGGCCGGCTACAGCGACGAGCAGCTGGAGCTGATCCTCCGCTTCATGACCGAGGCCGCCCGCCGCCAGCGCGAGGCCACCGCCCGCCTGACCCGCGACGACGACCGGTGAGCGGGTGAACCGGGCCGCCACCGTCGGGGTGCTGGCCCTGGGGACGGCGGCCGGGCTGCTGCTGTCGCTGTACGGACCGGCCCTCCCCGAGCTGCGGTCGCGCTACGGGATCGGCGAGGGTGCCTCGGCCCTGGTGCTCAGCGCCCACTTCCTCGGGGCCATGGCCGGGATCGCCTGGTGGGGGCTGGAGCGGCGGCTCGCCTCGCGGACCTGGCTGGCCACCGGCACCGGCCTGCTGGCCGCCGGGGCGGCGGCGATCGCCTTCGCCCCGGCCTGGCCGGTGGTCCTGGCCGGCGCGGTCGGCCTCGGGGTCGGCTTCGGGGTGATCGTGGTCGAGATCAACGTGCTGCTGGCCGAGGGGTTCGGCGAGCGGGCGGCGGCCATGCTCAACCTGCTCGGCGCCACCTTCGGGGCCGGGGCGGTCGCCGGGCCGCTGATCCTGGCCGCCAGCGGCGGCTACCGGGTGCCGTTCTGCGCCGGGGGCGTGCTGGCCGTCGGCGCCCTGGCCCTGGCCCGCGACCTGCCCCGCACCTCCCCGCCACCCGACGCGGTCCGGCCGCGGACCTCGCCCGCCCTGGTCGGCGGGTTCGTGGCCGTGGTCGCGCTGTACGTCGGCATCGAGAGCGGGATCGGCGGCTTCGAGGCGACCAGCCTGCTGGCCGGGGGCGCCGGGGCGGCCGCGGCGGCCGGCTGGACGGCCGGCTACTGGGCCGCCCTGACCACCGGCCGCCTCCTGGCCATCCCGCTGGCCCTGCGGGTCGACCCGGCGGCGCTGGCCGCCGGGTCGCTGGTGGCGGCGGCGGGCGGGCTCGCCCTGGCCCACGTCCCCGGGTTCGCCGCGGTCGCCTACACCCTGACCGGCCTGGCCCTGGGACCGGTGTTCCCGACCGTCCTGGCCTGGCTGGCGGTCGTGGCCCCGGGGTCGCGGACCTCGACGGCCATGGTGTTCGCGGCCGGCCAGCTGGGCGGGATCGTCCTGCCGGTGGTGATCGGGCGGCTGGTCGACGCCGGCTCCCCGGCCGTGATCCCGAGCGCCGTCCTGGGCGTGGCCCTGTGCTGCCTCGGCGCGATCCTGCTGCTGCGCCGCCCGGCCGGGCGGGCCCTGGAGCGGGCCGCCACCGCGCCGGTCAGCCCGAGCGGCGGTCCCGGGCCATCGCCCGGTAGACGTTGATCAGGGCTTCCTTCTGGTCGTCGGACAGGACCGGGTCGGTGCGGATGGCCGACTCCACCGACGACCCGGCGGCCGCGGCCGCGGCCGCCTCGGCGTCGTTCTGCAGCAGCCCGGCCTGGACGAGCAGGGTCTCGGCCGAGACGTTGAGGGCGTCGGCGATCGCCTTGAGGACCCGGACCGAGGGCTGGTGCAGGCCCCGCTCCAGCTGGCTCAGGTACGGGTTGGAGACCTCGGTCATCTCGGCCAGCTCCCGCAGCGAGAGGTCGGCCAGCTTGCGCTGGGTCCGGATGAAGGAGCCGAGGGCCTCCATCTGCGACTTCCAGAGGTCGTTCATGGCCTGAAGGGTAACACTTGACAAACCATCGGTGTGCTAAGTATAGTTTGCACCGCACCAGGAATCACTACCGGAAAGGAACCGAACCTTGGCCACCACCAAGACCGCCACCGACGACCTGCAGGGCCAGGTCCTCGACACCATCCGCAAGGGCCAGGAGGCCGTCGTCGACGGTCTGCGCAGCTGGACCGAGGCCGCCGAGCAGTTCGTGCCCAAGACCGCCGCCTGGCCGGGCGCCGAGCGCTATCCCTCCCCCGCCGAGTGGGTCGACACCGCCTACGACTTCGCCGCCGAGCTGCTCAAGGCCCAGCGCGAGTTCCTGCACAAGGCCATCGAGGTGACCACCCCGATCTACGAGCGGATCGAGGAGCAGGGCACCAAGGTCGCCAAGAGCGTCAAGAGCTGACGTAGCTCCCCCCGAACGGGAATCCCCCGGCACGACGAGGCCCGCCACCGTGGGCCTCGTCGTGCGTTCCGGCATGTGTTGCGGAGTACGCGACTGCTCGGCATAGTGACCATCAGATGGACCCACTGGACGCCGAGCGCGTTGCCGAGCGAGCCGCCGAGGCTCTTGGCCCCGAGGCCGGGCTGGTGGCCAGCCTCGACCCGGTCTCCCTGGCCCGGGCCATGGCCGAGGTGGGGGCCGGGCTGGCCCGCCACCCCTTCGGCGGCGCCCTGGCCGGGTTCCGGTTCGCCGCCGGCCTGGCCGCCACCGGCGCGGTCAGCGCCGCCCGGGCCCTCGGGGCCCAGACCAGCCCGCCGATCCCGCCCCCTGCCCGCGACCGCCGCTTCGCCGACCAGGCCTGGGACGGCAACCCGCTGTTCTTCGGCCTCCAGCAGAGCTACCTGCTGGCCTCTCGGCTGGCCAGGGAGCTGGTGGACGCGGCCGAGCTCGGACCGCAGTGGCGCGGCAAGGCCGAGCTGGCCACCCAGCTGCTGATCGACGCCATGGCGCCCTCGAACTTCCTGGCCACCAACCCGGCGGCCCTCAAGCGGGCGTTCGACACCGGCGGGCGCAGCGCCGCCAAGGGGCTCAACAACTTCCTGGACGACCTGGTCAGCAACGGCGGCAAGCCCCGCCAGGTCGACGCCACCCCGTTCACCCTGGGCGAGAACCTGGCCGCGACCAAGGGCAAGGTGGTGTTCCGCAACTCCCTCATGGAGCTGCTTCAGTACGAGCCGACCACCCGCACCACCTACGAGACGCCGATCCTGTGCAGCCCGCCCTGGATCAACAAGTACTACGTGATGGACCTGGCGCCCGGGCGCAGCTTCATCCAGTGGGCGGTCGACCACGGCCACACGGTGTTCGCCATCAGCTACCGCAACCCCGACCAGAGCATGCGCGGGGTCAAGCTGGACGACTACCTGCTCCAAGGGCCGGTCACGGCCCTGGACGTGGTCCGCGACATCACCGGCGCCCCCCAGGCGAACGTGGTCGGGCTGTGCCTCGGCGGGACCCTGACGACCATGCTGATCGCCTACCTGGACGCCATCGGCGACCAGCGGGTCAGGTCGGCGACCCTGCTCAACACCCTGATCGACTTCTCGTCGCCGGGGGTGCTGGGGAACTTCACCGACGAGGAGACGGTCCGGCGCCTCGAGGAGAAGATGTCCCGCCAGGGGTACCTGGAGGGCCGCGAGATGGCCACCACCTTCGACCTGCTGCGGGCCAACGACCTCATCTGGAACTACGTGGCCAGCAACTGGCTGATGGGCGAGGACCCGCCGGCCTTCGACATCCTGGCCTGGAACGCCGACTCGACCCGCATGCCCGCGGCCATGCACTCGTTCTACCTGCGCACCTGCTATCTGAACAACCAGCTGGCCCGGGGCGAGATGGAGCTGGCCGGGGTGCGCCTCAGCCTGGACGCGGTGGACGAGGACCTGTACCTGGTCGGGGCCGTGACCGACCACATCACCCCCTGGACCTCGTCGTACAACACCACCCAGCTGGTCAAGGGCGACACCCGGTTCGTGCTCAGCTCCTCGGGCCACATCGCCGGGATCGTCAACCCGCCCAGCCCCAAGGCCAGGCACTGGACCAACGACGAGAACCCCCCCGACCCCGACGTCTGGCTGACCGGGGCGACCGAGCACGCCGGTTCCTGGTGGGAGGACTGGGTCCCCTGGGCCAAGGCCCACGGCGGCCCCCGCCGCAAGCCCCCGCCCATGGGCAGCACCACCTACCCCCCCATCGCCGACGCCCCCGGCTCCTACATCCACGAGAAGTAGGCCGGAGGAGGGCTGGGGGCCGTACATGGGACCCGGGGAGTTCGTCGCGTGGACCCAGGTGGGCGGGTTGGCGCGGCACGGAGCGGTCGCCCGCCACCCTCGGAACGGGCGACCGCTCTGCCGAACTCAGGCGCCGCCGACCTCTTCGATCACCACGCCGGACCCGGCGCAGGTCTCGCAGGTGGCTCCCTTGACCTTGCCGGTGCCGTTGCAGGTGGGGCAGATGTTCTCGCCGGCGCCGGGGGTGCTCTGGGGAGCTTCGTCGCCCGGGGCCATGCTGGCGGTGGGGTCCTGGTCGCTCGGTTCTCCGCTCTGGCGGCTGACGTGGGGGCTCATGCGGCACGCTCGAAGATCGCCGCGATGCCCTGGCCGCCGCCGATGCACATGGTCACCAGGGCGCGGCGGCCGCCGGTGCGCTCGAGCTCGTAGAGGGCCTTGACGGTGAGGATGCAGCCGGTGGCGCCGATGGGATGGCCCAGCGACACGCCGGAGCCGTTGGGGTTGGTGCGGTCCTCGGGGAGGCTGAGGTCGCGGACCACGGCCAGCGCCTGGGCGGCGAAGGCCTCGTTGACCTCGAAGACGTCGATGTCGTCGACCTTGAGGTTGGCCTTCTCGAGCACCAGGCGGACGGCCGGGACCGGGCCGATGCCCATGTACTTCGGCTCCACCCCGGCGTGGGCGTAGGCGACCAGCCGGCCCATGGGCCGCAGGCCCTTGCGCTCGGCGTACCCGCTGTCGGCCAGCACCACGGCGGCGGCGGCGTCGTTGATGCCGGCGGCGTTGCCGGCGGTGACCGATCCTTCGCGGTTGAACACCGGCTTGAGCTTGGCCATCCCCTCCAGGTTGGCGTCGGGACGGATGTGCTCGTCGGTGTCGAAGGTGACGGTGCCCTTGCGGGACTTGAGCTCGATGGGAAGGATCTGCTCCTTGAAGTACCCCTCGGCCGTTGCCTTGGCGGCCCGCTGGTGGCTCTGGACGGCCAGGGCGTCCTGGTCCTCACGGGAGATGTCCCACTTGGCGGCCACGTTCTCGGCCGTGACCCCCATGTGGCAGTCGTCGAAGGGGTCGGTCAACGCCCCGACCATCATGTCCTGGGCCTCGGTCGGGCCCATGCGGGCGCCCCAGCGCATGGCCGGCACGCCGTACAGGCCCCGGCTCATGTTCTCGGCCCCGCCGGCCAGGGCGACCTCGGTGTCGCCGAGCATCACCAGCTGGGCGGCCGACACGATCGCCTGCAGGCCCGACCCGCAGAGCCGGTTCAGGGTGAAGGCGGGGGTCTCGACCGGGAGACCGCCGTTCACCGAGGCGACCCGGGACAGGTACATGTCGCGGGTCTCGGTGTGGATCACGTTCCCGAACACGGTGTGGCCGACCTCGGCCGGCTCCACCCCGGAACGGCTGACCGCCTCGCGGACCACGGCCGCGCCGAGGTCGGCCGGGGGCATGTCCTTGAGGCTGCCGCCGTACTTGCCGACCGCCGTCCGGACACCGGAGAGAACCACTACCTCGCGTGCTCCAGCCATGCTCACACTCCTTCGCTTCCCTACATGTAGAGGCCGCCGTTGATCCCGTACACCTCGCCGGTGATGTAGCCCGACTCGGGGTCGGCCAGGAACTCCACCACCCGGGCGATCTCGTCCGGCTCCCCGAGGCGCCCCACCGGAATGGTGGCGATCACCTTGTTCAGGACCTCCTCGGGCATGGCCGACACCATCTCGGTGGCGATGAAGCCAGGCGCGACCGAGTTCACCGTGATCCCCTTGCGGGCCGTCTCCAACGCCAGGCTGTTGGTCAGCCCGAACAACCCCGACTTGGCCGCGGCGTAGTTGGCCTGCCCGATGTTGCCCTTCTCCCCGATCACCGAGGAGATGTTGATGATCCGCCCATAGCCCCGGTCCAGCATCGACTGCAGCACCGCCCGGCTCAGATAGAACGCCCCCGAGAGGTTGACGTGGATGACCCGGTCCCAGTCCTCCACGCTCATCTTGCGCACCGTGCGGTCGATGGTGATGCCGGCGTTGTTGACCAGGATGTCGAGCTGGCCGTGCTGTTCCAGGACCTCGGCGATGACCCGCTCGCAGTCCTCGGCCACCCCGATGTTGCCCTGGTGGATGGTCGACCCCTCGTGGGCGGCGGCGAACGACTTGGCCGTCTCGGCTCCGTGCGAATAGCCGACCGCCACCTTGACCCCGCGGTCGGCCAGGCGGCTGCTGATCGCCAACCCGATCCCACGGGCACCACCGGTCACAAGCGCAACCTGACCTTCCATACTGGCCATACAGGCCTCCCTTCCGCCCGGGATGGTGGCTACCGGGTCACCAGGACGATCTCGAACGAATACAACGATGCCCGGTAAATGTGGTCGGCAAGCTCGACCGGCTGCCCGGATTCGTTGTAGGTGGTCCGCTCCATGGTGAGCAGCGGCTCGCCCTTGTGGGCCTGGAGGAGCTTGGCCTCGGCGCCGGTGGCGCCCCTGGCCCCGATGGTCTGGGAGGCCAGGTGGAGGCCGACCCCGGCCGCCCGCATCAGCTGGTACAGCCCGGCCCGCTCCAGCCGCTCGGCGTCCAGCTCGACCAGCCCCAGGGGGAGCCAGTTGCGCATGATGGCCAGGGGCTGGCCGTCGGCGTAGCGCAGCCGCTCCAGGGCGAGCACGTCGGTCCCGTCGTCCAGCCCGAGGGCGTGGGCGACGGCGTCGCTGGCCGGTTCGCGGCCGATCGACAGGACCTCGGTGCGGGGGTTCTTGCGGCTGGTCCTCAGGTCGTCGTAGAGGCTCGACAACGCTACCGGCCGCCGCACCTTGGGGTGGACGACCTGGGTGCCGACGGCCCGGCGGCGGATCAGGTAGCCGCGGTCGACCAGGTACTCGATGGCTCGGCGGAGGGTGGGCCGGGACACCCCCAGCGCCTGGGCCAGGGCGAGCTCGCCGTCGAGGCGGGTGCCGGGCGGCAGCTCGCCGGACTCGATCGCCTCCTCGAGCTGCTGGGCGACCTGGTAGTACATGGGCACAGGGCTGGTGCGGTCGACGGTGATCGACGCCGGCGAGAACGTCATGCGTCCAGCCCCCGTGGCAGCTCGTCCCCCCTGAACCGAACATTGTAAGTAAGTTAGGACAAAGGGTTGACATCAATAGCTATGAGTAGTTAGTTACCGTATTGTAACGTCCGCTGTCTAGACCCCTTGGCGATCCCGGTCCCCGTAGCTCGGTGGGAGGCACGCCATGACGGCTTTCGACGTCCTCACCATGGGGCGGATCGGGGTCGACGTCTACCCCCTCCAGGTCGGCGTCTCCCTGCGCCAGGTCGAGAGCTTCGGCAAGTACCTCGGCGGCAGCCCGACGAATGTGGCCGTGGCCGCGGCCCGCTACGGCCGGCGCAGCGCGGTCATCACCCGCACCGGCCAGGACCCCTTCGGCGAGTACCTGCACGACGCCCTCCGCGGCTTCGGGGTCGACGACCGCTACGTGACGGCGGTTCCCGGGCTTCCGACCCCGGTGACCTTCTGCGAGATCTTCCCGCCGGACGACTTCCCCCTCTACTTCTACCGCTTCCCCAAGGCCCCGGATCTGGAGATCCGTCCCGAGGAGCTCGATCTCACCTCGATCCGGGCGGCCCGGGTGTTCTGGGCGACGGTGACCGGGCTCTCCCAGGAGCCGAGCCGCAGCGCCACCCTGGCCGCCCTGGAGGCCAGGGACCGGGCCGGCACCACCATCCTCGACCTGGACTACCGGCCGATGTTCTGGCCGTCCCGGTCCGAGGCCCGGACCCAGGTCCAGCGGGCCCTCGAGCACGTGACCGTGGCCGTCGGCAACCTGGACGAGTGCGACACCGCCGTCGGCGAGCGCGAGCCCCGGGCCGCCGTCCGGGCCCTGGCCGCCCGCGGGGTCGAGGTCGTGGTCGTCAAGCAGGGGCCCAAGGGGGTGCTGGCCTTCGACGGGACGACCGAGGTCGAGGTGCCGCCGGTGCCCGTGGAGGTGGTCAACGGCCTCGGGGCCGGCGACGCCTTCGGCGGGGCGCTCTGCCACGGCCTGCTGGCCGGCTGGGACCTGGAGCGCCAGATGCGCTTCTGCAACGCCGCCGGGGCCCTGGTCGCCTCCCGGCTGGCCTGCGCCGACGCCATGCCCGACGCCGCCGAGGTCGAGGCGC
>Ga0307416_100000507_pt1 | contig 19874 bp, 19 predicted proteins | sample DK1Cmetagenome_2_FD_203821 | JGI IMG/M metagenome (GOLD analysis project Ga0307416, IMG submission 203821) | Maize rhizosphere microbial communities from greenhouse at UC Davis, California, United States - DK15-C-3 | ecosystem: Host-associated > Plants > Roots > Rhizosphere > Soil | place...
GGCCATCGCGTTCACGTTGTCGGTCAGGTCCTTCCAGGTGCCGGCGACGCCCGGCACGTTCGCCTGCCCGCCGAGCACGCCCTCGGTGCCCACCTCGCGGGCGACGCGCGTGACTTCCGCCGCGAACGACGAGAGCTGGTCCACCATGGTGTTGATGGTGTTCTTGAGCTCCAGCACCTCGCCCTTCACGTCCACCGTGATCTTCTTGGACAGGTCGCCCTTGGCGACGGCCGTGGTCACCTCGGCGATGTTCCGCACCTGCGCGGTGAGGTTGCCGGCCATGAAGTTCACGTTGTCGGTCAGGTCCTTCCACGTGCCCGCGACGCCCGGCACGTTCGCCTGCCCGCCCAGCCGCCCGTCGCTCCCCACCTCCTTGGCCACGCGCGTGACCTCGCCCGCGAACACGCGGAGCCGGTCCACCATGTTGTTGATGGTGTCCTTGAGCTCCGCGACCTCGCCGCGCACGTCCACCGTGATCTTCTGGCTCAAGTCGCCGTTGGCGACCGCCGTCGTGACGAGCGCGATGTTGCGCACCTGGCTCGTCAGGTTCCCCGCCATGAAGTTCACGTTGTCGGTGAGGTCCTTCCACGTCCCGCCGACCCCCTCCACCCGCGCCTGCCCGCCCAGCTTCCCCTCCGTGCCCACCTCGCGCGCCACGCGCGTGACCTCGTCGGCGAAGGCGTTGAGCTGGTCGACCATGGTGTTGATCGTGTTCTTGAGCTCCAGCACCTCGCCGCGCGCCTGCACGGTGATCTTTCGCGACAGGTCGCCCTTGGCGACCGCGGTGGTGACGTCGGCGATGTTCCGCACCTGATCGGTCAGGTTGCTCGCCATGGCGTTCACCGAGTCGGTGAGGTCCTTCCACGTGCCGGCGACGCCCGGCACGTTCGCCTGCCCGCCCAGCCGCCCGTCCGTCCCGACCTCGCGCGCCACGCGCGTCACCTCGGCCGCGAACGACGAGAGCTGGTCGACCATCGTGTTCACCGTGGTGCCGATCCGCAGGAACTCGCCCTGCACCATCTTCCCGTCGATCTGCAGCACCATCTTCTGCGACAGGTCGCCCCGCGCCACTGCCTCGATCACGCGCCCCACCTCGGTGGTGGGGGTCACGAGGTCGGTGATGAGCGAGTTCACCGCGGTGACGGTGCGCGCCCAGTCGCCTCCCGCGGGCCCCAGGTCGGCGCGGTCGGTCATCTGCCCCTCGCGGCCCACGCTCGTGCTGATGCGCACGATCTCGTTGGTCAGCCGCTCGCGCAGCTCCGCCACGTCGTTGAACGCCCCCGCGATCTCCACCATCAGCGGGGTTCCCTCCTCGGGCAGCCGGGTGGTGAAGCGCCCGGCGCTCATCTCGCGGAGCCCGCTCAGGAGCCGCCGGAGCTCCTGCTCGTCGGCGGCGCGCCCGTTCGCTCGCGCGTTGGTCCGACCGTTGGTGCGGCCGTTCGTCTGACCGGCCGTCCGCTGACCGGCCGTCCGCCCGTTCCCGTCGCGTGCGCGACCGCCGCCAGCCCCGCGCCCACCATCAGCCGGGGTGGCAACGCCCTCGTCCGCGCGGGCCGCTCGGCGGGCCCGCTTGCTTCCGGAGCTGGTGCTGCTCTTACGCTGCCGGCCGGTAGACGAACGATCGTCGTCCGACCGGAGGGACTCGCGGTCGATCTCACTGTTTCTGCCCGTTTCCACGGTCAGACTCCTGTGCTGTTTGGGCTCACGCAGGGGCGGATGCCGCGCACGGCCATCGCGCACGGATATACGGATATTCGGTAGCTACACCTACGGATATTCGGTAGCTACACCTCAAGATAGAGGCCGTCACCGCCAGGCTGAAACCCGGCCGAGTCGCCGGGCCGCCTCTGTGGCGGGCGACCCGCACTGCTATGGCACCAACTCGACTGCCACCGGGTCGCCGGCCGCCGCCTCCCCCACCTCGAGGACCCGGGCGTAAACGCGGCTCCACCCGGGGTGCTTCTCCTGCGAGATCCGGCTGGTGCGCCAGAGAGCGAACGAGGCCCTGATCGTCCGGCACGGGGCTGTATACGACGTGACCTCCACGAGCACCGGTCCGAGGCGGAGCCGCGCCCCCGGGACGACGTGGCTCCAGTCTACCCCCGAGACGGTGACGTTCTCCCCTGCGGAGCCAGGGAACACCGGGTGGCCCTCGTCACGCAGCGCCTCGATCAGCTCGAGCGACCAGAGGCAGAGGGCCCGGTCCGGCCCACCGTGGTATCTCAGGTTCCGCTGCCGGTCGCCCGCTACGCCGGCCTCCGTGATTCGGGCGCACGCAACGGGGAGCTTGGGAACACCGCCCTGGGAGACGTTGACCGAGGCGATGCGGGGCCGCATAGGATGGAGTGCCGGATCCAAGGTACGGTATCGTGCTTCTTTAGGTACGCTGGCGTACGGAATGCATGCGTACTCCAGCGGCTACGCATTTGTAGTCCGTACGGCTGACGTCGAGTCGCCCTCTCCCACCGGTCCGCTGACGCCCCGCCGGGTCCGTCGGCCCCTGTGAGACCGCGCTTCCCCGTCAGCGCTCACCCAAGACCGCCGCGGGCGCGGTCGGGCGGCACGACTCCCGTGCGCAGGAGCGCTGAAATGGGACCCCTGAAGCTCGATGCCGCGCCGGCTGGCGCGGGGCTGGTGCCGCCAATCGTGGTCGTCGACGACGATCCCGCGGGAATATCGTCCACACTCGCTGCGCTCGAGACCGGCGGCTACTCCGGCGTGGGCGAGGCCGACGGTGACGCCGTGCTGCGGCTCGTCCGGACCGCCCTGACACGCCTCGTCGTCTCTGAGCTCTACATTCGGTGCGCCGACGGGGCGTGCGTGGTGACCGCCCTCAAACAGGATCGCGCGCGACTGCCGCGCCTGCGAGTGCTGGTGCACACGCGGCACACGAGCGAGGCCGACACCGCCTGGGCCCTCGCGGCTGGGTGCGACGCACTCGTCCCAAAGCCGGCCGGAGCCGCCGTATTGCTGCGGGAAGTCCGCCGCCTCGAGGGTGGCCAGCAGCACGATCCCGCCCGCCTGGGAGCGCGCAGCCGGTGAGCGCCCCCGAGGAGCGGAGCGGGGAGCGGGGCCACGCACCGGTGCTCGGTACCGCCGTGACGTTCGTCGACGGCGAGCACGTGCTCTGGCGCGTGACGGAGCACGACGGCCACCAGGTGCCGGGCAGCCGGGGCGAGCGGTGCCTCATCTTCGTGTCGGATTGGGCGATCCGCCGCGTCTGGGACTACCCACTCGACTGGCGCGACCTGTCGCCGGGAGCCCTCGCGGTGGTGAGTTGGGGTCGGTAGCGCCCCTACGAGTAGTCCCCGGGAGCGGCCTCGGCAGCTACGCGGCGCGGGTGCCGAGCAGGTGCTGGTACTTCTGCTTGACGACGCCGTAGCACTCGCAGGACGCCTGCTCCAGCCGCTCGGGGTCGACAATCGTGATGCGCCCGCGGTGGTACGTGATGAGCCCCGCCTGCTGGAGCATCCCGGCGACCACCGTCACGCTCGCCCGCCGCACGCCGAGCATGGCGGCCAGGAACTCCTGGGTCAGGGCGAACGAGTCGAACCCGACTCGGTCACGGGTCATCAGGAGCCAGCGGGCGCAGCGCTCCTCAAGGGAGTGCCGGCGGTTGCAGGCCACCGACTGTGCCGTCTGCTCGTAGAGCGCCTGCGCGTAGCGCAGCAAGAGGGCCGTGAGGGCGCCATCGTGCGCCTGCACCTCGCGCAGAGCCGCGACGGGCAGCCGTACCAGCCCTCCCGCCACCTGCACGAGCGTCTCCGTGGACGTCGAGTCGGCCCCGAGGAGCACCGGGACGCCCGCAAATCCTTCGCGGCCGACGGTGGCCGCCTCGACCGGGTCCTCCGACGCCAACGGCACGAGGTGTGAGAGGACGCAGGAGCGCGGGAAGTACACCGAGCGGATCGGCGCGTCCGGCTTCCACAGCACGTGCTTGCTCGGCACCTCGGCGAACTCCAGGTGCGGCAGCAGTCGCTCGTACACACCTGCGGGCAGAGCTTTGAGGAGCTCGTTCCGCTCCGCATCCTGCTCCGCCGAGTGTGGGAAGTCGTCCGCAGTCCTGGGGGGTGGGACGTGTGGGCTGGGCGCCATGGCCTCTCCGTGTCTGCCGTGCGGTGTAGAACACCCAGCGGTCGGCAGAAGGAGGGCGCGTGCGCGCCGGCCCCGATGTCGAGAGATGAATGTACGGGTTGGGAACCCGCCTCGAGCGTGAGGGCCCACGAGAGAGGCTGGGCTTACATGCAGTATACCGCCGCAGCGCGCCGGCTGATACCCCGAAAAGGTCTTCGGTCGGTATGCCGATGCCCGCATCTCGGTGGCCGGGAGCCAAGGTCGACGCGCATTGTCAAGGCACCTGGCCCACGACCAGTCGAACGGGGATCCCACCGTTGGCGGTGTGGAACGCCTCCTCGAACGGCATCCCGACCTGCCGCTCCAACTCGCGGCTCGCCGAGAGGAGCGCGAGCGTCCACTCAGGGCACCGCGCCCGCGCCACCTTGCCGAGCTGCGCGTACAGATTGCGGAGCCGATCGACATCGCCCACGCGGACTCCGTACGGGGGGTTGGTCACCAGCCATCCTGGCCCCGGAGGCGGTTCGACGGCCGAGAGCGGACGGGTCGTGATCTCGACGTCGCCAGCCACGCCGGCCCGCTCGGCGTTGGCGCGCGCCGCCGCCGTGGCGCCGGCGTCCCGGTCGGAGGCTTGGATGGGCACCGGGCTGCGGGGCGCCGCGCGCCGCCCTGCCTTGTCGAGCTCCGCCTCCCAGCGGGCCTCGTCGAATCCGGGCCACCCCATGAACGCGAACTCGCGCCCCAGGCCCGGTGCAATTCCCCGTGCGAGTAGCGCCGCCTCGACGGCGAGCGTGCCCGACCCGCACATCGGGTCGAGCAGCGGCGCCTGGCCTCGCCACCCACTTCCCAGGAGCATTGCGGCGGCGAGCGTCTCGCGCAGCGGCGCCTTGGCGACCGCCTGGCGGTAGCCCCGCCGATGGAGCAGGGCCCCCGAGCTGTCCGCGCTGATCGTGCAGTGGTCGTGCACGAGTCGCGCGATGAAGAGCTGCGAGCCCTCCCCGTCGCGCCCGTCGTCTTCCTCGCCCCCCGCTGCGTCGTCGTCGCCTGCTTCGGAGGTCTCGGAGGTCTCATCGGAGGTCTCAGCGGATGGGGCCTCCCCCAGCCGGCGGGTGACGGCCGCCATCAATCGCTCCGCCACGGCATCGGAGTGATACAGGCGCGACTTGCGACAGGTCACGCGGAACCGCACCGGCCGGCCGGGGACGGCGAACCGCTCCCAGGGCACCTTGCGCGCCTGGCGCTCCAGCTCGTAGAAAGCAGTGGCGCGGAACTCCGCCAGCCGCACGACGACGCGGCTCGCGGTGCGGAGCCAGAGGTTCGCACGCCACGCATCGTCCACTCGCCCCTGGAACCCCACGCCGCCGGCCTCCGGCGCGGGATTGGTGACGCCCAGCGCCATCAGCTCGGCCGCGGCCAACGGCTCGAGGCCCGGCGCCGTGACGGCGAAGAGCGAGAGGGCGGTCAGCGCGTGGTGTCTCGCGCCGCGCGAGCGCTGTCCTCGGCGCGGAGCTTCCGCGTGATCGGCGTGTCGACGCCGGTCTCCTTCGGAGCGCCGGATTTCGCCGTGCCGGCGCCCGGCGTGCCGGCTTTCACGGTCGCACCACCGCCCTGCACGGCCGCGGCGGTGTCTATGACGGTGGCAGGCACCGCGAGGGTGTCATCACCCTTCCGGTCGTCCTTGGGCCCGCAGGCCGTCAGCGCCGCGGCGCAGGCGGAGACGGCGAGAACGCAGGTGCGAAGCCGAATGGTCATCGCTCGATGCTCGGTGATGGGGTGAAGGCGCCTGGCGGCCGAGCCGCGGGGCTCGCGACGCCGCAGGCACCGGCCACAGGCGGGCGCAAAGAGCGTACCCCGCGCGGCCGATCGTGCGAGGGCCCGGGTCGCGTCTACGCGGCATCCGGACAGACCGAACGGGTATGCGTGGGACGAACGGTGCCTCGGCGCGCTCCTCGCGTGGGGGGTCCGGTGCACTCGGCGGAGGCGGCAGCGCCGGCCGCATGTCGGACTGCGACGCCAGGCGATGCTCCGGCAGCGCGCTGCGGTCGCGCAACGCGCGGGGGCGACGTTGGACACGCGAGCACGGAGCAGATTGTTGCGTATTGGACTGCCTAGCACGCAGTGTGGGGACAGTAGGCAGATCTGTCTACTACGTGTTAGCCAGACACCACTGCCATACCTGGAAGATCGGTCGTCGTGACTACGGCGCGTCAGGCGCGTGAGCCGTCCGCTACACTGGACGACGTGAAGCGCCTCCTCTGGGCGGTGGGACTGATAGTGCTCGTCATCGCGGGGCTGGCCCTGATGACGCGCGACTATTTCGGACCCCGACTCGCTCTGCTCGTCGGCCTTGGCATCGGCGGGCTCGTGTTCGTTGCGTTCGCCCTGATCGCTGCGTTCAGCCTCGTGGCGACGTGGCTCGGCGAGCTCTTTTCGGCCAGGAACCGGTGAGCCATCGGAGTAGTCGATCGGCATCCGTCGCGTCGCGCCGGCGAACGTACGCTGCGGCCGACGAGCGCTGAATGGAATGCGTTTGGTTCATTACCGCGCATGAGGGAGCTTGGCGGTCAGTGCTCGAGACGCAGAAGCGGGGGCAGCCGGGCCTCGTCGGGCAGGCGACCGTCGCGCTGGAACGCGTGTATCGCGCGTTAGGCAAACCGGAGGAGGCGCGGCGGTACCGGGCGGCGCGCGGACCGGGCGCGCTAAGGGCCATGGCGGCATCGGCGGGTGATCGGCGGCGTCCGTGGAATCGCGCTCCGCCCCCCGACCCCGACCCGGCCGCCTCCCGCTCTCGTGCTGTCGGGTCTTGCCATGGGGTCGAGATCGGGGGCTCGATCGCCGGCACGCCGCGGGGCGAGCCGGACCGCTGCTGCGGATGGCTCCGCGGTGCGTAGCGCGCGTTCAACGGAGTCCGTGCAATGGGGTCAGGCCCCATTGATTCGGACAGGCCGGGATGACGCCGCCGTCCGCCACGTTCCCGAGCGCATGCCGAAGGGTTCCGAGCCCGAAGTCTCCGGTGTTCGTGACCGTCATCGTCGCGGGCCCCGCATACAGCGCGGGTTGCGGACGGAGTCCCGTGCTTGGCGCCGTGGGCGCGTCACGATCCGTACAGCCGGCGACGGCAACGAGGGTGAGCGCGAGCCCGAGCACGCCGAACCGTGTCGGTGAATCTGTGGCCATGGTCGCCTCCGCTATGTGGGAGCCAGCTGGCGGCGCAGCGCGATCCACGTGACCACCACTGCGCCTGGTCACTTACGCGGAGAGCGGCCGAGAAACGAGCCACTCGATGCGACGCTCGGACGGCCAAGTTGTTGGACGAGGTCACCTTCTCCTGGGCGGTGATCTCGTCCTCAGCACGCGGCGCCCCTGCCCCCCGGCCCTGGCACCCGCCGCGCGCCCCTCCGCTTTCCCCTCCCCTCGCAGCCGAGCAGCGGCGCGAGCGCGCCGCCGGCCGCGGCGAGCCCGATGCCGGCCACCGCGCCAAGGACGCGCCAGCGGTCCAGGTACACGCCCTCAGGGGCGGGCTCGGATGGCGGGACGCCGGCAGGTCGCTCGACCAGCATGAGAGATGCGGGCTGGAGTGCGCGGCGCGATTTTCATCGTTCGCCGTCGACTTGCTACCCAGGGGACCATGCTCACGTCATCACGCCTCGCCGCCCGCCTCGCCGTCGGTCTCGCGCTCGCCGCGGTCGCCGGCTGCGCCTCCGGGCGCGGTGCCGGCACCGCACCCGCCACCACGACCGCCACCTCCACTAGCACGACAGCTAGGACATCCGCGGGCCCGACCGCCGACACCGGCGTGACCGCCGCGTCCGCCGCGCCGGTGGCCCTCGATCCGGCCGCCCCGATCAAGGAGTTCGGGACGATGTGGACGTTCGACGCGCCGCCACTCGCCTACTGGAAGGCGCGCTACGGCTTCGCCCCGAGCCAGGCATGGCTCGATCACGTCCGGCTCGCTTCGGTGCGCATCCCCGGCTGCTCGGCGTCGGTGGTGTCGGCCGGCGGGCTCGTGATGAGCAATCATCACTGCGCGCGCGACTGCGTGGACGCGGTGTCGCCGAAGGACACGAACTACGTCGAGCGTGGCTTCGCGGCCCGAACCCTGGCCGATGAGAAGCAGTGTCCCGGCATGTGGGCCGACCAGCTCCAGTCGATCGAGGACGTGACGGCGCGCGTGCGCGGCGCCGTGACCGCTACCGCCCCGGCGGCTCAGGTCGAGCAGCGCAACGCCGCGATCGAGCGCCTCGAGCAGGAGTGCGCGACAGCGACCAGCCTCACCTGCCAGGTGGTAACGCTCTACCAGGGCGGTATGTACTCCCTGTACCGGTACAAGCGCTTCGACGACGTGCGTCTCGTCATGGCCCCCGAGGAGGGGATCGCCTTCTTCGGCGGCGACCCCGACAACTTCACGTACCCGCGCTACGACCTGGACCTCTCGCTGCTGCGCATCTACGACCGGGGCCGCCCGCTCCAGGCCCGAGACTACCTCAAGTGGAGCGAGCGCGGCGCGCGGGAGGGTGACGTCGTCTTCGTCACCGGGAACCCGGGCTCCACCGGGCGGCTGCTCACGGTCTCGCAGATGGAGTACCTGCGCGACGTGCAGTACCCGGCGCAGCTCGCCGCCTACGCCCGGCGGCTCGCCATCCTCCGCGAGCTCGCGGCCAAGAGCCCGGAGGCCGCACGTCAGTACCGGAACGACATCTTCTCGCTCGCGAACTCGGAGAAGGCGGTCACCGGCTACCAGGCCGGCCTGCTCGACACCGCGATCATGGCGAAGAAGCGCGCCTTCGAGGCCGACTTCCGGCGCCGGATCGCCGCCGACCCGGCGCTCCGCGCCCGCTACGCGACCGCCTGGGACGAGATCGCCGCCGCCCAGCGCGAGCTCGCGACGTTCGCGCCGCAGCTCCGCTACCACGGCTTCGGCGGCGGCTCGCAGCTCCTCGGCTTTGCCGGCGCGCTCGTGCAGCTCCCCGCCGAGTCGGCCAAGCCCGACTCCCTCCGCCTCCCGCCGTACCGCGGGCCGGCGCTGGAGCGCGTGCGCACCGCCCTGACCGAGGACGCGCCGGTGGACGCCGAGATGGAGAAGCTGCTGATCGCCGCACAGTTGCGCGCCGCACAGCGGGAGCTGCCGCCGAGCGATCCATTCCTGCAGGCCGCGCTCGGCGGCCGGAGCCCCGAGGTGGCCGCCGAGCGACTCGTGAACGAGACGGCGCTCGCCACCGCGGCCGGCCGCAAGCCGCTGCTCGAGGGCGGTGCCGCCGCCGTCGCCGCGTCGAGCGACCCGCTGATCGTCCTGGCCCGCGCCATCGACCCGCTCAGCCGCGTGGTGACTGTGCGCGCCACGCGCCTCAACGACGTCATCTCGGCCAACGCGGAGCGCGTGGGGCAGGCGATCTTTGCCGCCTACGGCAAGGCGCTGCCCCCCGACGCGACGTTCACGCTCCGCATCTCCGACGGCGTCGTGAAGGGCTACCCGATGAACGGCACCGTCGCCCCGTACAAGACGACGTTCTACGGGCTCTACGGTCGGTCGGCGGCGTTCGACGACAAGGGCGACTTCGAGCTGCCGCCGCGCTGGGAGATGCCGGCCCGGAAGGCCCGTCTCGACATGGTGACGCCGTACAACTTCGTCTCCACGAACGACATCATCGGCGGGAACTCGGGCAGCCCGGTGATCAACAAGGACGCGGAGGTCGTGGGGCTCATCTTCGACGGCAATATCGAGTCGCTCCCCAACCGCTTCATCTACACCGACGACGTGGCGCGCGCGGTGAGCGTCCACTCGCGCGGAATCATCGAGGCACTGCGCAAGATGTACGACGCGACCCGCATCGCCGACGAGCTCGAAGGCAAGCGGCCGGCGGCGCTGTGAACTACAGGGAGTAGGGAGTAGGGAGTAGGGAGTAGACTTGGAACCCCTACTCCCTACTCCCTACCCTTACACATCTCGCCGAATCGTCGCGTTCGGGTCGCTGGCGAGTTGGGCGCGCTCGGCGGGGGTGAGCTCCGAGGGGTCGACGGCGCGGCGCCGAACCACGACCTCCTCGAGGATCACGCGCCGGCGTTCGTCGCTCTCGTCCTCGGCCGCCCGCGGGAAGCGCACCTGGCCGGCAGAGCTCGTGCCGCTCGTGCCGCTCGCGGTGCTCGTGCCGCTCGCGGTGCTCGTGCCGCTCGTGGCCGACGTATCGAGCTGACGGGCCGCACGCGCCGCGTCGTCGTCCACTACGGTGTGCCGCTCGACGACGCGGTCCGCGGACGACAGGTACCGGTCGCCGTGCGGGTGCGCGGTGATCCCGGCCCGCGTCTGCGCGTCGAGCGTGTCCGGCTCCACGCCGCCGGTGGCGGGCAGCGTACGCGCCTCGGCGTCGCGGTCGCCACGGTCGCGGTCGAAGTCGCGCCGGTCGGCGGCCCGGTCGGCGGCGGCGTCGGCCTTCCGGGCGACGTTCGCCGCGCCGGCCGCGGCGGTGCCCGCCGCAGTGCCCGCCGCGGCCGCGCCCAGGTTGGCCGAGCGGCGGCCGAAGCGCAGCTCGTCCCGTTCGCGGCGGACACGGTACTCGCGGTCGGCCTCGTAGCCCCGATCGCCGTAGGCGCGCTGATACCGCTCGTCGAAGGTGCGCACCTCGTCGTCGGACACCGTGCCGCGCCGCGGCAGCGCGGGCACCGTCTCGTCGGCGTCGAGCGCCTTGCTGTCGATCACGACGCGCTGGTAGCGCCGGTCGATCCACGCCGCGCGAATCGGCGCCAGCGTGTGGCGGTCGTTGCGCCGAAGGTCGATGTCCAACATCACGACCTCGTTGGCGGACGTGTCGACGAGCAGATCCTGGACGATGCCCAGCTCGCGCCCGGTGGAGCTGAACACGTGCCACCCGCGGATGTCGGGCTCCCCGTCGGCGACCTTGAAGTTCTTGAGCTCCCGCATGGGGATGAGATTGCGCGCCTGCCGCGGGTCCGGCCCGACGTTCGCCTCGTCCCGCATGCCGCGCGGCTCTGTGTTGGCCATGGATTCAATCCTCCTGCTGATGTTGGCGCCGTTGCCGCCGTCGCCGCCGCCGCCGTTGCGATCATGCGCCGGTGACGCCGGCGGTTCGCACGCGCGTCACCGGCGCATCGACGGCGCGTCAGGCGGCGAGCGCCGTGACCGGGCCGGCCGGCACGTCGCGCAGGGCGCCAGTGCGCACGCTGTCCGCGGGGGTATTCACGTTATCGACGCGGCTGTTGCTGAAGTACCAGATCGCGGCCGCCACCAGCGCCAAGGCGATCAGCAGCCACAGCCAGCTCAGCCCGCCCTTGCGCTCCTGCTCCACGCGAATCTCCGCCATTGCTCGCTCCTCCGGGTAAAGCCGCGCATCGCGCCCGCCGCGCTCGACGTGATGCCAGCGCAGTCCGGGCCGACGCGTGCGGCGCACGCAACCTTACGTTGCAAAGGCGAAGCCAACGATAACAGCAGCGATCAGCGATCAGCGATCGCCGTAGTTCATCGCCGATCGCTGCCCCCCGCGGAACGCTTCGTGCTCTGCGTCCACCCGTGCCGAAAACGAAAACACAAGATCCCGCCCTCCGCGAGCGGGCACTCGCCATCCTGCGCGACCGCTTCGGTCACCAGGACTTTCACCGCGGTCAGTGGGAGTCGATCCGGGCGCTCGTCGCCGGTCGCGACGCGGTGGTCGTCATGCCCACGGGCAGTGGGAAGTCGCTCATCTACCAGCTCCCGGCGCTCCTCCTCCCAGGGCTCACGGTCGTCGTCAGTCCCCTCATCGCGCTCATGAAGGACCAGCAGGACAAGCTGACTGCGCAGGGAGTGGACGCCGTCGCCATGCACTCGCACCTCAACGCGTCGGCGACGCGCGAGGCGCACCGGCAGATTGCCGACGGGGAGGGCGAGATCCTGTACCTGACGCCGGAGCGCTTCAAGGACCGCGACTTCTTCGAGCGATTGCTCTCGCGCACCGTGAGCCTCTTCGTCGTCGACGAGGCGCACTGCGTGAGCCAGTGGGGCCACGACTTCCGCCCCGACTATCTCACGCTCGGCTCGGTCATCGAGCGCCTCGGCCGCCCGCCCGTGCTCGCCCTTACCGCGACGGCCACGGCGGAGGTGCGCAAGGACATCAGCCGGCAGCTCGACATGCGCGACCCGCACGTCACCATCACCGGCTTCGCGCGCCCCAACCTGCGCCTCGAGGTGCGGCGCACCGTGAACAACGCCGAGAAGGACAAGGCCCTCGTCGAGCTCCTGCAGCGCACCGAGGGCGTCGGCGTCATCTACGTGGCCACCGTGAAAGAGGCGGAGCGCATCCACGCCTACCTCGCCGACCACCGGGCCGGCTTCAAGGTCGGCCTGTACCACGGCAAGATGGCAGCCGCCGACCGCACGGCGGTGCAGGACCGGTTCATGGCCGACGAGCTCAAGACTATCGTCGCCACGAACGCCTTCGGCCTCGGCATCGACAAGCGGGACCTCCGCTTCGTCATCCACTACCACTTCCCGGGATCCGTCGAGGCCTACTACCAGGAGGCCGGCCGCGCGGGGCGCGACGGCGAGCCCGCCGCGTGCACGGTGTTCTACCGCGTCGAGGACCGCCGCATCCAGAGCTACTTCCTCGGCGGCAAGTACCCCGAAGTGGAGGAGGCGGCGCGCGTCGCCATCGCCTTCCAGCAGCACCCGCGTGACACGCCCGTCCCCCTCGACGACGTGGCCGACCAGTCCGGCGTGCCGAGGCGCAAGGCGCGCATCGTGTTCATGCTGCTCAAGCGGCACGGCCTCGTGCGCGAGTACCGCGGCGGCATGTGGGAGCGGCTCGCGGACAACCTGACGTCCGTGGACCTGAGCGCCGACCTCACCGACTACGAGGAGCGGCGCCGCCGCGACCAGGAGAAGCTCGAGGCGATGGTGCGCTTCTGCCAGACCGCACGCTGCCGCACGCGCTTCATCCTCGAGTTCTTCGGCGAAGAGGTGGAGCCCGATTGGCGCTGCCGCAACTGCGACGCCTGCGACGCCATGACCACCTGGGACGAGCAGCAGGCGACCCGGGACGCCCGCCGCAGTACTGCGGCTTAGGGCTCTCGGCCCTCGGCTCTCGGCCAGGGCGGTGAAAGGCAGGAACCCCTCGGCGTCGGGCACGTCCTCCCGACGCCGAGGGGTTCCTATCGCCGCCTGGCCGAGAGCCGAGAGCTGACAGCCGAGAGCCGCAGTTCTACAGGTTCCTCGCCGCCCACGCGAAGCGCTGCACGACGTTCACGAGCACCAGCGACCCCATGACGGTGAACAGCGGCGCGAGGTGCTGCGGGAAGAGTAGGAAGAGCGAGTAGAAGACGACGGTCTCCGCCCCGGCGATCAGCCCGGGGGGCATCGTCACGGTCGTCAGCTCCCCGCGCGCCGCCGCGCCCTGGGCCCGCCGCTCGAGGATCGCCGCGAGGTACATCCACGACGCCGCGTTCACGAAGAACGTGGCGACCAGGTACAGCCCCGCGATCGCGTTCTCCCGGGCGGGCGCGCCGACGGCGAGCGCCAGCGGCACGAGCGCGTACACCGTGAAGTCGAGCAGGATGTCGAGGTAGCCACCGAGGTCGCTCTGCCGAGCGTGGACGCGCGCCAGAGTGCCATCCAGGCCGTCGAGCACCCGGTTGAGGGCCCACAGGGCGAGCGCCACGTCGTAGACGCGCCGCGCCGCGAGCGCCGCGGCGCCCACGCCCACTAGGAACGCGACGACCGTCACGACGTTCGGGTGTAGCCCCGGGCCGAGTCGCCGGGCGACTGGCGCCAGGAGCCGGTCCTTGAGCGCGCGCAGGACGTCGTCGAACATGCGTCAGTCGGGGGTCACGTCGGCGCCGGCGGTCCGGCGTCCACCGGGAACACGGTCACGAGCCGCGGCTCGACCACGACCCGCAGCTCGGCGCCCACGGGCGGAATGTCCAGCGGATCGACGGGGAGCTCCAGCGTCGCCCCCGCCAGTGCGACCACGGCGCTCGTCCGCTGTGCGCGGTGCCGGTGTCCGACCACCCGTACGGCGACCCCGGCCTCGGGCGGCGTCACGCGCCGCACCGCGTCCGGTCGGAAAACGGCGACGGCGGGCCCCGCCATCGCTCCGCGCCCCTCGAGCGGCAGCACGCCGAGCGGCGACTCGAAGGCGCCGTCGCCCCGCACCCGCCCGGCGACCTCGTTGGCGACGCCCAGGAAGCGCGCCGCCGCGAGCGACGCCGGCCGCGCGAACAGCTCGGCCGGCGCGGCCACCTGCGCGATTCGCCGGTCGACCAGCACGGCCACGCGGTCGGCGAGGAGCCCCGCTTCGTCCAGGTCGTGCGTCACCAGCACGAGCGCCGGCCGGTATTCTCGCTGCGCCGCGACGATCGCCTCGCGCACCTCGCCGCGCAGCGACGGGTCGAGTGCGGCCAGCGGCTCGTCGAGCAGGAGCACCGCCGGCCGAGCCGCGACGGCCCGCGCCAATGCCACGCGGTGCCGCTGGCCGCCGCTCAGCGTGCGAGGCGCGCGCGACTCGAAGCCGTCGAGCCGGACCGCGGCGAGCACCTCACGCACGCGCCCGCGTACGGAGGCCTCGCTCGCCTGCCTCACGCGAAGTGGGAACGCGACGTTCTCGAACACGCTCAGGTGCGGGAAGAGCACGGGCGTCTGGTGCAAGTACACCGCGTCGCGCCGCTCCGGCGGCAGCGCGCTCACGTCGCGGCCCGCCACCTCCACCCGGCCGGTCGCCGGCGCGAGCCCCGCGATCGCCCGCAGGAGCGTCGTCTTCCCGGCCCCGGACGCGCCGACGATCACGAACCGCTCGCCGGCACCGACGTCGAACGACACCCCGCTGAGCCCAGCCCCCGCGCCGAAGGCGACACCGATGTCGACCACGCGCAGTGCCGACCCGGCGCCACTCGGCGCCGCACTCACGCGGGTACCACCTCCGTTCGCCGCGCGGCCAGGCGGACCGCGGCGAGGGCGACGAGCGGCGGCACGGCGAGGAGCAGCGCGCCCGTCGCCGCGAAGCGGTCCTGCCCGGAGCGCACGTAGGCGAACACCTCGAGCGGCAGCGTGCGCACGGCCCCCCCGCCGACAAGCAACGTGAGCGCCACCTGCGCCCACGAGATCAGAAACCCGAGCGCGAACGCCTCGGCGATCTGGCGCCGAAGCATCGGCGCGGTGACGGCCCGGAGCACCTGCAGCGGCGTGGCGCCGAGCGTCCGTGCCTCCTCCTCCACCCGAGCGTCGAAGGCGGAGAACACGCCGAGGAAGTACAGCGACAGGTAGCCCACCGCCGGGACGAGGTGCGCGAGCAGGACGCCGAGGGCGGTACCACCGAGTCCGAGCGTCAGAAGGAAGAACTGCAGCCCGGTGCCCACGGCGACCGGGGGCGCAGCCACGGGGAGGAATGCCGCCGCCGCGCCCAGGTGCCGACGCCACCCGCCGAGCCGGTCGAGCGCGCGACCCACCGGCAACGCGAGCGCGCACCCGAGCGCGCCGGTCAGCGCCGCCAGGACGAGGCTCGCGACGGCCGCCCGAGAGAGCGCCGCACCGCCGCCCACCACCGCGCGCCAGCTCTCGCCGGTGAGCTCGGGCGGCAGGAGCGCGGGGTAGAACCACTGTCGGCTCACCGACCAGAGCGCCAGCAGCGCGAACGGCACGACCGCGGACAGCGCCAGGGCGGCGACGAGCACGGCCCTGCCGAACGGTCGCGCCAGGCGCCGCGGGCTTTGGGGGCCGCGTACTTTCGGTGCCGCCCGCGATGATGGGGTGCCACCCTCGGCCCCACTCGGCGCGATCGTGTCATTCGGGGGGGGGCCCCCCGCGGCCGGCGGGTCGCGCCCGACCTCGGCCACGCGCGGCCTGCGCTCCGTCACGGCTCCTCCCACCGCGCCCGGGCCCACTCGTGCAGCGCCACGAGCGCCGCGCCCGCGGCGAGGCCGAGGAGGGTGAGCACGTGCGCGTCGCCGCGCCGGGCGAGGTCGGTGTCCGTATACCGCTCCAGTGTGAGGAGTGGGAGCGCCAGCGGGTGGCTCGGCGCGAGCAGCGCCGCGGCCTCGTAGCTGCCGAACGCGAAGGTGAACACGGCGATGGCCGCCGGCAGTAGGCCCCGCCAGAGCACGGGCCACGTCACGCGCGCGAGCGTCGCCCACCGGCTGGCACCGAGCGTCTGGGCGGCCTCCTCGAGCGCCGCGCCGCGCGTGGCGAGCAGCGACATTGCGACGAGCGCCAGGAAGGGGAGCTCCTTCCACGCCAGCGAGAGGATCAGCCCGAGGCCCCACTGATCGTAGACGAGCGCGGGCATGTCCTGAGGCGCGTGCACGAGGCCCAGCGCCGCGCCGAGTCGTGAGAGCAGCCCGCTCTGCCCCAGGATCAGTACGCCCGTCGCCGCCGCCACAATGTGCGGGATCGGGAGCGGTACCACGGCAAGGGCGCGCGCCACGCGATCCATGCGGCCGGCGCCTCGGAACGCCACCGCCACGAGCACCGCCGCCGCCACCGCGAGCGCCGTGGCGGCCGCCGCGACCCACGCCGTCCACGCCACACCGGCCCACACGGCGCGCTCGCCGAGCACGCGCGCGACTCGCTCCGTGGTGAACCCCTGCGCGCCGGCGCCGGCGAGTCCCAGCGCGCCGGCCGTGGAGTACGCGACGCCGAGGGCGACCGGCGCGGCCACGACGAGTGCGGCCGCGAGAGCGCCTCGGGTCGCGCCCCCGCGGCGAGCGCCCGCGCCGACGGTCACGTGCCACCCTCCCGCACGCGCGCGCGCCAGTCCGCCTGGATACGCTCGTGGTACTCGGGCGCCACTTCGGGCCGGGCGTACTTCGCGAGCGAGTCGCGCGGGAGCTGCCGCGGGTCCTGCTCGAGGTGCTCGAAGCGCGACCGCCACTCGGGCGGCAGGCGCGGGAGCGCGAGCACCGTGCCGTCGGCCCAGACGTCCGGCTTCTGCTTCTCGAGTTGCGCCTCGGGCGAGAGGAGGAAGTTGGCCACCACCATCGCGCCGGCCGGGTTGGGTGCGTTGAAGGGGATGCCGAGGAAGTGGGCGTTGGCGATCGTGCCGTCGCGGAGGAGCAAGGCCCGCGCGGTGGGCGGGAAGATCCCCTGCCGCACCTTGGTCACCACCTCGTTCTGGTTGTTGGACATCGTGAAGTCCACCTCCCCGTTGGCGAACAGCCGGTGCAGCTCCGCCACGCCCTGCGGATACGCCTTCCCCTGCCGCCAGAAGTACGGGCGCGTCGCGTCGAGCCACGCCCACACGCGCGCGCTCCCCTCGGCGTAGCGCGTGGAGTCGAAGCCGCCCTGGAAGCGAGCGACCCCGCCGCCCTCGGCGTACATCAGCGCCTTCAGGAAGGTGACGCCCGCGAACTGCTGGTCGTGCGTGAACCGACCGGGGTGCGCCCGGATCCAGTCGCGCAGCTCGGCGAAGGTCCGGGGCGGGGCGGGCGTGCGGGCGGAATCGTAGATCAGCGCGAACTGCACCGCCCCCCACGGCGACTCGTACCCGGCCGGGTCCTGCTCGAAGTCGCGGGCGATGATGGGCGACGCGCTGTCGACGAATGCCGCGTTCGGCAGCCGCCCGCTCCAGGGGCCGGCCAGGAGCCTCTCCTTGCGCAGGTTGGCGAAGGTCTCGCCGTTGATCCAGAGCAGGCTCGCCGTGCCCGGCACGCGCCCGGCCTCCCGCTCGACGACGAGCTGGTTGAGGATCTGCGCCCCCTGGGCGTCGACGGCCGTAAGCGTCACGCCGTACTCGCGCCGCAGTCGCGGCGCCACCCAGCCGTCGACGTAGGCGTTGATCGAGGGATCGCCCCGCCACATGAGCCACGTGACCGACGTGCCACGCGCCCGCCCGACGACGCTGTCCCAGGGCATCGCCGCCACCTCGGCCGCGGACACCATCTCGCGACGCTCACGGTCGGAGCGGCTACACGCGGCCAGAGTGCAGGCGAGGAGAACTGCAACTGCGAGAGCAAGGTCAGCCGCGGACGAACGCGGAGGCCGCGGAGGACGGCCGCGGCTCGTCGCGTGCGGCCTGACACCCTGAGGGACCCCTTCGGCGGAGCTGACCCGGAGCGCAGCGAACGGGCTCAGGGCAGGCCCAGCGAAGGGTCCGGGCTCGTGGCGGGCGGAGGTTCGGGCGTCCTCTCCCAACGCGCTCGGACCCCTCGCCTGCGGCTCAGGGTGACAGCGCTGCGCTGGGGGCGATCCGCGTTGATCCGCGTTCATCCGCGGCCAGCTTGCTGTTGCGTTGCGCTACCCGCGTTCATCCGCGGCTGGTTCTCGTCGTGACTCGCGCCCATCGGCGGCTCAGATCGTCGGCTCCGGCATCCCGAAGGTCGCCCAGTCCTCGCGCGCGGGACCATAGATGCCCGGCACGCGCAATCCCGCCTGGCGCATCAGCACCGTCATCTGGCCGCGGTGGTGGATCTGGTGGTGGACGAGCACCATGAGCGTGAAGCCCCGCGTCCACGACTCGCCGTACATGTCGTCCTCCAGGCCGAGCGTTTCGTCACGCCAGTTCGTGCGCACCTGCTCCCGCGCCGACTCAGCGGCCTCGTCGTAGGCGCGCCGGATCGTGTCCGCGGCCGAGGGCACTGGCTCGTCCTCCCCTGGGCCGGCGGCGCGCAGCCCGACGCGGCCGAGCATCTCCTGGATGCTCTGCGTGACGTGCCAGGCGAGACGGCCGAGCGTGCGCCCGCCTGGGGAGACGGCCCGCGCCAGGGAAGCGTCCGTGAGCTCGGCGAAGAGAGTTCGGGTGGCGTTCGATTCGTGGGTCCAGAGCCGGTCGAAGTCGGCAATAGTCGTGATCATCGGCACAAGCGTTGAGTGGAGAGGCCCAGGCGGTTAGCGTCCGGGTATGCGCTCGGCGCCACGCGGCGGGCACTGGCGGGAAAGATCGTCGCCGATGCGGAGGCGGCAAGCAGCCGGAGCCGCGCGCTCCCCTCCCCTCGACCGCACCGCCGCACCGCCGCACCGCCGCACCTCTCGACGCTCACCGCTCCACCCTCATGCTGCCCTCGGACTTCGTTAGCGCGCTCGACTGGGAATTCTACGGCAACCCGCTGCGCGCCTGGCTCACCGCGCTCGCCGTCCTCGTCGGCGGCGTGGCCGCGCTGCTGCTCCTCAAGAAAGTCGTCGTCAGCCGGCTCGAGCGCTTCGCCAAGCACACGGCCACCAGCATTGACGACCTCGCCGTCGACATCCTCCAACGGACGCGCGTCTACTTCATCGTCTTCGTGGCGTTGCGGGCCGCCGCACTCACGCTCACACTGCCCGAGAGCGTGCAGCGGGGGATCTACATCGCGACCATCGTCGCGGTGTGCCTTCAGGGAGCGCGGTGGGGGAACGGCGTCATCAGCTTCTGGGTCGAGCGCTACACGGCCCAGAAGGCGGGGGTCGACGCGGCCACGGTCACCACGGTCACCGCGCTCGGGTACCTCGGCCGCATCCTCCTCTGGGCGTTCATCCTCCTCGTCGCCCTCGACAACTTCGGCTACGACATCACGGCGCTCATCACCGGCCTCGGGATCACCGGTATCGCCGTCGCGCTCGCCGTTCAGAACATCCTCGGCGACATCCTGGCGTCGCTCTCCATCGTCATCGACAAGCCGTTCGTGGTCGGGGACTACATCGTCGTCGACCAGTACCAGGGAACTGTGGAGAACGTCGGCCTCAAGACGACGCGCGTGCGGAGCCTCTCCGGCGAGCAGATCATCTTCTCGAACGGCGACCTGCTGAAGGCGCGCATCCGCAACTTCAAGCGGCTCGTCGAGCGGCGCGCATCGTTCGTCACCGGCGTGAACTACGACACGCCACCCGACGCCGTGGAGCGCATCCCGGGGAT
>Ga0307416_100000508_pt1 | contig 19873 bp, 21 predicted proteins | sample DK1Cmetagenome_2_FD_203821 | JGI IMG/M metagenome (GOLD analysis project Ga0307416, IMG submission 203821) | Maize rhizosphere microbial communities from greenhouse at UC Davis, California, United States - DK15-C-3 | ecosystem: Host-associated > Plants > Roots > Rhizosphere > Soil | place...
ACGTACCGGCCTTATTGCGACGGCTGTCGCGCGTGCCTGCCGCTGCGCGTGCCGGTCGCGACCTTCCGGCCGACCAGAAGCCAGCGCCGCGCGCAGCGCGCGCACGGCGGCCTGCAGGCGCGGGTGCTGCGCCTGTGCTTCGTCGCCGAGCACTACCAGCTCTACCTGCGCTACCAGGCGGGGCGGCACATCGGCGGCGGCATGGACCACGACTCGGTCGACCAGTACACGCAGTTTCTGCTGCAGAGCCGGGTCAACTCGCGCCTGGTCGAGTTCCGCGAGCCCGCGGCCGACGGCGAAGGCGCGCTCAAGATGGTCTCGATCCTCGACGTCCTCAACGACGGCCTCTCGGCGGTGTACACGTTCTTCGAGCCGGAGCCGAAGACGAGCTACGGCACCTACAACGTGCTCTGGCAGATCGAGCAGACGCGCCAGCTCGGCCTGCCCCACGTCTACCTCGGCTACTGGATCCGCGGCAGCGAGAAGATGGCCTACAAGGCGCAGTTCGGGCCGCACGAGCTGCTCGTCGGCGGCGAGTGGCTGCCGGCGAGCGCGCTCGCAGGGTGATGAAACAGCGCCCACGCTCTCTTCGTTCGCTGCCCTCCGAGCGGGCGCGTCGGCACCTTCGGGCGGCCGGGCGGTCCTGACATGGACTTCAACGTCACGCGCGAGCAGTGGGTCGACCGTTTCGCCCTGCGGCTCAGCCAGCTCGAGGTCGGCGCGGAGCCCGAGCAGTTCATCGAGCTCGCGACCGGCCTCTGGACGGCGCAGGGCCATCTCGATCCCGACAGCGCCGCGGACGACGAGTTCGCGCGCCGCCTCCACGCCAGCGCGTCGGTCCACGTCGATTTCCAGAACACCGAGGGACTCGGCCAGGACGTCCGCTTCGAGCGCACCGAGCGCATTCCGGTCGAGCGCATCCAGGCGCCCGGCGAATACGTCCGCGACACCGACGAATGGATCGCCCGCTGCGTCGCCCGCGTCCTCGCGCTCGACCCGATCATCAGGCCCGCGGAAGCGCAACGCTCGGTGAGCGAGCTGGCGCAGCACGAGCGCTGGCGGCTGATGAAACCGGAAGCCGCGGCCGAGCAGCTGTACACGCCGATCAAGCCGCGCTGAGGGGGCGTGACGGCCGCCTGGCAGATCGCCGGCACGTCGATTGCCGGGCCGATCGGATCGGCGACTCGGGGGATCATCTTGGCGAAGGCAAAGTCAGACATGCGGCAGGGCGAGCAGGGCGAGTCCGCCGACGGCGGCGACACCCCCGACATCCTCTCGCTGCTCGCAACCGACCACGCCGAGGTGCGCGCGGCCTTCGACGAATACGAGGACATGGGCGACGACGAGGATCCTTCGCCGGATCGCCAGGCGCTCGCGCAGCGGATCTGCCGGATGCTGAGCGTCCACGCGACCATCGAGGAGGAGTTCTTCTACCCGGCGGCGCGCGAGGCGGGTGTCGACCCCGATCTGCTCGACGAAGCCAAGGTCGAGCACGCGTCGGCGAAGACGCTGATCGCCGAGATCGAGGCCGCCGGCCCCGACGATCGCCTCTACGACGCCAAGGTGAAGGTGCTCGGCGAATACGTCCGCCACCACGTCGAGGAAGAAGAAGGCGAGCTGTTCGACGAGTGCCGGCGCACCAAGATGGACCTATACGGCATCGTCATGCCGATGGCGACGCGGCGTGCCGAGCTGATGCAGGCCGACGAAGCCGGCGGCGGCGGTCGCGGCAAGCGGGCGGCGAAGAAGTCCGCCGACGCACTGACCTCCAGCTGATCGTCCGCGCCGCCGCTCGGCAACTTTTCGCCGCCTCCGGGCCCCCGTGGGGGGCCGCAGTGGGACAATTCGCGCATGAGCGAAAACGACGTTCGTGTCCTGGTGGTCGACGACGTCGCCGACGCCGCCGAGGCGCTCGCCGAAACGCTCGAGCTGAGCGGCTACAAGGTGTCGGTCGCGAACGACGGCGTCCGTGCGCTGGCGCTGATCGAGGCAGAGCAGCCGCATTGCGTCCTGCTCGACATCGGCATGCCGGGGATGGACGGCAACCAGCTGACCAAGGCCTTGCGCGAGCGCTACGGCGACGACATCGTCCTGATCGCCGTCACCGGTCGCGAGCGCGACGACGAGCGGGTGTCCGACACCTTCGCCCGGGTCGACCACTACCTGCAAAAGCCGGTCGACCCCGACGTCCTCAGGAAGCTGCTGCCGCCGGTCGCCGGCTGACGGCGCCGGCGGGCGGGGTCACGCCGCGGCCGCGATCTCGCTGCGCTCGGCGGCCAGACGCTGGCCGAAGATGCGGCGGAAGTGGACCAGCGCGCCGTCGGCCGCGATCGCCAGCAAGGTCGTCTCGGGCTCACGGTCGAACAGCTTCTGCTGCGCCTCGATGATCGCCTTGTCCTCCATGAAGCCTTCGCGCAGGCTCTCGCGCAGCGACAGCGCGACGTTGGGGTTGTCGAGGTCGAAGTTGTGCAGGTAGTTCCAGAAGAAGTGGGTCGTCCGGCGCGTTTCCGGCGTCATGAACTGGCAGTTGCGGTACTGCCGCGCACCGGCGCTGTTGCCTTTCTCGGCGCCTGTTCCGGCCGGCGCGAACATCGACTCGAGGAAGAAGATTCCGGGCACCAACATGCGGCCGATGTTGCGGCGGTCGACCTTGGCGTCCTTGTCGGGGATCACCTTGCGGTGGAACGGCGGCGGATCGCTGTTCATGTGCCAGCGCTCGACGCGAAAGCCGTCGGGCAGGCGTTCGATGTTGAGCGGCCGGGTCTGGTAGGCGTATTCCTCGGAGCCGCCGAGCGTCTTCGTGTGGACGAACGCGAGGTGGGCGAAATCGCTCAGGTTGTCGACGATCAGCAGCCAGTTGGCGTCGTAGTGCATGTACGCCGGCAGCCCCTTCCAGGCCGGATCGCGCAGCGGCGGGTAGTCGACGATGAGGGCAGGATCGGCCTTCGCGGGATCGCCCATCCAGATCCAGACCAGATGGTCGCGCGCGACCACCGGATAGCTGCGCACACCGAGCCTGGCCGGGATCATGTCCTGGCCGGGGATCTGGATGCACTTGCCCGACGGGTCGAACTTCATCCCGTGGTACATGCAGCGGATGCAGTCGCCTTCGACGCGCCCCATCGACAGGGGGGCGCCGCGGTGGCAGCAGCGGTCCTCCATGGCGACCACCCTGCCGCTCTCGCCCTGGTAGAGGACGACCGGCTTTTCCAGGATCGTCCGCGCGAGCTTCTTGCCGTCGATCAGCTCGTGGTCCCAGGCGGCCACGTACCAGCAGTTCTTCAGGAAAATGTCGTCGTCGGATGCCATCGCTTGCTCCTGTGCAGGTTCCCTCGCCCGCCGGCTAGACGAGCTGCTCGGCGCTCACGCCGCTCCTCCTGAGGACGCTCTCGAACAGCATCCGCTCGAGCCGGTCCTTCGGCTCGAAGTCGCGCGCGTCCGCGGCGCAGGCCCGGCGGACGTCGTCGGTCAAGGCGACGCTCGGCCCGGCCAGCGCGTCGGCGGCGAGCTGCACCTCGCAGGCGCGCTGCAGCGTCCACATCCAGCGAAAGGCGTTGAAGACGCTGCTGCCGGTCACCAGCAGGCCATGGTTGCGCAACACGAGGACGCGTTTGTCGCCCAGGCTGGCGACGAGGCGAGGCCCCTCGGCGTCGTGCACCGTGATGCCTTCGAACGCGTGGTAGGCGACCTCGCCGAACAGCTCGGCGCCGTAGAAATCGTCGTGGCCGAGGCCGTCGCGCTTGCAGGCGATCGCCATGCCGGCGGTCGTGTGCGTGTGCATGACGCAGTGCACGTCGGCACGCGCGCCGTGGACGACGCTGTGGATGACGAAGCCGGCACGGTTGACGGCGTGCGGCGTCGACTGCAGCGGCACGCCGTCGTGGCCGATCTTGATCAGGTTGCTGGCCGTCACCTCGTCGTAGTTGAGGCCGAACGGATTGATCAGGAACGCCGGCGGCGACTCCGCAACGCGCAGCGTGATGTGGTTGAAGATCAGCTCGGTCCAGCCGAGCTCGGCGAAGACGCGATAGCAGGCCGCGAGCTCGACCCGCGCCCGCCATTCGGCGGCGCTCGTCTCGCGCGGCCGCAGCTCTTCGGCGGCGCTCAGGACATCGACGGGCATCGGCGGGTCGAGGACAGGTTCACGCTCAGATCGTAGCGCGCCGGATTTCACTCGACCTGCAGCATGCCTTTCATGTTCGAGTGGAGCGTGCAGACATAGGGAAAGCTGCCGGCGCGGGTTGCCGTGAAGCGCCACGAGCGGCCTTCGGCGATCGACTTCGAGTCGAACGCACCCGGCGCGGTCGCGGTGTGCGGAAGCGGATCCTTGTTGACCCAGACGACGACGTCGCCGCGCCGGACCTGGAGCGTCGCCGGGACGTACTGGAAGCCCTGGACGACGATCTCGTGGGTGCGGCCGCCGTCCGCCGCGACCGCCCAGTGCAAGCCTGCCGCGGTGATGGCCCCGATCGCGATCGCTGCGGCGGCGCGCCGGCGAGCCCCGGCCCTACTTGCCAAGCGACGCCTGCAGGCTCTTGGCATGGTCGAGGTGGGCGACGAACGCCGGCCGCACCGACACCAGGAGACTCTTCAGCTCGGCGTTCTGCGCGCTCGGGATCAGCGTCTTGTCGAGCGCGTCGAGCACCTGCTGGTGATAGCCCACCTCGTGATCGACGTAGGCGCGATCGAACGCGGCTCCGCTCAGCTTCTCCAGGCTGCGGACGTTGTCGGCACCGCCCGATTTCAGGCTCTTGCTCGTCGCGTTGTCCTCGGGCGTGACCTTCAGCTTCGTGACCAGCGCCACGGCCTGCTTGTTCACTCCCGAATGGTCGGTGACCATCTGCTTGCCGAAGGCCTTCACTTTCGAATTGCTCGCCTTCGATTCGGCCAGCTTGCCGGCATCGATGTCGACCTGGTTGGCAGCGACGACGATGGCCGCGATCTGGGCGTCGCTCGGCGATTGCGCGAGAGCGCTGCCGGCGAACAGGGCGAGCGTCGCCGCAGCGGCGCCGAAGAGCGTCTTCATGGCGGAATCCTTTCGGGTGGTGGGTCGTGCGGATTCGATGCGGCGTCGAGCGGCGGCGTTCCCGCCCGCGCGGGCGCCGGCTAGCGGGCGAGCTCGTCGGCGGCGCCAGGCACGCCCAGTCGCGCGAGCACGCCGGCGACGATGCGGTCGCAGCGCGCGCCGGCGAAGGCGAAGATGTCGCCGGTCGCCGAGTCCATCTCCTCGGCGAGGGAAGCGCGCAGCAGCGCACGGGCGCGGAACACCCGCGTCCGCACCGTCGCGGCCGGGATTCCGAGGCACTCGGCAGCCTCCTCGATCGTCATTTCCTCGACCTCGCGCAGGATGAACGCGGTGCGAAACGCCAGCGGCAGCGCGTCGATCTTGCGCTCGAGCAGCCGGCGCATCTGCTCGCGCATCGCGCCGGCCTCCGCCGACTCGACCCGTCCGTCGTCCATCGCTTCTCCCTGCGCCCGCGGCGTCTCGCCATTGGCGTCGCCGCGCAGCTCGACGACGACCTCGTCGCGCCGGCGCAGTCGCAAGCGGCCGAGCGCCTGGTTGATGACGATCCGCGTCAGCCAGGTCGAGAGCCGCGCGTCGCCGCGGAACTCGGACAGGTGGCGATACGCGGCCAGATACGCCTCCTGCAGGGCGTCCTCCGCGTCGGCATCGTCGCGCAGGATCGCGCGCGCGGTGCGAAAGAGCGCCGTGTTGTGGCGGCGCATGATCTGCTCGAACGCGGCCACGTCGCCGCCGACGACCCGCGCGACCAGCGTCTGGTCTTCGGCGGGAGCATCGCCGCCGTGGCTCCTGGCTTGCCTCATGGCGTATTGGATGTTCGCACGGTGCGAGCCGTTCCGAGTCGCCGACAGGCGGCGGCAACCCCCGCAGCGGTCAGGGAACGAGCAGGACCGGCTTCCTGGCACGCGCGAGCACGCCCGACGCGACCGAGCCCAGCACGAGGCTGCCGAGCGCCGAGTGGCCGTGCGTGCCCATGACGATCAGGTCGAAGCTGCCGCTCTGGGCGAGCGTCGCGATCTCGTCCGGTGCGTGGCCGTGCAGGGAGGCCGTCGCCAGCTTCCAGCCGCGCTGTGCGGCGACCTCCTTGACCGGGCCGAGCACCTTGTCCGCTTCGTCGCGGTAGTACTCCGCGAGGGTGTTGCGATCGACGTGGCGTGCCGCGTGCGGCGGGATGGCGGTGACCACGGTCACCGCGGTGTAGTCGTGCGACGGCCCGAGCAGCTCGCCGTGGCCGGCGAGATAGGCGAGCATGCGCTTGGTGTAATCGCTGCCGTCGACGGCAAGCAGGACCTTCATCGGGTTCTCCAGTCAGGTCGAGAAATGAGGGCGATCGCCCGCATTCTCGTCCAGTGACCCGCCGCGGTCCTCGCGTCAGACCGTCGCGCGGTTCCAAGCGTCCCGCGCCGCCAGCTTGGCCTGCTCCCAGGTCAGCCGCGACTCGCCCCGGGTCAGGGCCCAGTCCTGGCTCAGGCGGCGTTCCGCCTGCTCGAACGTTCCCTCGCTCGCGGCGCGCGCGCGATAGCCGAGCTGGTAGGGCGGCCGGTCGTCGTCGAAGCTCAATGCGCTGTCGTGGTAGGCGGTGCGCTGGTACGAGTCGCTCCAGTGGCGATCCTCGCCCTCGGGGTCGACGATCTTCGCGGTGCCCCCGCCCGCCGCGGCGCCGGGAAGCGCGCCGGCGCCGGCGCCGAGTTCCTGGGCGAGGTGGTGGTCCGAGAGATCGTCGGCGGCGTGCTCGCTCGGCGGCCCGGCCTCGGTCGGGTTCGCGTTCTCGGCGATCTCCTTGCCCGCGAGGCCGCCGGCGATCGCGCCGACGACACCGCCCGCGAGGGTGCCGATCGGTCCCGCCGTCGAGCCGACGGCAGCGCCCGCCGCCGCACCGCCCGCGGCGCCGACGCCGGTGCCCACCGGATGCGCACCTGGCGCTCTGGTGATCGGATCGAGATTCTGTGGATTCGATTTCGACATGATGCAGGCTCCATTGCGCCGACCGCGAACGCAGCAACGAGTCGACTCGGCATGCGGGCGATCCGATGCGTCGCGCATCGTCGGCTCGGCGTTTCGGACGCCGCGTCGGACTTCGCGTTGCGGCGCTGTAGGCCGAACCCGCAGCCCTGCCGAACGGCGCGCCATCCATCGTTGTGCACTGCCCCAGGGGCTGCGCCGACAGTGGCATGGCGGCTTGCGACGGGCCGAAGGGGTGCGCCGCCGACGCGCCTATCGGCAGATTCCGACAGCTTCCGCCCGTGCCCAGGGCGACGATGGTGTCATCGCATCACCGGAGTGCCGAATGTCGGAGCAAACGAGACGCGGTTGCGCCCAGAACACGTCGAATGCAGGTTGTGGCCGCCAGCAGAGAGCCGGGCAAGCGACGAAGACGGCAGGGCTTGCCGCGGGAGAGCCGCGCAAGCGCGTCGACTGGCTGACGGTCAGCGCGTCGAAGTCCTTGCGGACGAATCGCGAATGCCTGGACTGCTGGGCGCTCTAGCGCTCGTCGACGGCAGCGTCGCTGCGCTTCCGGCGATGAATGGCCTGGTGGGCGGTGCAGGTTTCGAACCTGCGACCCCGTCCGTGTGAAGGACGTGCTCTACCCCTGAGCTAACCGCCCGCGCGGTGTGCGAACAGCCGCTTGCGGAAGGCCGTCATTCTGCCATGGCGAAGGGCTCCGCCTCGCGTGCGGGGACGCGCCAGACCGCGCGTCCGCCGCTCGCCTTGTCGATCTCGGCGAGCATCGCGGCATGCACCGCGAGATCGTCGTCGTCGGCCGCGATGATGACGAGCGAGAGCGTGCTGAAGTCGATCGGCCTCAGCGCCAAGTCGGCGGCGAAGGCCTCGCCGGCGTCGATGACGAGCGAGTCCTGGCCGCGCGTCATGCGGATGTAGACCTCGGCGAGGAGCCCCGCGTCGAGCAGTGCGCCGTGCAGCTCGCGCATCGCGTTGTTGACCTCGAAGCGCTTGCACAAGGCGTCGAGCGAATTGGACTTGCCGGGGAAGCTGTCGCGGGCCATCGACAGGGTGTCGGTGACGCGAACGCCGTGCTCGAGGAACGGCGGCCTGCCGATCCGCCGCAGCTCGGCGTCGAGGAAGCCGACGTCGAAGGCGGCGTTGTGGATGATGATCTCGGCATCGCGGACGAACTCGAGCAGCTCGTCGACGATCTGCGCGAACAGCGGCTTGTCGGCGAGGAACTCGTCCGACAGGCCGTGCACCGCGTAGGCGTCGGTGCTGTTGCGACGCTCGGGGTTGACGTAGAAGTGGACCTTGCGTCCGGTGAGTCGCCGGTTGACGATCTCGACGCAGCCGATCTCGATGATGCGGTCGCCCGACTCGGGGCTGAGGCCGGTCGTTTCGGTGTCGAGGAAGATCTGCCGCATCGTCCGCTCAGGCTCCTTTGGCCCGCAGCGGCAGGCCCGCGACGTCGCTCGGCGCGCGGCCGCGGCCCCAGAGCCAGAGCGCGACGCCGGCGACGATCATCGGCACGCACAGCCACTGCCCCATGCTCATGCCGAGCGCGAGGGTGCCGAGGAACTCGTCGGGCTGGCGGAAGAACTCGGCGATGAAGCGGAGGACGCCGTAGCCGAACAGGAAGGCGCCCGACACCTGGCCGAGGCCGCGCGACTTCTTGCCGTAGATCCAGAGGACCGCGAACAGGACGAGGCCTTCGAGCGCGAACTGGTAAAGCTGCGACGGGTGACGCGGCAGCGGCGGGGGTCCCGCCTGCGGAAAGACCATCGCCCAGGGCAGCGAGGGATCGGCGAGCCGGCCCCACAGCTCGCCGTTGATGAAGTTGCCGATCCGGCCGGCGGCGAAGCCGGTCGGCACGCAGGGCGCGACGAGGTCGGTGACCTCGAGGAACGGTCGGCGCCGCGCGCGCGCGAAGAGGGCGATCGCGACGATGACGCCGAGCAGCCCGCCGTGAAACGCCATGCCGCCTTTCCAGACCGCGAGGATCTCGAGCGGATGGGCGGCGTAGAAGCCTGGCTTGTAGAAGAGCACGTAGCCGAGCCGGCCGCCGATGACGGTGCCGAGGACGCCGTAGAAGAGCAGATCCTCGACGTCGCGCCGAGTCCAGCCGCGGGCCGCGAACTGCGGCAGGCGGGCGCGCCGCCAGGCGAGGAAGAGGAACAGGCCGAAGCCGACCAGGTAGGTGATGCCGTACCAGTGGACGGCGATCGGGATGCCGAACCTCGAGAGGTCGAGCGCGATCGGGTCGAACTGCGGATGCACGAGCATGCGGCGATGATACGAGGCGCTTCGGCGCGATTCGCGCCGCTATAGTGGCGCGAGAGCCCGTTCACGAAGAGACCTGCGATGGCTGCCATCAACCGCCGCTCCCGAAACATCACCGAGGGCGTCGCCCGCGCGCCCAACCGGTCGATGTACTACGCCCTCGGTTACGAGGAGGGCGACTTCGGCAAGCCGATGATCGGCGTCGCCAACGGCCACTCGACGATCACGCCGTGCAACTCGGGGTTGCAGAAGCTCGCCGATGCCGCCGTCGAGGCGATCGAGGCCGCCGGCGGCAACGCCCAGATCTTCGGCACGCCGACGATCAGCGACGGCATGGCGATGGGCACCGAAGGGATGAAGTACAGCCTCGTCTCGCGCGAGGTGATCGCCGATTGCGTCGAGACCTGCGTCGGCGGCCAGTGGATGGACGGCGTCCTCGTCGTCGGCGGCTGCGACAAGAACATGCCCGGCGGCATGATGGGGATCTGCCGCGCCAACGTGCCGGCGATCTACGTCTACGGCGGCACGATCCTGCCCGGCCGCTACCAGGGCCAGGACCTCAACATCGTCAGCGTCTTCGAGGCGGTCGGCCAGTTCACCGCCGGCAGGATGAGCGAGAAGGATTTCGGCGAGATCGAGCGGCGCGCGATTCCCGGCAGTGGCTCGTGCGGCGGCATGTACACCGCCAACACGATGAGCTCGGCGTTCGAGGCGCTCGGCATGAGCCTGCCGTACTCGAGCACGATGGCCAACGTCGAGGACGAGATCGTCGGCACGACGCGGGAGGCCGCGCGCATCCTCGTCGAGGCGGTGCGCCGCGATCTCAAGCCGCGCGACATCGTCACGCGCAGGAGCATCGAGAACGCCGTCGCCGTGATCATGGCCACGGGCGGCTCGACCAACGCGGTGCTGCACTTCCTCGCGATCGCCCACGCTGCCGGGGTCGAGTGGACGATCGACGATTTCGAGCGCGTGCGAAAGAAGGTGCCGGTGCTGTGCGACCTGAAGCCGTCGGGCAAGTACCTCGCCGTCGATCTGCACCGTGCCGGCGGCATCCCGCAGGTGATGAAGCTGCTGCTCGACGCCGGTCATCTCGATGGCGATTGCATGACGATCACCGGCGAGACGATCGCGCAGACGCTTCGCGAGTTGCCCGCCGCGCCGCGCGCCGGCCAGGACGTGATCCGACCGGTCGCCGCGCCGATGTACGCGCACGGCCATCTCGCGATCCTGAAAGGCAACCTCGCCCCGGAAGGGGCGGTCGCGAAGATCACCGGCCTGAAGAACCCCGTGATCACCGGTCCGGCGCGAGTGTTCGATGACGAGCAGTCGGCGATGGCGGCGATCATGGATCGCAGGATCGTCGCCGGCGACGTGATGGTGCTGCGCTATCTCGGCCCGAAGGGCGCTCCCGGCATGCCGGAGATGCTCGCGCCGACGAGCGCGCTCATCGGCCAGGGGCTCGGCGAGTCCGTCGGCCTGGTCACCGACGGGCGCTTCTCGGGGGGCACCTGGGGCATGGTCGTCGGCCATGTCGCGCCCGAGGCCTACGCCGGCGGCACGATCGCGCTCGTGCGCGAAGGCGATCGCATCACGATCGACGCGCACCGGCTGCTGCTGCAGCTCGAGATCGACGACGCGGAGCTCGCGTCGCGACGTGCGAGCTGGCGTCCTTTGGCGCCGCGCTACACGCGCGGCGTGCTGGCCAAGTTCGCGAAGAACGCTTCGAGCGCAAGCCGCGGCGCGGTGCTCGACGCCGACTGAGCCCCTGCCGCGATTCAGTTGGCCGGGAACGTGATCACCGGCCCCGCTGCCTTCGTTCCCGGCGGCAGGAACGCCGGCGCCGGCTGGCCCGGGCCGCCCGGCAGCTGGCGAACGAAGCGGTAGATCGAGCGCAGATCGGCCGTCGACATGTCGCGCAAGGCGAACCATGGCATCGGCGGTCGCAGCTGGCTGCTGCGGGCGAACGCGACCCACTGGTCCTCGGTCATCTTGGCGAGCGACAGGCGCAGGTTCGGCGGATACGTCGTTCCCCAGGGCCCGCTGAAGCCGACGTTGTCGCCGAGCAGCCACTTGTCCTCGGCGACCTTGCCACCGGTCTGCGCATAGCCCGTCGTGTGGCAGTCGTTGCAGCCGGCGATGCGCGCCAGGTAGCGGCCGCGATCGACCGAAGCCGGCTGCGCGAGCGCAGCCTGGCACCCGAGCGCGCCCAGCACGACGGCCGCAGCGAAGCGGCAGACGACCATGTTCATCCTCTCTCCTCTACTGGTGAAATTCCATCGCACCGGCCCGCCTCGCCGAGCCATCGTCGGCGCATGGGCAAACGGGCGCGAGATTACTGCGTCTTGCGCGCCTTGCGGCGCGCGCGCGTGTCCATGCCGAGCGCGGCGAGGTTCTCCTTGCGTCGGTCGGCCTTCTTCTTCTCCATCCGGTTCATCTCGCGCCGCTTGTTGAGGCCCGACTTGTCGGACCAGATCCACCAGACCGTGGCGAGCAGGAACGGGAAGAAGAACTTCCAGAGGTCGCCCGTGACGTGCCAGTTCCAGGTCCCGACGATGCCGATGTCGGCGAGATTGAGCGCGATCAGGACGACGCCGATGACGACGAACAGCATGTGGATCCTCCGGCGTGCGGCCGCGGGCGCGGTGCGCTGGCGCGTCAACCGCGCAGAGCGCCTTCCGTTATCCTGATGGTAGCCGAGCGGCGCACCGCCGCGACCTCCGGATTCCGCATGAAGACGTTTCACTTCGCCACGATCGTGACCGCTTGCATGGTTTCGGCGCCCGCATGGGCGAACCAGGACCTGGCGCAGAAGAAGAACTGCATGGCCTGCCACGCGGTCAACCAGAAGGTGATCGGGCCTTCCTACAAGGAAGTCGCGACCAAGTACGCCGGCCAACCGGAAGCCGTGGCCAAGCTCGTGCCGAAGGTGCTGAAGGGAGGCTCGGGCGTCTGGGGCGCGGTACCCATGCCTGCCAACCCGCAGGTCAACGAAGCCGAGGCCAAGCAGCTGGTCCAGTGGATCCTGACCCTCAAGTAGGGATCGCCGCCGCCGCCGCCGGAGAGATCGCGAAGCGCTCGCCGTGGCGCTCGGCGAGCGCGGCGGCGTTGGCAAGGAATCGGTCGCGGCCTTCGGAGGCGACGAACTGGATCGCACCGCCGGTCCAGGCCGGAAAGCCGATGCCGAAGATCGAGCCGATGTTCGCCTCGCCGACGCTCGTCAGCACGCCTTCGGCGAGGCAGCGCGCGGTCTCGATCGACTGCCGATAGAGCAGGCGCTGCTTCAGCTCTGCGGGATCGGCCGACACGCCTGCCTTGGCGAAGTGCGTCGCCAGGCCGGGCCAGAGGCGTTTCGGCCCGCCGGCCGGATAGTCGTAGAAGCCGCCGCCGCCGGCACGCCCCGGCCGGCCGAGCTCCTTGACCATCTTCTCGACCAGCGCCTCGCCCGCCGATGCGACGTGCTCGCGTCCTTCGGCCTTCCAGTCGGCGCGTGTCTGCTCGAGGACGTGCACCGAGAGCGCGAGCGACGTCTCGTCGAGGACGGCGAGCGGCCCGACCGGCATCCCCGCGGCGAGCGCGGCATGCTCGATCAGCGGCGCGGCGATCCCTTCGGCGAGCATCGCCGCGCCTTCCATCACGTAGGTGCCGAAGACGCGGCTGGTGAAGAAGCCGCGCGAGTCGTTGACCACGATCGGCGTCTTGCCGAGCGCGAGGACGTAGTCGTAGGCGCGCGCGATCGTCTCCTCGGCGGTCTCCCGGCCGCGGATGATCTCGACCAGCTTCATCTTGTGGACCGGCGAGAAGAAGTGCAGGCCGACGAAGCGCTCGGGTCGCGCGCTCGCAGCGGCGAGGCCCGTGATCGGCAGCGTCGACGTGTTGCTCGCGAAGACGCCGTCGGGCGCGAGCATCGGCTCGGCCTCGCGCGTGACGTCGGCCTTGAGCGCGCGGTTCTCGAACACCGCCTCGATGATCAGCTCGCAGCCGTCGAGCGCGCGCACGTCGGCGGCGGGAGCGACGAGCGAGACGAGCTTGGCCTCGCGCGCAGCATCGAGCGCGCCCCGCGCGACTTGCGCCGATGTCACCTTGCGGACGGCGGCAACGCCTGCCGCGGCCTTGTCCGGCGACACGTCCTTCAGCACGCAAGGGATGCCGCGCGCCGCGTTGGCGTGCGCGATGCCGGCGCCCATCATGCCGGCGCCGAGGATGCCGACCTTGGCCGGCCGCCAGGTCGCAAAGCCCGGCGGCCGCGCCTTGCCAGAACGGATCGCCTGGAGGTCGAAGAAGAACGCCTGGATCATGTTCTTGGCGTTCTGCCCGACCATGACGCGGGCGAGCTTCCTCGCCTCGATCCGCACCGCGCTGTCGTAGTCGACGAGCGCGCCTTCGACCATCGCCTCGAGGATCGCCTGGGTGGCGGGATAGAGGCCCCGCGTTTTCTGCGCGAGCATCGCTGGCGCGACGGCGAGCGCGGCGGCGATCTTCGGGCTCGCCGGCGTTCCTCCGGGCATGCGGTAGTCCTTGCGGTCCCAGGGCTGCACGGCGTCGGGGTGCGCGTCGATCCAGGCGAGCGCTGCCGCGCGAAGCTCGTCGGACGACGCAGCGAGGCCGTCGATCCAGCCCATCTCGAGCGCTTCGCGCGGGCCGAAGAGCTTGCCTTCGAGCAGGTACGGCTGCGCCGCCAGCAGGCCGAGCGTGCGCACCGTCTTGGTGATGCCGGTCGCGCCCGGGATCAGGCCGAGCGTCACCTCGGGCATGCCGAAGCGGATCGTCGCGTCGTCGACCGCGAAGCGCGCGTGGCCGATCAGCGCGACCTCCCAGCCGCCGCCGAGCGCCGACCCGGCGAGGAGCGCGACGACGGGCCGGCCGAGCGTCTCGAGCTTGCGGTAGCTCGCCGTCAGCGCCCGGATCTCGTGAAAGCCCGGGACGGCGTCCTTCTCGGCGAGCGTCAGCACGTGCTTGAGCGCGGCCCCGGCGAAGAACGTCGGCTTGGCAGAGGCGAGCAGGACGCCGCGAATGCGCTCCTTGTCGGCGACCGCCTGCGCGGCCGCGGCCGCGAGGTCGCGCTGCCACGCCGCGGTCATCGTGTTGACCGGCGCCTCGGGCGCGTCGAAGGTGATCGTCAGGATGCCGTCGGCATCGAGGTCGTAGCGCAAGGTCTCCATGCGGGAAGCCCTAGACGCGCTCGACGATCGTCGCGATGCCCATGCCGCCGCCGACGCAGAGCGTCACCAGGCCGCGCTTGAGCTTGCGCCGCTCGAGCTCGTCGAGCAGCGTGCCGACGAGCATCGCGCCGGTCGCGCCGAGCGGATGCCCCATCGCGATCGCGCCGCCGTTGACGTTGACCTTCTCGTGCGGGACGCCGAGCTCGCGCATGAAGCGCATCGGCACAACGGCGAACGCCTCGTTGACTTCGAAGAGGTCGATGTCGTCGACGGTCAGCCCGGCCCTGGCGAGCACCTTGCGCGTCGCCGGCATCGGACCCGTCAGCATGATCGTCGGGTCGGCGCCCGAGAGCGCCGTCGCGACGATGCGCCCGCGCGGCACCAGGCCGAGCGACTTGCCCATCGCTTCGCTGCCGACCAGCACGGCGGCGGCGCCGTCGACGATGCCCGACGAATTGCCCGCGGTGTGGACGTGCTCGATCCGCTCGACCTGCGGATAGCGCGCCAGCGCGACGGCATCGAAGCCCATCGCGCCAAGCTCGGCGAACGCGACCTTGAGCTGGCCGAGGCCCTCGAGCGTCGTCCGCGGCTTGATGAACTCGTCGCGCTCGAGCACCGCGATGCCGATCTCGTCGTCGACCGCGAGCACCGAGCGATCGAAGTGGCCGGCGCTTTGCGCCGCCGCGGCGCGCTGCTGCGACGTCAGCGCGTAGCGGTCGACGCCCTCGCGGTCCCAGCCGGCGAGCGTCGCGATCAGGTCGGCGCCGATGCCTTGCGGGACGAAGCCGGTCTGGAAGTTGGTCGCCGGGTCCTGCGACCAGGCGCCACCGTCGCTGCCGATCGGCACGCGCGACATGCTCTCGACGCCGCCGGCGATGACGAGGTCCTCCCAGCCGCTCGCGACCTTCTGCGCCGCGAGGTTGACGGCCTCGAGACCGGACGCGCAGAAGCGGTTGATCTGCATGCCGGCGACCTTGACGTCCCAGCCCGCCTTCAGCGCCGCCGTCTTCGCGATCACCGAGCCCTGCTCGCCGACCGGCGAGACGACGCCCATGACGACGTCGTCGAGCGCCGCCGGGTCGAAGTCGTGGCGCCGCTGCAGCTTGACGAGCAGCCCGGCGAGCAGGTCGACCGGCTTGATCTCGTGCAGGCTGCCGTCCTTCTTGCCCTTGCCGCGCGGCGTGCGGACGGCGTCGAAGATCATGGCGTGCGGCATCTCGGCTCCTCGATGGCGCGGCCCGGCCGGAGCGCGGCTCGTCCGCATTGACAAGCGATTATCCGGCTGGGCACACTGGCCGACAACCAAGCAAGTGCTTGGTTGAATTCCTGCCAGCCCACTGTCGATGAGCTCGTACCGATCGATCTTCGCCTCCGGACTCCTGCGCGGCCAGGTCGCCGTCGTCACCGGCGGCGGCTCGGGCATCGGCCGCTGCACCGCGCACGAGCTCGCCGCGCTCGGCGCTGCTGTCGCGGTCGTCGGCCGCACCGCCGCCAAGCTCGACGCCGTGCGCGGCGAGATCGAGAGCGCCGGCAGCGCCTGCTCGACGCACGTCTGCGACATCCGCGAGGAAGCGCAGGTGCAGGCCACCGTTGCCGCCGTGCTCGAATGCCATGGTCGGATCGACGCGCTCGTCAACAACGCGGGCGGCCAGTTTCCGGCGAAGCTCGCCGCCATCAGCGCCAAGGGCTGGGACGCGGTCGTGCGCAACAACCTGACCGGCGGCTTCCTGGTCGCGCGCGAATGCGTCAACCAGTGGATGCTGAGCGACGCCACCGGGCGGCCTGGTGGCGCGATCGTCAACATCGTCGCCGACATGTGGGGCGGCATGCCGGGCATGGGCCATTCGGGCGCGGCGCGCGCCGGCATGGTCAACTTCACCGAGACGGCCGCGCTCGAATGGGCGCCGGTGCGCGTCAACGCCGTCGCGCCGGGCTGGATCGCGTCGAGCGGCCTCGACAAGTACCCGCCGGAAATGGCGCAGACGCTGCGAACGATGCAGACCCTCGTCCCGTTGCAGCGGCTCGGCACCGAGAGCGAAGTCTCGGCGGCGATCGTCTTCCTGCTCTCGCCGGCGGCGGCGTTCGTCTCGGGCGCGTGCCTGCGCGTCGACGGGGCGGCGCCGAACGCGAAGCGGATCTGGCCGGAGGTCGGCAGCGGCGGCTCGACGCCGCCGTTCGACGGCTTTCATCTCGCGACGACGCCGCGCGTCCTGCGTCCCTGAGCGAGACGCCTTGCCCGCCCTGGCGCTCGAGCTCGACACGCGCGGCGACGCGTTCGCCGTCAACCGCACGCACACGCTCGGCCTGATCGAGGCATGGCGCGCGATCGAGACGCGAACGCGCGCGGCGAGTGCGAAGGCGGCGCCGCTGTTCGAGCGGCGTGGCCAGCTGCTGCCGCGCGAGCGCGTCGTCCGCCTGCTCGACCCCGGCGTTCCCTTTCTCGAGCTGTCGACGCTGGCCGGCTGGCGCCAGGACACCGACGACGGCGAGCGGTCGATCGCCGGCGGCGGCACCATCGTCGGCATCGGCGTCGTCTCGGGCGTTCGCGTCCTCGTCGTCGCCGACGACGCCGGCATCGACGCCGGCGCGCTGCAGGCGCAGGGCCTCGAGAAGCTGCTGCGCGCGCAGCAGATCGCGCTCGACAACAAGCTGCCGTTCGTCCACCTCGTCGAATCGGCGGGAGCGAACCTGCTCAAGTACCGCGTCGAGCAGTTCGTCCGCGGCGGCGCCCTCTTCTGCAACCTCGCCCGCCTCTCGGCCGCGGGATTGCCGGTGATCGCGGTCGTGCACGGCTCGTCGACCGCGGGCGGCGCGTACATGACCGGCCTCGCCGACCACGTGATCATGGTGCGCGGGCGCGCTCGCGCCTTCCTCGCCGGTCCGCCGTTGCTCAAGGCCGCGACGGGCGAGATCGCGACCGACGAGGCGCTCGGCGGCGCCGACATGCACGCGACCGTCTCTGGTCTCGCCGAGCACGTCGGCGACGACGACGCGAGCGCGCTCGCGATCGCGCGCGAGCTTGTCGGCGCGCTCGGCTGGCAGCCGCTCGCGGCCTGGCCCGACGCGCCGGCGCCGCTGCACGATGCCGACGATCTGCTCGGCGTCTTCGGCGCCGACGCGAAGAAGCCGGTCGACATGCGCCACGTGATCGCGCGCATCGTCGACGCGTCGGACTTCCTCGAATTCAAGGCCGAGTACGGCCCGCAGACGGTGTGCGGCCATGCCGGGATCGCCGGCTTTCGGGTCGGCATCGTCACCAACAACGGCCCGCTCGATCCTGCCGGCAGCACCAAGGTCACGCACTTCGTCCAGGCGTGCTGCCAGCTCGGGCACCCGATCGTCTGGCTGCAGAACACGACCGGATTCATCGTCGGCAGCGAGGCCGAGCGTGCCGGCATGATCAAGCACGGCGCGAAGCAGATCCAGGCGCTCTCGAACGCGACGGTGCCGCAGCTCACGGTCCAGTGCGGCGCCTCGTTCGGCGCCGGCAACTACGGCATGTGCGGGCGCGCCTTCGGCCCGCGCTTCGTCTTCAGCTGGCCGACCGCGAAGACGGCGGTAATGGGCGCCGAGCAGGCCGCCGGGACGATGGAGATCGTGATGCGCGAAGGCGCGCTGCGCAAGGGCGAGACGGTCGACGAGGCGCGGCTCGCTGCGCTGCGGGCGCAGATCGAGTCGACCTTCGAGCGCCAGTCGGGCGCCTTTCACACGTCGGGGCTGCTGCTCGACGACGGCATCATCGACCCCCGGGACACCCGCCGCGTCCTCGCCCTCGCGCTCGCCGTCTGCGACGAGGCGGCGCGGCGCACACTGCGGCCGATGCAGTTCGGCGTCGCCCGGCCGTAGCCCGCGCGCGCCCCAGGAGACCGCCATGCAGATGACCCACGAGCACCACGAGATCCAGCGCACGCTGAAGCGCTTCATCGACGACGAGATCAACCCGCACGTCGACGAATGGGAAGCCGCCGAGCAGTTCCCGGCGCACCAGGTGTTCAAGGGCCTCGGCGAGCTCGGCCTGCTCGGCCTCACCAAGCCCGAGAAGTACGGCGGAATGAGCCTGGACTACTCGTTCTCGGTCGCGATGGCGGAGACGCTCGGCCACATCAACTGCGGCGGCGTGCCGATGGCGATCGGCGTCCAGACCGACATGGCGACCCCGGCGCTGGCGCGCTTCGGCAGCGAGGCGCTCTGCCGCGAGTTCCTCGTCCCGGCGATCGCCGGCGACGCGGTCGGCTGCATCGGCGTCTCCGAGCCGGGCGCCGGGTCCGACGTCGCGAGCATCAAGACGACCGCGAGGAAAGACGGCGGCGACTACGTCATCAACGGCGCCAAGATGTGGATCACGAACAGCCTGCAGGCCGACTGGATGTGCCTGCTCGCGAACACGTCGGAAGGTGCCGCGCACAAGAACAAGAGCCTGATCATGGTGCCGATGACGACGCCCGGCGTCGTCAAGGCACAGAAGATCAGGAAGATCGGCATGATGTCGAGCGACACCGGCCTGATCCACTTCGACGACGTCCGCGTCCCGCAGACGAACCGCATCGGCGAAGAAGGCATGGGCTTCACCTACCAGATGATGCAGTTCCAGGAGGAGCGCCTCTGGGCCGCGGCGCACGCCATCCAGGCGCTCCTCAACACGATCCAGATGACCGCCGACTATGCGCGCGAGCGGCAGATCTTCGGCAAGAGCGTGCTCGATCACCAGGTCGTTCACTACAAGCTCGCCGAGCTGAAGACCGAAGTCGAGTCGCTGCGCGGCCTCGTCTACATGGCGACCGAGAAGTACGTCGCCGGCGAGGACGTCACCGAATGGGCGTCGATGGCCAAGCTGAAGGCGTGCCGGCTCGGCCGCATCGTTCCCGACGGCTGCATGCAGTACTGGGGCGGCATGGGCTACACCTGGGACAACCCCGTCTCGCGCCACTTCCGCGACGGCCGCCTCGGCTCGATCGCCGGCGGCGCCGACGAGGTCATGCTCGGCATCATCGCCAAGTACATGCACACGCTGCCGTCGCGGCGCTGATGCTCGCATCGCTCCTCATCGCCAACCGCGGCGAGATCGTCGCGCGCGTCGCGCGAACGGCGCGCCGGCTCGGCGTCGCGACGATCGCGATCGCATCCGACGCCGACCGCGACGCGCCGTTCACCGCGACGTGCGACCGCGTCGTCGCGATCGGCGGCGCGCACGCCGCCGACTCGTACCTGCGCATCGACGCGATCGTCGATGCGGCGCGCAGGTCCGGCGCGGAGGCGCTCCATCCCGGCTACGGATTCCTCAGCGAAAGCGCCGCGTTCGCGGCGGCGGTCGAGGCGGCCGGACTGGTCTGGATCGGTCCGCCGCCGAGCGCGATGCACGCGATGGCCGACAAGGCGGCGGCGCGCCAGCGCATGGCGGCGGCAGGCGTGCCGGTGCTGCCCGGCTACGACGGTGCCGACCAGTCGCCGGCGACGCTGCGCG